>Ga0209299_1000079_pt1 | contig 48169 bp, 50 predicted proteins | sample S_140806_MF_Meta_FD_187326 | JGI IMG/M metagenome (GOLD analysis project Ga0209299, IMG submission 187326) | Freshwater microbial communities from Lake Simoncouche, Canada to study carbon cycling - S_140806_MF_MetaG (SPAdes) (version 2) | ecosystem: Environmental > Aquatic > Freshwater > Lake ...
TAATACAGGAGAGTTAGCTGAGGGCTTTGGTCGTAAGGTACGTAACTTAGTAGACTCTGATGAGTACAGACGCATTTTTCCAGATGTTAAACTTCGCACAGATTCCAAAGCGGCAGGACGATGGAACACTAACCATCAAGGGGACTATTTTGCTGCGGGTGTTGGGGGTACTGTAACGGGGCGAGGAGCTGACTTGCTTATCATTGATGACCCTCATTCTGAAAACGATGCTGTTATAGCGCAGTATAACCCTGAAATTTACGATAAAGTGTTTAGTTGGTATTCGTCAGGGCCAAGGCAACGGCTACAGCCTGGAGGGGCTATAATTATCGTTATGACTCGATGGAGTCTTGCGGATTTAACGGGGCAAATATTAGATCACTCTGCTAAAAACGGTGGGGATCAATGGGAAGTGGTGGAGTTCCCTGCAATAATGCCAAGTGGTAGGCCGCTATGGCCTGAATTTTGGAGCATAGAAGAGTTAGAAGCTGTTAAAGCTGAAATTCCAGTAGGCAAATGGCAAGCTCAATACCAACAGCAGCCCACATCAGAAATTACAGCGATTATTAAGCGTGAGTGGTGGCAAAAATGGCCTAAAAAAGACCCTCCGCCTTGCGATTATGTGCTTATGTCTATGGATACAGCGTTTGAAAAAAAGACAAGTGCTGACTATAGTGCCGTTGTTATTTTTGGAGTCTGGGAAAACCCAGAAGATGGAGACCAACCTAATTTAATTTTATTAGAAGCATGGCGAGATCGGCTTGAGTTCCCTGATTTAAAAATTAAAACGCTAGAGATGTACGAAGAATGGCAGCCTGATGGGATAATAATAGAGAAAAAAGCATCTGGAGCGCCCCTTATATACGAGCTTAGACGCATGGGCATACCTGCGCAGGAGTTCACCCCCTCTCGTGGGCAGGATAAAATTTCTAGGCTTAACGCTATATCGGATATATTTGCTTCAGGCAAAGTATGGGCTCCTGCTACACGTTGGGCAGACGAGGTTATTAATGAGGTAGCGTCATTTCCTTCTGGTCGCAACGATGATTTTGTTGACGCCGTCAGTTTAGCATTAGCTAGGTTTCGTTCTGGGGGGCTTATTAGTTCTGCTAAAGATAAAGATATGGATGAAGACCTTTGGTCATATAGAAAAAAGGCCAATTACTACTAAATTATGAAGTGCCATATAAAACTATTGGTGGGGATGTGCGGGGTATTAATGACTTCCTGTACAAATTTTACTTGCAGCCCATCGGTATTTCCTATATACGATAATGGTATAACAGAACAAACTATTATTAATCCTACAGGGTTAATGTTTAAAATCAATTGCAAAGAGGTGGCGATATGTCAGTCGGTAATCAAATAGAAGAAGCAGTAATATCAACTTTTGTAGATTTAATAGGTCATGGGAATGTATTTGCAAGAATTGTTAGTGAAATTGAAAGAACTAATGCAGCAATGCCAAACGCTACTGGCAAAGATAAACGAGCTAAAGTATGGGCCGATCTTGATATTATTTTTGATGACCTAATAGAACCCATTGCTAAAAATATAATAAACCTATTAATTGAATTAGGCGTGGCCTATACGTATGCACAAAATCCAGTGCTAGGACAAGTAGCTAGACAAGCTGCGAATGTAGCTGAAGACAAATTAAAATGATAACGCCCTTAAAGCAACAACTAGAGTTTGAAGAAGGAAGGAAGTTAAAAGCCTATACTTGCTCTATGGGACATAAAACCATTGGCATTGGACATAATCTTGCTATTAAACCCTGCTTTAATGGTCAACGCATACCTGATGTAATCAGTAACCAACTATGTGATCTTATTTTTGACCGAGATGTTGAAGACACCATTATACAACTTAATGCTAATTGGCCTTATAACTCAAGCTTAGATGCACCTAGACGTGACGCTGTTATTAATATGTGTTTTCAATTAGGGGTTAATGGGGTTATGAAGTTTAAATATATGCTCAATGCTTTAGAACGCGCTGATTGGGTGGCAGCTAAATCTCATGCTTTAGATAGTGCTTGGGCTGTTCAAACAACTGAAAGAGCAAAAAGAGTGGCAAACCAATTACTGACTGGAACTTACTATAAAGTTTAATAGGACGCATAAATGATAGATAAAAGTATGAACCCTGCACCGCAAGGTATAACTAGCTTAGCAGGAGCAGAACCTGACCTTGAGATTGAGATTGAAAACCCAGATGATGTGACTATGGTTATAGATGGCATGGAGATTGATCTAATGCCTGATATGGAGGACGATAGCTTTAGCGATAATTTAGCTGATTATTTAAGCGATTCAGAACTTCAAATGCTAGCAGGAGAACTACTTGCTGACTTTGATGACGATATAGCCTCAAGAAAAGATTGGATAACGACATATACTGACGGCATAGAGCTGCTGGGTATGAAGATTGAAGAAAGGTCAGAACCTTGGGAAGGCGCATGTGGGGTATATCACCCTCTTTTATCTGAAGCGATTGTTAAGTTTCAGGCTGAAACAATGATGTCCTCTTTTCCAGCAGCAGGGCCAGTACGCACACAAATCATAGGCAAAGAAACTCAAGCTAAAAAAGACTCTGCCGCTCGTGTTCAAGAAGATATGAACTATCAGTTAACTGATGTAATGGACGAGTTTAGACCTGAGCATGAACGTATGCTTTGGGGTTTAGGTATGGCGGGTAATGCCTTTAAAAAGGTGTATTTTGATTCTCAGCTTGATAGACAAGTATCTGTATTTGTTCCAGCAGAGGACTTAGTTGTGCCTTATGGGGCGATGAATTTAGAACAAGCAGAACGTGTAACGCATGTAATGCGTAAAACAGAAAATGAGCTACGCAGACTACAAGTAGCGGGGTTTTATAGTGACGTTGACTTAGGAGAACCTAGTAACTCATTAGATGATGTAGAAAAGAAAATAGCTGAAAAAATGGGCTTTAGAGCTACATCAGATAATAGATACAAGATTTTAGAAATGCACGTTGACTTAGACCTGCCAGGATTTGAACATGAAGAAGACGGTGAATTTACAGGAATTGCCCTACCCTATGTTGTTACCATTGAAAAAGGAACAAGCACCATTCTATCTATTAGACGAAATTGGGAACAAGATGATAAGTTATATAAAAAACGGCAGCATTTTGTGCATTATGGTTACGTTCCTGGTTTTGGGTTTTACTGTTTTGGGCTTATCCATCTTGTCGGTGCTTTCGCTAAGTCTGGTACATCTCTCATTAGACAGCTTGTGGACGCGGGTACACTCTCTAATTTGCCAGGGGGCTTTAAAACTAGGGGAATGAGGGTAAAAGGTGATGACACACCTATTGCTCCTGGTGAATGGCGGGATGTAGATGTGCCATCAGGCACAATGAGGGACAATTTTGTGCCCTTACCCTATAAAGAACCAAGTCAGACATTAATGGCTTTGTTAGGTCAAATTATTGATGAGGGTAGACGGTTTGCCAATGCTGCGGACTTACAAATATCCGATATGTCGGGGCAAGCTCCTGTAGGAACTACACTTGCAATTCTTGAAAGAAACACTAAAGCTATGTCAGCTATCATGGCTAGAGTGCATTTTGCATTTAAGCAAGAGTTGGGATTATTAAAGGGCATTATTGCGGCCTATACTCCTGAAGATTACGAGTATGAACCTAATGTGGGCAATAGAAAAGCCAAGCGATCAGATTATGATATGGTTGAAGTTATCCCCGTATCTGACCCTAATGCCTCTACAATGGCGCAAAAAATTGTACAGTATCAAGCGGTACTTCAATTAGCACAGACAGCTCCGCAAATATACAACATGCCGTTACTTCATAGACAGATGTTGGATGTTTTAGGCGTAAAAGAAGCGCATAAGTTAGTGCCTTTAGAAGAAGATCAAAAACCAACTGATCCTGTTACAGAAAACCAAGCCGTTTTAATGAACAAACCTGTAAAAGCGTTCGCCACACAAGACCATAAATCACATATTGCCGTACACATGGCACCTATGCAAGACCCTAAAATGCAGCAAATAATGCAAAACAATCCTGCAGCGCCACAAATGATGGCTGCAATGTCAGCGCATATTGCTGAACATTTGGGATTTGAGTATAGAGCGCAGATAGAACAACAGTTAGGATTCTCATTGCCCCCACAAAAAGATGAAAGCGGTGAAGAACAACACATGAATCCTGAAGTGGAGGCTAGATTAGCTCCATTATTAGCTCAAGCGGCTCAACAATTACTCCAACAAAACCAAGGAGAAGTCGCCCAACAACAGGCTAAACAACAAGCACAAGACCCACTAGTACAGATGCAGCAACAAGAGCTACAACTCAAACAGCAAGAGCAACAACGAAAGGCTCAAAAAGACCAACTCGATGCACAAATAAAAATGCAACAACTTCAAGTTGAAAGAGAAAGGATTCAGGCTCAACAGCAAACTGCTGCGGAACAAACTAGAGTAGCAGCATTAAGCAACGCGGCTAAACTTGAAGCAACTAAGACTAATGACGCGAGTAAATTAAAAGTGCAAGCTTTATCAGAAGCAGCACGGTTAACCGCAGATAATAAAAAAGCGGCTACAAATACTAAATTACAGGCACTATCAGAAGCAGCGCGTTTAACGGCTGATAACAATGGAGCAGCATCAAATACTAGAACGGACGTGCTAAAAACAACTGCTCAACTGGCTGAACAAAAACGCCAACATGATACTAAACTTGAGCATGAAGGGTTGCAAAAAGCGTTAGATCGTGAGCATCAAATAAGCACACGACAAAACCAGCCACTAGAAGGTGAATAATGAGTAACGATTTTTGTGATTTAACCGCTTTTATGAATTGGTGGTTTAGCAATAATAGACCCGTAAATATTCCATTAGATAATCCTGTGAATATTTATGATGATTTTAGTAATGACGTGGATGCTAAAAAAATAACCTGCATAAATTTATATCGCAGTGGGGCGTACCAAGTTCAATTAATTGTGGTTCCCCCTAATTCTACAATTAGGCAGCATATTCATCCTAATATGGATAGTTATGAAGTTTACAATTCAGGTTCGTTGGAAGTTGAAGTAGATGGAATAGTGCATGGGCCAGGAGCGTGCCCTCCAATTCGAGTACTCCCCACATCATGGCATGGGGCACCAAAAGAAAATGTGCTAGCTATAGAGGGAGGTAGTTTTTATTCTGTTCAAAAATGGTTGAATGGGCATTTACCCTCTTGTGCAGGTGCCGATTGGTTAGGCAATGATGGCAGTACAAAAGGACATGCTGTTAGTTCTGTCGAACAATTAAACAAAGTATAGGTGAGTAATGGACGCATTTGAAGCAATTACTTTTCAAATAAATGAACAAATTCAAAGTATTAATGAAGCGATTACATCAGGTCGCCCAGATACCTTTGATGAGTATAAAAGACTCTGCGGAGAGGTTCGAGGTCTACTCTTTGCTAGAGATATAGTAAAAGACCTTAAAAACAAAATGGAAAACTCAGATGACTAAAACGGTACAAAAAATATTGGTAGGCACAAACCCTTCCAATCCGCAGGTAGTTGGCGCGATTGATTTAGAAGCTAGTGCTGAAGAGAAAGCAACACAATTACCCACACCGTCAGGATACCACATATTATGTGCCGTTCCAGATGTCGAAAAAGAGTATGACAGTGGCATTATTAAAGCTGATATGACTGTGAGACATGACGAAGTCTTAGCAACAGTTCTTTTTGTAGTTGCGATAGGCCCCGATGCTTATAAAGATAGCTCAAGATTTCCAAGTGGGCCTTGGTGCAAAGTAGGAGACTTTATTCTTGTTAGACCTAATGCAGGTTCTCGAATAGATATACACGGCAAAGAGTTTCGTCTTATCAATGACGATACTCCAGAAGCAGTTGTTTTAGACCCTCGTGGCATCAAACGTAAATAAGGAGCAGCCCATGTCAGCACAATTTAATGATGAATATAAATTTCCAGACGAAATAGATAGTGATTCGTACAGTGTAGAAATTGAAATAGAAGATGACACGCCAGAAGAAGATCGTGGCCGTCAACCTATGCCCAAACACATTGTAGATGATTTAGACAATGATGAATTAGAACAATATGATGAGAGTGTTAAGCAAAAGCTTAAACAACTTAAAAAAGTTTGGCATGATGAACGTAGGGAAAAAGAACGCGCCCTTCGTGAACAACAAGCATCGATTGATTTATCTGCTCAACTATATCAAGAAAATCAAAGATTACGTTCTGCATATAGTTCAGGCGAAAAAGAATATATAAACACATCACAACAAGCAGCTCAAATGGAAGTTGAAGCCGCAAAAAGAATGTACCGTGAAGCATATGAATCAGGAGATACCGAAGGGGTTATAAACGCGCAAGAAAAATTGCAGTTTGCTAACTTAAAATTGATTCGCGCTAATAATTTAAGAGAAACCCCTTTACAAGAGACTCCGTTTCCTGTACAAAGAAGTCGAGAAGAGTACCAGCAACCTGCTCCTCAAGTAAATCCTAAAGATTTAGCGTGGCAAGAACGCAATAAATGGTTTGGGGACGATGAGGAAATGACATCTGCTGCACTAGGATTACATAACAAACTTGTAAATAGTGGCATGATCGCTGGCTCAGATGAATATTACAGCACATTGGACAAAACAATGCGCAAACGATTTAGCGAGTATTTTGGACAAAGAACTAAACCAACCACGGTGGTAGCTTCTGGTTCACGTAGTACAAGCTCCAATAAAATAAGACTAAATCAGAGCCAAGTCCAGATAGCAAAAAAACTGGGCATAAGCCCTGAAGTTTACGCAAAAGAAGTTTTAAAATTGGAGACTAAATAATGACTACTAACCCTATAAACAAAATTACTCGTGCATCAGAAACCAGAGCGTTGACAGAGCGTCCTAAGCAGTGGATGCCTCCAGAAGCACTCCCTGAGCCCGACAAACAGGCTGGGTACACATATAGATGGATTCGCGTAGCAATGCTAAACAAGGCTGACCCTAGCAATATTTCTAAATCATTGCGTGAAGGTTGGGAACCTGTAAAGATTGAAGAGCAACCACAATACACACTGTTAGCCTCTCGTGAAGGTCATTTTAAAGACAACATCGAGATTGGCGGGTTATTACTTTGCAAAATACCCACTGAATTTATGGAACAACGTAGCGCGTACTACAGCAACCTAACTAATCAGCAGGCAGAAGCAGTAGATAATAGCTTTATGAGAGAAAATGATGCTCGTATGCCTTTATTTAAAGAGCGCAAATCGAGTGTATCTTTCGGAAATGGTTAATTAATTTTAGGAGTTTACAATGGCTTATCCTGTTATTTCGGCCCCTTACGGCCTAAAGCCAGTTAATGAAATCGGTGGTTTACCTTATGCGGGTTCAACTCGTATGGTGCCGATAGCAACTGGTTATGCTGCAAACATTTTCTTCGGTGACGTTGTTAAATTGTCTGCGGGTACTGTAATTCAAGACACATATACACCTGCTACCGCACCTACTACACCAATTCCAGGTGTTATTGGTGTTTTCGTAGGTTGTGAATACACTTTAGCAGCCACTGGTCAACGTATCCGTGCGCAATACTGGCCTTCTGGTACTGTTGCTCAAGACGCTGTTGCTTATGTTGTTGATGATCCACGTGTAGTTATTAAAGTAGTTATGGGTTCACAAGCAACAGCCTTGGCTAATACTTCTTCAGGTGTGGGTTATGCTTCACAACAATTTGTTGGCACTAACGTATATCCTTTATATGGTAATACTGGCAACACTTTAACTGGTGATTCTGCTGTTTCTGTATCTGGTGGTGTTGTTACTAATGGTACTGGTAACACTCGTGTTGTAGCTGCTGCTCCTTTACGTGTTGTTGGTTTAGTTCCTGAAACTGCTGTTACTGTTGCTGCTACAGCTTCTACTTCTGGTTCAAGTACTACTGTAACTCTGACCGCTGCTAATACTGCTATCCAAGCTGGTATGCAATTAATTGCTCCATCTGGTACTGGTTCTTTAGCTGGTAACTATATCACTGTTACTAACGTAAATGGTGTAACTTTAACTGTATCTAGCGCTATTACTTTGGCATCAGGTACTGCAGTTACTTTTGTGGGCTACCCTGAAATTTTGGTAACTTGGAATAACACTTTCCATAGTTATACAAACGTAGCTGGCATTTAATTAGGAGATTAACACATGGCAATTTCACGCGCCCAGTTACTAAAAGAGTTACTACCTGGCTTAAACGCCCTATTCGGTTTAGAGTATGCTCGTTACGGTGAAGAACATAAAGAAATCTATGAAACAGAGACTTCTGAGCGTTCTTTTGAAGAAGAAACAAAACTGTCTGGCTTTTCAGCAGCTCCTGTCAAAAACGAAGGCCAAGCTCTTCAATATGACAATGCTCAAGAAGCTTGGACTGCTCGATACAACCACGAAACTATTGCTTTAGGCTTCTCATTAACTGAAGAAGCTATTGAAGATAACTTGTATGACTCTTTGTCTGCTCGTTATACTAAAGCATTAGCTCGTGCGATGGCATACACTAAACAAGTTAAAGCAGCTAACGTGCTTAATAACGGTTTTAGTTCCGCTGTTGTTGGTGGTGATGGTCAACCATTGTTTTCAAGCGCTCACCCATTAGTAAATGGTGGCACTAACAGCAACGTACCTTCTACACCTGCTGATTTAAACGAAACTTCATTAGAAAATGCTGTGATTCAAATTGCTGCATGGACTGACGAACGTGGTCTTTTGATTGCGGCTAAACCTAAAAAGTTGATCGTTCCACCTGCGCTACAATTCGTTGCTACTCGTTTGTTAGAAACTGAATTACGTGTTGGCACAACTGACAATGACATCAACGCGATTAAGAGCAACGGTGCTGTTCCAGAAGGTTATGCTATTAACCACTTCTTGACTGACACTAATGCTTGGTTCTTAACAACGGATGTGCCCAATGCATTGAAGCACTTCGTTCGTACTCCATTACAGAACTCAATGGATGGTGATTTTGATACAGGCAACGTTCGATATAAGAGCCGTGAAAGATATTCTTTCGGCTGGAGTGACAGCTTAGGTATCTACGGTTCATCTGGTTCAAGTTGATAAAAGTCAATAACTTAGGTTAGATTAAGGCCCACTTCGGTGGGCTTTTTTTATGAGCAAAAATAAATAAAGAAGATTATAAAAAAGCCAAACGTAGAAATCAACACTTGCAACAGCCCTAAAAAAAGAGTATAAGTACCTTTAACAGGGGAACATCCTGCTTATCAAACTGCCCCCACAGACGCATAGAAGATTGATAAGCTTATACTTTCTATGAAGGAAACTACAATGGGTTTAGCTACACACCTTGGGCCTTGGTTATTAGGCACTGTAAAAAATACCACAGGTACTGTTGCAGGTACTATTCGCAACACTGGTGTTACTTCTGTTGGTCAAACTGATCCTGTCACTTACACAGATACTGCGGCTTCAACTGTAGCCGTTCTTCCAGCAGGTTCTTTAATTACCAATCTTGCGCTGTACCAAACTACTAAATTTGCTGGTACTTCTGGCGTAATCACTATTTATCTTAACGGTACTGCTATTGCAGCGACTTCAGCAATTACTGCTGGAGCGTCAGGTATTATTTCTTTTGCCCCTGCTTCTGACGCTCAAACTGCGTTATTTGCTAATGTTGGCTCAACTGATGCGATTATTACTTATACGGTGGGTTCTTCTGGAACTTTCTCTGCTGGAGCTGGATTTTTCTTAGTTGAGTACTTAGTACGAAATTCAGACGGCTCATCTGCACCTACTGCATATACTGCATAATTAATGTATTAGGGGGTGCTAGCCCCCTTTTTATAAACCCAGTAGGAGATTAATTATGGCTATGCAGTTTGACGTAAAAAGCAAACATTTAAACGCGGCTGGCAGCATCTATGCCGATAGAGCTAGGCTTAAAGGTATTGTGGTAGCTCCTGCTATTAGTACAGCAGCTACTTTTGAAATTAGAGATGGCGGGGCTACGGGTGAAATTCTGTATCAGATGGATATTCCCGTAAACTCAAACCCCAATACATTTGATGTTCTTATACCTGGCGAAGGTATTTTATTCCGCACTAATATTTATTTAACTTTTAGTGTTGGCTCGGTAACGGGTGTCACTGCATTTTACGGTTAAGACTATGCCTGACGTCACTCCAGAAATTAGAAATGCAAGAGAATTAGCTTCACATAGCACCGAGATTAAACATTTGCAAAATGACATGGACAAACTTAGCAAAGACATGGAAGAGGTGAAAGACGCTCTTAGAGAGATAAGTCACACTTTATCTGCAGCTAAAGGTGGTTGGCACATGCTTATGGTAGTTGGAAGTATAGGTGCTGGCATAGGTGCTGGCGTGGCGTGGCTTTTTGACTTTATGAAACACTAATGGCTACTAAATCTAAAAAAGCTCCAGTACTAGCTGTTGGCAGAGGCGAGAAACTTCCCGTATCTAAAGGTGCGGGCTTAACTGCTAAAGGTAGATCCAAATATAATGCAGCTACTGGTTCTAATTTAAAAGCCCCTGCTCCTCATCCAAAAACAAAAGCAGATGAGGGCAGGAAAAAATCATTTTGTGCAAGAATGAGTGGGGCAAAAGGCCCTATGAAAGACGAAAATGGCAAACCTACTCGTAAAGCAGCAGCATTAAAAAGATGGAATTGCAGTGCCAAGTAGAAGTTTGAAACAACATAATTTAATGGAAGCTGTAGCCCATAACAAAGGTTTTGCTAAAAAAGTGGGTATCCCCCAATCAGTAGGTAAAGACTTTGCAAGCGCAGACAAGAATAAACAATTTAAAGCAGGTGGAATAATGAAAAAGCATGATGACGCGGCGCAAGATAAAGCGCTTATTAAAAAAATGATTAGTCAATCTGAAAAGAAAGAAGCTAAAGGCATGAAAAAAGGCGGTACGTGCATGGCTAAAGGCGGTGCAGCTAAAGAAACTATGGGCCCAAAAACAATGGCAAAAGATGTTGAAAAAGGTTCAAATAAATTAACTGAGTTTGGTGAATCTGCTATACAAAAACGTGGCAAAACCAAAGGCGTTAACTTAGGTGATTCAGGAAAAATTGAAGGTATCGAAGGTTTTAAACCTAAGAAATTTGCTAAAGGCGGTTGTACTAGAGCCGATGGTATTGCTCAAAAAGGCAAAACAAAAGGTCGTTACATCTAATGATGGCTAGTCGAGGTATGGGGGATATAAACCCATCCAAAATGCCAAACAAGAAAAAGATTATTCGTAAGGATGATCCCAATGATGTAGATGTGTACAAAAAAGGAGGGGTGACTAAATCATTTCCTCCTAATACTAAACCCAAAAGCAAACGGGCTAAGAAATGACAACTTCGGGCACTAGCAGTTTTAACCTATCTATATTAGATATAATTGAGGAGGCGCATGAACGGTGTGGTTCTGAGGTTAGAACAGGTTATGATTTACGCACAGCTCGAAGAAGTCTTAATTTATTAACTATAGAATGGGCTAATATTGGTATTAATTTATGGACTATCGAAGAGGGTATTATTCCTTTAGTTCCAAACCAAATAGTCTATGATCTGCCTAATGACACTATAGATTTATTAGATCAAGTAGTGCGTACAGGCACTGGTCAACAGCAAACTGATATTAATATCAACAGAATTTCATCGTCTACTTACTCAACTATTCCTAATAAGAACGCGACAGGTAGACCGATACAGGTATGGATTAATAGGCAATCAGGAGCTACATATCCTGTTACAGGCGTAGCTAATCCTCAAATAAATATATGGCCCGCACCAGATCAAGGAAGCGTAAGCAACCCTTACTATTATTTTGTTTATTGGCGGTTACGCCGTATTCAAGACTCTGGTAATGGGGACAATACCCAAGATATACCTTTTAGATTTTTAAATGCGATGGTTGCAGGGCTATCTTATTACTTGGCTATGAAGCTGCCTACTGTTGATGTAAATCGTGCAATGGGTCTCAAAGCGGAGTACGACCGCCAACTGCAATTAGCGACTGAAGAAGATCGCGATAAAGCCCCTGATAGATATGTGCCTAGAATTGGCTATGGTAGATAATGGCTACTAAGTATGCCGCTGGCAAGTATGCTATAAGCGAATGTGATATTTGTGGACAACGCTATAAATTACATCAGCTAAAAAAGCTTGTTATTAAAACTAAAACAGTGGCAATTAAAGCCTGCCCTGAATGTTGGAACCCCGATCAACCGCAGCTTAAGCTTGGTATGTATCCTGTTTTTGATCCACAAGCTGTTTTAGAGCCTAGGCCAGATAATAGCTATCAAGTATCAGGACTGGATACCGAAGGATACCAAGGTGAAGGAAGTCGCAATATTCAATGGGGATGGAGTCCTATTGGAGGATCTAGGGCAAATGATGCTATACTAACACCCAATTATTTAGTTGCGACAGCGTATGTCGGGACAGTAACAATTACATTATCTTAGGAGTACAAAATGGCTAAAGGCGATGGTATAGAAAGTAAAGGCAAAACTAAAGGTAAGCAGTTAGGCATTGATGGGTCTAAAGCAGGCCAAGATGGGATTATGCTATCTAGCGGCAAAGCCAAAACAGTGACTTCAGAAGCTATGAAAAAGTTTGGCCGTAACTTAGCTCGTGCTAAAAATCAAGGTGGTAAATAATGGCCGCATCTGACGAAAACAAATATAAACAACCACAACCTAATAATGCCCCAACAGGCAAAAATGGGTATCCCGATACAAGTGCAAAAACTGACGGGATAGAAACTCGTGGTAATGGTTGCGCTACTAAAGGGCGTAAAGCTCGCGGGCCAATGGCATAATTTAATATGTTATACGCAGACCTTTGTGCCACTATCCAAGACTACGTAGAGAACTCTTTTTCTACTACACAGTTAAATACATTTATTCAGCAGACTGAACAGCGAATATATAACAGCGTTCAGCTCCCTGATTTACGAAAAAATGTAACAGGCACTTTAACAATAGGCAATCCATATTTAGCGTGTCCAAATGATTTTTTGTCCGCGTATTCTTTAGCAGTTATTGATATGAGCAATAACTACACATACCTATTAAATAAAGATGTTAACTACATCAGAGAAGCGTATCCATCAACAGCTTATCAAAGTCTACCTAAATACTATGCTATTTTTGGGCCTCAATCTACCAGCGAGCTGTATTTATCCTTTATATTAGGGCCTACACCAGATCAAAACTACAATGTAGAGCTGCATTACTTTTATTATCCAGAATCACTTGTTACAGCTAATGAAACTTGGTTAGGGGATAATTTTGATTCAGCATTATTGTATGGGTGTATTCTTGAAGCCTACACTTATTTAAAAGGTGAACAAGACGTGCTAACGGTATATAAAGGTCGCTATGATGAAGCAATGGCATTACTAAAACAACTAGGCGATGGCAAAGATAGAACAGATGCTTATAGGTCTGGTCAGGTAAGGTATCCTGTTAAATGATAACGCAAACACAAACAACAAGTTTTAAAAGTGAGTTATATCAAGGGGTGCATAACCTTTTAATTGATAATCTTTATATCGCTCTTTATACCGCCAATGCAAACTTAGACGCTGATACAATACAATATACTAGCGTGGGTGAAATAACGGGTACAGGGTACACCGCAGGTGGGAATTTAATTACAGGCGTTACTGTTAATAGTTATGGGTCTACCGCATATGTTAGTTTTGATAACCCTTCGTGGGTTGGAGCGTTTACAGTAAGAGGGGCATTAATTTATAATGCTAGTAAAAGCAATAAGTCTATTGCGATATTAAATTTCGGTGCGGATAAAACATCTACTAACACTTTTACAATAACACTGCCTGCAAACACTGCGGATAGTGCCTTAATTAGATCATCAAATTAAAAGGTTTTTATGTACTCAGATAAACTCAACACCTTAGATATTACTGATGTTGCCGTAGCAAAAAGCAGTAGCCTAAAAGACCTAGTGGGTATTAAAGGGCACTATAGCGTAATATGCCTAGATGCTAACAAGCAAATAAAATGGGAAGATAGTATTGAGAATTTAGTGGTCACTGTTGGTTTAAATGACATGGCTAATAAATATTTCACAGGTTCTGGATATACCCCTGCATGGTATATGGGCTTAGTTAGCGGTGCGACTACTCCTAGCTATGTTGCTGGCGATACATTAGCTTCTCATACTGGTTGGGCAGAAAGTACAGCATATACAGGCACAAATAGAATTACTGTAGGGTTTGGCGCAGCAAGTGGTGGGGTAATCACATCAACATCAACTTCATTTGCTATTAATGCAACGGCTACTATTGCAGGTGCCTTTTTAACGCAGACTCAAAGCAACTCAGTTAATACGGGCATATTGTTTTCTGAAGGCAGTTTTACTGCGGGAAATAGACTTGTACAGTCTGGTGATACTCTTCTTGTCACATATTCTTTAACTTTATAAAAAGAGGTTAATATGGCAGCTACATTTAAAATAGGGCAAACGGTAAAAGTTATCGCTATCATTCCTGAAGGCCCTGTAGAACAAATAGCAGTAGACCAAGAAGGGAACATTACTTATTTAGTTACCTGGAAAGACGCTAATGGGGTGATGCAGCAGTCGTGGTTTAATGAAGCAATCTTAGTTTAATTGAGATATATTAAATGGCATTAATTCTAGCAGATAGAGTATTAGAAACGTGTACAAGTCCAGGAACAGGTGCAGTTTCTTTATTGGGGGCAACTAGTAGCTTTCAGACTTTTTCTGCGGGCATTGGCAATGGCAATACTTGTTATTATACGATAGTTGACCAAAATGGGAGTAATTGGGAAGTAGGGATAGGTACCTACGCTTCTAGTGGAAATACCCTAACTAGAACAGCTCCTATTTCAGGCAGTACCGCCACTCCTGTTAATTTTAGTTCAGGAACGCAGAATGTATTTGTGTCCTACCCTGCTGAAAAAGCAATATATAAAGACGCTTCAAATATAGTATTAATACCTACACTAAATCTAACTAATGCCTTAACTCCAGCATACGGAGGTACAGGCTTAACCGCAGTAGGGACATCAGGTAATTCTATTGTTTCTAATGGTTCTACGTTTGCATCCTCCAATGCCCCAAGAGTGTTTTCAAGCATTATGGCTTTAGTGATGGGGGTTTAATGTGTTTGGTATTTCTGCTATTGCACAAACTCCTTTTACTACTGTAGCTAATATTCCGTGGGCGGCTAATGTAACAGATACGATTACGCTAACTGACACACGCACAAATACATTAACAGCGGTAGGAGCGGTAGCGGATACGCGAAACCCAACTGATACTTATACTAATGTTCTATCTTTACCCGTAAATATTTCAGAAAGTATAACTATAACTGATACTTATGCCGATGTGTTATCCATACCCGCAAGCGTAGTAGACAATCTAACTTTTACTGATACTTATGCTAATGTGTTATCTATACCAGCGGCACTAGCAGATACGATTACGCTAACTGACACACGCACAAATACATTAACAGCGGTAGGAACGATAGCGGATACGCGAAGTTTAACTGATACTTATAGTGTCCAATCAACATTTATTGGAAATGTATCTGAAAGCACCACCGTTATTGAAACCCTATCAAACACTTTAGTTACCCTTGCAGGTGTTGTGGAGAGCGCTTTTTTTACCGATACATATACTGCAAACATAAGCAGTGCTAGCCTAATACAAGAAAACACACTTTTATTAGACACATATAGCACAGTATGTATTATGTCGGTGAGTATTTCTGATACAATTACTATAAGTGATTCTATATTAAGTAAATTTTTATGGGAATCAATAGACGATGGGCAAGTGCCTAATTGGACAGTTACCCCAGATACAAATAACCCTAATTGGCAAAATAGTAACACAACGCAATTTTCAGGTTGGTCGCTAGTTGTAAATGCAAATACAGTTACCTGGCAAGCTGTCAATAATTTTCAAACATCTCCTTGGACACCCATTAAAACTTATTAGGATACATACATGTCCACAAATTATACAACATTATTAGGTTACGCCCTACCTGTTCAAGGAGAACTTACAGGTATTTGGGGAGATGCAGTCAATAACAGCATTACGCAGTTAGTGGAAGATTCTGTTGCTAACTATGCAACGTATGACGTGACCTCTTCTGATTGGACTTTATCAACAACAGGGTCTGGTGTATCAAACGAAGCGCGTATGGCAATACTTATACCAACAGGTACTCCTGGGATTACACGCAATATTATAGCCCCCGCCCATAGTAAAGTGTACATGGTGTGCAATAAGTCTAACGCTTCTGTGTATATTAAGGGTGCTTCTACTACAGGAGTGTTAGTTGGAATTAATATTAACGCCGTTGTTGTTTGGAATGGGTCAGATTTTGTTTTAATCAATACAGGTGTTTCGACTAGCAAAGCCATTGCACTTGATTTAGTATTTAGCTAATTTTAAAGGACTCTATTATGTCAGCTCCAAATCTTATTAATGTAACATCTATTATAGGAAACACTGCGTCTGTTTCCCTAACTACAACTTCTGCAACTTCACTTGCTTCTAACGCAGCTTCATCTGGCACTGCTTATAAAATAGAATCTATCGTAGTGGCTAATACTAGTGGTTCAGCAGCCACTATAACTATCAATGTATATAGCGCAGCGGCGTTAGGCGGTACAGCGTTTCCAATAGCCTCTGCCATTTCTATTCCTGCTGGCGCGGCGTTAGTTGTGACAGATAAAACTACTACTTTTTACTTGTTAGAAAATCAATCTATCGGTGCTACTGCTGGCACAGCAAATGCCTTAGTAGTAACTGCTTCATGGGAACAATTATCATGAAATTTGTTGGTGGTATTACTTATGGCCCAAACACTTTTACTTTTCCACAGACCTTTTCGGCGCAAATAATATCGACAATTACAACAGGAACGGCCCCATTTTCTGTTGCGTCTACCACTAATGTGGCAAATCTAAATGCCTCTAGCTTAAATGGAGCCACATTTGCTTCTCCAAGCGCAATAGGGTCAACAGCAGCAAGTACAGGGGCATTTACTACTTTATCCGCTTCTGGGCAAACTACCTTAACTAACGCAAGTGGATACAATCTATATGCTTCTGGAGCTGGCAATAACTACATGGCTGGTAGTTTAGGGATTGGCAATCCTAGCGGTGCAGGGCAGATGTTGTATGTTAACAAGAATACAACAGGCTCTACATCTACTGCGGGTGTTGCAGTTTCAACAGCTATACAATCTGATGTTACAGGGCAAGCAGCTTTATTTAGCACGTATGTGTTAACACAGGCTGCAACTTTTAATTTAGCAGCTCTAAAACATTATAACGCCAACCAAGGGGCATTTGGTGCAGGTTCGTCTGTAAATATTCAGTCTGGATATTTTGCAGACGCTTCTTTAACAGGTGCAACCAATAACTACGGTTTCTTCGGTGCTATCGCTTCAGGTACAGGTCGTTACAACTTGTATATGGGTGGTACTGCTGATAACTATATGGCTGGTAGTTTGGGGATTGGATCTACACCTGCTGTGGGGTCTACATTATTTATTCAAAAGAGCATTACAGGTGCAACGACTGGGTATTCAATACGCAATATCGGAACCGTACAATCCGATGTTACTACTGAAGGGATAGGGATTTTTAATTCACTCAGCACACAAGCTGCTTCTTTTACCCTACCTACATACGAGCATTTTTATGCTTCACAAGGAACCATAGGTGCGGGTTCTGCTATAACAAGTCAATATGGTTTTTACACTGGTTCAAATCTGACAGGTGCGACCAACAACTACGGTTTCGTCGGTACTATCGCTTCAGGTACAGGTCGATATAACTTGTATATGGGTGGTACTGCTGCAAATTACTTAGCAGGCGATTTACAACTAAGTAAAACAGTCACAGCAGCAGGTACTACTGGCGCACGAACTATTAACACCACGACAGGGACTGTTAACTTTGCAGCAACGGCTACTTCCCTCGTTGTTACGAATAGTTTAGTAACAGCAAACAGTATCATTATCGCAACCGTAGGTACTAATGACACCACTATGAAATCTGTACAAGCTGTTGCGGCAGCGGGCAGTTTTACGCTATATGCAAATGTAGCAGCGACTGCGGAAACACGAGTCAACTTTCACATAACCAACTAAGGAAATAACATGTCAAATACATACGAATACAAAGTAACTAACCTACAACGTGATAATAATGGTATTATTATTGCCGCTTCTTTCACTATTACAGCATCTGATGGTGTTGATAGCAATACTCATAACTACCACACTGCCTTTACTGCGCCTAAAGGCACACCAATTGACTACGCTAAAGTAACTGAAGCTGATGTTATTGGTTGGATCAAAGATATGTTTGACACTAAAGATGATGAAGGTGTTAGACAAAATGCGCATGAAGGTCAAGCAGATGCTGAATTAGAAGCGTTCAAACAACGTAAAGCCGTTAAATCTGGCTTGCCTTGGTAATTTAATTAATCAATCACAAATTGGAAAATAACATGAAAGAAATAACTTGGACTTTATCAATTGAAGAAGCATCAGCAATTTTAGCAGTATTAGGCGATTTACCTACTAAGACAGGTGCATTTCCTTTATTGATTAAATTGAAAGACCAAGCTGACGCGCAAGTACCTCCTGAACAAGAAAGCGCAGAGTAGTTTTAGTCATGGATAAGGTATTGGGTTTTTGGATATACTTTCAAGCGCGGTTAGCAGAACCTTCAACTCATGCATCTATTGCTTCTCTGCTAGCTTTAGCGGGGCTAAATTTGGATGTGGGTGTTGTGCATGATGGGCTAATTGCATTAGGTGTTCTGTTTGGCGGCTTGGGGTTTTTTGTAAAAGAAGCTAGACCTTTAAAATAGTAAGGAAAGAGGATGCTCAAAAAAATTGTATTTAAACCTGGTGTTAATAGAGAAAATACGCGGTATTTTACCGAAGGTGGCTATTATGATTGCGATAAAATACGATTTAGACAAGGCACTCCTCAGAAGATAGGCGGGTGGCAAAAAATATCTAACACCACTTACTTAGGTGTATGCAGGTCATTATGGAATTGGATAACGCTTAATCAATATAGTCTTATTGGGGTGGGCACTAATTTAAAGTTTTATATCTCTAAAAGCGGGCTGTATTACGATGTTACTCCTATTAGATCAAGAGCTACTTTATCCAATCCTTTCACAGCATCCGCTGGTTCTAGTGTTATTACAGTAGTCTCCGCAGCACATGGCTGCGCGACAAATGATTTTGTTACTTATAACGGTGCTTCCTCTTTAGGAGGCACTATAACCGCAGCTTTATTAAACAAAGAGTACCAAGTTACCTTTATTGACATTAATACCTATACTATTGATGTTGGGGTAGCGGCTAATAGTTCTGACACAGGACATGGCGGCACGGTATACGCCGCTTACCAAGTTGCCACAGGAGCTGAATACGAAGTACCTAATAATGGGTGGGGTGCGGGGCCTTGGGGATACGGGTCTTGGGGTAATGGTCAACCCTCTAACGTCTCATTACAGTTATGGAATCAATCTAATTACGGGCAAGATTTGATCTTTGGCCCTAGAGGTGGAGCTTTATATTATTGGTATGCGGATAAAGGGCTCTCAGACAGTTCTATAACTATAACTATAGCATCTCCTGCTGTGGTGACAAGTACTTTGGTTATGGATGAAGCAACGCCTATTATGTTTACTACAAGCGGTGCACTTCCCACTGGACTACTTACAGGCACGGTTTATTATGCTAGAAACTATAACTCAGTAACAAGCACCTATAATATATCCGCTACACCAACAGGCGCTTTAATAAATACGTCTGGAACTCAATCGGGAACTCAATATATTTCTCCAAGGGGCGTAAATTTAACGTCTCTTAATGGCGCAACTGATGTGCCTATAATTCAAAATTACCTTTTTGTATCTGACATCTATAGGTTTGTATTTGCCTTTGGGTGCAACGATTATGGAAGTACTACGCAAGACCCATTACTAGTTAGATGGTCTGACCAAGAAAACGCAGTGGACTGGTCACCGACAGCCGTTAACCAAGCGGGTAGCGTAAGGTTATCGCACGGCTCACAAATTATCACCTGCCTACAAACAAGACAAGAGCTATTAGTTTGGACAGACTCAAGCCTGTATTCTATGCAATATTTAGGCCCTCCTTATGTATGGGGAACTCAACTTTTAGGGGACAATGTATCCATTGTTTGTCAAAACGCGGTAGCCCTAGCATCTGGGGTTGTCTATTGGATGGGCAACAATAAATTTTATAAATATGATGGGCGAGTGCAAACACTTCGCTGTGATTTGCGGGAATTTGTATTTAGCAATTTTAACTTTGCCCAATGCCAACAAGTATGTTCAGGCACTAATGAGATGTTTAATGAGGTGTGGTGGTTTTACCCTTCTAGCCTTACTCACAGCACTCAAGTAGATAGGTATGTTGTCTATAATTACCTTGAAGATATTTGGTATTATGGAACTATGGGGCGTACCGCTTGGTTAAACACAGGAACACTTCAATACCCTATTGCTGCAACATACGCTCAAAATATTGTTAACCATGAATATGGTTTAGACGATTACTCTACTGACCAACCGTACGCTATAGAATCCTATATTACTACTTCAGAGTTTGATATTGATGATGGGCATAATTTTGTGTTTGTCCGTAGAATTTTACCTGACGTTACTTTTACAGGATCTACCCTAGATACTCCCTCAGTGACAATGTCCATTAGCCCCATGCTTAATTCTGGTTCAGGCTACACAAATCCCCCTTCTGTTGGAGGAGATGACTACGGATACGTAACTAAAGTCCCAGACCCGTTGCAATTTAATATAGAAAAGTTTACTGGACAATTATTTATACGAGTGAGAGGCAGGCAGTTTGCTTTTACTATTTATAATAATCAATTAGGGGCTAATTGGCAGCTAGGTGCAGCTAGATGGGATTGTCAACTTGATGGTAAACGGGGCGCTCCTGGCGGGGCAATATAATGAGCAAGCCTATTAGAAACCCAGCGGTGCCTAATCTTCCTTTAGCACCTGTTGATTATGAAAAGCAATACCAAGAGCAGCTTAACAATGTACTGCGTTTGTACTTCAATCAGCTTAACAATTTAAACGCTATTCTTGTGGGTTCTACAGGAGGAGCGGTACTGCAATTCCCTAACGGCGCTTTTCATCAAGATGGTGTGACTACCTTAACAACAAGTATTACTAACACATCCACTACACCTATTGTGGTTGGGTCTACTGCTGATTTTTTATCCGCTGGGGCGTTAATAATTGACACCGAAGTAATACAATATACGGGAACAACACCCACATCATTTACAGGGATAACTCGCGGAGCCTATGGTTCGACTAAAGCTGTTCATACCGCAGGTGCTTATATATCTGAAGCTCAACCAGTAGTATCACCAACAACACCTTTGAGTATACAGCTCACAAAAACAGATGTTAGCAATCAAGTTTATCTTAACCCTTTGGACAATACTCAAGTTGTTCACGCTATAGCAGGTTATTATAATGTCCAGTTTAGTGTGCAGCTTTTAAACTATACAAATGATATAGACAACGTGACTTTTTGGTTTAAACAGAATGGCGTGGATGTGCCTAATAGCGCGGGTATAGAAGCAGTAACAGCCTCTCATGGAGGGGTTGCGGGCGCAGTTATAGTGTCTTGGAATATTGTGCTTCCTTTAAATGCAGGGGATTACATTCAGCTATTATACACATCGGATTCTGGAAATACTTTAGCGGCTACTTACCCCCCAGGAATAACTCCTGTTCACCCCTCCTCACCATCAATTATATTGACATCAACATTCGTATCTGCTTTATATTTATGATATTATTTTGTTATGAATGACTTATCTAAACAAGGTAATACTCCTAGCATTTTGGCCATTGAAGAGGCCATGAAAAATGATTTTGACCAAGAACTTTTAAAAGCGATAACAGTTACTGAGCATTATCAAATTAAAGGGGTATACGTCAGGTCTATGTTTGTTCCAGCGGGCATGTTGGTAACGGGAAAGGTACATAACTTTGAAAGTATCGGTATTTTGGCTCAAGGCACGATGCGTATAACCAACGGTGAAACAAGCAAAATAGTCTCGGCTCCTTACATTGCTGTGGATAAACCAGGTATTAAACGCTTAGGCTATGCAGAAACAGACTGCACTTTTATTAGCGTGCATAAAACCGATGCAGAAGAACTAACAGCTATCGAAGATGAGCTTGTCTCCGATACTTTTGAACAATACGAAATTAAAAGATTGGAGAGATCATTATGAGCTTTATTTCAGCTTTGGCAGCTATAGGTATTGAAGGCATTGCGGGTACGATTGGTGCAGGCGCATTAATGGGAGCGGGTATAGGTGCGGGCACTTCGGCTCTTACAGGACAAGATATTGGCAAAGGCGCTCTTATGGGGGGCATTACTGGGGGTATCGGTGGTGGCATATCTGGTGGTTTGCAAGCTTTAGCCCCAGAGGGGCTGGCTACTGAGGCTGCTATTATTGAGCCGTCCGCTGGAAATGCGTTGCAAGCAGGATCTGGGGCGGTGGCTGATACTTCTGCTGGGACTTCAGCATTGGGCTCTTCTGGTTTTGGCGCGTCACCCGCACAGCTCGCTGCAAGCAATATGGCTCCTTCATTATCCGTAGATACCACTCCAGCGCTTTACCAAGGCGCTTCAAATGCGGGCGCTAATTTAGCTCCAAATGTAGGGGCTAATATGGCTTCAAATGCGGCTAGTGCTGCTTCAACTGCAGCCCCAGCACCTAGCACCATGACAGAAAAAATAGGCTCATGGGCGGCTAGTCATCCTAATATAACAACAGCAGGCGCTTCGTTATTGGCGAGTCCTTTTGTTAATAATATGTTTGCTTCAGACACTTCTAAACCTCAAGGCCTTGCTGCTTATAATGGGCCCTTATCGTATTATAAATATGATCCAACTAAATATCGTCCTAGCTTAACACCTTCTTATGCTACAGGCGGCATAACTGACTTAGATGGGTATCAATCAAATTCTCAAGTTGTACCTGAACAAGGCACATTAAATGTTCCTAACCCATTAGACGTGGCCGACCCTGAAGGATACGCAAGTAACTCAACTATGAGTTATGCCGAAGGCGGTGTTGCTGATTTAGGTTCGTATGCTACAGGTGGTATACCTAATCTTTTAAGAGGCCCTGGTGATGGTGTTAGCGATTCTTTACATGCCACAATTGGGGGGCATCAACCCGCTCGATTAGCCGCTGGTGAATATGTCGTGCCTTCTCGCATTGTATCTGAATTAGGTAATGGTTCTACTGATGCTGGGGCTAAACGTCTTGATGATATGGTTAAAAAAATTCAAGCAGGGCGCAGAAATACTTTAAAGGGCAAAGACTTCGCTAAAGATACCCATGCTTATAAACATTTACCCGTATAATAAAATAAAAGGATATTACTATGGCAGATTCTAGTAGTGGTGGAACTTCAGCGGTAGCAGCAACGGCTCCTACTTCTACAGCGGGGGCATCAGCTCCTGCTTCTTCAGCGGCGGCGGCTCAAGCGGTAAATGCTCTTATAGGAGCTGCGGGCGTTCCAACTAGTGGGTACTATTTTGGTGGGGCTCCAAATCCTTATGCCACAAATGTTAATAATTTAAATAACCCCGTAGGGCTGCCCGCCTCTTTTACTAGCAATACAGGTGGGTTTGGTTCAGCGGGCACTGGCTTTGGTGCAACAGGAGGCTTATCTCCGCAGGCTCTAGTGACTGGCTTTAATGCAGTTAAGTCTAATCCTCAAGCGCTTGCAACGGCTATGCAGCAAAATGGCATAAGTGCTACCGACTTAGCTAATTTAGGGCTCATGTCAAATGAGCAGTATACCCAAACAATGAGACCTAGTTCTAATAGTTCTCAGGCAATAAACCCTGCCCAAACATACCAACCTATTTATGGTTCACAATATCAAAACTACTACGCCCCTGCATATCAGACTTTAGGGTATGGCAATGGGATGGGCTTATATGATACGGGGGCGTATCAAACTAATTTTGGGGGTCTACTATCCTTTTTAGGAGGGGGTAATAACCCTATGGGCAGTTTAGGTACTGGAACCCCAACTTCAACTCCAACTACAACATCGGGCGGATTAACATTTAACGCCCCAACTAATGCACCTTTTGTAGGGCCTACGCAAACTCCAACTAAATCGACAGTGCAGACTCCTGTTGGTGGGACTACTACAACTACACCTACTACAGAAACTACTTATGGCCCACAAAAAATAACGCAATCTGCTATACAGTCGTTTATTACTCAAAATATAAGTAACCCGCAAGCTATTGCTAATGCTGCAACATTATATGGGCTAACCAATGCCGATTTAGCTGCCGCAGGGAAATTTACAATAGACCAAGTTAACGCATTTTTAGCCCCTACAACGGCCCCCAGTACAACTACATCTACTACAGCTAAACCTACAACCACGACTACGCCTACAACTACAACTACAACTACGCCTACAACTACTACGCCTACAACTACGCCTACAACTACTACGCCTGCTGCTACGCCTACAACTACTACGCCTGCTGCTACGCCTACAACTACTACGCCTACAACTACTACGCCTGCTGCTACGCCTACAACTACTACGACTACTGCTAAGCCTACTACAACTACTACACCTGCTGCTACGCCTGCTGCTACGCCTGCTGCTACGCCTGCTGCTACGCCTACAACTACTACACCTGCGCCTACTCCTGCAACGTCAGGAACATTTGGAAGCCAAAATATATCCGCAGCTCAAATAAATAGTTTTGTTAATGCTAATTTGACCAACCCACAAGCTATTCTTACTGCTATGAATCAGTATGGGTTATCTGCCGCAGATTTAGCCACTGCTACAGGATATACTCCAGCACAAGTAAATAGCTTTCTTGCTCCTGCTATACAATCAGCATGGGGTACGCCTACAACTACTACGCCTGCTGCTACGCCTACAACTAATACGCCTACTGCTACGCCTACAACTAATACGCCTACTGCTACGCCTGCTGCTACGCCTGCTGCTACGCCTGTCACACTTTCACCAGCAGCGGCTAATGCTCCAGTAACGGGGCCAACACCTACAGCCGCACAAACAGCTGCTGCACAAGCACAAGCACAAGCCGCTGCACAAGCCCAAGCTCAAGCTCAAGCCCAAGCACAGGCACAAGCACAAGCCCAAGCACAGGCACAAGCTCAAGCACAGGCGCAAGCCCAAGCCCAAGCCCAAGCCGCTGCACAAGCACAGGCACAAGCTGCTGCACAAGCACAGGCGCAAGCTCAAGCTGCTGCACAAGCACAGGCACAAGCCGCTGCACAAGCACAAGCACAAGCACAGGCACAAGCTGCTGCACAAGCACAAGCTGCTGCACAGGCACCTACGCCTACGACCTATGGCAGTCAAAATTTAACTTCCGCACAAATTAGTAATTTTGTTGCCGCTAATATAAGTAGCCCAGAAACTATACTTACCGCTATGAATCAATACGGTTTAAGTCCTGCGGATATTGCTTCAGCTACGGGGTATACTTTAGCGCAAGTAAATAATTTCCTTGCTTCTGCTATGAAATCATCATTGACTTCCGCGCAAATTAGTGATTTTGTTGCTGCTAATATAAGTAGCCCTCAAACTATACTTAGTGCTATGAATCAATATGGGTTATCTGCCGCAGATTTAGCCGCTGCTACAGGATATACTTCAGCGCAAGTGAATAACTTTTTAGCTCCTGCTATAAAAGCATTATGGACTACCGCTAAAACAGGCGGCTTAATAGCATTAAGGAATAAAAGATGAGAGTAGCTCCTGTTGGTATCGAATACATCCATCAAACATGGCCTTTAGTTGAAAAGTATATACAGTCTGCTTTTGACGAAGGGGCATCGGGGGAGATGTTATACACTATGGATAATGTTAGAGCCTATTTAGCATCTGGAGAATGGCAATTGCTAGTGGCCGTTGATGAAAACAACTTAATAAAAGGCGCGGCAACTATAGCTTACACAAATCATCCTTTGCAGAGGGTCGCTTTTGTAACTGCTATTGGAGGCAGATTGATTGCTAATAAAATTCTTTTTGAACAGTTTAAATTAATTATGAAACAGAATGGAGCTACTATACTACAAGCGCATGGTAAGGCTTCTATAGTCAGATTGTGGAGAAGATTAAACTTCACTGCACATAACACTTTAGTGGAGCTTAAATTATGAAAGAAAGTTTTAGTTTATGGAATTTATTTAATTTATTCCAATATAAAAATGGCGTATTAGTATGTAAGTTAGTGCCTACCTTTTTTGGTGGAGGCTCAAGTGGCCCAACACAAACAACATCTACTGTAACACAGTCTACTATTCCTGACTGGCTACGTCCTCAAACTGAAGCACTGCTAGGCGGGGCTACCCAACAAATATTTCAAACAGATAGCAAAGGGAATATCACGGGCACTAATCCTTATGTGCCTTATAGTTCTAATGCTGCGGATTATGTTGCGGGCTTTAGCCCCATGCAACAACAATCTTTTGCTCAAGCAGCTAACATGCAAATGCCCTCTCAGTTTGCACAAGGCAGTAACTTATCTAACACCGCTGGGCTAGGGGCTTTACAAACTGCTAACAATGCTCAAGGTTATGGAACTATGGGGGCGCAAGCTGGCGCTGCCGCAGGTAATTTAGGCACTAATGCCGCAAACATCGCTATGGGGGATGCGGGCAATTTAATGAACGCCGCTGCTACCTACGGCACTCAAGGACAACAATCTGGGTTAGCGGGCCAAAATATTGGCGTTAATGCCGCACAAGCATCAGGACTTAATGCCGCCGTACTATCATCAGGGCTTCAACAATATGGCAATCAATCGGCTAATCTAGGGCAAGCTGCTACTAATTATGGAGTAAGTGGAGGACAAGCAGCTCAAAATGCAGCTAATCAAGCAGCAAACGCAGCCTACGTTTATGGTGCACAAGGAGCGCAAGCTGGGGCGCAGGGGCAAAACTTTGGAATAACTTCTGCTCAGAACGCTCAAAATATGTCCCAAAATTACGGGGCGCAGGGTGCCAACTTAGGGCAACAAGCGGCTAATTTAGCGGGAACTTCTCAAAACTATGGAGCACAGGGTGCTAACTACGGGAACCAAGCGGCTACTATAGGGAATATGGCATTACAAGCGCAGCAAACTGGAAACCAAATAGGAACCCAAGCGCAAAACTATGCAGCTCAAGCGGCTAATGCGGGTCAGAATTTGCAAAGTAATTTGACTAATTCCAATAATGTACAAGCGTACATGAACCCTTATTTGCAGTCGTCATTAGCCCCTCAACTAGCGTTATTGAATCAGCAGTTTGGTATTCAAGACGCGGCAATTAAAGGAGCAGCGTCACAAGCTGGTGCTTATGGTGGTGGAAGACAGGCGGTACAACAATCGTTAAACCAACAAGCTGAAGACTTAGCTAAACAAAAGATGATTAGCGAGGGGTATACTTCGGGGTTTAATAACGCACAACAGCAAATGAACAACGTAGCTGGAGTAGGCTTACAAGGTTTACAAGGGGCTAATCAAAGTTTAAACACCGCATTACAAGGAGGTAATTTAGGTTTATCGGGCATAGGACAAGCTATATCTGGACAGCAGGCGGGTATGCAAGGAGCGGGCTTAGGACTTACAGGTGTTAATGCAGCTAATCAAGCGTATCAAACGGGTATTCAAGGTGCTGGTGTAGGTCTTACAGGCGCTGGGCAGTATGCTAATGCTGGACAACTTGGCTTACAAGGCACTGCTCAAGGTATGCAAGGGGCGGGGGTAGGTCTTACTGGTGTAGGTCAAGCAACTAATGCAGGGCAATTAGGGTTACAGGGTACTCAAGCAGGGTTATCAGGATATAACATAGGGTTGCAAGGGCAAAATCAAGGTATCCAAGCCCTAGCTCAAGGGATAAATGCAGGTCAGTATGCGCTTCAAGGGGCTCAAACGGGACTACAAGGTACTGCTCAAGGTATGCAGGGCGCTGGTGTGGGTCTTACTGGCGTAGGTCAAGCGACTAATGCGGGACAGTACGGTCTTCAAGGTGTTGGGCAGGGTATATCGGGGCTAAACGCTAATATGCAGGGTGCTAACATAGGACTTCAAGGAGTACAAGGGGCGCAAGCTGGGTATGGGCTGGCTAACACTACCGCAGGTACTTTAGGTAATTTAGGTACTAATCAATTAGCCGCACAGCAAAGCATTATAAATGCTCAGAACGCTATGGGTACTCAGCAACAAACTCAACAGCAAAACATTATTAACGCCGCTATTAACAATTATGCCAATGCTCAACAATACCCAATGCAGCAGCTTAATTCTTATAATGCTCTATTAAGAGGATATGCCGCACCGACAACAGCAAGTACTACTTATGCCCCCGCTCCAAGCGCACTATCTCAACTAGGTGGGTTAGGAGCTACTGCGTTAGGTGTTGCTGGCGCATCAGGAGCGTTTAAGAAAAAAGGTGGGGTAATTAGAGAGCAAAAATACGCAAGTGGCGGGTTAGTTGAATTGGCAATATCTAAAGCGATAGGAGCATAAACATGATAGGTAGCGTGGCAAATTTACAGAATGACGCTCAGCATTTGTCTGTACAACAACTTCAGCAAGCTATGCGGGATGGCTCATTACCTGCCTATATAGGCATGCCCATTCTTCAAGATAAAGTACAAAAAGAAAAACAAGCGCAGATTGCCATGCAAGGGCAGCAAGCCGCTCCGCAATCTATTGCCCAACAGATTGAAGGCGAAGCACAAAACTTACATAGGCCACAAGCGCCTATGCCGCAAGGTGTTAATTCATTGCCTAGTAACTTACCTGAAGAATACGCTCAAGGTGGAATTATTGGTTTTGCAAAAGGTTCTCAAGTTCCAGAATCACGCGCCCAAACAATTGGTGAGTTAATAGAAGAAGCAATGCAAAGAAAATTAGCCTCAGAATATAACCCTACTGGTTGGACACCCGAAGCAGTCGAAAGTTACCAGCCTTGGGAGAGACCAATTGCGAGTAGAGAGCTAGCTCCATATACTGGTCAAGGCACACCAGAATACCCAGCATCTAAATGGGTACCAGGACAAAGAGTTCCTGATGAGAATGTAATACGTCTAGGTGATATGAATAACCCTACCCCTACGGGAACACCAAGACCTCCACAATTTCAAAGTGTCGCTCAAGGTAGCCAAGTTGGCGCATATACTCCACCAACAGAAAGTGTTTCTCAGCCACAAGGTATTAGCGGTTTGTTAGGTAAAGACGCAGTAAGTGGGGAATATATACCTAATGCTGCGCAAAATCAAAGCCGCCTTGGTTACGAACGAGCCCCTATCGAAGGGGAAACAGTGCCTCTTAAATATGGTAAGACACAAAAAGAATATGAAGAAGCTATGAGGAAATGGCGAGCTGATAGAGCTGAGCGTGCAAAATATAACGCTAACGCTGGGCAAGAGTTTGAACAAAAACTTGCTGACGCAAAAGCCGCCACAACGGGAGAACCTATTGGAGTAGAACCAATTGCCGAACCAAACATAAGTGTTGGAGAAAAAGGCATTAATTTAAAACAGTTAGGGGGGGCTAGTTTAAAAACATTAAGTGCCCTTAGTCTTCCCGACTTAATAGATACTGTTACTGGGCAACCAGCCGATAAAGAAGATTTGGATAAATACGCCGCTATTAAAAAAAGCCAAGGCATAAAGGGCGTACTACAAGAGATGAATAGGGCAGTGGCAACTAGTAATGCAGATATAGCAAATAAAATACAAGGTGACGTAATATCCCCCACTAAAAATTGGCTGCAAACTCAATGGTCAGGAGAAGAAGGGCAGCAAGCTGCTATTGCAAGAGCTAATGCCGCCGCTGCTGAAAAACATGGTGTTCCTGTTGAGGTAATGAATGGGCTGTCAGCCACAGAATCTAGTAACAATCCTAATGCTGTAGCTAAAGGTAGCAGCGCGGCAGGGGCGCATCAAATCACTAAAGGTACATGGAACGACTTTGGCACAAACGATTTAAATGATAGGTTTAATCCTTTTATAAGTGCAGATATTGCGGGTGGTATTATGGCGCGTAACATAGCCAAATACCCTAATGACCTTCAAAAAGCAGTAGCTGCGTATCATTTAGGATCAAATGCTGCTGAAGATAGATTGGCTGCGGACACTGCATATACAAATAAAGTGTTGGGTCAGGCTCCACAACCACAGCCGCAACCGCAACAAGGGATACAAACGCCTTTCGCTATACCCGAAGCGCCACAGCAAAATTATAGTATGCCTGACTTCAGCGCTTTAAAACGTCCTGAAACACCTGCCGCTGAATACCAAAAACAAATGCAACAAGCTCTAGGGGATAATGTAGGTCTTGGGGCTATTAAAGATAAACTTGCTAAACTAGAAGAAGAGGGCGCATCGGCAAAAGAAAAAGCCCCTTGGATGGCTTTAATGCAAGCAGGGTTAGGAACAATGGCGGGAACTTCTCCATTTGCTTTGACTAATATAGGACAAGGCGGTATAGCTGGACTAAAAGCCTACACAGAAGCGCAAGACAAATTAGATAAAGGTGAAGAGAAACGCCTTGAAATAGAAAGCCAATTAGCCAATGCCCAACGAGCAGAACAAGTAGCCGCTTGGAAATACGGCGTTGATAGTAATAAAGCTGACGTAGCTGAAAATAAAGCTGTTGGGTTAGCCGAGGCTAAAGCTAAAATAGACGCTCAACAAAACAAAAACAAAGACGCATTGGATTTATATAAAGCACAGTTAGGTGTCCCTGCGGAGCAAGCAAAGGCTGCTTACTACAATGCTCATGCTGCTCAACAACCCACTGCTGCTAATTTATCTGACTACGAGGGGGCTAAAAAAGTAGCGATGGATAATCCTACCGCTCCACAGTATGCAAAATATTTTAAAACTGACCCATCGGGTAAACCTGTTTGGGATGAGTTATCGTTCCGTTCTGATTACTCTAAAAAAGAAGTTATTGATAAAACGCCAATTGCTGATTTGTATAAAATAATTAGCGAATCGTATGACCCGCATATGGTGGACTTAGCAACAAAAAAACTTCAAAATGTTTTAGGTGATAATAAAGCTCCACAAGTTGGAGTAAAAGAAGGTTGGAAAGTAACTAGAGACTAGGAAAATATTAATGGCCGTATATAAAGTTCAAGACCCGCAAGGAAATAATTATACTGTTGAAGGCCCTGATGGAGCTTCAGATGAAGAAGTCTTATCCCAAATCCAAGCTTATAATCAACAACCTTTACCCGCTGAAACTAAAAAGCCCTCACTAGGGGAACGCTTTAAAACAGGCGTACAAGAAACATTAGAAGGATTAGGCACTGCTATTCAAGCGCCTTTTCTTTCTAATGAAGAATTAGCTCAAAGATTTAAAGAGCATCAAGCTAACCAAAAACCATCTGCTGGTAGTCTTGAAAAAGTACAGCAAATTGCTGAAACCCAAGGGTATTTACCTGCTGGTAAAGAAGCTTTATCACAAGTTCCTGGAGTTGTTGCAGAACAAGGGGGCAATTTAGGTGCGGTAGGTGCGGGTGCTTTAGGCGGTGCTGCGTTAGGTTCTGTTGTTTTTCCAGTTATAGGCGCCCCGATGGGTGCGTTAGCTGGTGCGGGAGCAGCTCTGTTTGGAATATCTGCTGGTTCTAATATTGAACGTCAAATATCTGAGCAGTTAAAAAACAATGAAAAGGTTGATCCTAATTTATTAGCCGCTTATGGTACTGCCGCCGTGCAAGCGGGTATTGATGTTATTGGCGGCCCTGAAAAGTTTTTTGTAGAACAGTTTGGCAAAGTCGCAGGCAAGCAATTAACAGAGCAATTTTATAAAGAAGGGCTCGGCAAAACCATTGGTATGGGTATTGCTAAAAATATAGCCACAGAAGTACCTACTGAAATTGGGCAACAAGCGCTAGAACGTGCCCAAGCACGACTACCCGTAACTGGTGATGAAGCTATTAAAGAATATGGACAAGCGGGCTATCAAGCCTCACTAGCATCCCCTATCGGTGCGCCTATCCGCATGTATGAAAAAGGGCAAGCTCAAACAGAAGTAGCTAATCAGCAAGCTGAAGAACAACGTAAGGTCGAAGCGCAGCAAGCTGAACAAGCAAAGCAAGATGCCGAGCAGCAGGCATACTATGCGGATATAGCTAGCCATATTAAACCTAATGAGACTTCTTTACAGGACGTTATTAATCGACAAGTAGAAGCTGCTTCACAGCTTTCAGACAAAGATAAAAAGCAATACGCTAAAGAGTTAGAAGCTCATGCTAATGAACCGTCGGGTCAACTAACACACGATGAGAACGGGCATGAAGTGCCTTTAAGTAATTGGGACGTTTACTACCGTGACCATGTAGCGCAAATAGACGCTGCTAAAAAAGAACAAGATGCTCTTGAGGCTGCACATGGACAAACTACCATTCCTGGCATAGAGCCTGTTGTACAACCCGTTTCAAATACAGCAGAAGCTCCTGAAGCGGTTAACGAACAAACAGCTGCTGAATATTTATCAGGGTTAGACACTCGTTTTACAAACCCATCTCAAATAAAAAAGGCTTTAAAAGATACTGATTACAGCGCTCTAGGCCCTAAAAAAATATTAGACATTTATAAAACTCTTCCTAAACAAGAGTCGGTATTTGGTGAAGAAGGAAAACTAAACCAAGCTGTTAAACCAGAAGAGCAGGTAATAAAACCTGAAGGACAAGTAGCAAAACCTGAAGAACAAGCGCAAGCTGTTAGACCCGAAGAGCAAGCAGTATTTGATTTATTTAATGAAGATTTGTTTAAAGGGGCTGAGGAAGAAAAACAAAAAAATGATCTTATACGAAACAACATTGTTTCTTTTTTAGACAATCACGCTGATTCTGAATTAAAAAGAGCCGAAGAATTAGCGGCTAAAAAATATAAAAAAAATACAAATATTATTGATTTTGAAGATAAATACCACCCTTACTCAGATAAAGGGGCCATGTCTATTGAAAATATCAATGAAAGCAAGCGACAAAAAATAATATCACAATATAAACAAAATGCCAATTCTGCAAATAAACTTGCTGAAAAACTACGTTTAAAAACATTGTCTATACAAAAATTAGATGACGAATTAAAAAGAATTGAAGACTTAGTTAATAGCAACCAACTTGACGTCCCAGAAAGTTTTAGTAAAAAAGGTTTTAGTAAAGACGATTTTATAATGAGCCTATTCTCTAGCAAAGTTCTTAATGACTCTTACGGAACTTTTGGCAAAAATAGTCTTGCCCAAAAAGTAGTTGCCGAAATTAAAAAAGCTAGAACTCCATCTGAAAGCACATACTCAATAGCCCCAACAGAAAGTGCTACGCCTCACACTTCTGAATCATTAGCTGGATCATTATCTCCTGAAATGAAGAAGCTTGTTGCTTCTGGCAAAGCCGTTATGCATGATACACAAGAAACATTGCCTGGTGAAAATCATCCTGCAAACGTGCAAGGTATGACTACTGCTGATGGTGTTACTCATTACGTTGCTAATAAACTTACCCCCGAAACTATACAGAATGTTGCTCTGCATGAAATGGGCGTGCATGTCGGTATGGAAAAAATGGTAGGGTCTAAAGTTTGGGAAAATATTAAGAATCAAGCTATGACTAACCAAGGTAAAGCATTTGATGCAGCTCGCGCGGCTATACCTAAAGATACCCCCGCTCATTTACACGCAGAAGAAGCACTGGCCTATCTTGTAGAGAAAGCGCCTAACCTACCTATTGTGCGTAGGGTAATATCTGCTATTCGTAACTGGGCGCGTACCACATTAGGAGCGAACTTAAAACTTACTGAAGCTGACGCTCGACATCTTGCGACTAAAGCCTTGCGTAAAGAAGCAAATACATCTGAAAGAACCGCTCGTAATGGGGACACACGCAGCTCAATACAAACACCACAAAACGATGCCGACTTAAGAGCGGCTACAGAAGTTTACGCTACGCCAAAGCCCGCAAAGAAAACCTCTGCTACTGATAGAGCCCTTGCTGCTGGTAAATATGTTTCTGAAAGCCCCGTGTCTCAATTAGTTGATGACCTTAAAGGCGGGTTAGATAAGTTTAGAACACAGGTAGCTAGTTCAGGTTCACCTATCCAACGTGAATATCAAAAGCGTTTTAAAGGTGCGTTGACTAACCCATTGACTAAAGAAATCAGTGGGCATTTTCTAATGGATCAAGCAGCAGACTCAGCAAAATTTACATTAGCTGCGGCTCAACAAGGCAGGCCTGTTATTGAGGATGGGGTTGTTAGAATAGAAAAAGATGCTAACAACTTAGATAATTTACAGGCGCTCTATAAAAAATTAGCAGATCGTATTGGTTCTCGTAGTGATGCTGACCACGCAGCGTCTGCTTATTTACAAGCCCAAAGATACCAACACCTGTTAAATAGAAATGCTGAAATACAAGGGCAAATAGACGCATTAGGAACTAGCGCTTCAGCCAAAAGTAAGGTCGAAAAACTTAAAAAACTACTTGTCAAAGTGACTCCTGAACAAGCCGCCGCTATTGATAGCGGTTTAGCATACGGTGAAAGACATCCTGAGATTAAGCAAATAGCTGATATGTGGAAAGCTATTAAAGATGGTATTGTCGATTTTCAAGAAAATACAGGGGTTATAAGTAAAGAGCTCGCAGATAAATACCGTGCTGATTCTGCCTATGTTCCCTTATATAGAGTGATTGACGACATAGAAAAAACAAATCCAGGCTACCGATCTAAAGTTATGGGTATTGCTGGCGTTAATGCTGAAAAGCATTTTACAGGTTCTGATAGAGATGTGCATGATGTGTTTGCTAATATGGTGCAGCGTGTCGCATGGGGTATTCAAAGCGGGCTTAGGAATCACGCTAACCAACGAGTTGCTGAAGATTTAGGCGTAGTCGATGACGAAGGTAACACTGTATACCATAGCGCACCGCCAAAAGATAGGGCGAGTTACTCCGCTCCAGTATGGATAGAAGGTAAGCAAAAATGGGTAGAGTATAGTGATCCTTCAATGGTCACTGCTATAAAAGGCATAGAACCTATTGCCCATCCTATTATTACTATGTTTGGCAGTGCAAGTAGATTGCTGCGTATGAGTGTCACCTCTCTGCCTATGTTCCAAGTAATTATGATAGCCAAGGATGCTCCAAGAGCGGCAACACAATCAGGGGTAAATAAACCTTTTGAACTAATGGGGCGTGTTGTCAAGAACGGCTTTACCCTTTACGCAGATATGCTGAAAGGAAGAGAAAACGAAATAGTCAAAGAAATGGCTAGAGCAGGGGTTACTGGTGGGTATTCTCAAAATCCTCAAGAATTATCAGCGCATATCAACAGGAAATATAACCAAGAAGCTAATACGTTGGTTCAAAAGTTTTTAGATAAAATCGAAGAGATTTCTGCTATTTCTGATTTAGCACAACGCAAGGCTATATACGAACAGACTTTAAAAGAAACTGGCGATAAGATTTTAGCGGAAGATCGAGCAAGGAATATTGTAAATTGGAATCGTCATGGGGCTGACCCTATGGTTAGGGTGCTTGCTCAAACAGTGCCTTTTATGAACGCTTATATTCAGTCAATGGATGTGTTGTTAAACACTATGAATGGCACGGGTATTAGTGCTAAAGAAAAGTCTATTGCTAGAAAAGAGTTCTATAGAACCGCTATGAATCTATCCATACTATCTTTTGTATATGCTATGGCTGTAGGTGGGGATGACGAATACCAAAAAATGAACGACAAAGATAAAATCAACAATCTTGTTATTCCTGGAATAGGTAAGATTCCTATAGCGTCTGAAGTTGGGTTTTTATATAAAGCGTTTCCTGAAATGTTGTATCAGTATGTGTCTCGTGAAGATACTAAAAACCCAATGGACGCGACTAAACTACAGAGCGCTTTGTGGAACTCTTTTGCTAATGCCGTGCTAAGTCCTAACATGATGCCACAACTAGCCAAACCCGCAATTGAGGCTGCAACTAATCACAGCTTTTTAACAGGTAATGAGCTTATCGGCCCTCACTTAAAAGACAAAGAAGCTGCACTACAGTTTAATGAAAGTACCTCTGAGCTTGGCAAGTTGCTAGGCTCTACAGGACTTATTGCTCCTATTAAAGCTGACCATTTAATAAAAGGCTACGGTGGCACATTAGCCAGCTTAACCCTAATGCTGACAGATGCTATTGTGGATCAATTCTCTGATGTTAAACGACCCGCACAATCTCTTTATAAAAACCCAATTATAGGATCATTTGTTAATGACCCACGTTATAAAGACCAAATAGACAGCTACTATGACCTATTAGAAGAATCTAATAAAGTTGCGGGTAGCTTAAAAAGGCTAAAAGACTTAGGGCGTGTTGACGAAGCTAAAGAGTATCAAGCGGAGCATAAAGATATGCTTAGAACACGATCTCAAGTACTTAGCTTACAAAGGCAAATGACTACGCTTAGAGCCCAACACGTTAAAGTAGTTAGCGATCCTAACCTAACCGCAGATGAAAAAAGACAAAGGTTAGATGCCCTAGAAGAGCGTATGGGTAAGGCTACTCGTAATATTAATTTGCTTAGAGTTAAAGCTGGAATGTAAAAAAGCCCCGCGTAAAGCGGGGCAAGAACCACGGAGAAACACTTAATAAGCGCAATGCCATAGTACCACGCATTGCCCCGTTGTCAATGATGTAAATAGTCGGTAGTCAGTTTAGACGAGTCTAGCCAAAGTACAGGAACTGGAACCCCCGCAGCTTCCGTATTCTCAGCTAACCGCTTGCGCGTTTTAATACTTATCACAACACCCTTACTTTCTATATCGGAATAAAAACTACGCACTGGGATTCTGCGTTCTGCACACCATCGTTCTAAGGCGCTCTTTGCTATGAACATGTGATTATTATCGGGTTCAACACGTACAACTAATGCCCCCATAGCTTCTTTAGTAGGCCTCTCATTTAAAATGAGATCATTAATAGTTACACTGCCCCCATTAACAACGATAACATTTCTATTATGCTCATTTAAAAACCGCCCTAGCACTGCCATAGAATCTTCAGAGCTGCACTCTTTTACTGTGTCTTGAATATTGCCTAATGTACGCACCCCCCACTGCATTACAGACTCGATGTCTATATCATGAAGACCCAACTTTTTAGATATTTCAGCTCCAGTAAAAGCTGCTGCACAACATGCTGAGTAAAACCGAGCTTTGCTTTTAAATCCTGCGCGTTTATCAAATGCTCGTTGTATCTCATCCATGCGAGCAATGACTGCGGGTAAATTCTCCACTACGTACTCCATATATACTTCCCCTGCCATACCATAGTTTTCAGGCAGTATACGTTCGTACCACACGTCAGACTCTTCCTTAGTCATGCTCTCATCATCATCTATAGCTATCTCCATAATACGGTACATTTCCCCCTCTACAGAAGATTTGTGGCTTTTAAGTGTATCGTATAAGCTGTTGTTGCCTGATGTTATAGCGATAGTATCCCAAGAAGTTTTATTTTTACGTAGGGTGTTGGTATGAGATGACATACGTTCTTTGCCCTTATTCTGAGATATATCAAACACGAAGTCACTTAACTTGTCTGGATCCATATTAGTTATCTCGTCTATGAGTAGGGGCAAATGGCGTAGTATACCGAACCTGTGAAACTTAGCGTTAGTAGTATCTTTGGTAAGCATAAGAGTATCTTCTGGATGCCCCCAAATACTACCCGCCATTTTCTGAACGGTTGTTTTACCCACACCAGAAGCTGAGTTAGTGAGATGCACCGTCATACTGCCTAAGTTTAAAAAGTTATATAGTGGCGCACCGAAACCAACGAACAAACCAAATGCCCTAGCCTCATTACCTTTTTTAGCATATAGGTTAGCTACACTTTTCCATACCTCTAGTGTCCCCACGCGCTGATACAAAGGAGTTACTTCATCTGCAACGGCAGAAGTAGGGCTAAATAGTATGCCTTTACCTTGAGCTATTTCACGATTGCCCATAACAAAGCTAGTATTATCATCATGCCACCCGAATTGTGCCCTTGCTTGTTCTGGCTTACCCGCCTTTTTCTCCAGCATCTCAATCCAATCCATAAAATATTGTTGTAGTAACCCTAAGCTTCTAGGGGATATAGCCTTATAAACACCATGAAAAGATAATATCTCTTGGCACCTATCTCTCTTGCCTATATCAGTTAAGGGCATAATAAACTCTATGACCTTTTTAGGCTCATTGAGTCCTTGAGAAGCAATATGTACTATCTGTACCGATGACCCACTGCAATGCGGATCGTCTAAACGCTTTTTAACCCAAAGGTCATTTTCATAAATAACATCTTCCGCCTGCTCATTAGAGGCATCCTCTTCGTCTTGGTTCTCTATTGATAACTTGACGACACCTCCTGTCGCGCGTCTAGCCCACCCATAAGGATAGGTGTGAGGGGCTTCCATGGTTACGTTCTGTTTTAACCCTTCATGCACTACGTCTTCTAATACATTGTCCGTAGGAGTAGCAAGTTCTGTATATTTCCCTAATTGAATAGGGCTTGTAATTTTTCCTTTGTGGAGACATCCTTTGCATCCATCTGGCTCTAACTGCTGAAATTGTAAGCAAGTGCGTGGCCCTTTAAAGCGATCTGCTTTAGCTTCGGTTAACCCTTCGTCATACCCAGGATGCCCCTTAGACATTATGTGTATGTATTCAGCACTGTCTGTACATGCTTTGGCAATAGAAAGGACTGCCCACCACATAGGCTCGCCTAACGTAGCTCTATTTTTATAAGCGTCTAGTATCTGTGGGCATCCCGCGCAGCGTTCAAATATTTTATTTTTAAAACTGACTTCTTCATTACCCTCTTTATCAGTGATAATGGTTTTTACTTTTTCTTGATTAGTTACATACTTATGACTTTTACGTAAGATTATTTCAAACTTACTAGGCGACTGCTCGCCATTGCTCATTAAGCTTTTAGTTAATTCGTCAGCAGATGTTAAGTTATTATGCGATATAGCAGGCGGTATCTTCGCTGAAAAGTCTGCAAAAGATATAGGCGCTGAAGCATTTCTAACTAATACGGGTTTCTTTTTAAGTGGGTCTTTAGTATTGAAAGTATCAGGCACCCGTAAAATACGCGCCCCATCTCCAGTAACACTATTATCTGCATGAAAGCCCAGCTCTTGTGCTTTTTCTTTTAGTCCAATACCTACGGGTTTCCATAAGTCATAAGGCACATCTTCTGTTAAAAACCAATATGCATGGATACCATTACCTGAATCTACTAATGTTGGTATAGGCAGTTCTACGTGCGTACAAAACTCATACAGGGCTTTAACTCCTTCGTTTTTAGTTTTGTATGTCTTAGTTGCACCACAATCTATATCGACAAAAAATGATCGGTGATAAGCGATATTAGATACGCTCGCTTGTTTAGTATTATCTACAAAAGCTGGAGTGCCAAAATACACCTCGCGGCCTTGTTCTAACAACTCTCCTATAAAAGCATCGGCTTGATCTAGGGAGCTAAAAAATTTGGATATGGGCAATCCACGAGTCTGGTCGTAATACAGACCTCTTATATTGATGTAACCCGTTGGGCCAAACATCTTATTAAAAAACTCTCTCCGTGTCATAACCTTGCCTGTTTAAATTAGAGGGTAAAAAAGGGGGCTACGCGCCCCCTTACACTAGACTAAAGTTTTTAGTCTTCGTCATCGCCCCATTGATTTAATACGTCAGCTAGGTCTTTAACTACGGGTGCTGACTTCTTTTCTCTAACGGTAGGTGCTTTTTCTTCTTCAGGTTGTGGCTCACGAAATAAAGGAGCAGCAGGTTTTTCAAAAGGCAACTCTTTATCTTTTTTAGCTTGGCCATCTATTGCGCCAGGATTATTAGACACTGCTTGAACCGCTGCTGGGCTTTGCCCCTTTTCTACAGCAATAGATATTTCTTCTATGCTCAAAGGTTTAACCGCACGGAATGTCAGCTTGGGAGTAGCCGAGCTAGTATCAAAACGAATTTCAGTTACTACACTTGAAATACTTAGCCCATTACCGCCTAAAAATTTAGCGTAGGCTTCTAAAGGCATTTTACCATTATCCGCTTTGCCAAAGATAGACTGCGCTGGCAGTATCAATTGGTAAATATCGCTATCTTCTGTTGGCTGCCCTAACACTACGGCTAGTCTACGACTAAAACGGCACGCTCTTGATGTACCTTGACCAGAGCCTGCTATATTTTGCGGGCATACTGCACAGGCACTTGCTTGTGCTTTCTCAGAAGAAGCATCAGGTTTAACACCATCATTAGACCAGCAAGACGGTAGTACCACCTCACCTTCTTTAAAAGTATCTGCATAATATGTCCTGCTAGTTTTAGGCGCTGCGTTAATAATAACTAAGTCCATAGAGCGGTCTTCGTTTTTCATAACTTCTTGACCATCTACGATCATTCTAAAGATGCCGCCCTTAATAGAAATGCGCTTGTTGTTTACACCACTTCCACCCATAAGACTTTTAGTTAGTTCATCTAAAGCACCTGTACGTAGATGTGCAGGGATTACCGCTGATGACTCACGGAATAAAGACATTTCATTTGACATTTTATATGCTCCTAATTGTATTTTGTTGGATTATTAAATCGGCTAACTCTGCTTTGTTGTATAAGTTTTTTCCACTTAGTCCTTTACGATAAGCCTTTATTAGCCCTTTATTTCTGAGAGTGGCTAGCTTCTGTCTGCTTACCTTAAGCAAGTCGAGTACTTCCACAGTGGTTAGCCACTGGTCATCAGTGAGGGGGTTATCATAGCCCTCGTTTACTACATCGTCAATTATCACTTTACTACCTCCTATTTGGATTTACGGACTGACACGGTATATCTGCTGTCACTGTTGAGCCCTATGGGCAATTGGTCTGGGTTTTCTTCTAAGAATTTTTTAATATTTGTCTGGTGAATACGCTGCTCCATCAAGTACATAGCATCGTTATCTTTTATAAACTGGAACATGTTTGCCCAGTCACTAGTCCAATAACGAGTCTTTATGGTACGGGTCACCGTACCGTGCTTTGTTTTGATGTTGTCTGCACCTATTTCTTTAAGCATTTCTTGCAGCTTGTCAGACACCATGTCTTGCTGGGTCTTTAATTCAGTATCTAACTCTTCAAATGCTTTAAGTGCTTGCGCACGTTTGTCTCTAAGCTTTATGTATATGGATACTAGCTTGTCTGCGGTTATTTCTGTCATAGTGGTCTCCGATTGTCTCTTACGAATATCGTAAGGTGGTGTAAATATAGCAAAGTTTTTCAGGCTTGTCCAATTATATTTTTATACATATCAAGTAACGTAGTTTGCGCTGCTGTTTTACTAGTAAGATTTGTATAAAGTGTCCGTTCTACTTGGCTGCCTACTAAATGCACTACCGTGCAATGGTTCTTTTGCCCTGCCCTATGTACTCTAGCATTGGCTTGTAGATAAGTTTCAGTGCTTGTTATCGGCCCCCACCATATTATTGTGTTAGCTGCATGTAAAGTTATGCCATGAGCTGCGGCTTTGGGTTGAATAATCAGTACCTGTATATCTTTTGTTGTTTGAAAGTCTGTAATTATTTTAGCTCTGTTGGTAGCTGATATGCCCCCATGAATAATATCTGACGTTATGCCCAGTGAATCTAAATGGGTTTTTATAGTAATGATCCCATGCTTAAAATTAGCAAATATTAATACCTTATGGCTACTCTGCTCTATTATGCTCGTCATTTCTTTAAGCTTTGCTGAGCAATCAAACTCTACTACTTCCCCAGTATCGCTATAGACCGCCCCTGAACTAATCTGCAATAGCTTATTCATTTTTACCGCAGCATTGACCGCGCTAACTTCTTCTCCAGCCGCTTCAAATAACATTTCTTTTTTCAAGATGTCATAATATTTCTTTTGCTGTGAAGTCATAGGAGTGTCCCGCTCCACATAGGTTAACTCTGGTAAGTCTAAACATTCTTCTTTGGTGTATCGTATAGCGGGCTGTAAAACTTTGAACACGGTAGCTTGTGCATCGGTACGGGGGATGTATTTAAACTGAGTTAGCCGCAACATAACCTGATCTTTAAACGCTCCTATATATTTAGGCACGGAATTAGGATTGAGCATTTTGGCTAGCCCGTAAGCATCCATTGGTGACTGCGCAGCAGGTGTACCTGTTAATAGCCACATCCAAGTATTAGGTGTGATAAGCGAGTTTAAAGTTTTCCATCGTCTGGTAGTGGGTATTTTTAATGCTGAGGCTTCATCGCATACAATTAAATCAAATTTACCTTTTGCTATATCGTTAACTACTATCTCTATGCCGTCATAATTTATGATGACAAATTCTGCATCGGACTTTAACACTTTAATTCTTTTATTTTTTGAACCATGAGCTATATCTACTTTTCTGTGCATAGCTGTTTTAAATAGATCAGCTCTCCATGCAGTGTCCATAATAGACAAAGGGCAAACAATTAAAACACGGCTAATAATTTTTTTTGATAACAGATAGTCTGCCGCCCAAGCTACGCTCATAGTTTTCCCGGTTCCCATATCGTTCAGGCAAAACGCTCGTTTGTTTAAAGTTAAAAAAGAAGCTGTCGTTCTTTGATGGTCAAAAGGTTTATACATACCTGGCCATTCGTATTGCCCTTCTATAGGGGAAGGCGCTTTTTTAAACCCTAGTTTGTGTAAGATAAAGGTGTTAGTTAATGTCCATTTAACAAGGACTTCGTACCCTACATCGGGTACTTCCCGTATTACTTTAGACTGCTCTATAACGTCAGTTATTTTATCTGGGTTACGGGTACGGATAAGCAGTGCTTTATTGTCTATAATTTCCATGATAATCCTATGCGCCAATCACTTACGGTGATGAATCGAGTTTAATTAAAGGTAGTCTTTTTCTTCTTCGTCCTCTGTTTTTAACAGATCAAGCAAGGGCGGTTTAACTATATCAGCGCTCATTACCCACCCTCTGACTTTATTATTGCAGTACTTTCTTTCTCTCTTAGCTATGCGCCAAGTGAACTCACACAGAGCGTCTATATTACGTTCTATTAGCTCTTCGTTTAATCCTGAGTCTTTGGCTAACTGTCTTACTGATCTAGTTTTTATTATCATTTTGGCTTGTCGTATTTATTTTTAGGTTTACCGTCAGCATCTCTGGCAAAAGTTCTATTCTTTTTAGCGGGGGCTAAAAATGTACCGTCTTTATTAGAACCGCCTTTAGCTAAAGATTTAACGTGGCATACATCTTTGCCTGTACGATCTACACCTTTTTTATCTAAGGCACGTCTAGCGCGTTGTCTCTCCATGCGAGCTTCAAAGGCACCAGGCTTTGCTTTTTCTAATGCGCGTTCATGAGTATAGTCACGTTTTTTAGTCACTGCTTAACACCTTTTTGTTTAATAAGTCCATTACTTTAGCTGCGTAATGCTCTCTATCTTTAGAACTATTCTTGGGGTCATTATATAGAGCTAAAAGCTCTTTTATTTCTTTGCTCATTATGTACCTCGCTAATTAATATAGGGTAGTGCGGCCTGTGATGAGAAAAAAAATGTAAATTACCACACCCGCACTCTCGGAATTTGTAAGGCCAATCACCCGATAACCGCCATTTACACCCTTGCCACTGTCTGTGTTAACAAGGGTTTGCAAATTACTTATTCTTCCCATTATGGGAGCAGCTTAAAGTGCTGCACCACTGCCTACATAGCCCATTAGGTTTAGGATTGAAAACACCTGTATTATAGGCTATTTCTCTTTGAGTCAATAGCTCACTGTAAGTATTAAAAATGTCTAACCCATTAGCGGCTGTGAAGTCTTCTTTAATAAACTCTTTAGACACCACAAACAGTAAGGATGTTTTTATCTTTTTAATCTCTGGATGTTTTAGAAATAGTGCAGCCGCCATAAGGGCAAGCTGTTTTATATCCGCATACTTAGCACTTTTGCCTGATTTGTAATCTACTATCCAAGCCCTATCTCCATCAAGGATAACCAAGTCTGCCACACCCCTAAACCAAACAGAAGCATCGTCAAAATCACAGTACTCCAATCTTCCTGCATCATTTTTTTTGATTCCTACTTTTAATTCGCATAGCTTTTCCCCCGATATTTTATTCAAATTATCTAAGTAAGGTTTAATAAAAGCAAACCTAGCGTCAATCTCTTTACCATCCCTTATGTATTCTTCAGCAGCTAAGTGCAGTTGCACCCCATACAGGGTGGCTTCAGTCTCTTGATACCCTACTTCCTTAGTGACCCTTTCGGACTCATACTTTTTAGGGCAAGTACTAAATAATTTTATTGAACTAAATGACCATGCTGGGGGGTTTGCCATATTATCCTGCTTCTTTTAATGTCCTACCAAATGCCCCCTCAGCGCCTAGTGGTATGCCAGGCATCCATGCTGGTTCTTTGCACAGCTCTGCAATAATAAAGTCTAAGGCTTTTTGGGCTTCATCTTCAGGAACTACACAATAACAACTATCATGGATAGTTAGGGCGATCTTATAGCGCTTGGTGATTCTCACCATCGCTTCTCCCATTATACACCTTGCTAAAGCCTGCACACAGTTATGCACAATAAAAGGCCCCGTTTTCCCAAGAACTACAAAACGAGTTAAAGGCCCACAATCCATTATGTCGTAAACTTTTCTTTCTTGTTCGCGAAGTCTGGTTTTCTTAACAACTCCTCTAAAGGCCACCCCGCTTTTAATCTGTTGTATATAGTAGTACGCCCTATACCCGATTGTTTTGATAAAGTTGGCACATCTATTCGGATAGTGTTTCTTTTGTTCATCATGTTCTGCCTTGGCGTTGTCCAATGGCAGTTCTCTTTGTAATACCCTAAATTGTTGTCTATTCGATCTAATTGCAGCCCCTCCTTGTAGGTGTCCTTCATATCCTCCCAAAAATTTTCGAATGATACCTTCCATGCTTCGCACACTAAAATTCCCCTCCCCCCATAGTTTGCAAAGGCCTTGTGATTCTTGTTCCCACATCGTTGTTTCATACTGTCCCATACATGATAAGCTAAATGCTTGCTCATTCCATGAGTGCGGTTTTTTTCTGCTACTAATCTTTTGGAAGCGCATCCACAATTTGGAAGCCCTCCCCTTTTTATCTCCTTTTTTACATCGCTCCCTGACTTTATGCAGGGATTTCCACAAGCGCACAAAAAATTCCAGTGTCTTTTTTTCCCATTTGAGTGCGCCGCAGATGTCGTTAAGAGTAGACCAAATGTCTGGCCTGTAAGGTCTTGGGTTCGATGATGCAGTTTTCCATCCTTCATTTGTTAATACCTCATGGTCTGGAGTCATAAATACCCCATCTATACTAACACATGATTGTACAGATTGAAACACCACTCCCCTATGAGATACAAATGAATCCCCATCATGCACTTTGTCTCGTAAGGTAACTGTCTCTATAGCCTTCCATCCTGAATCAGTAAGTACTAATGTCCCTTCAGATAAGCAATTTTGCACAACTTTTCCAGAATATATCTTACGGCGCGAACCTCTATGGCTAGCGTACGTCCACTCCGTACCTGTCTCGGTGCGCATTTCTTTTAAATCAGGGTATTTTAAATAGAGGCCTGAGGGCAACAACACTCCCCTCCTGCCCGCTACAAGTAAGTTAATCGTGCCAAAGGTTGCCGCTACATTGTCGCGCATATCTTTTAATACTTGCCCCCCCTTAGCCCACGTATTTTTAACCTCGCTAAACTCTTCCCTGTATAAGTCTACAATGCGTGTTGCCTCTGCCGCACCTATATCTGTGCCCGACATAGCTCTAATAGACTCTCTTAACTTAGCTGCCCCTGTGCCAAAGCCAAGCCCAAGAACACAATTTAGGACTAGCACATTTCCAGCGGTGAATCGTTTTCTAGGCCCTGCGTCTAATATGTCATAGACTCTAGCCTTGCTTTTAGCACTTTCCAATTTTTGCGCTTGTTGTGCACTGACTCCCATGCTTGTTGTATTATGTCTTCCCCTGTCAACCCTAAACGCACATACTTTCGAACCGTGGACATTTGAGTGTAGGGGTTTTCGTTCCATAGCGCGGCTAGAATTAACGCACCTTTCCAATCCACAAACACAGTATTTCGTCTGTTTTGTATTTGCTGCTGCCGATTTGCTAAACGCAAATTTGTTTTTGTATATCCTTTGTTGTTGTCCACTCTGTCTATTTCTACCCCCTTGTAGTCTTTGTGGGGTAAATGTTTTTCTACCCATAGAATAAACTCCATTCGGGAGGCAAACTCGCAGTGTATCCCCCGCCCTCCATAATTCGGGTAGTTCCTGTTTTTGGGGTTTTGGCATCGGGCTATAATGGCATCGTACCTTCGACCTAAAGTTTCTGAGTGTTTTGATTTTGTTTGGGAGCATGATTGACACCCTTTTGTCCTCCCCCGAGTAAGAGAAGACTTGTTTATCCATTTCTCCATTCCACATTGAGTACACTTTACGTACACATAGATGCTCTTTCCTTGGCGGGTTATTTTGTCTGAAATAATCTGCACTAACCCGTATTGCCCGCCCACTAGCTCCTGTTCTAATAAGGGTTTCCATTCTGGATGCTGCGACCCCGAAAGGAATCGGCCCTTGCTCTGTGAATACACCGTGGTCTTCGGTAGCGGTGAGCCCATTGTAAGTGATGACATTTTTTTCCCCTTGATAAATTACCCCTTTATGAGACACCCATTCTACCCCGTCCCATACCCTATCTTCAAGAGTTACTTTTTCTATAGCCTTTTCACCATGATTAGTTAGCACTAATGTGCCCTCGGCAATGCAGGTTTTCCCCACAAAGCGTTGGTCTTTTGTTACTTCATCATAGGGTACTTTAAACGCAGATGCAGCAAAGTCTTTATATAGGTCTTTACCTTCAGCAATAATCTTAAGCTTATCGAACTGTCCTGAAAAATATAAACTCACTCTTAGCTCTATATTGCTTAAGTCAGCACCCACTATAACGTGTCCTTCTGGGGCTTGTATAGCCGATTTAATAGGTGATGTTCTAGGGATGTTCTGCATATTAAACGATACCCCACTCCACCTACCCGATACATCTGCGCCATAATATTTAAGCGGTATAGGCAGGTATCTATTTGCATGAGCAATCTCTATAAAAGTTTGGGTGCGGGTCTCTTCTATAGTAGATTTAGTGCCTAGTCTAGCCGCAACAATAGCTTGAACGTCAAAGTCTGGATAGTCTAATAATGCTTTCATATCCTCGTCAGTCTTAGCGAAGGCGTATGTTTCCTTACCCGTTGTCGGGCTTATCTTCATAGGCGGTACTACCCCATGCGATCTTAATACATCAGCGAATTTAGGATTAGACATTAAATCTTCTTTAGCCATACCGCTAGCTGCCAGTAGGTCTTCTTTGCGCCTTTTGGTATGGTGTAAGTGATCCTCTAGCGTAGGCAGGTCTAAGATAAAACTAGGCTCTGTGTGCATACGTATAGTCATATCAATGAGCTTTATCTCAATCCTATTAAAGTGTGGAGCCAAGTGGTTGAATAGCCCGCGAGTCAACTCTACATCGTTTATGCAGTACTGGCCGTACTTAGCTAGTTCTTCTTCACTAAAGTCTACTCGCCTAACTCCCATAGCACTGACTACTTCAGTACCTTTCTGCCCTAACTCATAATGCTCCGCTAGTTTAGCAAGTGACCCCCCTACTTCTGTGCCATGCACTGCCCTAGCCATAGACAAAGTGTCTATCCATAATTTAGGCTTTATGCCAAACTTCCACGTTAAAATAGTGGCATCAAATAGAGTGTTGTGGGCATAAACCCAGGAACTTTCCCAATCAAACTGGGTTAACCATTTATTAGTCTCCTCCATTGTCCCGCTGAACCATTCAGCAGGGGCTTCATTTACTTTTACTGCTACTCCGATAACCTCGAAGAGTGGGTGATCTATGTACTCTTGAGTACTTATTTTTGAGAGACTGTATTTTTTGTCGTAA
>Ga0209299_1000081_pt1 | contig 47560 bp, 42 predicted proteins | sample S_140806_MF_Meta_FD_187326 | JGI IMG/M metagenome (GOLD analysis project Ga0209299, IMG submission 187326) | Freshwater microbial communities from Lake Simoncouche, Canada to study carbon cycling - S_140806_MF_MetaG (SPAdes) (version 2) | ecosystem: Environmental > Aquatic > Freshwater > Lake ...
CACAGAGCACAGGGGTAACGTACTTCCTGTATTGAGCAACGAGGTATACCATGACACGACCAACACACGCAACCAAAATCCAACTCAAAGGACACGTCAAGGCGTTGTTTCTCATGACTCCGCTCGGCCACCCCATGCATCCTGAGGTGCAGCACCTGATCGTCGATTTTTTTCTCGACGATTGGAACGATGGTTTTGACGGCACGTTGATGTCGTTGCTTACCAACCGCGCTGAGTTCAACGAGGATCAGTGGGGTAAAATCGAACTGATTGACGCGTGGCATACGGAGCACGTGTTACCGTATCGCTAGTAGGTAGAGCACCGGGGCAACATACTTCCGGTATTAGCATAATGAGGTGTACCATGACCTTCTCAACAATCTACGATTTGCACTTCGGGTTCGGCGATACGAGCAGTCGGCACAGTTTGCGTGAGGCTGTCCTCAACTACCTCCGTCACAAGCACGACACGGACGACATCCACATTCAGGAGATCACCCGTGACCCGTCGTACAAACCACGTGCGTTTATCTATCCGGAGCACTATGCTGTCAACGTTACGTATGTGACGGGTCGGGAGGTCTGCACGCAGTATGCACGCGTAATAGAGCGCAGTGGCACACTCGATCCACGGTACATCGAGTTGACCAACTACAAGTCCAAGTAATAGGTCGAGTGCAGGGGTAACGTACTTCCTGCGTTAGTGTTATGAGGTGTATCATGGGTAATTTCGACAGTGACTTCGACTACACCGGCAGTGACAAGTGGGTCAGCTACGATCGTCGTGTCAAGCACGCGAGCATGCACGACCTGCGTACGGTGCTCGTTCTGTATCGCGAGTATCTCAAGGAGCTCGACGGTGACGAGGTGATCGCGCTGGTACGGCAGAACGAGGAGACCGTTGTGCAGCACTACAAGGACGGCGCTATGGTGGCCAGCCTCGAGCAGGTACTGTACGCGCGATACGTTATCGGCCGTCTCGACAAGGACGGAGTAACGTTCTGGGAGAAGCGCACCAACAAATGGGTGCATGCCGCGTGGACAACCGGTGAGGATGGAGCCGACTTCTTGTCAGGGAAGGCCAACCTTTACGGGTACGCCCGACTAACACTTCCACCGGGGGCACTTATCTGGTAGGTTAGCTTTATTCTAGGCAAAAGAGAGGCGTGACGGCTCTGTGAAGGGCTATTACGCTTCTTTTTTGTCTCTTTTTTTGTTACGCTGACTACGTGTCGGCCAAATTAGTGGCCCCCCTTTTTTTGCGCCTACTGTATTGATTGCTCGTCTCATATATTGATGGTAGAGCGCCCGAAGGGGGGCCCGGGGGGAAACCCACGTTTGGTTTTTGGCGTTGCGATGCGCTGCGATCGACGCGCGCTGGCCAAACTTTTTGCTCGACGACGCGCGCGTGCACAGACTTTGGCCCAAAGCAACACTACGGCACTAATGTTGCTTTGACTTTGCACAGTTTCTGTCTGCTTTTGCACAGGTTTGGCCACGTTTTGCACGACTTTGTGATAAATTGCACACATTGGCCAACGTTATGTCAACTATTTGTGATGTTTTTCACGATGTTGGCCACTTTTTTTTAAATTTCGGACTTTTTGAGACTTTTTTTGAAATGAAAAGTTCAAATTATATCATATGATCGCTCGAGGCCAATGGTTCCTTAAAGGTATATGTACTGAGGCCAATGGCAAAAGCAATGGTTGTGTGAGGCCAATTAGGGCGCTATTGGCTCTTTTCACGTACATGAACAAAGTTATCCACATTTTATCCACAGGTTATCCACAAGCACCGGGGTAACACACATTATGTATATACCCCAGTACTATAGTTTTTACCTTCCAACTACCCAAAGAAAAAAGTCAGTTCCCCATGATGTACAGATCACCGTCTTTGATGTGATAGATGGTAGGTACACCAGCAGCGATACGCTGTTCGTTTACCGTCTCTACGACGATATCTACGATATAATCTCTTATTGTATCTGTATATTCATCATCAGTTATTCCCAAGGTAAATCCCGGGGGGTATTCGATAGCGGCCAACATCTCTTTGGTCCATTGTTCTTTGCCCAGATGGCACGCGGCCAGCTTAAGTGTCAGGGTCTCCATAGTATTCCTCCGCGGTATCCGTGGGGCTGAGCATGACCGAACGCAAGGAGAACTCTGTACCTATTGCACGGAGATCGCGCTGTCGTTGAGCCATGGTGAGATAGGCATCGATGTAATTGGTCGTCATCTGTAGATTACCCCCCATTAAGGTAAGTAAGTTCTGTCGTTCGATTAGTTCTTCTTCTGGGAAACGGAAGTCCATTACTTCTGCGCGCATATGCTGGCACATTTCATTTACTATGTTAGTAAGCATACGGAGATTATCCATCGTAATACTTACCGGGGGTGTATTCTCGTTCAATGTATCCTCACTCATCGGCCAAACCTCCATGAACTAAACTCCTTTTTATCGGGTAACTCCGGGGATAAGTACACGTTCGCTACGGTGAGTAGGCGATAGAACTCATCTGGATCGGTGGGTATATCGATAAGATCGCTGTCCTCCCCGTCGTCATCGTCAAGTACGGTGTCGCTGCCATTAGTATTGGCCTCGTTCAGGATGATTGATCCGACTAAGGCCCAGTCTGCAGGTACTGCTTGTTGCTCGGTAATCATGCGTACACTACGAGTAGTCATGTCTACTACCTCTGCTACTGGTGTGTAGATCTGAAAGAACACGAAGTTAAAGTACTGGTGTACTCTGAGTGTTGCTCCACGTGGCATGTCCACGATACTATCCGCGGGAAATTCTTTATCGTTGAGATTAAAGAACGGCTTGACAAAGAACGTTTGATTCGCTACTGGCTGTTTCACTACTTCACCTTTTTAATAAAACTAGTAAGATCGTTGATCCATCCTTGAATATTGGCATCGTCACTCTTACCTGCATTCATACCCATACGCAACAAGTACATTACATCCCACAGTTTAGCCCACACAATGTCTGCTACCTGCTGCACGTTAACGCCCTGCGGCTGCATTGCATCGATTCGCGCTTGAAGTGCGGCAACCTGTGCTTTAGCTTCATCGGCAGCTTTTTGTGCATCCTGAGCAATATTCTGTGCGCGAGTTGCTTTGTAATCTACCATATTTGTCGCTGCTTGAGCGACTGCAACACTTTGCTTAATTGAACTGAGGGCCGACTCATCCACACTCACTACTGTACTCGATGGTTGATCGGCAAAGTCAATGTAACCGTCAATTTGCTGTAGTTGTTGACTTCCTCTTGGTGGTTGGTAGGGAAGGAACAGTTGCTTGTTTATAACTGTTAAAACCCCAGCGTTCGCATCTTCGATAAACCATACAAGCTCGGGCTTGCCACCTTTTACGGTGCGATAAACGCGAGAACCCCACGCGCCCGGGTTTGTAAGTCGGCCAGTCCATACTTGAAAGATAGTGCCTGTCTTGTCAATTGTCATTGAACCGGCTCCGTAGCTGGTAGCGCTGAACGGGGCTTGTATTGGTGCGGTTGATTGTTGTGTCATGTTGACTCCTTATCTAACTTAGTCATGATTGCGGTCATCCACCCTTCTACTTCGTCAAGTGAGTCGCAGTCAGCGTATCCAAATGTACCGAAGCGACTGGTCCAGAATACGACGTATTTTTGTACGTTATACCCTTTATGATACTCAGTAGTAAACTTTATTTGATGGCCATTCTTTAATGATCGATACACCGGCGGACTTATCGTGGTGACGCTTAAAAGATGTGTCGAGAAAGGATCTACGTCGTGTTCATTCATTGGCCCTCCTAAAAGGCTACGCCTTTGTGTATTTTATCACAAAGGCGTAAGGTGTGCAATATGGTACCAGCAACGGGGCTCGAACCCATGGCCAACTGCTTAGAAGGCAGTTGCTCTATCCACTGAGCTATGCTGGCGTGTGTGGTGACGAGTACCGAGTACTGGCCACCACTAGGACTAAAGCTTTCGATCGTCAGGAGTACGAAGATAGTTGTAGTACCCAAGGTATTCGTTCAAGCAAAGATACCCACCGTGAAGCAGCGCCTGCTCTACAATTATTCCGTCGGCTACGTAATCCATCTCATAGCGTAGCTTCTGCATAAGACGGCCACGAATCATGTAGCAGGACGTATCGATATTACCCACATGCGGATCACCGGCGGGATGTAATCGTACGGTGTTGTTCTGCCACACTTGCCCCCAACCCACCATGTTCAAGGTGTCGTCATTTAGCTGACTAACCGTTGGGTACCACTGCGGGTGAATAATATTGTCGTCATCCAATACATAGATCCAATCCAAATCGTCAAAGTACATGTGCTCGAGTGCAAAATTGCGATTGGGATTGCCAAAGTGACCTGTGACTGGCGAGCGGTAGATCGTCGCTTTTAACCCACCCCCCTCTGGCATGTCGGAGACAGACTTGTCTAGTACAATTGTCCACGTGCACTCGGGCGGAATTGACTGCTGCATTATCGGCAAGTTCTCTGGCCGTGTGCATGGGGTAATGATGTGAATCAATTGGTACCTCGCACGAGTACAAGCAACTTGTCGTTGTTCCATGTACCTGAATCTTTGTTCGCATGGTCAGCTTCGATAAATGTAGCCGAGGTGTAGTACTGCATGTACGGGGCCAATGCTGATTCGTAGTCAGACTCTGACCGCGTCTTGAAGATATCCTCAATGATGAAGTAACCGCCGGGCTTTAAATACTCGTGTACATATTTAAGTACCCGCATCTGATCATCGAAGTTGTGTGTTGAGTCATCGATGATAATGTCGAACTCACTAACAGCACGGCGAAACCCGTCAGCGATGGAAGCTTCTGATCCCACGTCCATGTAGATATACCGTGTGTTGTTGAGCGCATCGTCAACGGCCTTGATCATTTTGTCGTGGTAGTATTCCCAACCAGTAAGTTGTGCTGCGGGAAAGTATTCTCGCCAGCACATCATGGAGTGGTTACTTTCGATGCCGATTTCCCCTACAATCAGTGGCTTGTGGCGAATGGACGAGAACAGAAGATCGTAGACAGCCGTATACGCATGCCGATGGCCACTACTTGAGCCTACGTTGTACGGTGACTTATCCGTAGGATATTTTACTCCAAGATCACAAAGCGGTGTGCGGCTGTTCGACGAATCAATAATAAGTTTGTTAATCACGTGCTGTTCCTTTAGTTTTATTTTGTACCGATATGAATAAACGAACTGACAAGTAATCCTTGTCAGTTCGTTTGGTCAACTAATCAGGCAGTTGTTGTTTGACTTGAGCATCCTCGGTCTTACTGGCCAACAGTTCTTTGAGGGTGTCCTCATCAGTAAGCGTGTAGACCATATCAAAGATGCCAGCATTGCAGGTAGCGCAGAGTGAGAGTGGGAGGATGCCAACCCAACCAATCGTTCCCCATTCTTCGTCATCAAACGGACTGTCGCAGATACTGCAGGGATTACCTGCGGGATGAAGTGGATCCTTATATGGATCGTACTCCGGCATTTTTATTACTTCTGGTGCTGTTGGTTCTAGCGTCATTTTCCCCATTTCCCCCTTCGATAAATTATCATAATAATACAGTAGCTGGCCAAATCCATAAGCGTGTCATCCAAAGATTCATTCCGGGGAGTTTTCGGTGCGGTAAAATTACCCGTGGACAAATCCCAACCGAGTAAGTTCATCAGGCGTGCAACCTTGTCCCAGATACGCACGGCCACACCGGTCTCACCAACCGCGTTTACATTCCACGGCCCGTAGTCGGCGCTCTTTTGCTGATGCATGTCCCACAGTGCCTCTAAGACATCGCGAAATTCTGCCTTTTGTTCTGCGTACACAGGAAGCTCAGCCTTATACGCGGTCTTCTTAAGATTAGGATTAACCACCTGTTCTACAGTCAGCCCCAATCGATCGGCCATTTCCTTTACCAAGTCTGACTTATCAATCATTCCAGTACTCCTCTTCAAACGCTTTTTCTTTTGCAAAGCGTACATTACAGGCAGGGATAATCACCGGGAACTTTGTCTCGAGTAAGGCCCACGCTGCTACAGCAATCTCGCGGTGCTCTTTCTGTGTCGATGGGTGCATGCGTACCTGACAGTAGTGCATCCATGAGCGAAGACTACCCTTGAAGTACAGGCGGGAGAGTGTTAATCCCTCGGGCAGCACCGCACGCAGCTGTTCCTTGGCAATACCTCGTTGTAGGCCCCACTCGTAAGTAAACCGTGCGTAGTTAATCACTGCTTGTAACCGCGCGTACCATTGCTCACGCAGCTCTCGAGTTGCCTCGGTCTTTTCTAGCTCGATACTGTTCTGCCGATTCTTAGTATCTTGTAGTCGTGCCTCACGGTCAACAAATCCTAGCGCAGTCGTTGGGTCAGCATATCGCTGACTAAATTCCTGCACTGCAAAACTGCGATGACGAATCATTTGCCGTGATATATCCCGCGTAGTAGTAACCTCCATGGTTACATCAACCATGTCAAACGGACTCCAATGTTTCTCGCGAATCAAGTGGTAGATCAGCTTGGGTGCTGACCAGTGGTTGTGTTGACCAGCAGGATTAGACACGCGCGCATTGTAAATTACTAGCTCCTCCGCGGTCATGTTCAGCTCCGGCTCGGGCTGCGTAACAGATACAATACTAATTGTCATGGTGCCTTCCAATAATAAGTAACGGATCAAATTCAAAAAACTTGGCGATTGCGATGCCTTCAGTAATGCTAGGTTTTTTAGTACCCCCTAGTATATCCTCGAGGCGTTTAGCTGAGATGCCTGCATACTCGGCCAACTCTTCAACAGTTGTACGGGCAGCACGCATCTCAGCTTTGATAATCTCAGCGGTTCTGGTCATTCTGATGTTGAGTCTGTGCGTAGTGATAACGCATCAGCCATTCCTCCTGTTGATAATCGTGCTCTTTCTTAACTCGATTGCCAACGGAGTGTCGAGTGTCTGCTACAGGTTCTGAGCACGTGCATTCTTCCAATTCTAGACCGCAATACTCACATTCGTCTACCATTGTTGCCTCCGTAAGTAAGTGAGGTAACTAGCTGCTACCTCTAAGTCAGAATTATACCACACTTTTCCGTCTGGGAAAAGGATTAGTGCACCGCACCCATTGGTCATTGTGTCGGCAAATCCAATCTCTTTTGAAAAACTATCCACGCGCTTGTAGGCACCGGTCAGGATTGCCAATCGTTCCTTGTTGTGACGGTAGAAGGGACGCACCAACGTGCCTATGTGTGTGTGGCCGCCTACACCAATATCAAAGGGCAGGGTCATGCGATCGTACCCTACCTCAATACCATGTGTAGGGTTAAAGATACTGGATGACTTCCATTGGTGGCGGATCAACATATCCCAGCTGCCAGTACCGCAAGACACCTGCACTCGTACCTCGAATGGATCGTACAGTACACACGTATTGGTCAGGTAGTTCGGGATAATGTCGATGCCGGATAACTTCTTGGTCCAATTGTCGTGGTTACCGCTGACAACGATTAGCAATTTTTCGGAGATCAGCTCAAGCCAACGGCGGAACATCAAGATTTCATTCTTAAAAGACACCGCTTGGCTGCGCTGCAACGCTTGAAGTTTGCCGACAATCCAGTTGTCAATACCGTCCCCGTGAAACACTGCGTACATGCCATCAGTCTTGGAGATCAGATCGGTGTCTCTCTTTATCGCATCGTAATCAGTGCCCTCACTGCCAATATGCAGATCAGAAAGAAACGCAAGAGCCACTGGTTGATCACCCAGATGAATTGCAGTGTGCCGACGTTCTTCAGCTGCTTTACGCACAACCTTGTGCACGCTACCAGCCGCCTTCCATAATGAATCCGCGTAGTCTGCATCATACTGTACCATATCCACGCCACGGATGGTGGGCGTTTGCTGATTACCCATGCGGCGTGTTAACTCAATTTCAGCTTCTTCGCGAGTAGCAAATCGCCCGCCGTGAATGTACTTCTTTTGTTCTTTGTCCCACCAACGGATACCGTATGAATTATTTGAAAAATAAATACCCTTCATTTAGTCCTCACCGGTTTGTCTGGGCCAATGTGTGAAATAATCATCCCCAGAATTACCATCTGTGAACCTATCTCAGCGATCGATGCTTTGAGCGACTCGCGCTCTTCTACAAACAACGTCATTGATTCTTGCTCACCCCATGCTCGCGTCACAGTTATCGCCGCAATGTTTCCGTTACACTCTAAGCGTATTGTACGCAGAATATCCTGCGACAGGTCGACTGACCATTCATTTTCTTTCATTAACTCACTTCCATATCCCTTTCAGGTAATTCAGTAAACGTATCATAGTAAGCGTTGAATACACTGCGGGCTACACTTGTTAGTTGTGGCGGTACCTGTGAGAGTACGTTACCGTCTTCGATGTGTAGCTTTCTTCCAAGTAGTTCAAAACAAAACCGAAGAATGTCTTTGACTACTCCGTTGTGCATCTTGTGCATCGACGCAATCTCCATTGGTGAGTATCCCTCGCTCCATTGCTGGAGGATAACGATAGAGTTCGGGTGGTTGTCTAACATGAAGTGTGCATTTGCTTGCACAGTCATCTCGATTGCTACCCGATCCTCTATCGGTAGTTTGTTTGCTAAGAGATCCCTAAGAGTCTCCCGCAAAAGTAAGCGACTCTTCATCCGTTTGCCTTGGCCAACACAGGTGATTGTGGGCGCACACTTGTTTGCAAAAGTAACCTTCCGGTATCTTCTCAAACGCTGTATCCGTAAGGATGCTCACCAGTGTCTTCGTTAATTTTTCCAGCTTAGCGTCGTAGTCGTCCATCACTTTGGCTTCGCACAACTCTAGTGTGCGGAGATGATGCCAGATCACACGCTTCGGCTTGTGGCCATACAACTGCTCATATGCCCACACGTAGATCAACAACTGTGGGTTGTTGGCCAGCTCTACTGAGCTTGGTTTCTTACCACCACTCTTGTGGTCTACGATCCATTCATCCTCCGTAATCATGTCGATAAACCCACGCATAATTACCAAGGGATTTTCCGCGGGAAAGGGTAACCGAAACCCGAACTCAATTTCCTTCGGCTCGAGTGTACCCCAGTCCATGCCCCGTAGGATAGACTGGCCAAGGGTTACTGCTTTCGCAAGTAGGTTACCTGCAACCACCCCGTTCTCGGAGGCGCTAGCCGCAGCCATTAACTCGTGGAAGTTATTGGTGAACAGCGGTAGCGGGTTCTCCTTCGTCTTGTAGTAGTGCTCGATCGCCAAGTGCAAAGCACTGCCCATAAGCGTATATACATGACGGTTGCCCTCCAAGTGATCAATATACTGGTAGCGGTACAGCCGGGGGCATGTTTTGTACAAGTTAAACCGGCTGGCACTGAACTCAGGTAGTGTGTCGGTCACTCTACCTCCCCCATCGGAGCTTCGTAGCGCATTTTGATAGTGTACGCAGCACTCGCAAACATTGATTTGCGGTACTCCAACGCTTTCACGTACGACTCCTGCATCACCAGCTCCGCTTGGATCTCGGCCCGCTCATCAAGCAGTGCGCTTGTGCGCGAAAGCTTCAGTGCACGTGCCTCGTTACTACGGGGTTTTGATTCCTCCATTGCAATCTGCTGCTCGATGCGCTCAATCTCCCGCTCTTTGAGTACCAGACGTTGCTTCAGACGACCGTATGCGTTGTACGCAGTAGTCATGTCGTAGTAGTCCGGCACGTTATCAATCCATGTCTCAAGATTGGGGTTCATCTCATTCTCCTACGCTTGTACTTGCTTGCGAATTTCATCCATGTCAAACTGCTGAATACAATTGTCGAGCCCTTGGGCTTTCTTTCCCGCATACTCGTACCATGCTCCTGCTTTGGTGATTATACCATACTCCAAGGCCAATGCCAATAGGTCGTATTCCGGAGCAAGACCGCGGCCCTTGAGCATCACATACTCACAACGATTTCCCTCGCCGGATTGTTTATTCTTTGTCACTGTGGCCTGAATAATTGTCTTCTCGTCCTCGTTGCGTATCCGCACCAGTTCCAAGATAACGTTGCAGTAGTACCGCAACGACCGTGCACCAAAAGGTTTCTTCTCCGTCCGTGCCATGGGCGATAGGTTAGCACGGTACTGATTGATAAAGATAAACATTGCATCAGCGTTGTGTACCATGCCGACAAGGCGGATAACCCAGCGGGATAACAATCCTGAGGCACCAGCCATGCGTGCTGGGTCGTCCATCTCCTTCTCAAACTCGTCTTTGGTTACCATTGCGGGGACACTATCGAACACGATTAGTTGCAGTCCATTAGTTAGGAACCATTCAACCTGTGCCAGACACTGCTCAGCATACGAGGGCCGCAGTACAAGCAGCTTTGACAGGTCCACGCCGATCTTCTCCGCGTACACCGGGTCAAACGAGCGCTCTAAATCGACAAACAATGCGTTTATCTTTCGAGTAGTTTTACCCTGTGTCACCTCGACCTCCTTGACTGAGGACTTCTGTCCTTGAGCGAGGAAGTCCAAGGCCAACGTTGTCTTACCGTGCCCCGGTTCAGCCAATAGCTGCGTGATTGTCCCACCACGCAGGCCATGACCCCCCATGATTTGGTTCAACGAGATGATGCTCGAAGGATAGTAGCGGTACTCAATCGGTGTATCTCCAAAGGCAATGTTCGAGAAGTCTAGTTTCTTAGCCACCACTCACCCCCTGTTACTGCTGCAAGAAAAATTAAAAGTATCGCACCCATCTGCAATGCAGTAATCCAACTGTTAACCCACTGCGGGTCAGTCGGATTAATGCGTGCTTGCCGCACACACATCTGACACCAGATAAAACAAACGACCACTAGTAGCATACTCAACATATTCATCACCTACTTATCATACTTAGTAGAAATTGCGGGGTCTACCTTCACCGTGTGGCCAAGATTCGGTAGCACTTCCTGTGCTGCTTCTTCCATGGCACCCTTCAAGATTGTGCTGGCTGTCTCCGCGTACCCAACCGTGCTCTCGAGGATGATTTCGTCGTGCACGGTGGACACAATCACCGCCTGTCGCAGGTCCAAGCGATCAAACGCTTTGATCAACGCAAGCTTAACCATGGTGGCACTGAGCCCTTGGATCGGGAAGTTCATTGCCTCCCGTTCAGCCGCCTCTTTCTTCCACCGTTGGTGAAACTCTGCCCGATTCCACCATCGCTTACGCCCGTAGCTGTCAGCAACCCAGCCAAACAATACTGCACTGCGGGCACTCTTCTTTAGCCACGCCGTAGCCTCGGGAAACATCTGCTTCCACTGCTCAATAATCTCATCACCCTGCTTCGGTGTATACTTCACACCAAGCGGACCCAACTGAATGGTCATCTGCTTGGCCAAAGAATCACCGCCAACAGAATAAGCAATAGAATAGTTGACCATTTTAGCGACATCTCGCCATATTTTGTACGGGTGCTCTTTCTTATTTGTATCATTAATCTCCGTCACCCCCAATACGTGCTTCGCAACGTATGTGTGTAGGTCTCCAAGGTTGGCCACAAGTGCAGCATCGTTGCTAGCGTCTGCAATGATAACCAACTCAATCGTAGAGTAGTCCGCGATAATCAACCGGCGATTATCATTGACGGCAAACGCGTGGCGAATGCTCTCGTTCACCCCAAGGTTCCGCATCTTCTGGTCCGACGGCAAGTTCTGCAGGTTAGGGCGTGAACTGCTGAAGCGACCAGTCGCTGCACCGATCTGATTAAAGGTACAGTGGATGCGCTTGGTCACCGGGTTCTCCATCTCCTGTAGCCCCTTGACATAGGTTGACTGTAGCTTACGAGCACCCACTAAGTATGCGTACATACGAAGTTGAAAGTTCTCGTAACGGCCGAAGGCATCGATCGACTCCAACAAATCGTCATCGAACAACGCTGAGTCCATCTCGTACCGCTCGGCAGACTTACGGTGTTTGAAGTCCCACTCAGTAATAGTGCGTGCGTTAAGATCAGTGACGTTGATGCCGACATCATTGAAGTACTTTAGCATCTGCTGGTTGGAGGAACTGTTGAGCGCCTTATACCCATCACGACTAAAGACTACCTGATCAGCCGCACCATTCTCAATAACCATGCGCTGTACTGCTTTCTCAGCGTTGTCGATCAGCACCTGTAGCACGGGCTCCAGCCCACTGAGGTGCTCCTTCTTAAACGGCATGCCGTAGTACTCCATCATGGCTACCACTGGAATCAGGTCAGACTCCAGCTTGTACACCTTCTCAATCTCCGCATCTGCAATCAGAATCTGATGAATGGGATACAACTGCTGTAGCACAATGACATCCTTGGCTGCATATTCAAGTTGCTCGGCGGTAATCTCGGTGAAGCCACTCGTGAACTGGTCACGCACGGTCTTGTCTAGGGTCAACCCAAGCCGACGATCAGCAATAGCAGCTAAGTTGTTCTGCACACCCAGTTGACCAGCAGTGAGCATGGCTTCTACAATACGGGTGTCGTGAATGTTCCGCATGACGAACCGACCGAACTTGTAGAACACCTTGATGTCAAAGCTTGCGTTCTGCAATACCTTGAGTTGCTCACCACCAAGCATGGGTGCAAACAAACGCACCAGTTCCAAGGGAAGCCGTGTAAAGTCGTACACGTACACATCGGTATCGGTAGCAATCTGCACCAACAAGAGTGTGTACGTGTGTGGGTCAAGGCCAGTCGTCTCAGTGTCCACATACAGCGTGCCCGTCAATTTTGGTAGCGACGCGTGGAACTCTTGCTCATTGGTGATTAGTTGGTACATCGGATCCTCACTGCATAATCAGAAAACATAAACGCGATACCATTTGCGATCGCCACAATCTGGCAATCCTCTTGCACAAATACCATCGATCCTACATCACACACCACCTTTATGCAGGGCGGTGTGTAGTACTTCCCTTCCTCTCGCACACGCTTCTCTGGTGCATTCGTCATGCCTGTAAGCTTCTGCATTTCGACAGCCTGAAGCACCGCGTTCAGTACGATGCCATCAAACTCGATGGTTATCTGCTTACCGATGAGGGGTGCGAAAGGGCTATTGTCTACGGTTGCTTTGGCCATTGTCTCTCCTACGACTCGTCCAGCAGTTGCTTATACATGCTTAATGTCATGAGGTAGTATATCACATAGTTTATGGATACGCTGACAAACCCCGGAGACTGTTTGCATAATTGTGCACGCTCGAACGTCATGTGAATGGTCTTTGCGCTAGTCTCAAACGCCAAGCTGAGCGGGGTATCTCCCATCTTAACCAGCTTGGCCATGTCCGACGCACGCACCAACACGTAATCATCCTGCCGTTGATGGAACCGAAACACCAAGATACCAAACAATGCGTTCATCTGCTTTGCTTCCTCTTGGATCTTAAGCAGCCATGCTTTACTTAGCGACATGGCTGGGTGGCCGTTGAACCACTGATCAGTGAGCTTACACTCAACAAGGTATCGACCGGGGCGGTTTGTAAAGAGGACTGCGACATCCCCTTTACTGCTACCTGCGCCTGACTGTGGTGTGCGATCTCCGCCAAGGTACCGAGCCACTCGACGCTCCATGTTCTTTGCACGCTGTCGGTTCAATCGGTTCCGTTGTTTGCGTTCTTCTTTCAAACGCTCACTCTCTTCAGGAGACGTGATGGGGTTAGACACCCCCGCTAAATTTTTGGTACGCACCATTAAACACCACCGTTGAAGTACCCAACTTACCGTTGCGGTTCTTATGAAATTTTAAACTGATTGCGCGATTGCCTTGGTCATCCGGATAGTCATCGATGGGAGCCAGCTCGAGCACGGTGTCGGCAACCTGAGCCACCTCACCTGAGTCACGTACCGCGTCCAACCCCTCGGAGGACTTGTTCATCTGAGATAGAATTGTGATCGCGATGTTGTGTTCCTTGGCTGCTTCCTTCAGTAGTACTGCAACCTCACCAAGGTCCTGATTACGATTGCCGTGGACATGGTGCCGGGTGATCTGCAGGTAGTCTAGGAATACCACACGACAGCCCTGACGTGCAGCGTCTCGGATTTCTTTACGCATGGCATCCAAACTAACTGTGGGATCGTCCACCACAAACAGCGGTAGCGATTGCAGGTACATCACGGCCTGCTCCACCTGCTCCGACTGTGGCTTCGAGAGACGGCCAAACTGAAGCAGTGACGCATCAATCTTGAGTAGGTATGCAACCCAGCGACTAATCAATTGCTCCTTGCTCATCTCCAATGAGAAGAACAGACTGCGTGTGTTGTACTGCCGTGCCATTTCAAGCATCGACTGGCCAACCAGCGCAGTCTTACCCGTACCCGGCTTGGCCATGATGATGTTGAGTGTCTTCGGCAACCACTCACCGCCCAGCATTTGATCTAGAAAACCGATACCGGTGCGAGTGAACGCGTAAGTACCGTCCACCTTGCGAATGAGATCACCGAGCATACGCTGTGCTCCGCCGAGCAGAGCACTGTCGTGCTGTGGTATCACCGCGTCAAATTCCAGTGCGGCGTCCACTGACTTCTCGTTCGGGTGATACTGCTGTGACTCATACTCCAATACCTTGCTGGCCTCGTACAGTTGACGACGGCGAGCCACTAGGGCCAAGTCATCAATCAGTGCGTTCTGGTTGACCGCAGACTGCACAAGTAACTCCCCGGGGATCTCTCCATCGAAGGCCATACGAAGCACTTCGTACGAGCACTCACCGTAGCGCATGTGAGCGTCTTTGAGTTTGGTAAGGATTGCCTTGCGCTCTTCGGTGACAAGGGCCTCAGTTACTTTGTGCAACGCCTCAGCATTACGTGTGAAACTGGCCAGTAAGCGCCACTCAGCCACTGTGTCTTGATACATCTAATTACCTCTTCGTTGTAGGCTAGCCCATGTAGTGTAGGGTAGCGCGGAATTCACTATCATCTTAAACTCTTGCGCGCCCCGTGTCAAAATGAACTCGTCTACATCTGTCTTGTTACCCCACAATGGGAGCGTACCGACAAACACATCCGGTATCTTTTGTGCGATGCGGTCAATAGCTTGCATCACTGCCTCGTGCACTGCTGGGTTGCGTTGTGCATCAAAGATCACTACCATCCGTCTCTGTGTGTCCACCGCCGGTTTGATACGCCAACGCCACATACCCATGCCGGGTAGGCCAACCGTCGGAACTCCTGCAGCAGTAGCAACAAGTGACTTGACCTCACCCTCAGTGATGACCAGCGGGTCAGTGCTTAAGCACCACGCTGCATCGTAGGGCCACTCGTCGGCCCCGCGTGCCGATGCAGTGTTGTATGGACCTTTGTACTTCACGTCGCTGTCGTACGCATCGAACGCACGCCCGCGTAGGTCGCAAACCATGTTGTTCAAGGGGTTAAAGTACGGGAATATAATCCGCCCTGCGAGTACTGACTTACCGTTGGATGTACTAATTCCTGCAATCTTGCCAATAGCCTCTTCATACATAGTGTTAGTACTTGCAGGGCAGTAGCCAAGACCGTAATGCTGAATGAGCGAGTCGCTAATACCACGAGTGTTGAGGTACGCACGAACCGCTGGTGTGACGCAAGCGTGATAGTAGGCGCCCAGCTTCGTGTAGTAGTGTCGTATATCCTGTATGTATGGGTTGACTTTAAACGTTGGTATGTGCGGTGCGGCTTGGTGCTCGGGCGATCGGCGGTAACCACAGTTAAAGCAGTACTCAACACCGTTGTCCGGAGTAACGTACAAGTTATGACCTCCGCACTCAGGGCAATCTGATTTGTAACCACGTGACATGACAAACTCCTAATAAAAAAGAGGGGGTGGTGCTATTACTAACACCACCCCACCTCGGAAAACTAGAACTCTTGGTCAAACAACGATTCGATGGGAGCGGTAGGCGCCTTCACTACCCCGACCGCCGTAGCCTCTACGCCAGCTGTGCGTGAGACCAACTGTGGCATGACCGTCACGTTGTACGCCTTGACCACCTCGCCGTAGTCCTCGCCCTTGATAAGGTCGCGGATAGCTGCAGCTGGGTAAGGTTTGGCAAAGTTGGCCAAATCAAACACGGGGAGATCGTACACAAACTGAGCCAATGGATCACGGTTCGTACCGAGGTACACATGGCGCTTGGTCTGAAGCCCTTTGCCACGAGTCGTGATTTGAAAATCAATCTGTGTGATTGGAATCAAGTTGTTGTCCGCATCTAGTGCCGACATCGCCAATGACTCCATGTCGTTGAGCATACCGCCAGCACCTTGACCACCAGAAACGCTGGCCTCAAGTATAACAACCGAGTTGTTCGGTGCCGGAGGATCAGTCATCACTCGAGCTTCGCCCTTGTTGACTTGAATGAACTGATTCTGCAAGTTGGCGTAAACGGTACTACCGTCCTCCAGCTTAACCACCTTGCTCTTGTCGTACACGTTAATGAAGAACCGACGACGTACGCTCTCCTGTACCGACTCGGGTAACAGACGGCGAGTTTCGTTGTCTACAAAAATGCGACGTTGTACTTCCACACCACCGCGCATCACCTTAAGCCACACGTGAAGCACAGTTGGCCCCAACAAGGGTTCCAAAGGATTCACGGGATCGGGAAGGAACCGAATGATACGGACACCCTCGTGCAAATCGAGGAACATGCTCTTTGCGCTTCCGGCCGACACTGACGCTTGCTGTGCTTCTTGAATCATCTTACCAAATGCCATATTACTCACCACTCTCCTGCATTACGGCGATTTCTCTCGCCATCGAATTTAGCTCGTCAAGAATATCTTTCCGAACTACGCTGGTAACTATACCACGAGCTTCCAACCGTGTCAAGAGTCTTTTGATGTACTTCTTGATCACGCCATCAAACTTTTTGTTTAAGTGCTTCATCGATAATCTCCACAAACTGACGCGCAATCACATCCCAGTTAAATTTCTTTTGGGTCATGTGTTCAAAACCGCGCTGACCTAGCTCCAGCCGATACTGCTTGTCGGTGTACATTTTATGCAGTGCGGCGATAGCACTTTCCATCTCAGTGACGTGGTGAATTGTGTTGAGACCGCGATCAGTGAGCGCAGGCCATGGGTAGATCTCCATGTACTCGGCATTACCCTCTGGCCACTCCGCTAACGCTGAGTGACGCGGGATGATAACTGGACAGGCAACTGCCATTGCTTCGGCCACCGGCAAACACCAACCCTCTGCGGCGGTAGTAGTGAAGAACACATCAGCAACGTTGTACACCATGTTGAGCTGCTCCACAGGTAATCCCGCATCAGGACGGATGTTTGGAGAGGAGATCGCCAATCGTTCCTCAATCCCGAGGTAGGTGGCCCACTGCAAGACATCAATACCGAAGTCCTGCAACGCACCGTGATAGTAAAAGCGCACGTTTGGAGGAAGGTCGTACCGCTTCACCCACTCGGCGAAGTAGTACATGGTGAGATCAATACGCTTGCGCGGTTGATTGCGTTGCAAACAAAGTACAATGTAATCATCCTCACCAAGCATCATGTTCTTCTTCAACGTCTTTTTGTCGGGTACTGGGTAAAACGACTGGGTGTTAACTCCGTGAGGAATCACGGCTACATTCTTAAGCGCAATGTCGGGTGGTCTGTTCTCCAGTTCGCGCTTGCCGAAGTTTGTGTATGATACAACACGATCGTATTGTTGAAGACCCTCCACAAATTCACTCTTAATGTTCTCTGCATCGATCGGAGTGTAGGCGATAAACTTTGCCTTAAATGCTGGATTGTCCGCTTTGTACTTTGCAAATACATTGGCGTAGTCACGACAAATCCACGGATCGTTTAGCACGAACACAACGTCAGGTTGAATACGCGTCAGCATCTCGGCTAGACGCGTAACACCCCAGACCTCACCGCCAGACGACGCAGGGTACACCTTTAATCCTTCAATCAATGGGGAATAGTCCCCGTAGTAATTAACCCCAAGTACGTGCAAGTCGTAAATCTTCTTGAACGTGCGTATTAAGTTAGTGCTTACTACCCCAAATCCGGTTTGTACCGGAAAGTCTCCGATGTATAACATCTTTTGTACTGGTCGTGACATAACGTCTCCTTTTTAATAAACCTTTGGACCGATGATTGTGTTGAGCGGCTGACGGGTGGACTTCGGTTGGGCAATCTTTAGTTTAAACATTGCAGTTAGTTCCTCCTGCAGTGTGTCTAGCACGTGGTTCATAGATCGAGACGCTTCAGTATTCGTGTATTTTACGTCGGCGGTAGACCACGAGGTAAACGCAGAACTAGAGGAGGAAAGTTTGGCCAAATGTACTAGATAGGTTGCGGCTAGTATTATTGCATCTTCGTCGTTCTGCTCAATGATTGGCAACGGTGGTTGCACAAACAACAAGAACGGATTCCTAAACGTATCGCCTGTGCGTAGACCGCTTGGTAGAAACGCGTATCCATTCACTGTACTGCACCAAAGAACACCGGCTGCTGGTGCGCCTGCTGGCTGCTCCGCAGCAATCAAACCCGAACTGAAAATCTGATACTTCGATCGCCATCGTTTTTGCAGGAACTTCACACCGTTTACCAATGACATGCGAATCAAAGGCTCCGAGTACTGATCCTCGTTGAAGTCACCTAAGCGAATGCGAACGGACTCAATCAAGTAGTCCAAATTCGTCATAGTTACAATCATGCTCATCTCCTATTATACTGTTTTTATTTTTAGTTTGTCAACTAGTCCCTTACGGTGAGAGTAATTCTAATGGGTTATCCGGAAATACTACATCGTCGGGATTGCCGAAGTCTTTTGTTAAGTCCCTTAGTTTCTGCCTGTACATCTGCATTGCTTCGATTAGCTCAAAAGTTAAGTCTACATCGGCCAGTTGTGTCCAGTCGGTCTGCGAGAGAAGTCCGTTGCGGTTGCTTCTTATGTTCTTCCATTTGTCTTGTGTTTGTTTATCCATATACTCTAATCACCTTTCCAGCCCAACCATCAGAGCCGCTAGCTCCGGCAATCGAGGCCGTAAGTTCTACGGAAAATGCGCCCATTGTGGCAAAATTAGTTGTGTGTGTTTGTGTATTTGCTTGTTGTGCACTAGACACCTGACTCGAAATTTGAGGAGCTGTTACTTGGCTGTTTACCAAAACATTACCGGCACCCGCCGCAGTTGCCGCTCCCGCACTTCTTGTAAAAACGGAGTAAACCATATTACCCGCTACGGGTACGTTGGGTAACGTGACGGTAAGGGTCATTGCCGAGTTAGTTGCGTTGATTGCAATATTGCTTGTTACAGCAGTGCTAAGCTCTACACCGGAAATCTCGTCCATAATTACTCTAGCTGCTGTGTTAATGTTAGATAAGTTTATAACAATGTCCCCGCTTTCAATTAAATCGGGTTCAGTCCCAGTGTAAGACCCGTACCAAGTTTCTTGAACTCTTGTAGGAGCGGCAATAGTTGAGTACTCCACTCTTGAGCCAGTCAGATTAGTCCAGTTTATCCCGTAACCCGTTATGCTATTAATACCTGAACCACCAAGTCCTGCAGCGACATTTAAGTGCACAGTTATTAGGTACAGCTTACCCTTGGATAAAGGATGAACTGGGGTCAACGTCAATGTTTGCGTAGCCGTGGTGTTTGTTCCAAAAGCGTGAGCTACAGGTTGTGTTCCGTTTGCTCCAAAAATTGATGTTCCACCAGTTCCTCCTGTTGCTGTTGGGGTTATTGCGGAAGTTTTTGCGATTACACACACAACACCCCCACCGCCTCCTCCTCCACCACCAAAACTTCCCCCTGTTCCCGCAGCGTTTCCACCGCTACCGCCGTTTGCTGAAATGACTCCATTACCCGTAATTATAGGTGCGGCAACAAAACATATACCGCCGCCACCACCGCCTCCACCTGAAGTTGCAGCAGTTCCAGTAACTGACTTGGCACCGCCACCACCCCCAATTGAGGGGGTCATTTGCCAATTAGTTGCACCAACAACATACCTTGTTAGATAATTTACATAGTTAGAAGTGACTTTAGAACCTCCGTCAGCATTTGCAGGAGTTGTTACATTCGCAGAAGTAATCTGACCACCGTTAAAACCTATATTATTTAATCTACCTTGACCACCCCTACCACCAATACCACCGACCCAAGTATTTGCTGTCGGTGTTGCTTGAGCGTTGCCAGCTGCGCCTGCCGAGGCTGCAAGTAAGCCTACGGCTCCTGCCCCACCTGCTTTAAAGAATCCACCTAGTCCGCCCGCACCTGCTGTGGTACCCGCACCGCTTGAACCATTGTTATGAATTGCTCCATAATTTGAAATTTCATTTTGTGCAAAAAGTCTATACCCCGCGGTAATCACTGTATAACCTGAAGAAACACTAACTGTGGTTGCCCATACATCTCTCGTTAGTGTATAAATTGTGCTTGAGTAAGTTGCAAAACTGTAGGCTGAAGAGCCGTCAAAAGTAACTGCACCGTCTGCACCATCTCCGTAAACAGGTAGGGTTTGATCACCGGTGTTTGTTCCTGATAAATTTGAGGCAGACGCTGCCCCTGTAATATTTAATGTGCCCGCAACTACAGTATTCCCTGTAGCCGGTGCAACAGTAAACTTATTTGTGTTTACTTTAAAATCACTTGCTACATTAAGAGTACCTGATATAGTAGTAGCACCAGCAGTTAATGTATTATTGACTGTTGTGCGGCCTGCGATGTTAGTACTTGCAGAGGAATTGGTCACGTAAAGGTCTGATGCGGGATTAATGTTTATGTAAGTTGCGTGGGCATTAATCGTTGAATAATTAAGTGCGTGTCCGCTTAAGCTAATAATTGCTCTAGCGTAGTCAGTCCCCGCGGAAAGATTTAAACTAGCATACGCGGCTGCGTTACTTTCTACAGACATTATACTATCGGTAAGGCCTGTAAATGCACTAGTAAGTCCAGATTCTGTAGGCAACCACCCAGACCTAAATCTTGTTTTTACTCCCGTGTAGCTGCTTGTAGCAATGTTAGACCTAGTGTTGTAAAGCTGAGTACTTTCTAAGAATGCAAGAACTGAGTCACTCGTATCTTGATAGAATGTAGGTACTCCGTAACTTGTTTGAATAATGTACGGATGAAACTTTATTAAATTTTCTTTAGGTGGGAAAGCCGTAGTTAAAATTTCGGGTTGACCCGTTCTGCTGTTAGGCACAAATACACCGCTTACAGCAGTTTTAAGAGTCATACCAGTAGAATCTAGCTTTAAGCTTTGCCCACTACCTGCATAAAGTTTACCGTCGCTACCGATGTCTATCTGAGAAATACCGCCAGAGAAAGTAGTTAATCTGCTAATACCATTTGAAGTATATATCTTGAGGCCAGTCGTTGGTGCGCTAGCAGAACCAGCACCAGCCCACAAATACCCGGCTGTTCCAATGGTGATACCACTGTTAACCGTGAGTGTACCCATGTTTGCGGCTATTGCATCTAATTGAACTACTTGTAACTTGTCCGCGCTTATAGTGTTTGCAGCAACATGGTAACCTTGAATAACACCTGCAGTAACGTTGTTGGCCAAGATTGAGTTAGCGGCTAATTTACCGGAGATGACCGCACCGGATGCCAGTGCCGCTGCTGTCACCGCTTCGGGGCCAAGAAGATCGGCGGTAATACCGCTCAGCACGATCTTGTCAGCGGTAATAGTTCTGGTTGTTATATTATTGGCTGTAATTGTACCCGCTGCTATTAAAGCCCCCGATATAGTACTGGCAACAATGTTGTTACCTGTGATTGTATTACCCGCAATGAGCACACCAGAAATTGTACCGGCGAGTATCTTGTTACCGGTCACCGTACCATCACGCATCAAGATGCCGGAGATCGTACCGTCTACAATTTTAGAACCGTCGATGCTCTTTGCGCCAATCAGCTCAGGACCAACTACAATGCTGTCACTCACACGCAGCGAAATCGTATCGATAAGCTCCGCAGTTACATGATAAGCTTTGATAGAGTTCACATCGATGTCATACGCTTGTACAGCGCGCCGAGGGATGATCTGACTGACACGGTACGAACCAACGCCCGAGTGTGATACTACGAACGCCTGCGAGTCCGTGGCGTGCGGAAACACTACCTTGTATGTACCCGGGCTCGGTACCTCAACGGCCAAGGATTCTGGATCTACCGGAGTAGTCGGATAGTACGTGCTAAGAATTAATTCCTCTGAACCAGCGTCTCCCGAGGTGGTGTACGGAGCGCCGTAAAAGTTTTGAACAAAACTGAACACGCTGTCGGCAGCTTGCACGTACAGCTGAATTGGTCCACCCTCGAGAAGAGTGATAGTGACGCCGTTGTAGCGATCGCGCACCTGCGAAGTGATGGCCGTTTGATGCCAGCCACCTGAGTACACAAAGTACAAAGACGGATCATCGGTGTACAAATCATTAGGATCTGTCGTACCTGAACCGGTGTACCAAGAAATGCCTAAAGGTAACTGAACTTGTCTGCGCGGACTGCTATCGAGGTAAGACACAGAACCTTTGCTGCTGCTCAGATCGTCTATGTAATCGGATATTGGCATAGGTACTCCTTAAATTTTGTCGTAATAAAAACCGATGTCACACTGAGGTACGTTAGTACCCGTGTACGAGTAAGTGTAGTATGTTGACTTATCGGCAAGCGTAACTAACTTTAAGTTAGTCAGAAAGTAGGAACGCGGGCTTTTGTTCAACGTAATGTTTAAGTTATTTAGCGTACTTTTAGTTAGTATTGTTGTAAAGGCGCTGATCAACGCACTAGCTAACACTGCCGAACTGCTGTTAGAGGGTAACCTGATGTAAGGTATTCTAAATCCATTTGCGTCTCTGTTTAGAATCGGTGCTTTACTAGCTAGTAGCAGTGGATTATCAAAATAACCGCGGCAGTAAACGCGCATTACATACGCAATTGAAACCTCTTGATCGACGGTTAGCGCAAGTTTAAAAAAGTTAGCAGTAGCTGGAACTAATACAGTAGTCGCATCTAGCGCGGTCACACCACCCTTGACAAGCCCTGCCAACGGAACGCCATTTACGAGTACGGAAGACATCCGTGGATACCACCGCAAGGTGCGGTTTGTATCTAAGTAGTAATAGAATGGATTAGTTGCTCGCGTGTAGTTATCAGCGATGCTCTTAGTAAATGTTGCTTGTGCATAAAGTTGATACATAAAATCACCAAGATGCAGTCGAATTATAGGTAGCTCGGCGGTAAGAAAGAGTGCTTGTGCAACGTTTGGTTCGTCCCACTTAATGGACAGTACGTAGGCATCTGCGACTGCAGAGTCGGATTTTACCGGCGTAAGCGTAGCTGTAAATTTGCTTAAATCTATGTGACCGTAGGCTGCTTCGTTACGTGCCTCATTAAATATCTTCTGAACAACACAGTTGTAGACTCCACCAGTCTCATCAAAGTAAGCGGATTTGTATATGTACCCCAGAGTACCGCTAGCAGCAGTGTAGGAACTTTCGTATTGCGCTGTTTTGCTTATGCCAACTGCAGTATTAGGCAGAGATCCGCGGATCATCAGCTTTGTCTTTTGCACTGCTGTAGACACTTGGCCTATAGCATCATAAGTCTCGGTCCTTGGATTGTCGGGCTGTATAAACTCCAACATAAAAGTTTTTTCTTGAGTAGCATCTATCACGTTCTTAGGTGTGGTAAAACTTATTTTTACGTGAAAGTTTGCAGAGTCGGCGGGAACGCCGCCGTTAGCAGAAGTAAGGATTGTGGTAGGATGGCCAATAAAGTAATCAATTATCTTAAGCGAGTGCACTAAAGGTAAGAATTTTACCGGTGTAAAGCTGGTTAGCGCTGCTCCTGAGATTGATGCGTTCCCCGTAAACGCCTCCGAGTTTGCCGAATAGGTGAAGCTGACCGTTGGATAAGACGTTGAGTAACCACTGTTTACTTCCTTAGCCACAGCGCTTCGCAACAAGCCTGTGCGAGCGTTAAGAGCACCCTCAATCACACTTACTTTTTCAGATGCGTTTGTGCCAACACCGCTAAGTGTAGCTGTTAGCCAAAGTGCATTAGATGTAATTGGCGCAGCAAACGTGGCCTTAAGAGTCAGATATTCTTTTGTTGGTCGGTAGGAAACAAAGTCTCCCGGACTGTACACATAAGGGTACGCACTTGCTGACTTTACGACTAAGCTAGATCTTAGCACTGTGGTCAGCGATCCAAACGCCAAAGAGGTATTGTAAATTATGGCCGCATCTGTAGCTCCAAAGTAAAACATCTTAATGCTTATTGGTACGGCCATAGTATAAAACTGAGTATCTACAAAGTTCTGCAGAGTAGAGTAGTCGCCTGCGAAGTAAGTCTGCGCCTGATCCTTGTGCGTGTTAAAAACCCACGTTAACATTGATTCAACTGTTGCGACACTTAGGCGAATTTTGTAGTTGTACAAGTTGTTACCGGAACTGTTTGCTTGCTGACCCGGCAACGTTACTAACTTGTCGTCACCCTCTCCACGATATATGTTTTCTTTTCGTGGGTTATCAACTAGTAAGAAATTAATACTCGTTTCAGCATACTCAACTGATTCTAAATCAGGGTTATACCCATAGAATTCAATAGGCGTCATATAGAACAAGCGTTTAATTCCCGCGACTATAAAGTTTTGCATCAGTGTCGGGGGAGTGGCGTTACTCGCTTTAGGTTCAAGTACTACGTGCTGCTGATTATCTAAGAATGCGGATGTGTTTTCCCTATACGATGTGTCGTTAAGAAAATCGTTTATGTCAGGAAATTTAAGATTCTTTTCATAGTCGCGATCTATGCGCGGTAAAGGTGTTATTTTACTCAAGGTACCCCCATTGTTTCTGCGGCATATTGTACGTCTCCTGTTAAGTAGTAGCGCTCACCATATGCTAACCCGCTAAGTGCGGAGAATCCGATTATCACGGTCTCAAGGACGCCACCGGTTAGTGTTTGCGAGCTTGCGAATTCAAATTGAAGCGGAGAGGGAAAGATATCAACTGGATTGTCGCGGTAAAGTTTGTTAAACCCACCCCAACCGATGTTAATATTTTTACCACGCACTACTAAGTAGTCAGCCTGACGCAGTTTGCTAAGGTACACAGTTAGTTCTTCCAGTTGACCTACACGAAGTGCGTTTGGATTTTTATCTCCTAAACGAATTTTCTCGTATTGTTTAAGCATACTCTGAGGTTTTTCCCAAAACACAGGTACGTAACGGTACTCGTTTACGTTGTTAATGGCGGCCCTAACCTCATTTAGCTTATTGTTTATGTTACTCAGTGTGTCAATTAGCTCGGCGTACGTAAGTTGATTAAAGCTTGTGTATCGCGGGAAGTTATTTACTACGAAACTAGCAGATTTTTTAGCTACCTCGGCAATGCGTATTGTCGATATGTAACTTGCTTTATTGAAAGCGCCTTGATTTGAACTCTCTTGTAGATCAATGCTAAAGTCAGTGTAAGTGCTGGGGTCTTCAGTTAAGTAGCTAATTGGATGATTATCTAACCCACTTAGTACAGTACCGTATAATCCGGGATAGTAACGGCCGGAGTAAGCTGTTTGCGGTACTAGCGTAAAGTTGAAGAGGTCCGCATACGTACCTACCGCAGCTTGAACGTTACCGGTACGTGGTCCGTAAAAAAACTTTGTACTAGTTCCAAGTACTAATCCCGATTTAAGGCTGTAATAAGTGACGCCGCCGTCTAACGGCGATGGTCGAATAAAATAAAATCCTCCAAACGATGGAGTAGAGAACAACGACGTTTTCTTTATAAACATTGTTTCGGAAATTGGTACAGCATTGCTGACCGCCTTTACCGAGATACCGCTAATAGCCAGTACGGGTGAGTATGTAACCGAGCGAACTACTCGGCTGCCTACGCTATGAATTGGCCCTTGACGTGATATTTGTGAGGCCATATCAGTTGTACCTGCATATTGATTCTCTGTAGCACTTAATGGAGACAGACCCGGCGGGCTATTCCACGTGGCTAACGTCGGTGCAGCTTGAGCTAGCTGTGCATATGGTAGTCGATAGGACATCGCAGTAGTTACGGTATTCGATAAAATTCCTTGCAAAGTAAACGCCGTTGCAGTATTAACGTTAACTAAAAAAGAAGTACTAATTGTATCATGAATTGCAAAGTTTTTTTGCGTGTAGTATCTTGCTTCCTGAGCATAAAGGTTAAAGTAGTTTAGATCTGCCGCATTGTGAAAACCCCAAAGACCTAAAAACGAAAAATTAGCTGTAGCATTATACGTCGGAAAAGCACTTGTACCTACGAGCACTTGATCCCAAACACTAGCGCGTACAGGGTTATCGTATTTTTTAAAAAATGTAACAAGGTGCTTTTGATTGTTTACTAGCGTACTAAGCTGGTCTAAACCTGTAATCGTAGGCAAATCTACCCACGGTACTTCGTGTAAGTCGTGATCTATGTTTGCGTAAATCATTGAAAAGTAAAATCTTCGACCAGCATTTGCTACTACTTGCGTGCTGTCGCGTAGTGCAATTTTAAGTTTTAGCGTGACAATCTCGCCCTGTATAAAATTAAATTGTGTTAGATCGGTAGTGTACTCAGCGTAACCATCTACTACTTGCGTACCATTTTGAATCATGCCGCTTACTAGCGTGCCACCAACAGTGTTTGGTCGCCATTCAGCGGTTTGATTAGTAAAGCTGTAGGAATCTAACGTTGAGTTATGCGGTTGCTTATACTTAGATTTTACATCCGACCAATAAACCCAAGATCGAACGTACGGTTGATACTTAGCATTGGCCAGCAGCTCTTTAATTGGCACGTCAGTATAGCGAAAGATTAGAAACAAGCTAGCTGAGTCAGCTCCAGCGGGCTTACCCGCAACTTTGTTAACAGGTAAAGCTGCGCCGTCAATCACAGGAAAAGTTTGAAATCCTAACCGAAGCGTGTGCATACCTTCTCGAAAAATAAAAGCACCGCGCCAAGTATCAATTTCCTCAACTTCACTCATGCCGGGAATAGAGGTGTAGTAACTGGTACCAGTGATTGTAACACCACCGCTCAAAACAACGTCGGGATCTTTGCGTAGTAACGTTTTAAAATCGTCGTAGGCTGCAGTTAAAAAAAACGCAGGGGGTGCAAGCTTCCAGTGAGCAAGAAATAACGGATTAGGCCCATGCACGATCTGATCCAGAATCTCCGTGTTCTGCGCTAGATTATTCAAATCTTGTGCAGACACCTCCTGACCCTGATAAACTAATGGCACATCTGCCAGTGCAAAAATCATAAATTACTCCTACCAAGATAAGTATTTTGTGTCTGTTGATTCGTAAGCGTTACCAACAATAAAGAACTCATTCCTTTGCTTAATGTCGCTTACATCAACCAATCCAACGTCCATAAACGCACCTGTTTTCTTGACTGTCACTTCAACAATTTTGTAGCTACCTTGCAAATTGTACGCTAAACTGCTCAGAGTAATTACGTCATTCAACAGTAAGGCCGGATTGTAAATTAGGTCAGTAACACGAATTACCGGTCGAGGACGTTTGTGCAAATATTTTATAACGTCCGCTAGACGCATTGCTTGATCTTTTGATTGAATATATGGGTTCTCGTTTATACGCACTTCTCGGAACCCGCTAGGTACAATACCTGCGTTTACTAGACCTGAGAACTGCAACGGAATGTTTACTTTGATTGTCTGCGGCTCTCCTGCTGCCACAGGTATGCCAAACAACGTGATGTGTGCTAAATAAAGCGCACGTGCAGGATCATTGTTCTTAATAACTAAGGTCATGAATTGACCGGGAGTCTTAGTGACATCTTGCTGAGTAACCCATCCTGACGCAGTTGTGTAGCGTTTCTTTGGAAAGTATAAAGTAGTAAGTCGTGGAATCTTTAACTGAACTGTGGCTGTTTCACCGGTGTAGTCAACAGCACGTACAAAGTCGCGCGAGTCGATAAACTCATCGATACCGAAGTACCCACCACTAGCACCGAATGAAATGCCCGATCCGTAGTACGTGTTGTTTGTAAGTCGATCAACGGGTTGTGGAAATTCCACGTCGTGAGAATATTCCTCGTTGTATGCAAGGTACTTACCCACGGGATCGTCAAGCACCGCTTTGTTGGCCCCAAGGTAACGCGCTGAGAACGTGATTACTACCTTACCGTAGGTATTAATCGACTCTTCATCGACAGACAGAGAGCGAAACATACTGTCGGTAATAGTTATATTCTTAGGTGCACTTGCAAATGAATGCGGGTTAATATACTTTACCACACCCTCGGGTGTTTGTGTTATTTGACCGCCGGTTGCTGTTGACAACGATACAAGATCGTCAAGTACATTCTCTTGATTTAGCCATGTGAAGTTGGGTACAATCGGAGCATGATCGCAGTCGTACCAAAAGCGTACGCTTTCGGCACTCCGCACTGCCTGTTCTTTGTACTTATACGGGCGTCCGCCCATTAGCCAAAAAATGCTGTTCACTGTACCTGTGTTGGATCCCGACGGAGTCGTTGGATCTTGACTACGGTACAGCTCACCCCATTGGCCACTAACTGCGGTAGACCATGGCTGCGGTGGATCGGGCACATACGTAGCTGCAGCTTTGTTTCTCCACAGAGGCGTGTAGTGCTTGTAGTAATCGAGATAGCGTACAAATCCACAGGCTTTGTAACTGATACCGTTCAGTTCTTCTCCGCGTGTTTCAAGAAATCCGTTAAACGCAGAGTAGAAGTTTACCGAATCGATAGAGTAGTAAATCTTGACAGTTGCCATACGCCAATTATACGTGCGTGATGTTACCTGCGTTAGATTATTTTTAATTAGCAATAACATTGCTGTAGGCGGAGAAGTCACTCCTAGTGTAATACCCGCGCCGTAGTCAATGCTTGTGCTGTGTGAGATAGTCACATCCTGTACTACCTTAGACGGTAGTAAATACTGTGATGGCGGAAACGGATATGACGGTGCGGTTGATGCGACGTCCAAGCTTTCCCCCAAAGGTGCGATGTAGACACGGTACGATAGCAGGTAGTTCATATCTCGATCACCTTAAACGACACCGAGTAGTACGGCATACTTGTAAGCGATACATTATTCGCTCGCAGTTCCGCGGACCACGTGTTCATGTCGGGGATTACTTGATACTCGACTCCGTCCATACCGAACACCATAGCGGTGCCGCTCAGTGCCAGTGCCGTGTATACACGCTTAAGTCCGAGCACTGTCGCTAATGGGTAGGTAACCGAACCTGAGTAAATTACCAGATCCCACATTATATCCCACTGCCGTTTATACGCACGGTGCAAGTAGCTGACCGCCCCATCAACGGCATCGAGCCGCTCCCCAACGTTTGCAATAGCTTCGCGTACCGAAGTTGCTTTTAAATCAGTTCTAAACGCAGTAGTTCCTAAGTAGCCGCTTAGATAGATTGGATTAATTGTGTATGTCATAAACCTCCAAGGGCAGGGGACGTAATCCCCCACCCTTTAGTATACGTTATTTTTTGATAAAGATCAACCAGTATAGCCAGTTCTTGGTGTGTCAGATTCAAACGAACCGTTACCAGTATTTCTATCGGGCTGGGTAACCGACGCTGGTTTGTCTTCCGGACTGCCCACTGCTGTCACGCGCAATGCCCACTGACCGTTAACTCGAGCCAGTGCTGCGGCTATGCCGTTTGACGGTAATTCCACGCCTGTGGCGGTCACATCCCGTTTAGGAATGTTTGCTTCCAAGCTAGCCATAAACGCGCGCTTTGCATCTGAGTCAGCCGATCCATATAGCGAATCGCCTAACCGATTCATGTTTGCAAACGTCTGTGCTTCGCCTTCACTGTAATTACCACTCAGCATTAATGACTCTGCTCTCGACTGTTCTGCAAGGTAGGTCATTACGGCGGTGTAACCCTTGGCCATCTCGCCGGGTATCTGTGTGGCAATTTCTCGAGCTGCGTCAATGAACGCTTGTTTAAGATCGTGAATTTGACGACCAAACTGAAGGTCTTGATCATCTAATTGCTGCTGCATTTTCCTATTGAAATCATCCAAACTTTGCACCAAGCCCAACACAGTGGTACTTGCATTATTCTTAATATTTAAAAAAGCTTCTGTCCATGCGTCCGCGAACATTTCCGACGTATTTGATATAGCCGAAAGTTTTTGACTGACTAACGCAACTGCGTCAGCAGTTTTTTGCGAACTTATATCAAAGTCGTCCATTGCTTTTCTTGCGGCCGCTATCTGTAACGGATCACCGCTTGCGTTTGCATCTTGAATACCTTTCTGCAGCTGACGTCGCGTAAGGCCCTCACCGCTTTGCTGATAAAGTAATTCTTCTTTTTGCTTTAACAAACTTTTACGTTCTGCAGCGGTTTCCACAAATTGCGAGGTACGTTGATTTGAGTAAGTTTGTGCTTGTGCTTCACGTGCAGGATCGCGGCCAAGGAGTGCTAAGTACGATTCGTAGTTAGCGGTGTCTTGTGGAGTGGCTCCCTGCATCATCTGCTTAATTTTACCTTCAAGCGGATTACGGGCTTCAATTACTTTATCCCACGCCGATTGTTTGCCCGCAGAGTCATCGTAACTAATGCTGTTGTACTTTGCTAAAGCTTCACGTAGAGCAACAACTTGGGGGTCATTCTCCATAGCCGTGCCTTGAATTCGTGCTAAGAATCCTGCGGGGTTTGATTGACCTGCGTGACGAGCAAACATTTGACCTGACTCTTGTACGACGTGTGCTTGTACACGATCTGCCTGCGTTATGTCGGCCGACTCAATACTTTTGTTAACGGTTGCTCGGTCCATACGCTTCGTTATTTCGTTCTGTTGCGTAAGCTGTATCATTTGCCGTGTGTAATTTATGTGAATGTCTTCCAGTTGTCGCATACCATTGCGGGCAATATCCTCAAGCGCACGATTGTGATTAAGGTTAAGATCACGCATTTGATTGTTAAACTGAATCTGACGGCGAACTAACTCAGTTTGACCTTGAGCAGCTGACTGAAAGATGTTTAACATTTCTGCTGGATTAAGCATACCCGATGATTTCTTATCGTTGTACAAATCACTTGCATACTGAATACTTGCACGTGGGCCAGTTGCGTACGGTGTCTGAAATGTACCGGCCATTAAACCCGGTCGTAGTGCATTCTCTGCCCCCTGTGCATTAAATCCGGGAACATACAACTGCGAAGCAATTGATTGTTTCCAGTCTAAACCAGTGCTTTGCTTGGCAAAGTCAATTGCAAACAGTGGATTACCCTGAGCCATGGTGTCGTAGATTTGACGAAAGTTGTCCCCGGCAATATTCATACCGGTGACTAAGTTTGCAAACGTAGAACGAAACACAGTAGTAAACGGTCGAGCCATGTCTGCTTGTTCTCTAAACGCACGAGCTTGTTCTAACATTGCATCTACCGCTGTTCTTTGAGCAGTTCGAATCATGTCTTTGTTTTCGTTGCTATATCCTGCACCTTTAGTGAAGTAAGACTGATTGAGCATGTTTTCCGCAGCTTGCTTTACACCCTCTGTACCGCGCAGACTAGTCGCAGACTTGGTAAAGTCGGTGCCCATAAACATAGCGTTCATAGCATTAGCGTCCACAAACGTGTTAAATCGTTGATTACGCAAAGCTAAAGACTTGCCCATTGCGTTATCTACGTACTCTTTTGCGGGTTGACCATAGTTGCGTAATGAGCCCATCGCCTGTACGCCATACTTAAGTATTGCTTCTTGTTGATCTGCTGTGTAGTTAAGCATGTTGAGGTCAGAAAAAGGAACATTTTTTGTATCAGCGTTCCCTGCGCTGAGGTATGCAGGTCCAGCACCTACGTCTATAACCGACTGTGGAATAGCAACGTCAGACTGTCTAAACAGCTCACTTAACTTCAATGTCTGCGGATTAAGTGCGGTCGCTATTGTACCCCGCAAGGAATTAAATCCGCCTACGTATTTCTGAAGTCTTGAGTCGTTCGTCTCTGTTGCGTACTTGGAAATACCGTCTAACTGTTGTTGAACTTCCAAGACAGTCATCGGAGTGCCGTTTTTATCAAAAGGATTTTGTATTACAGTGTCATACACTGCTTTTTGATTTTCTGGCGCAGTTTCGCGACGTTTTAAAAATTCTTCATCAAGACTTTTTACTGCGTCTACAACGACGGAGGGCGAGTTTACAGTATCGAGGGCTTTCTGAGTTTGCGTGTACCCCGCTAAATTGGCAATTTTTAAACCTAAGCTTTGCGCCCAAGTCGGCTCCACTCCCTTTATTGCACTTGGTAAGTTTTGATCAGCAATTACACCCGCTTTATTCAGTGCTAGCGCCATTATACCGCGTCGATTAACATCTGTATTTTGTGCTTTTTGAATATTATAGAGCTCTCGTTGTTTTGCAACTGAAGTATCGTTAACGTCATTAAGGTAGGCGTAGGTACCGTAACTTAACCCCGCAGCACCCGCGATACCCGCAGCTATTGCAAAAGCAGGTCCTCCTGCAAGCGCACCGGCTCCGGCTACGCCCATACCGGCTAAACCTGCGCCCGCCATACTTCCACCAAGTGTAAGTCCGCCTCCCAGTAAAGCCGCAGCTCCGGCAGTTTGCTCAAAGTTCATATAGTGTCGTTTAAAGTATTCATCACGAGCCGCTTGGCTAATTGTTGCTTCTGCGCCAAAACCTGCTTGCGAGGCAGTTACGTTAACTGCACCTAGTTGCGTATTAGCCGCATTAGCTTGAAGTGCAGTTAACGCGTCTTGACCGCTTCGAGGTAACGCGCCACCAAATGCCATAGGTGCTGCGCCTAGCTCTACTAACCGTCTATTAACAGCTTCTAAGTTGTCGCCTTTTTTCATGTACACGTTACCTAGCACACGGCCGTACTTGTCGTTTTCGCCAGTTAAACCTACTGTTACTGTGGGTTGTTTGCTATACTTGATCAATCGCCCATCGTTACCGTGCTGTTTTAGTAACGTGTCTATTTCAGATTTACTCATTCCACCGGCGGTTGCTTCTTGCACAAACTGCGCTCGATCTGCGGCGGTACGTACTATGTCCGCTTGAGTTATACCCATTAATCGACCGGCTACATCTGACCTAGCTGACTTTCGATTACCGGCAACATCACCAGACTCTGGAGCATCTATGTTGGCTAAACGAGTCCTCATTACTTTTTTGGCATCGGTCACAATTTCTATTGTGTCGTTGTCTAAGAGCAATCGCGCTTTACCCTCGTAAATTGTGCCCAGCTTCTTCCCAGCCGCAACAATTTCGCTAGTGCTGAGTTTTCCGCTAAGCACCGCGTTTCGATCAATTTTGTAGTTACCGTCGTATTCGGTGGGGAAACTTTGCGATAACATGGCTGTATCTGCGATTTTACCTACGCGATCAAGCTCAGCTTGATTCATGCCACCTTGTGTTGCCGCCGTCATTGTACCAATTGTAGTGTCTGTGCCAAATATGCGTGCAACTGCACTTTTAGTGGATAGGTTGGCCGGAGGACCACCCTCACGACCGTCATAAGCTCGCGTATCTCCCGCTAATGGATTACGCTGAAACATGTACTCTTGATATGTGTTGAAGTCACTTGGATTCTCACGCAACGCTTGTAGGTACGCTTGCTCTCTCGTCATGCCTTTATCTATAGAGCGAATAACCGACTGCTGCATTGCAAACTGTTCGCCGGGTGCCGCGTTATTTAGCCGACGGTAAGGTGCTAACATAGTAACACGGTTTGTACCTTTATTATACGCAAGCGCTTGTTTTGCAATATCGTTGTTGGCCATACGAAGCACATTGTCAAATCCTTGCGAGAATTGTTCAATACTACTGTAAGGATTAAGACTACCTAATCCGGTAACTTTATCGGTAAGCGCCTTGTCGCCGTAGACTTGCATTGACTCGGCGGTAATCTTGTCCAATGTTCTACCACCTGCCGCACTTGCAACACCTGAATCAGAACCTAGCATAGACTCAAGTGTCGGGGTAACAGCACTGACTAACATTCCGCTCAAGTTCTGCCCAACTGTTTCTAATCGTCCAACCATTTTATCGTACTTAGTGGCCATCGTGTTTGCTTGATCGTCAATAAGTTTGTCCGTAACACCCATCGATGAGAGTACTGCATCTAAAGAGTCTAACATCTCTGTAGCATCGCCGGTGTTAATTTTGCTCAGGGCACTACGATTAATTTCAAACCGCCGCGAAAGCGACGATACGTTACCAGACAAAAATTCTTTAAGTGCAATACTTGCACCTTGCATACCCTGTGCCGGGTCAAACGCGGCGAGTTTTCTTGCAACGTTCAGCGACTTTGTCATGTCCACACCATACGCATTTGTCAGCGGTATGAAGTCGGTGATTTTACCTACGTTACTCGACAACGAACCACCAAAGCGTGCTTGTTGTCCTGCAGCCGCGGATAGTGCGGCATTGTACACTTGCGGGGTTAATGACAGCGAGCGAGCTGTGGTCATTGTACGTTCTGCGCTCAATGCGGGATTTGTAGCCATTTCAATCGTTTGCATTATTTGCTGAGGTATCTGCGGAATTCCCGCGATGCCTTGTGCAAAGAATTGCAGGTCTCTTAGCTTAGACGCAGCGTAAAACATCTTGTCGGCAAATGGCGCCTGATTCTGTGACTGTTGTGCACGAGCATACGCACGCTGTGTTTTAGACAGCGACTCAAACGTAACGGGATTACTTGGGTCTAACTGATTGAGATATTCAACCTGTCGTTGAAGATCTTTATCGCTAGCGCGTTGCAGCGCTTTACGTCGCCCTCTAGGATCGATAGCCAGCACTCGTTTGCCTGTCGCATCAACAGTCTCGGTTAACTGCGGTAAGCTCAGTTCACCCGTTCTTTCGTCGTACAGCGTGTCTGCCTTGTCTCCTAAAAATCCTTCAGCAAAGTCGCGCAGTGCTGCTTTTTTATCTTCTCGCCGTCTACCAAAGTTAAAAATCCCGGGTTGAGTAACTGCAGCCTGTACACGCTCTTCCATCTTACCAATCTGCAATGACTCAGTCTGTTGTTGCGTCTTTGCAGTTTTGTTTAACTGCATAGTACCAGTACTTGCAAGTTTACCTAATCCTTGAAGATTATCTTTAAACTCATCAATACCCGGACCTGTTTCAGATGAAAGTGTTTGCGTCAGTGACTCAATAGAACTGAGCAGTTGTAGCATAGCTGCTGACGCTTGCTCAATAGTTGCCGCGTCTTGTAAGCTTGTAAAACTTGCGTCTAGCTCGGCGTACTGCCCCGCAGCTTCAGGGTTGGGTAACCCGGCCATTAGCGCTGCACCGCTGGCAGTAACAAGTCCTTGACGTAAACCAACTAAGCTCTGCGCTGCTTGTATTGTGCGACCAGTTAGGTCGCCCTTACTTTGAAATATATTTCTACCTGAAAATAAACCGCCGCTTTGATCATACGCATTTCGTGCTGCTTCAATAGAGTTAACAATTGCTTCTCTTGTCGGATCGTATACACCACGCTTACCGGCTCCACCGACTCCCCCTACTCCGCCTGTCCCACCCGCTCCCGCTGTGCGGTCGTATGGCGGGGTTGTTTTTTGCGAGTACGTTACGTCTCTGTACCCCTTACTAATTTCACCTAACGTCGACACAAACTCGTGTGCTTTGTTATTACGCGCTTCAGCGAGTTTAATTTCGTCTTCTGTTGCAGTTCCGCTTGTTTTTAACGCTTCTAGATCACTGCCTGTTTGTGTAGTCATGCCCTCGGCCATGTAGTTAAGCATGCCTAAGCCGGTTACAGGATCGTGCTGCACTCGGTCTACTGCGGATTGCACACTCATTCCGTTAACGTTCATTGCCATTATGTCAGCAAACGTATCGTGCCCTAAAACTCCTTTAGCAGAACCGGCAAATTCGCTCATCATTTTCGCACGTAGCATGTCGGCTACTACCGGGTCTTTTTCTTTAGATAACTGTGCTGTGTAATAACCGCGCATTACTTCAATGTTGTTCAGTGCTCCACGATACGGAGCCATTTCATTGTTGTACTTACGCAAACCACCAGTTTGATAAGTAGACCCGGCTTTAGTGTCAACCCCGCGTTCGTACGGAGCGTTTGTTCTTGAGCTTTGCTCTGTTTGTTGAAATGCCTTGTTTAGTTCGCGCAGTGCGTCGGTAAATTGACGCGCTGATACAATTACTGCTGCATACTCGGCGATTGTATCTTCGTCAGCACCTGCTGTAATAGCCGCTTGATGCTGCTGTTCTGCAGCGGTTACGAGGTTGGTCGCGTTTAACTCAGGCACTGCCAACTCAGGTAAAGTTTGTACAAGATCTACCAGATCTCCTACATTGTTCCCGTTAACGTTTAGTTTACGCACTCCCGCAAACTCTTCACCGCTGAGTGCTGCTTTCATGTTTGCATAGCCGCGAGTCATTAGATCCGATTGTAGAGAAGCACGTATAGCCGGGTCTCGTTCAACTCCAAGCTTGGCCGCTGTAGTTGCTCGATCGTAATCCATCTGACTAAGGATACCTGTGACAGATGCGGGGAATCGCGGTCCACCACCCCCACCTCGACCACCGCCCATAGCCACGCTACCCTCAATAGAAGCGTCACCAGTGTTCTTTACGTATACAAGTGACTTATCGTATGCCGCGGCACCTTCTTTGGAGAATTGTGCCGTGACCGTAACAGGTCCGCCCGTTGATTGAACTGTTACCGTGTCTGTTTGAACTTGTTGAATTGTGGCGTTCTGTATTGTGACAGTTGACGTAGACAGGGTTGTCACACCGTCTAACGATGCGGCACTAATAGGCCCGGCTGACGCAACACTGCCCGCTGAAGCTTCACTACCTGTGGGATCAGTGTAAGCATCTCTTGCACCAGTTCGCCGTGATCCCATGCCTGCGCCTGCCACGCCCGCGCCGAACGAACCGCCGGTGTCTGGATCTTTATCCGTTGATTCCACGCCAGCATCCATACCCGTACCGGCACCAGTGTAGGAACCTCCGGGCCATGCTCCACCACCACCTTCAGACATACCTGCAACGTGACCATTCTGTACGTAGATTTCGGCACGACCGACGTGAATAATTATTGGTCCACCGCCACCGCCACCGGGTACGTCACCGCCGCCCGACATAGTGAAGCTACCACCACTACCTCCGCCTCCGCCAGCACCGCCAGCACCATACGAGGTCGTACGACTGCCGGTTCGACGAGTTTCCGCCGCACCGCCAGCGACTGTTGCCGCAGCTGTACCGGCCGTACCTTCTGCGCGCTTCGCGTGTACACCGACACCCTCAGCTGCTGCACCGACCATTTCGTCAACACTCAAACCGCGACTAAGGTTTTCCCGCATACCTGCGTAACTACCCCAATACGGTTTAGTTTTGTCAAAGTCTGTGCGTCTTTGAAGAAACGCATTACCACTGCGAAAACTGCCGTCTACCGCTAGGTGCTGATACTTGTCTAAGTACTGCTCCTGAATTTGTTTTTTTAACTCGGCCGCCTCTTCCGGAGTTTTAGCTCCAATACCGGGAAACATTTTTTCCATGTTTTCCATAGTTCGGGCGTCCATGGTCTGGCCTTCGACGCCGTGTTTTCGCGTATAGTCTTCCATGGTAGACAGGGCTTTATACGTGCCGGTAAGTACGGCAAATTGTTTTGCACGTGGGTCGCCTGCGCCTACTTTACTCGAGTCTGTAATATACGGGTGTAACTCCGCAGGTATTGCGCTCATGTCTAGTTTACTCAGTGCCGCACCGCGTCTACCCAGTACTTCGTGCAACGCTCTTGTTGCAAGTACGTCTTGACCGGCGTCATGTGCTCCGGTAAAACCGGCGGGATCTACAAATCTTTTGTATGAGTCTATAAGCCTGTGTGATCCGGGAGAAATATCGCGCGACAACGCTAGCGTATCCACCGCCTTACTCATTATGTCTTCAGGTACGGTGTCTATTGCGGCCTGATCTATGCCACCGTCATACAATACCGGTAAGTCAAACTCTTTAACGTTGTGACCAATTACTTGAGTAGCATCGCTTATGCGTGCTTTTACTTGATCTTTAATAGTTTCCTGATCGTAGACGGTACCACCGGCTAATGCGTGTGCAACTAGAGACTGAATAACATCAGCATTTACTTCTACGTCTTTTCCGGTTTTACCATAAACATCAGTAGTTGCCACTGCGCGCATTTGCTTAATAATCTCGTCGCGACGCGTAGGATCGTCAGCAGCGTTAGCTTCCGCCGCCATTGTTTCTATTTGTTTCGCTATCTCTTTTGTTGCGGCCGCGTACATTACCGTAGGTTCTTTTTGATCTCCAGACAGTACGGACGCTTGAAAAATAGTCCGCTTTAGACTTTTATCGTCCTCACCCGCTGCATTACGCGGGATGTTTGTCTCAAGGTCAAAGTACGCAGGTCCTGCACCCTCTGCCTCGTCCATAACGGATTTTGCTGCAGCATCTGAAACGCTTGTCATTGCGTCAGCACGCACTGCCCCGCGCAGTCCTCGGTCTCGGCTACGCGTGTATTTTTTTATATCGGGAATACTATCCAGTTGAGCAATAATCGCTTTCCAACGTGGGTCTTTGTTGCCTAACCAGTTTCTTCCGCGACTAGTAGTAAAGTCTGCATTCTTTGCCAAGGCCAGCATACTAGGATCTAAAGAGTCCACAATACTAGCAACACTACCTGCAACACCCCGTCGTTGCATTGCTTCAGGACTTGTGTCCCAGTCTTGCGGAGTAATGCTCGTCAAAATGTCAAAAAGCTGAGGTATACCTTGACTAGTGTCATCTCCAAAATTTTTGCGTACAGTCTGCATTCCGTGCACACGCAAAATTTCCTGTGCAGCACTGAGTCGCTGTCGCTCGTCTTGAGTCATTTCCTCTTTGCCGTACAATTCTGCTTGTGTACCGCGTGCTGTTTTTAGCTGCGCTTGACTGATCCTGCGTTTATTCTTACCGGCTACTCGGCGATCTTTTTCTGCAATTTTTTTAACTTCGGTTGCAAGTGCGCTTGCGTTGACAGCTGTTTGCTGAGGTACACTGATGCCGGTTTCGTTAAGTTGATTTATTGCAATTTGTTGCACTTGCCGCATAATCGCTTCATCGTCTGGTACGATGTAACTAACGTCTGTCTTACGTCGTTCTTCATGCAATTGTTTTGTTTCTGCAAAAGTTTTAGCTAAACGAACGTCTGGGCTATCTGGCTCAGGTACTGACGGTTGATATGCTGCGGGGCTTAATACCTCTGTAGGTTCCGAACGCTGAGGACTGAGTCCTAGCACTTTTTCCGCTCGTTCTATACCCGCCAAACTGGAGTTATATACAGGATAGTTAACAAAAGCTTGATACTCTTTGGTGCCGCGAGCGGCGGTACTTAAAGTTAGTGCATACTCCTGAGCACGAAGTAGTCGCTTTCGGTCTGCCGCGGTTTGTACTGTTACCTTTTCCTTTTCAATCTCCCTGCGACGCTCGTGGTTTTTTGTAGCTTTGTACTCTGCGTCCAGTGCTTCTAGTTGCTTTACTGTATCTGGATCGTATTTATCTACGCCCATTTGTTCTTCGAAAAAATCTAAAGCGCTTTGGTCAACACTGTATCGCTCTTCACCAGCGGTGTTTCTATATGGACGAATTGCACCACGAATATTATTGAAGGCTTGTCCTTCGGGAGTGTTGTCACTCTGTACGCGAAGTTCTTCTCTTTTGCGCTCGTGTTCTTCGGAAAAGTCTTTTACACGCGCGTGTCTTTCGCCAATACTCAAAACTTTGGATTTATTATCGTATCGATCAAACAAAAGATTAATTGCGTGTTGTTTTCGCAATGCTTTCGCTTTTTCAAGTTTAAATCGTTCTTCGTCGGTGGCGGGGTCTACACCGTGATAATACTGCACCGTGTCGCGTGCATCTGCTAACTCTTCGGGGGTTGCAATTGTACCAAAATCCTGATCTTTAACTTCTTGCATCCTTTGATATTCGGGTGTGTTACGTACTTGTTCAAGTTGCTCCGCTTTATAAGCGATTATTCGATTAGCTCTCTCCGTCGTACTCATTCTGGCCGTGTCTGCTGCAGGCATCATTGCTTCTGCTTTTCGTAGATCTGCTCTATCAGAGAACTGATTGACGCTTGGGATGCTTACATAGTGTTGATACTCGGGAGTTTGCGCTAAATCTTCTGCGTACGTCTCGTTTGCTGGTGGATTTGCTGCTATATATGCATCCCGTGCAAGGGGCCGACCTGTTCTTTGATACGACTGTGTAAGTAAATAGCGATTCTTTAGTTCTGGGTTTATTCTGCGTAGCCAGTCGAGCCCGTCATTGTGTGCTTTTTCTTTTGCTCGACGTCGTGCTTCAATAGCGGCTTGACCTCCGGCAGCTCTTCCAAGTAATTCCTCTGGAGTAGCCGTAACAATTGCTTTTAAGTCTTCCTCTGTCAGTGAGGTAACCGCGGTTTCCAGTGGAGCAAAACTCACTGGAGCTGCGTACGCTTCGTCTTGATTACGATCAAGCATAGCTTCGCTCGAAATAAACGAGGATAGTGACGTACCTTGTACAATGTCACGCTGATCCGAAGTGACCGGTGCGTTGGTACCCGCAGAGAGACCGACAAACCCATCAGAATCAGTTAGTTCGCGCTGAGCCTCATCCCTGCTTTGATAGTTGGCAATACGAAAATTTCTCTCCGATTCAAACAACCCTAAATCTCTATGTACATCGGAGTCGGGATGAGCCGTTTTGGCTGCGTTTACAAGGCGTAGGTGTTCCTCTAAACTACGCAGCCTTTCTACTTGACTACGTCCCTCGTAACCCGACTCGGGACCAAGATATGACGTTTGTCCCGGAAGAATTGTCATGTCACGCTCATCCAACTCGTCTACATTCTCTCGCATAAGGAGTGGATTTTCTCTAGTAATTGTACGTATTCGCTCGGATGCCGCCAGCTCAATCATAGCGGCTTGTCTTGATTCTGGAGAGGCCCCGTCACTGGCGACGATTGCCGAAAGTCTTGAAAAATGAACGTCTACTGCGGTGGGGTCGGCAGAGTGTGCAGCGTCTAAAAATGCTTGGTTTGCGTTTTTTTGTACTTCAATAGCTTTTGCAAGCTCAACCCCTAGTAAACTTTTACGTGTGCTTGATGCGTTGTCGTACTGCTCTTGAATCTTTTCTTTTTGAGCCGTTGCTTCTGCTAGCTCTTGTTGAAGTTTCTGTAGATTGGCAGCTCCCATAATTTGGCGTCTAACTATTGCTCTAGGTGCTCGGCCAGTCTCATCCTGAACAAACGTACGTGCGCTTGCTTGCAGTCCGTAGCTCTCTTGATTTACTGCGTGTGATACATTAGCAGATTGTGCGTCTGCTGCAGTGCGCGCTCTTTGTAAAACAGGGGTAGTCCCCAGCGCGCGTGCGGTGAAATCAGCGGCGGTTTCTCCTCGCGCTGCTTCTTGTTGCACGTCCATGAGCAAAGTCATTGCACGTAAAAATTCAGGATTGCTTTCAATAGTGGCCGGGTTAAACAAGTTGAATTGACGAAACAGCGACTCAAATCCAGCTGGTACTCGGCCTGTTTCCTTGTTATCTACAAACATGTCAATAAGTTGATCGTCTGACAAACCCGCGGCTCTACCCTTTTTCTGTACCGCCTCGGCTACTCTTTTTTGAATTGATGTTCCCACAATTTTTATAATTTGAGTAAGCACTTGACTTGCTTCTTGCTTGTAGTCAACTTTACTGAGTGACTGCACTTGCGATTCGTCAAGATCGGCCAATGCGGGCGAAACCGCGTGTATGCGGTCCAGTGCTTGTTGATGTGCTTCTTCTTGCCCCGGTAGTACTTCTTGAGTTCGCAATTTAGCATACTCAATTAAAGGTATTCCGGTGCGGGATATATCCTGTAGATCTTGAGCACCGCGGTGAATTGACTCTAAACCGTGCTTTGTTGTACCGCCCATCGAAGCACGTAGCTGTGCCGGATCAAGTAGATTACCCTGCTCGTCAGTAGCTCGACTTGCGTGATACATTGCATTAAATATGTTTTGATCTTTCTGAGCACTTAACCCATACATATCGTTTAAAATGTACGAGATGTCTTTTTCAACCATTCCTGAGGTGTGCGACACGTCCACTTCTTTTCTGTCCAACATCTTTGCCTTAGAGGTTCCTGACGAATCAAGCTGAGCTTGATAATCCTCGGGTACTATGCTGTTGTACAGCTCATCAGCGTCTCTAGAATCGGAGACAGTAGCTGCTTTAACTGCACGTGCAACTGAGCTAAAGTTGTCGTAACCGCGAGTAGCCCGCGTGTTCCCGCCAGTGCTGTGAACATAATCTTTAACGGACTGCGCTTGTTCGCGTATGTTTAAAAACGTTGCTGGGTACGCGTCAACCAAAGCGGAGTCACCAAACAAAGAAAACAACGCCTGATCGGAAGACAACTCGGGAATGACGTGCGAGTTGGCTTCACGTAAATTAGCTTGATGTTCTTTTGGATAAATAATTTGACCGCGTCGTTTTCGTCGTAATTTCTCTTCGTCGGGGTCTGCAGCCGTGGTCATCAACTCGTCTAACAATCTTTGCTGCATTGCCAGACTGCTAATTTCTTCCATAGCTAACTGACTCGGTGATTGATCTGCATTAGCAGCTAAATTTTCCTCACCGATTCGTTGGTAGTACGCTAGTTTTTCTTTTAAGCGTTGAGCCATTACTTGAAGATTGTTTGCTGATTGTTCGGGTTTTACTGAATCCGGTAGTAATGCGGGATCGCTTTCTTGTGCGGCGGTGCTTAACAGAAAGTTTTCGGTAAGGTCTGACGGTATCTCTCCTGTCGTTGTAAGGCTTTGAAACATTTTACCAAGATGTAAATTAGCCAGCATGTCAATTGAGTGATTCCCCTCTAACTCACCATACGGACCGTGTTTATTACCTAATTTAGTGAGCCCGGTTATCTCGCTGGCACGGCCTGCAGATCGCATAATGGCTAGCTGGCTATCCGCGATAATTCGCGGAACGTTATCGTAGGTAGTAGTACCAACTTGCATCGACGTAGTTTCACCAGCGGCTAACTGTGCACGAGCTACGCGTTCTTGTTCTTCAATACGCTGCTTTACCCGGTCAACCACTAGTGGAGGAAAAACGTCTTTTGTACCAAAACCGACTACTTGCGACCCTGAAACAATTTCGCGGCCGTATTCAGATTCGGATGCTGCATCACGACTTTTGTTTGTTGAGCCACCTAGTACCGCCAGCCCCATGGCTGTCCGCAACGATTGTTGCCCTCGATGTGTACTTGTCTTGTTTTCTTTATAGTAGACTATGCTGTTGTTTCGAACCATGGATCTTGGAGTACCTTCGTCGGAATCGTCTGCCGCAGCTTTTCCGATATCCTCGGCTGTAAGTACTCCGGTGCCGTCAGCGTTTAAGTGTGCACCCTGTCCCAACTGAAGTACTTCTGAAGGATTGCGTAAACCTTGTTCTTTAGTTGTAGTTATGGCTTGTTTTATTACGCTCATTATTGAAGGCAGGTTTTGTAAATTAACTTCTGTGTCAGCTAAGTTGCTTAAGTATTCTTCACCGTGCTCTGTTTTTATCGCGGTTCGATGGTACAGGTCTTCTACTGCACGTAGTACCATTTCAACGCTTCCACCTCTACCAACGGCAAGATAGGCTTTCCCTGTTTTGTCACCAGCTTTAGTAATTACGGTACCGGCTGACTTAAGCAAATTGCGCGCAGACTTTTCCATCTCAGAAGTCACTTCTCCCGGTTTAATGTCAAATGTTGCATTGGATGCAAAAACATTTTTTTTGCGTAAGTTTTCCGCAACAGACGTAGCGCGCACCAAAGAAGATTGTACTCCAAAAACAACGCCATCTTCAACAGGTTTAGGAGCTACAGTTGGAGCAGGTGTAGGTTTAGGAGCTACAACTGGAGCAGGTGCAGGTTTAGGAGCTACAACTGGTGCACGCCTAGGAGTTACAACCGGTGCGGGTCTAGGAGCTACAACTGAGGTTGTGGATTTAGGAGCTTCGGAAGATACAACTGGAGTCACGTCCCTAATAGGTATTGGTTCGTAGGGGGAACCGGAAGATGGGCCTAAAGCCGTAGTTCTGGGAGGTAGAGGTATTGCAGGTGGGATTACACTCGGTCCAGCATAAAGTGAAAATCCTCCAACACGAAGTGGTTTATTTTCGTGGGGATCGCGACCGGCCGCAAATTCAGCTAGTTGTCTACGCAAGTGCTCAACAACTTTACTTTCACGTGGTGTATAACTTCTACCTGCGGCAACTACTTGAAACTCACCCAGTAATTGTTTTATACCCGCCTCATCTAACCGCATGCTGTCCACAAAGGGTATGCCGCCCTTAATTGCAGTATCAGCGAACGGTTGCATTTTACTGGACGGGTCGTGAGAAAAACCCCTACTTACTCGAAAGCTACCAACCGGTTGTCGTATGGGCACTTTTCGATCGGGAAATAATTTTTTAAATACTGCTTGTTCTAGTTGTATTGTAGACAGCTCTACAGCGGCTACGGGCAACTGGCTGGCATAGTCGTTGGAATTAAATTGAGTCGCGTGGGCTACTTCATGACTAACGATACTTAGAATGTATTGAATAACGTCTTCGTAATTACTATAATTTCGAGGCGATTTAGTCGAGATTACGTCTCCTCGCTGGTAATCAGCCGTTTCTCTGTTTCTGTCGTACTTTGTAAATTTATGCTTTGCATAAGTCTCCACTGCTCTTTCAAAGTTTATACCTACTGTTTTACTATCGTGCTCGTATACTCCGATACTGTCTATAGTTGCATCTTTTTCAGTTTTAAATTTTAATCCTAATGGCGTCAACACACCCGTAATAATTTTTTCAACCTCAGCTCGCTGTGCAGGTGTTAAGTCCACTGAAGGTGGTGTATTATTGGCGGTTCTGGTTGCCGTAGTGGCCGCGCTCGGTTTTGCAGATCCCGTTGAACTGCCTGATGAAGACGTCGAGGTCGTCGTAGGTGCGGGTGCAGAGGCTACAACCGGAGCTGCAACTGGAGCTACAACCGGAGCTACAGCTGGAGCTACAGCTGGAGCAGGTGCAGGTTTAGGAGCTACAGAAGCTACAACTGGAGCTACAGCAGGCGCAGGCGCTGCTTTAGTGGTTGCCGCGGACTGACTTCTCAATTTTTCAAACTGAGCCTCAAGTGCTTTTCCACTTATACCAAGATCTTCAAGCATTGCCTTAACTTGCTCAATCACAAATCCAAGAGCACCCGTGTCTTTTGCAAATTCAGCTAGCTGTTTGTCAGATGCTTCGTATACTGATTTGTCTAAATGAGCAGGTTTTCCAGTTGTACTTACCGACTGAGAAGAACCCGATGGGATTTGCTGCGTTACATCGGCCAGCACGTGACCTATCTTTACCGCATTTACACTTTCGTTAAGATCTCGTATTTGCTGCAAGTACTGTAACGTCATTCGTAGCTGGTCATTAGTGTTCTCTACACTCATTTGTTACTCCATGTACATCCTTAGAATTTCCGCCTCCTCGATAAGTTGTTGTTTTTCCTTCTTCTCTAGTTCTTTTTGCTTGCGGCGGACGCTTGCTTCTAGAGATTTATGTTTAGCCGCGATAATAACGGCAATGTCTGCATAGGTGATTAACCCGATCTTCTTTGCGTGAATCGCGCTGAACTGAGTGGGTAAGAGAAAGTGATCAAGCCACATGGCCAACTCGTCGCGTGTGGAGTTGGCCGTTCGAAGGTAATGATGAATGCCGTTACTTTGACTCGTCACTCTGTAGTGAATTGTCTTTTTGTAGTGTTTCGACGTATTTGTCGAAGACGTCCTTGCCAATTTTTCCAAGAGTCCAAATATTTTCTGCGAGCTCACGTACAACCTCCCCATTTGCATCCAGCATTTTTCGTGCCTGCACGGTATTCATTTTTGGACGAACCAAACCTTCTGCAATGGTGTTTACGGTAAACTCAGTATTGTCTACTTCACCATTCTTTTGTGATTGCTGATTGATCTTTTCCATTTGTGCAAAACTTAATGCGCGAATACGCACACGTTTTTGTAAGCCGCGGATTGTTAAATCCACCTCCAGCAATGAGTCGTCTCGCAAAAGATCGTCCACATTGTCATAATATTCACCAGCACCGAAAGCATAATCCAACATAAAATATTCTCCTTTAAATTAAAAAAAAAGAAACCCCCTCGAATTGTTGTATCGAGGGGGTTTGCTCTGATTGCTTATGAAGTGTAGTCGCCAGAAATCGAAGGAGCAATGCTGAAACCACCATTGTCCATAAAGTCAAAGCTCATAGTTACTTCGTTGTTTGCGGCGTTGGTCAACTGATAACCAGTGATAATGGCCGAAGGCACTACCATGGCGTATCCGCCTTTAGTCACCAGTTTGACGGAAACGTAAGAACCGCTGTTTGAAACGTTGATCAGCTTGGTGTGAGTCGTTTGCTGATCCAGTGGAAGAGTGATTTGAAACGAACCGTTGATACGCTTGGTAGTCGTAAAGACATACCGGCGATTGTCGTCGTTCAGGAAGGGACCGACGTCGACTTGATTAGTCTGCAACGACGCTTGCCATTGTGACACAAAACTGATGTTGTCATAAGCACCGGTAACAGTGACATCGCGAATCTTCAGATAACCTTCATTGCCTCGTACAATTGACATTTATTTCTCCTAATGTTTATTTTGATAATACAATACTGTTTAACCAGTGTAGTCACCGGAAATTGAAGGAGCAATGCTAAACCCGCCGTTATCCATAAAGTCAAAACTCATGGTAACTTCGTTATTGGCAGCATTAGTCAATTGATAACCGGTAATGATAGCGGATGGTACAACCATTGCATAGCCGCCCTTAGTCACCAATTTAAGACTGGTGTAAGAACCGGAGTTTGAAATGTTAATAAGTCGCGTGTGAGTCGTTTGCTGATCCAGTGGAAGAGTAATTTGAAACGAACCGTTGATACGCTTGGTAGTCGTAAAGACGTAGCGACGATTGTTGTCGTTCAAAAAAGGACCAACATCGACTTGGTTGGTTTGCAGTGATGCCTGCCATTGCGATACAAAACTAATGTTGTCGTAGACACCAGTAGCCGTAACGTCGCGAAGCTTCAGATAACCTTCGTTGCCTCTTACAATTGACATTGAACTCTCCTAATGTTAATTTTTTGGGGTAATATACGTTTCAACACCGATAGCAGACGTGTAAACAGCCACGTTGTTAAAACGATCGACTGGAAAAGAATACGTTTTACACGGGAAAAACTGCACAGTGTAAGGTATTGTTATGTTAGGAATACCACTTATAGTAAAAGGATTTGTAAATCCGTTTGACAATTCGCCCAGTGCATCTGATGCTACTGCAATTGAAGTTGCAACTGACTTTAGTGTAATAATTCCTTTCCACGCAGTTGAATTAAGCATGCCGAAATTGTAGCCTAATGCCGACTCACTCAAGTACACAAGGTACGGATACGACACTTCAGACGGAGCAATTTCGTAAAATATTTTGTTAGTGTACTGTCCTGATATTTGAGCTAACGCACGAGCGATAATGCGCCAAACATTGGAGTACAACGCGTTTACGATCATGGTTTACCTTCAATAAAGGAATTTACGTGTTTAGTCACAAACGTGTCAATCTCG
>Ga0209299_1000082_pt1 | contig 47543 bp, 43 predicted proteins | sample S_140806_MF_Meta_FD_187326 | JGI IMG/M metagenome (GOLD analysis project Ga0209299, IMG submission 187326) | Freshwater microbial communities from Lake Simoncouche, Canada to study carbon cycling - S_140806_MF_MetaG (SPAdes) (version 2) | ecosystem: Environmental > Aquatic > Freshwater > Lake ...
GCGCTTGGCCAGGGCCAGGGGATCAAACACTGTGATCCGCTTGCGGTCTATCTCCACCAGCCCGGCCGTGCGCAGGTCCCCCAGCAGCCTGGTGATGGTGACGCGGGTGGAGCCAATCGCTTCGGCGATGGCCTGGTGGGAAAGCTTCAGGTCGATGGTGATGCCCTGGGCGCCAGGAACACCGAAATCCCGACAAAGCACCAATAGAAAACTGACCAGCCGCGACGACATATCGCGGTGGGTGAGGGTTTCAATCATCGTTTCGGTTTGCAAAATCCGCGACGACAACCCCTGAAGCAACAACAACGCCACCCGGGCATCCTGTTCAATGGCCCGGCGCACGGAGGTGGCCGGGGCGCTCATCAGTTCAACCCTGGTGAAGGCGACGGAGTGATAAAAACGGTCAGATTTTTGGCCTGTTAGTAAGGAGAGCACCCCAAAAATACTGTTTTCCCGCAGCAGGGCCACGGTGATTTCCTCGCCCGATTCATACACCCGGGATAGCCGCACGGCGCCGCGCCGCAGCAGATAAACCCGCTCCGCTGGATCCCCAGGGAAAAAGATTGTTTTGCCCCGCTCAATCGTTTCGGTGCCACTACCCGCCAGGGAGCGCATCACCTCTTGGAGCGTCGGCGGGGGGGTGGGGGTGGGGGCAACACCAACCATGGGGCTTTCCGGCGTTGATTGGACCCTACGGAGCCCCTGGCCCCCTCCTTGTAGCAGTTGACACGTTCTCGGGCCCAGCCCGCCAACGGCAGTACAGCTGTTTGCGCTACCGGTGGTGTGTGCCGCTTGATTCCTGGCCGGGGGCCGCTACATTCAGCTTCCTCGTCCGCCTGCCCCCCATGCGCAGCAGCCTTGCTGATCGCCCCCCCAGGCCGGTCACCACCCCGCTGCGGCTGCTAAGTGAGCCGGAAGGATTGCTGCAGGTGCATACGGCCAGCTTCCGTGGCAGTTGCCCCAGTGTGTTTAGCCAGGCCCTGCGCAGCGCTGGCCTGGGCAGCCGGGTGCTGATCAGCCAGTTCCTGCGGGGGGGTGTAGACCAAGGCCCGCAGCGGCCGGTGCAGATGTGCGGCCGGCTCACCTGGCTGCGGCCCCAGCTGCAAAGTTGCGTAATGGCCCCTGGTGAAACCGGCGCCAGCGAGGCGGTGCAAGCGCTGTGGCAAGAAAGCCGGCGCTGGTTGCTGGAGGGCCAAGCCGACCTGGTGGTGCTCGATGAACTGGGGCTGGCCCTGGCCCATGGCCTCTTGGATGAGGCCGACGTAGTGGCCACCCTCAGCCAGCGGCCGGGCCGGATGGATGTGATCCTCACCGGACCGGAGATGCCCCTGGCGCTGATGGCCATGGCGGATCAGGTGACCCAGCTGCGCCGCGACCGATGCTAAAAAACGACCGCTGGATCAATGAACAGGCCGCCAACGGCCTGCTGGAACCCTTCCAAGCCACCCTGGTGCGCCACCTGGAGCCAGAAAGCCGCAGCAAGCCGGTGTTGAGTTTTGGCTGTTCCTCCTACGGCTACGACCTGCGCCTCTCACCCCAGGAATTTCTGATCTTCCGGCACGTGCCCGGCACAGTGATGAACCCGAAGCGCTTCAACCCCGCCAACCTCGAACCGGCGCCCCTGCACAGCGACGCCGACGGCGATTACTTCATCCTGCCGGCCCATTCCTATGGCCTTGGCGTGGCCCTCGAGAAAATGAAGGTGCCGCCAAACATCACCGTGATCTGCCTGGGCAAAAGCACCTACGCCCGGCTCGGCATCATCGTGAACACCACCCCGGCGGAGGCCGGCTGGGAGGGGCACCTCACCCTTGAATTCAGCAACAGTTCCGGCGCCGACTGCCGCATCTATGCCAGCGAAGGCATCTGCCAGCTGCTGTTTTTTGAGGGCGATCCCTGCGAAACCACCTACCAAGACCGGGCCGGTAAATATCAACACCAGCCCGAACGGGTGACCCTGGCGAAGGTTTAGGTGGCTTTTTTAGCGAAGGCCCATGGCCCGGCGCATTTGCCAGAGGCAGGGCAAACCGCTGGAACAGGCCTGGATCCCATGGCCGTTCACGGTGAAGAGCGTTTGGTTGGCCCCAGGGGACGCACCGGCCAGGGCTGGGGCTGTTGAGGGCCCTGGGGTGGCAGCTGAGCTGGGGGAAGCCAGCAAGTTGGACTGCAACTGGCCGGCCTGGAGGGGCAGCTGGGTGGCCGGGGCGCTGATCCCCTTGGCCTTCTTGATCAACTGAACGGCATTGCCACCGGCGCTGGATTGCATGCTTCCCTGCAGGGCGGCACCGGCGGCGGCATCAAGCAACAGCTGGGCCCGGACGGGGCTAGCCGGGGCCAATGCTGCAGGGGCCAGCAGCAGCAACCAAAACCAGAGTTGGGATTTCATGGGGCCAAACGGGCCCTATGCAGCCGGGATTTCTCGTACCAATCAGCGAATTGCGGGGCCCAGGTCACCAGGTGCGGCCACATCAACTCGCAGAGCTGGCGGATTTCGAGCTGGGCATCGAGCTTGGCGCGCAGGTCCATGAAGTGGAGAAAGGCCCGCAGGCTGAAACTCACCACAAAGTGCTGGCGGTAGTCAAAGGGCAGGATGCCGCGGGCGTGTTCCTCAGCAAAGCCAGCGGCCAACAGCTCGCTGTACCGGCAGGCGGCAGAGCGACAGAGGTCCAGGTCCTTGGCCCGTTCCGCCGCCGTGTAGGCGTATTTCTTGCCCTGCCTATCTGAATATTCGCCCTCGGGCCGCAGGTAAAACACCTCCTCCAGGTCGAGAACACCAGTGGCTGCCCTAACGATGCGATCGCCGGTGTAGCGCATGGAGTTATGCACAACCAGGCCGTTGGCAACGAAGTTGTGCCAAGGCTCCTCTACTTCAAGGTCGTAGGTGGTTTGTTTACCGAGATACTCCACATTCACCACGGTGAGGGGATGGGCCCGCAACCGGCGACCCTGGGGTTGCGGTTTGGCTGGCCAAACCCTTTGCGCCTGTTTGGGGTGGAACGAAGTGGCAAAAGCGGCTTCCTGGTGGTGTTGATGAATGAAGGTGTGGCAGGGTTGGCAAAGGCTCACGAGATTGTTGATCTCGGTGCCGAGGCTCGGATCCGCATAAACCGGCCCGAGCTGATGGGCGTGCAGCTGCTGGTTGCTACCGCGCAAGCCGCAGCTTTGGCAGGTGTAGTCAAAACGCCGATGCACCTCTGGGGCGATCTGCCGGGTCCATGCCGCAGTTAACGAACGATCTGAAGACACGCCTCCTTTCCAGAAGTGGGAGGCGGGGCCTCGGCGGGTGATGCGCTGGCCGTTGGTTCGGCGCGCCTGGCGCGAGGCCTCAGACAACTGCAGCTGGTAGCCCCCACCGCCTTGATTCCAGGGCCCCATCCCCTTCTGAAAGCCGGGTGCGCAACGGTTCAAGCTGAGCCCGTGGTGGTAGAGCGCGGCTGGGTTGTGGTTCCAGGGGGCCTGACCCGGTTTAAAGCGGGTCTGGTCCACGGAAAGGTTGATCTGGAGCCGACGGGCCCATGTGCGGATCGTGGTGATCGAGCAACCTGCCTGTTGGGCAATCTCGGCAACAGATGCACCGCGGTCGCGTTGCTCCTGCAGCCAAAGCTTGTCTCGGTAAGCACCGCTGCCTACGGCCACATTGCCGTTGGCCAGCACGCGCGCCGTGCGGCGGAAGCTACTGACGCTGCCTTCGGCGCTAGTGCGCAGGCCAAGCGCTTGCCCCATGGTCTGCCAGCCATCGGGAGTTAGCAGTCGATGGTTGGCCGTGCAATCGAGCGTGCGCCCATCCTCCATGGTGAGCCGATAGACCGGTTGCACGCCACTGCAGATCACATCTTTAATGTGACTGGTCTCAAAGACACCAGTGTCTTCATTGAGCACCCGCAGCTTCATGGCCTGGAGCCGTTTGCGGCAATCACGCCGATAGCTGCCAGGCTCTTCGCCCTGGCGCCCCCGCAGATTTCGCTGCCGGATCGCCTGTTCTCCGTGGACCCAGCGGTCGTGCAGGTCGGCGATACGGATCTTATGCAGAGCACCTGAAGCCTTCACAAAGGTGACTTCGGTGTCGCCGGCCAGGCATTGCACATCGAAACTCACCCCCACCCGATGGGTGCGGGCCTGCTGCATCACCGAATGGGGAAACCAACCCACATTGAGCTGGATCTGGGCGTGCTCCAGGGGGCCGTAGTGGCCGCGTTCGCCGGCCAGCAGCCGCTTTACGCACACCTCCCCGGCCCTGGTTTCATCGGGCCAATGGGCGCGGTCTGCCACCACAAAGCCCTCGCTGTAGTCCTGGTGCATGCCGGCATACACACACTGCTGGGGGTTGGGGGTGGCGGCGATCAGTTCAACCCGGAAACGATCCATGCCGTTCAGTTAGCGGTGGCTGGAGGTTAGGGCCCCTTTCAGGGCCGACAGCAAGGTTTGATTGCGCCGACGATCCAGCAGGGCCAAGCGCAACCAATGGCCATCAAGGCCCACAAAACTGCGGCAATCCCGCACAAGAATCCGCCGCTGCTCCAGCTGCTCCTGTAGCGCCAAGAGCGGCTGCTCACCGCGCACCAGCAGGTAATTGGCAGCGGAGGGGAAGGGAGTAAGCCCCCCCAGGCCCTGCAGTTCCTTAAAAAACCAAGCCCCTTCCTTTGCCACCCAGCGCTGCACCCGCCGCTGCCAGCGGTCGTCCTTCAGCAGGGGGGCAGCCACGGCGGCGGCTAAACCATTAACGGGCCAGGGGTCCCGCCAGGCCGCCCAGCGGGCCAAGCGGGCCGGGGCACCAATGGCATAACCGAGGCGCAGGCCCGCTAGGGCAAAGAGTTTAGTGAGGCTACGGATCACCAGCAACTGGGGGTGCTGGGCCACCAGGGGCAGCAACGACTGGGCTTCCCCCCCCGGCACCAAGGGCAAAAACGCCTCATCAACGATCACCAATGCATAGCGCTCCAGCAGCGGTTCCAGGGAAGCGCGGCTCCAGAGCTGGCCAGTGGGGTTATGGGGATTAGTGATCCACAGCACCGAGCCCAACCCCAGGGCGTCGGGGTTAAGCAGGGCAGCAGTGAAGTCAGCGGGCTTGGCGGTCCAACCGTTCAAAGCCAAGGGCAGGCGCTGGAAGCCAGCGTTCCAGCAGGCCAGCGCCCGCTCGTAATCAACAAAACCTGGCACCGGCAGCAGGCTGAGCCCCTCGGCCGCCGCCTCCCGCCCAGCCCAGGTGAACAACTCCGCCGCCCCATTGCCAGGCAGCACAGCCTCGGGATCCACCCGATGGTGGGAAGCAATTGCCCCCCGCAGCTGGCCATAGGAGCGGTCGGGATAAACCACCAGCGGCGAGGCCGCAGCTGGGCCCAGGGCCTGGGCCAGGGCCCAGCGCAGCGACCAGGGGGGCCCAAAAGGCACTAGCGACGCACTGAAATCCAGCAGCTGGTCAGGCCGGCAATGCAGGCGGGCCGCGGCCTGCTGGAGGTTGCCGCCATGGCGGGGCGGAATCTGCACCATGGCCCCATGGTGACGCAGGGGGGCCCAACCGATAGAACGGGCCGAACAGGGAGCCTGGGGTGAGGAGCTGGGCGCTGGGAAGCTGGGCAAAGCTGGCACTTCTGCTGAGCCTGGGGGCGCCAGCGGGCTGGGCTGAGGATCTGGGGGCGCTGCAGCGGCTGCTCGAACAAGGGCGCTGTGAACGCTGTCAGCTGGATGATGCCGACCTGGTGCATGGGCAATTGCGGGGGGCCCGGCTGAAGGGGGCGACGCTGCGGCGGGCAAACCTGAGCCGGGCCGTATTGGAGGGCGCCGACCTACGCGGCAGCGACCTGCGCCAGGCGGTGCTGCTGGGGGCTGATCTCAGCGGCGCTGACCTGCGGGGCGCCCGGCTGGAGGGCACAGACCTACGGGAGGCTGATCTCAGTGGGGCAAAGCTGGATAGCAATGCCCTCAGCCTCAGCCACTGGAAAGGGGCCAAGGGGGTGAACCCCAGCGCCAGCAGCTATGCAGACCTCCATAACGCCGGGGTGGAACAGGCATTGCAGGGCCGCCACCCGGAGGCCGAACAACGCTTCAGCGAGGCGATCGCCAAGCAACCAACGGCCGCAATCAGCTGGATGGCCCGCGGGATCGCCCGCACTGAACAGGCCAAAACCCAGCTGGCCGCCCAGGACTTTGCCTATGCGGCAAAGCTCTATCGCAGCAGTGGCGAAATCCAGCTGGCGGATCAACTGGAGCACAGCTCCCAACAGCTGCTGGAGGGCCCCAAAAAGACCACAGGCAATGGCTGGGGCAGCAGCCTGCTGGGCGGCGCCGCCGGCATGCTGCAACAGCTGGCCCCCTATGCCCTGAAACTAATTGGCAAGGGGATGTTTTGAAGCAAGCGGGAGCGGGCCCTCAGGCCTAGTTGCAGCACGGCTATAAGCCGTGAGATTGAACTTGAGGGTGGTGCGCTCCGGCTCCCCCTGCTTGGTGGAATCCACATGCTTCAGGTTTAGGTCCGAGACCACCGCCAAGGGGGAGAGGCTCTCCAGCCGCCGCAAAAAGGCCAGCAATTCGGGAAAACGACCGGAGGCAATCACCAGCTGACTGCGCTTCTCTAGGCCAGGCACCAGCAGGGGATCCGCTGCTGGGGGAGCCGCCTTGCCGGCTTTGGTTTCCGGCACCGCCGCCGACAGCTCAGCCGCCTGGGGTTCAACGCTGTCTAAAGCCACCCCCGCCCCGGCGGCCTCCACCGCCAACTGGGCCAACAGGGTGTCCAGTTGCTTGGTGCCCGCCACCAGCTGGAGTAACTGCTGCTGCTGCTGATTGGCCCGTTCCAGGTCGCTTCTGGCCTTCGTCTGGCGTTGCAGGGCCACGGGCCATTGATCCCGCTGGCGCTGGCGTTCCTGCCGCTGGCGATCGAGGCCCTGCAACGTTTGGCCCAGGGGCAACAGCCAGGCCAGCGCCAGGCCAACACTCAGCAGCAGTCCCCCTAGGGCCGGCAACAGCAACAGCAGCCGTTCACTGCTGAGGCCAAAGGGGGGGGGACTCTGGGGTTGGAAATTAGTCATTTCAAAAGCCCCCCCTGGCGCAGCAAGGCCAGGCGCCGGGCCATGCCCACGGCCCCCAAATCCTTGAGTTGCTGCTCACTGAGGGGCTGCTTCCCCTTGGCGAAGGCCGCCGCCAGGCGGAAGCGAATCAGGGGGCTGTGCTCCTCCCGCTGGGCCTGCTGCAATACCACCCCCTTGGGGTCAAACAACAACGAGGCCTGCAAACCCAACTGCAGGCCATTGAGCCGAATGAAGCCATTGGGATCAGCGGCATTGCCCTCCAATTGCAGGGCGGCCGGGCCCACGGCGGCACTGCTGAGCTGCACCCCCGCCGGGGTGAGGCGGGCCAGCTCGCTGAGCAAGGCGGAGCTGGCCGGCACGGCCAATAGGGCGGCGCTGAGCTTGCGATTGGCCGCCCCCTGCTTGAGGGCCTGGGCACGGATGGTCTGGGCCGTGGCCTGGGCGGCGGCGCTGCGGGCCGCCAGGGGCGCCAACTGTTCCAGCTCCTGGCTCAGCAACTGCTGACGGGCCAGCAACAGCAGACCCACGGCCCCGGTGAACAAGAACAAACCGGCACCGATCAAGCCTCCGGTAAAAAGCAGCTTCCGCAGGGGCAACGGCTGGTCTGGGGCCACCGCCAATGCCGCCCGCCGCTGGCGCAGTAAATCCAAGCTCATCGTTCTCTACCCCGCTGGGCCAGGCCAAGCAAACGGCTGAGGCTGGCGGGGGCCCGCATCTGCCAGCTATCCGCCCACTGCAAACCCGGCGCCGCCTGGGGGTCCGCCTGGGCCACCGGACAGGCAAAACATTCGCTCAACTGGATTGCCATGGCCGGATCATCAGCGCCAGGCCCCACTAACCAGAGCTGGGCCAGCTCCCCCCTCGGGGTTAGGCGCCCCTGGCGCTTAAACAGGGCTAAAAGCCCTTGAATTTGTTCCGACCCTTTCTTGGGCTCAAAACTGAGCTGAAACCGGGGCAACCCTGCCAGCCACAGCACCAGATCCCAGCGCTGGGTCTGCAGATCCAGCACCCCCAGCCAGTCATCACTGGCAAAGGCCTGAAAAGCCCCCCCCAGGGCCCTTCCGAGGCTCATGGTCGCCGGTTCCAGACCATGGAGCTCCAGGCCAGCCACCGTAAAGGTTTGGATCCAGCGGTCCAGGGCCTCCACAGCCATGAACGCCCCCAGAACACAGTCCCCCCGGGGCTCCAGGTCCAGCTCGGCCTCCCCGAGGGGGAAGGGCAAATCAAGGCGGGCCTGCCGCTGCTGCAGCAGGGCCCGCAACTCCGCCCCCGCCAGCTGGGGCGGCAACCCCAACAGCCGCAGGTTCACCGCAGCAGTGGGCACGCTGGCCAGGGCCCCGGGGGCGTTGATTCCCCCCTGCAACACCAGATCGCCCAGCAGATCCCCCAGGGCATCGGGCAACTGGGGCACCCCAGCGCTGAACACCCCAGCGGGCAGGGGGGTGGTGAACCATTGGCGCACCAGCAAATCCCCCTGGCCCGGTAGAAATTCCAGCAGCGAGAGATGCTCGTCTTCTATCTCCACGGCCAGGCGGGTGCGCCGGAAGGGCTTCAGCAGCCGCTGGCGCAGCGGCATCAGCTGCTCGGTGAGGCCCGAGAACACGGCAACAGCAGGGCAGTCGCCGTGAACTTAGGGCGCCCCTAAGCCTCCCGCCAGGGCAAACCACAACCAACGGCGGCGGCGATGCTTGGCAGCCCATGGCCATCGAGCTGGGCCAGCAGCCCCTCAAGGATCTGGGGCACCAATTCCGGGCCCTTGTAAATCCAGCCGGTATAGACCTGCACAAGGCAGGCCCCGGCAGCGATCCGCTCCCAGGCCGCTTCGGCACTATCGATGCCCCCCACGCCGATCAGGGGCAGATCAGGGCCGGCGCTGGCCCGCAGCCGCCGCAACACCGCCAGGGCCCGGCCCCGCAGGGGCGCTCCGCTCAAGCCACCGGCCTCCTCCGCCAGGCTGCGGCCGGTTTGGCTTAACAGCCGGGCGCCAAGACCAAAACGATCAAGGCTGGTGTTGGTGGCGATCACCGCCGCCAGGCCTTCGTCGTAGGCGAGGCGGGCCACCGCATCAATGGCGGCGTCCTCCAGATCCGGGGCGATCTTCACCAGCAACGGCGGACAGGCGGGCTGCCGCCGCAGCCGTTCCACCAATTGGCGCAGCAAGGTTTCATCCTGCAGCTCCCGCAGCCCCGGCGTATTCGGCGATGACACATTGATCACCACGTAGTCCGCCAGGGGGGCCAGCAATTCCAGGGAGGCGGCGTAGTCATCGGCGGCCCGATCCAGGGGGGTGAGCCGCGATTTGCCCAGGTTCACCCCCAACACCGCCGGCCGTTGGCCCGGGGCCGGCAGCTGTTGAGCCTCCAGCAACTGCCGCAACGCCGCCGCCCCCCGGTTGTTGAAGCCCATGCGATTAAGGGCCGCCTGCTCCGCCGCCAGGCGAAATAACCGCGGGCGGGGGTTACCGGCCTGCCCCAGGGAAGTAACCGTGCCCAACTCGGCAAAACCAAAGCCAAAGCAATGCCAGATCGCTGCTGCCACACCGTTTTTATCGAAACCAGCCGCCAAGCCCACTGGATTGCTGAACTGACAACCAAACAGGCTCTGTTCGAGCCGCCGGTCGTGGCGTTGTAGGGCCTTGGCGGCGGCCGCCAGGGCCAGCCGCAGGGGCGGCAATTGCCGCCAGCGGCTAGCCAGGGCCAACCCCCCCAGGCTGAGCTCACTCAGCCATTCGGCATCGGCGCCGCCGTCGGAGGCCAGCAAAGGGCCGAGGAAGCGTTGCCAGGGGTCTGGGGCTGAGGGGGAAGTGCCCATCACTCAGCCCCCTGGGGGCCGCCCTGGGGGGTCCGGCGCAGGCGCCAGCGGCCCTCCCCATCGGGTTCCACCAGCCATTGGCGCCAGCTCCAGGGCCCCTCCCGCTCTTCGAGGCGGCTGAGGGGCTGTTCCACCAGCTGGGCCAGTTCCACCAGGCTGAGCCCATAGCCGGCCTCGGCAAAGCGATCGGCCAGCTCCAGCCGTGACAACAGGCGTTGCAAGGGGGCCGGGGCCGCATCAACGGGAACCGCATCAACCGGAACCGCCGCCGCTGGGGTCTTTTCGCCGCGGGAGTAGGCCACGGCGATCGCATCACAGCGGTCGTTGTCTGGGTCGCCGCTGTGGCCGCGCACATGCACCAGGGGCACGCCGGGCAGGCGCGCCGAGTCGAGGGCCTCCCAGAGTTCGCGGTTGAGCACAGCCCCCCCGGAGGCGGTGCGCCAGCCCTTGCGCTTCCAGCCCGGCAGCCAACGGCTAAAGCCATCGATCAGATATTTGCTGTCGGTGCGAATCGCCAGCTTTGGATCCAGGGGCAGCTCCTTGAGCCGTTTAAGCAGGGCCAGGCAGGCGGTGAGCTCCATGCGGTTGTTGGTGGTTTGGGGGTCAAATCCGCCCAGCTCCTCCACCGTGCCGTCGCTATACCGCAGCAAACTGCCCCAGCCCCCTGGCCCGGGATTGCCCTTGCAGGCCCCATCACAGGCGGCGGCTACCACCGTTCGGTACAACGGGTCTTGAACTGCACTGGCTTGGTTGTTCCCCATGGGCCGAACCTACCGAGGACTCGGACAAGCAGGCCAGCCGGGTCTGGGGACGGCCATGGCCGGGGGGCTGGCCGTAGCCGTGGTTGGGGCCGTGGCTCTGGCTCTGGGCCTCGCTCCAGCCCGGGCCCAATTGTTTAGCAGCGCCCCCTTAGACCAGCAGCGCTTTGTGGTGTTGGGCCAGCCCCTAGCCCAGGGGGGCTGGAAACTGCTGGTGCTCGAGCAGATCCGCCAGAGCCCCAGCTGCTGGCAGCGGCGGCCGGATGGCTTGATCGACCCCAGCCTGATCGGCTTTGACTTCACCGGGATCTGCAACCGCTACATCGATAGCAACGGCTATTCCCTACGCCTCGGCCAACGGGACCAGGCCCTCAGCCATGACCTGCGCCTGATCCCGGAGGGACGTCAGTTGCTGCTGCTGGGCCTGCCCCGCCGGGGGGGCGATGGGGTATTGATCGCCCAGGCCCCCCTGCCCAGTCGCCCCCGGGCCGATGCCTTTGTGGCCCTGAAGCTCGAAGCCGGTTGGAGCCTGAGCCGCCGCACCTACAACGGCCAGGCCCTCAGCCATGTGTACTTCTCGGGGAATGGGGCTCCCCCCGCGGCTGGTTTTTCCTCCGGGACTGGCCTGGCCAGTCCTCCCCCCGCCAAAGCGACGGGCCGTAGCCGGGTGATCCCCCTGAAGGTGGTGCCCTTCCGGCCCTGAGCCAGGGCCTAGACCAATCAAACAGCTGTCCCCCTGCAGGAGGCCCTCCGCCTCCCTGGGGTTAATTTCCTGGGGTGTGAGGAGTGAGGACTCCACCAGGGTCGAAACAAGGACAGACTCCTGGCTGAGTCCAAACCCTTTGCCCCGCCTTGCGGGGCTTTTTTTTTGGCCTAGGCCCTTAGCTGAAACCGCTAGGGAGCAGCCAGGCCGCCATAAAAAAACCCCTGCCGCAGCAGGGGTAAACAAGGGAAGCCTGAAAGGGGACCCTGGCGCACCAGGGTCCCCGGCTAGATCACTTGATGGTGACCTTGCCGCCCACTTCTTCGAGGGCCTTCTTGAGCTCTTCAGCAGCCGCCTTGGCGATGCCTTCCTTGACGGGGGTGGGGGCAGCTTCCACCAGGGTCTTGGCTTCGGACAGGCCAAGGCCGGTGGCCTCACGCACAGCCTTCAGCACCTTGATCTTGGCAGCCGCGTCGAAGCCATCGAGGATGACATCGAACTCGGTTTGCTCTTCCACTGCCTCAGCGGCGGCGGCAGGGGCGGCCATCATCACGGCGCCGGCGGAAGCGGCGGCGGACACACCGAAAGCCTCTTCAATCTGCTTAACAAGCTCGGAAGCTTCCAGCAGGCTGAGGGTTTTCAGCGATTCGAGAATGTCGTCGGTTTTTGTAGACATGATTAGGAAAACAACAGAACGGGGGATCGATGGAACTCAGCTGTCGCCGCTTTCGGCGTGCTGCTTGAGCGCCCGGGCGAGACCAGAGGGAACCTCGTTGATGCTGACGGCCAGCTTTGTGGCCACAGCATTGATGGCGCCTGCGATCTGTGCCAATAGCACCTCCTTGGAGGGCAGGTCACCGATGGCCTTGATGTCGTTTTCATTGAGCAGGCGGCCCTCATAGAGGCCCCCCTTCAACTCCGACTTCTTGCTGTCTTTTTGAAAAGACTGCACGGCCTTCACGGCACTACCGACATCGCCCTTAATCAGGACGAAGGCGTTGGTGCCCTTCAGCAGGGGCTCGAGGTTGGACCAGGTGCTATTGCCATCAATGGCACGGCGCATCAAGGTGTTTTTGGTCACCTTGCAGATACCGTTCGCTGCGGCAAGACGACCACGCAGGTCGCTCAACTCCTTAATGGAGAGTCCGCAGTAATCGAGCACGAGGGCCATTTCGGCCTCACCGAGTAACTGCTTGAGTTCCTCGACAATCTGTTGCTTATCCTCCAGCGTGCGGCCCATGGGTGGTACGGATCGGGGGAACAAGCCGGGCATTGCGGTCCGGTGGGAGGCCGCAACACCGATCCGCACCCCGTGGGGTGAAACCGTTGCGCAAACCTCGGCAGGACTTATGAAACCAGGGGGGACCCTGCTTTCACCTGCTGTCTTCGGTTGCGGAGGCCCTAGAGCTAACACCCCGGGGCCAGACGCTGGGCGCAAGCCCTAATCCAACTTGCGTTGGAATCCAACAACCTATCAGATGGTCGAACGACTCAATCCTCGAACTTGATGTCCTGCAGGACGGTCACATCCACTTCCACGGAGGGACCCATGGTGGAGGTGACAAACAGGCTCTTCCAGTAGCGGCCCTTGGCACCACTGGGCTTGTTACGGTCGACGGTTTCCTGCACGGCCTTGAGGTTTTCGAGCAGGTCTTCGGGGCTGAAGCTGGCCTTGCCGAACTGCACGTGCACGATGCCGGTGCGGTCGGCCCGGAATTCCAGCTTGCCCGCCTTGAACTCCTTGATGGCCGAAACGATGTCTGTGGTGACGGTGCCGGTCTTGGGGTTTGGCATCAGACCCCGGGGACCAAGCACCCGACCCAACTTCGCCACCTTGGGCATCATGTCGGGGGTGGCGATCAGCAGGTCAAAGTCCATCGCCCCGCCGGCGATCGCATCCACCAGCTCCTCATCGCCCACCAGCTCAGCGCCGGCGGCCTTGGCCTCGGCCACCTTCTCACCACGGGTGATCACGGCGATGCGCACCACGCGACCGGTGCCCTTGGGCAGGGCCACGGTGGTGCGCAGTTGCTGGTCGGTGTACTTGGGGTCGATACCCAGGCGCACGTGGGCCTCGAGGGTCTCGTCAAACTTGGCAGTGGCATTGGCCTTTACCAGGGCCAACGCCTCGAGGGGGGCATAGGCGCGGGGTTCAATTTTGGCCGCAGCGGCGTTGAAACGCTTGGAGGATTTTTTCATGGATTCAGTGGGGTGCAAACGAAGGCGCAAGCCCTCTCCCCCGATAAAGGTGAACAGGAATAGAACAAACGAACCCGGGGGTTCAGTCGTTTACGGCTACGCCCATGTTGCGGGCGGTGCCTTCGATGATCCGCAAGGCGGATTCAAGGCTGGAGCAGTTGAGGTCGGGGAGCTTCGTGGTGGCGATCTCCTCGAGCTGGGCGCGACTGATTGAGCCAACGCTGCCCTTCGATGAGGTGGCAGCCCCTTTCTCAATGCCGGCAGCTTTGCTGATCAGCACGGAGGCGGGGGGGGTCTTGGTGATGAAGGTGAAACTGCGGTCTTCAAAGACCGAAATCTCCACCGGGATCACATAGCCAACCTTCTCCAAGGTGCGGGCGTTGTACTCCTTGCAGAAGGCCATGATGTTGACCCCGTGCTGACCGAGGGCAGGACCCACGGGCGGTGCAGGGTTGGCCTTACCGGCATTGAGGGCCAGCTTGATAATGGCAACGACTTTTTTAGCCATCGGCGATACACACGGAACAATGCTGCGGGGCGCCGTCGAAGGCGCAGGGACGGCCTAAGCCGCCGATGGCCGCCCCCCGCAGCGGGACGGCCCAGGGGATCAGCTGTCTTTGCTGATCTGGGAAAACTCGAGCTCCACCGGGGTTTCCCGGCCAAAGATCGAAAGCAGGGCCTTGAGTTTGCTGCGGTCGCCGGAGATTTCGATCACCTCCCCCTGGAAATCCTTGAAGGGTCCAGCGGTCACGGAAATGCGATCGCCCTCGGAGAGATCCACCTTCACCACAGGCTTTTTCTCCTGGGCCCGCTTAAAGATCCGATTCACCTCGGAGAGGCTGAGCGGGCGGGGCTTAATCCGACCGCGGGAACGGCCGGTGGTGCGGCGCTCCTCATGGCCCACGAAATTAATCACGTTGGGGGTGCTGCGCACCGCCTGTTCCGTGTCCTCATCCATCATCATCCGGATCAGCACATAACCGGGGAACACCTTTTCTTCGGTGCTCTGGCGGGAGCCGTCTTTCTTGATTTTTACGGCCGGAGTTTGGGGGATCTCAATCTCGAGAATCCGGTTCGATACGCCGAGGGTGACCGCCCGTTGCTCCAGGGTGGCCTTCACCTTCTTCTCACAGCTAGAGGCCACCTGCACGGCATACCAACGGGCCACCGCAGGCTTGCCCACCTCCACCACCTCAGGGGCTGGATCCGCCTGGGGCAACGGATCAAGCTCGAGCTCGTCGAGGCTGGGATCCAGGTCAGACACAGGGGCAGAGAAGTCGGACAAGGGAATGGTCAATGGAAGAGAAGTTTGGCCAGCCAGTGGAAGAAACGATCCAGGGAAGCGATCGCCGCGGCCGAGAGGGTCACCATCAGCAGCACAGCCACCGACTCACTGATCAGTTGCTGGCGGCTGGGCCACACCACCCGCCGCAATTCGGCAAGGGTGGAATCCAGCAACCCCGTGGGCTCTGGGGGCCTGGGGGCGGGGGCACCGGCAGGGAGACCGGCATCGCCGCCAGGCAAGCCAGCCGTGTCGATCACTGCCCCCTCAGGGGCCGTGGGCTGACCTGGCTGATTGGGTTGGCTGAAAACCACACTTCCCCGGCGTGCGGAACACCCGCAAACGACCACCCTACAGAATCGCTTGGAATTTGGGCACTCCCTCCTCCAGGCGCACCGCCACCCCGCGGGCACCGCGGAAGCGATCCTCCAGCAATTCCGTGGCCAGGGGGTTCTCCAATTGCCGGCGCAGCAGGCGCCGCAAAGGCCGGGCCCCGTATTCAGGGTCGTAGCTCTCCCTCGCCAACCAGGCCACCACCTCCTCATCCACCACTAGGTCGAGGCCCTGCTCCTGCAGCAACTGGTTGAGGTCTTGGAGCTGGAGGCGCACGATCGGCTCGAGATCATCGGGCTGCAGGGGCCGGAAGCGGATCAGTTCATCAATGCGATTGAGGAATTCAGGCCGGAACTGACTGGCCAGGCTGCGTTCCACCTCCGCATCGAGGGCGGCGCTGTCGCCATCGCGGGCATGGCTGAGGATCGCCCGGCTGGCCAGGTTGCTGGTCATCACCACCACCGTGTGGCGGAAGTCGACGCTGCGCCCCTGGGAATCACTGAGCCGGCCGTCGTCTAAGACCTGCAGCAGCAGATTAAAAACGTCTGGATGGGCCTTCTCCACCTCATCGAGTAGCACCACCGCATAGGGCCGCCGCCGCACGGCCTCGGTGAGCTGCCCCCCCTCCTCGTAGCCCACGTAGCCGGGGGGCGCCCCGATCAAGCGGGCCACGGCATTGCGCTCCATGAATTCACTCATGTCGAGCCGCACCAGGGCGTCCTCCTCATCGAAGAGCGCCGCCGCCAGGGTTTTGGCCAGCTCGGTTTTGCCCACCCCGGTGGGGCCAAGGAAGAGGAAGGAACCCACCGGCCGGCGGGGGTCCTTCATGCCGGCCCGGGCCCGACGGATGGCGGCCGCCACCGCCGCCACCGCCTCCCGCTGACCCAGCACCTTTTCAGCTAGGCGCTGCTCCAGCTCCAACAGCTTCTGGCGATCACCGGCCAGCAGTCGCTGGATCGGAATCCCGGTCCAACGGGCCACCACATCGGCGATGTCGCTGGCCTGCACCTGATCACGCAACAGCCGCTGCTCCCCCTGCAGCTGCTCCTCGAGGGCGAGCCGATCGCGCTGCACCCCATGCTCGAGTTCCACCTGCAGCCGGGCCCGCTCCTCCCAATCGGTGAGCCGTTCGGCTTCGGCAATGCCATGGCGCAGGTCCTCCTCCTGCTGCTGCAGTTGGTGCAGGTCTTGAAGCTGCTGGCGTTCCAGCTGCCAACGGTCTTGGAGTTCCTCCAGGCGATCGAGGGCCTCCGTGCGCCGTTGCTGCTGCTGGATCCGCTCCTCCAGGGGGGCCTGCTCCGCCGCCAGCAGGGCCAGTTCCACCTTGCGCAGCGTTAGCTCCGCCTGCTCCACCAGGGCCGGCTTAGAGGTGGCCTCCATCTTCAATTCAGCGGCGGCCTCATCGATCAGGTCGATGGCCTTATCGGGCAGGCAGCGGTCACTGATGTAGCGGTCTGCCAGGCGCACGGCCGCCTCCAAAGCGCCGTCACTGATGGAAACGCCGTGGTGCAGCTCATAGCGTTCGCGCACCCCTTGGAGGATCTCAAGAGACACCTCCTGGCTCGGCTCCTTGATCAGCAGCCGCTGGAAACGGCGGTTGAGCACCGGGTCTTTTTCCAGGGTTTTGCGGTATTCCTCCACGGTGGTGGCACCGATACAGCGCAGTTCGCCCCGGGCCAGGGCCGGTTTGAGCACGCTGCCGGCATCGGCCCCGGAACGGTCGCTGTTCACCAGGGTGTGGATCTCATCGATAAACAGCACCACCCCGGCGCTGCTGTCGTCGGCGGCACTGATCTCCTCCAGCACCAGCCGCAGGCGTTCCTCAAATTGACCGCGGTACTTGGCGCCGGCGATCAAGGCCCCCAGATCGAGGGAAATCAGGCGCCGGCCCTTGAGTGAATCAGGCACCTCCCCGGCCACGATCCGCTGGGCCAGCAGCTCGGCGATGGCGGTTTTACCCACGCCGGGTTCACCGACCAGCACCGGATTGTTCTTGCTGCGCCGGGAGAGCACCTGAATCAGGCGACGGATGTCGGCATCGCGGCCGATCACCGGATCCAGCACCCCGGCCCGGGCCAGGGCGGTGAGATCCCGGCCGAACTGGTCGAGGGCGCTGGGCTCAGCCTCCAGGCGCAGGCCAGGGGCAGGGACAGAGGCAGAGGCAGGACCAGCTGGCGCCACAACTGGGGGCAGCGCTGGGGAGACCAGGGCGGGCCGGGCCAGCAGGGCGGCGCCGATGCGGTCGTCTTCCCCTAGGGCCTGGAGCAAATCAGAGGCATCGATGCCGCGGCCACCGCGGCGCAGGCGCCCCTGTTCTGCCGCATCCAGCAGCAATTCCAGCGCTTCTCCCACATAGAGCTCAGCGCCGCCCCGGGCCGGCTGCTGGCCACAGAAATCATCGAGCTCATCCAGCAGCCGATTGCCATCGAGCCCCAGGGGCTCCAGCAGCTCGCGGCAGCGGGGTTCCTGGAGTAGGGCCTGGAAGAGGTGCTCCACATCCAGCTCCCCATGGCGCCAGCGGCGGGCCTGGTCCTGGGCACCGAGCAGCAGGTCCCAGGCCAGGTCAGTGAACCGTTCCGGTTCGGTGGTAAGGCTGACGCTGCGGTCGAAACCGAAGCCAGGATCAGGTGGCCGCATCAGATCGGGAATTCAGCTGAATTAGTTCCACCTTGTAGCCATCCGGGTCTTCCACAAAAGCAATCAGCGTGGAACCGTGCTTCATCGGGCCGGGCTGGCGCACCACCCGACCCCCCTTGGCCGCCATCGCCCCGCAGGTGGCGACGATGTCGTCCACCCCGAGGGCAATGTGGCCATAGGCATTACCCAGCTCGTAGCTGGAGATGTCCCAGTTATGGGTGAGCTCCAGCACGGTCTGCTCCGATTCGGGGCCATAGCCCAGGAAGGCGAGGCTGAAACGGCCCTCCGGGTAGTCCTTGCGGCGCAGCAAGGTCATGCCGAGCACCTCGGTGTAAAAGGCGAGGGAGCGCTCCAGATGGGCGACCCGCAGCATGGTGTGCAGCAAACGCACGGCGCCGGTGTGACAAAGGCTGCGGCCATTGTGCAAGGCCGATCTGCATAATGACCCCGCTTGCCTAAAACCTGCGTGTTCGACTCCCTTGACCTAGTGATCGACACAGTGGTGGCAAGGGAGGTCTTGGATTCCCGCGGCACCCCCACCGTTGAAGCCGAAGTTTTGCTTGAGGGTGGTGCCAGTGGCCGGGCGATCGTGCCCAGTGGCGCCAGCACCGGCGCCCATGAGGCCCACGAACTGCGCGATGGCGATCCCCACCGGTATTTCGGCAAGGGGGTGAGCCAAGCGGTGGCCAACGTGGAGGAACGCATCGCCCCGGCCCTCTGTGGCCTGATGGCCCTCGACCAGGGCGCCGTGGATGCCGCCATGGCCGAACTAGATGGCAGCGATAACAAATCCTCCCTGGGGGCCAACGCCGTCCTGGCCGTGAGCCTGGCCGTGGCCCGGGCCGCCGCCAATGGGGTGGGTTTACCCCTTTACCGCTACCTGGGGGGCCCCAGCGCCACCCTGCTGCCGGTGCCGTTGATGAACGTGATCAACGGCGGTGCCCACGCCGCCAACAACCTGGATTTCCAGGAATTCATGGTGGTGCCCCACGGGGCCGACAGCTTCCGGGAGGCCCTGCGCATGGGCGCCGAAGTGTTCCACACCCTCAAGGGCCTGCTGCACGACCAGGGCCTCTCCACCAGCGTGGGTGATGAGGGGGGCTTTGCCCCCAACCTGGAGAGCAACGATGCCGCCGCCCAGCTGCTGGTGAGCGCCATCGAGAAAGCCGGTTACCGCCCCGGCGAACAGATCTCCCTGGCCCTGGATGTGGCCAGCACCGAGTTCTTCAGCAACGGCCGCTACAACTATGGCGGCAGCAGCTTTAGCGCCGCTGAAATGGTGGACCAACTGGCCCAACTGGTGAGCCGCTACCCGATCATCTCGATTGAAGACGGCATCGCCGAAGACGACTGGGACGGCTGGAAGCTGCTCACCGACCGCCTCGGCCAAACCGTGCAACTGGTGGGCGACGACCTGTTTGTAACCAGCAGTGCCCGGCTGCAACGGGGCATCGACCTGGGGGTGGCCAACTCGATCCTGATCAAGGTGAACCAGATCGGCTCGCTCACAGAAACCCTGCAGGCGATCGACCTGGCCGGCCGTTCTGGCTACACCAGCGTGATCAGCCACCGCAGTGGTGAAACTGAAGACACCACGATTGCCGACCTGGCGGTGGCCACCCGGGCGGGCCAGATCAAGACCGGTTCCCTCAGCCGCAGCGAACGGGTGGCTAAGTACAACCAGCTGCTGCGCATCGAAGACGAACTGGGGGGCCAAGCGAGCTACGCCGGCGCCGAAGGCCGTGGTCCCCGGGGCCGCCGCTGAGCTGCCCCTAAACGAGGCGATCGAGGCGCAGGTCGCGGGCGAGCCGCGCCTGGAGCTTCAACCAGCTAAAGGCCAGCGGCAAGCCCGCCAGGGCGGGGGCCACCGCCCAGACGGGCCGACTGCCGCCCGCCAATACAGCCGTGGCCAGGGCCAAGCCCGCCAACAGCACGGCCTGGCCATTGAGCTGCTGGCCCAGGGCCAGGCGCCTTAGCAAGCGATCGGTTTCACCAGCTCGAATCTGCACCTGCAAATCCCCCTGCTCGAGGCGATCCAGCCCCTCCTCCAGGCGCCGGGGCAGGCCCAGGGCGCGGCTACCCACCGCCGCCGCCTGGCGGGAGAGGTCGTTGAACAGTTCTGAGGGACCGGATCCACTGGAGGTCATCAGCGGCAGCAGATAGGGCTTGGCGATCGCCACCAAGCTAAAGCCAGGATCGAGGCTGCGGCCCACCCCCTCAAAGGTGGAGAGGGCCCGCATCACAAAGATCAGCTCCACCGGCAAGCGAAAGGGCTGGCCGTAAACGAGCGCATAGAGATCACCCGAAAGTCGCTCCAGCACATTGCCGCTGAAGGGTGGCGTAAGCGCGTCCTTGAGCATCAGCCGCACCAGCCGGCGCACGGGGCCCGGATCCAGCTCCGCCGCAATCACACCGGCCGCCTGTAATTCGGCCACCAAACCAGCCGCATCCCGGGCCGCCGCCGCCCGCACCATCGCCCCCAGGCGCCGGCGCAGCCGCGGTGACAGTTGCCCCATCATGCCGAAGTCGTAGTAGATGAGGGCGCCATCGCTGGCAACGGCAAGGTTGCCGGGGTGGGGATCGGCATGGAAGAAGCCGTAGCGCACCAATTGCTGCAGATAGCTGGCCGCCCCCTTTTCCGCCACCGCCGCCGGATCGATGCCCTGGGCGAGCAACGCTTCCCGGTCGGTGATCTTGATGCCCGGTAAGTAATCAAGACAAAGCACCCTCTCGCTGGACAACTCCCAGATCACCGCCGGGATCCGAATGCCGGGATCATCTAAAAACTGTTGGCGAAAGCGGGCCGCATATTCGGCTTCGATGCGGAAATCCAGCTCCCGCAATAACACCCGCTGACATTCCTTGGCCATACCCACCCAGTCGCGGCCGCGGCCCCAGCTGGGATGGCGCTGCATCACAGCTGCCACCTGGCCCATCACCTCCAAATCGAGGCGAAACAACCGTTGCAAACCCGGCCGTTGCAGCTTGAGCACCACCACCCGGCCACTGCGCAACACGGCGCGGTGCACGGGTCGATCTCCACGATCTCGTGGCAGCGCGGTCCGAGCTCCGCCTCCAGCAGGGCTTCGGCCTGGGCAAAGGGGAAGGCGGGCACCCGGTCCTGCAGGCGGGTTAATTCCTCTACCCAGCAAACCGGCAGTAGATCAGGTCGGGCCGATAACAACTGGCCAAACTTGATGAAGGCCGAGCCCAGTAACAACAACTGGGCCACCAACCATTGGGCTAGCTGCTGCTGGCGCCGGGCCCGGCGACTATCGGTTACGCCCCCTGGATAGCTCCAAGCCTGGCCATCCCACCAGAGCCGCGTGAGCAGCACCAGCACCACCCACCAGATCCGCAGGGAGCGCAGCAGGCTCCGCAGGGGCCGCATCAAGCCTGCTCCTCAAGCCGCCGGGTGAAGCTCGCCACCTGTTGACGCAACTGATCTAGTTGTTGCTGCAGATCCTGGGGCGCCGCCGGCTCCCCTGCAGCACCACTGGGGACACCAGAGTTATCCAGGCGCTCGGCCTCCTGCTGCACCTCATCCCAAAACAGCTGCAGTTCCTCCTGCAGCCGCTGGGGGGCGTCTTGCGCCAACAGGCTCAACTGGGCGGCGGCATCCATGGCGCCACTGCCAAGGCGGGCGGCGAGCCGGCGGAGGGCGGCCTGCAAAAGCGTGTCGGGGCTGCTCATCGCCAGGGCACGGGCGGTGCCACGACTGTGGCAGATCCTGCGGGCGGTGGTGGCACCACGGGGGGTGGCAATTGGGGGGGCGGCGGGAGGCGGGGGGCCTGGGGCGCCTGGGGCAGCCGAGGGGGAGCAGTGGCTTGCTTTAGGGCTTCGAGGGGGTCGGTTAGCGGCTTCTCCAACTTGCTTTCCCCCTTGATTGCTGGCGGGGCCAGGGGATCGTCGCTGGGCTTCGTGGCGGGATCGCTGCTGGAGCTGGCCTTGGTCTCGGTCGGCTCTAAGCCCTCGGGGCTGCCGTGCAGATCGATGCGCTCGGCACCAAAACGCATGCGCAGGCTTTCAAGGCCGGTGCCGGGGAAGCTCTTCACATCAAAACGTTCCCCCAGCCGCACCAAACTGGCAAAGCGGCCATCCAGCAGCCGACTGGTGCCGGCAAAGGCCAAGCCAAAACAAAGCCCCACCAGCAGCGGCGGCACTGGGTTCCAGGGGTTGGGAATGCCGCGGCGGCGCCGGGGGGGCCGCTCAGCCGTGGGGGACGAAGCCATCGGCGCTGGCGGGAGCTTGCTGAAATGCAGGCTAGCCAGGGGCGGGGGCCCCCACTAGCTGGAGAAACAATCAAAGGATTAATAGATAAACAGCCTTACTACTTTGTGGTTATACCCACAATCCCAGGGGAACAACCCAGCACCCTTGGGTCAATATTTTCCGCGGCAACCATGGGGCGCAAGCCCTCGGGGGGCATGGAGCCACCCAGTAGAATTGGCCAAGCTTCTTGCCAAAGCATGCTGCCATTGACGCTGGAGATGGCACATAAGCCATGGCATGGCAAGGGTTCTTCATCCCGGTCGCCCCGGCGAGCCCAACCATGAAGCGACTATTTCTGCTGATTTTTATTGTATCTGCCTTTGTATATACATGGAAAAAGCTTGATGAAATTCCGCTCCTTGTAATTGGCCAGCCGTCTTCCACTGGCACCATTCAACAGAAGCGAGAAGCCCCATTCTTTAATAATCTGAGGGCGAAAACCGATATCCCATTCCGCGTAACTTACAGGCCGCTCGAATCAGTTGGCTTTAAAGATACCCATCAGCTGCAAATGCTCAAAGAAGGCACAATAGATTTGGCCTCCCTGCGGTTCATGCAGAATAGCGAGATGGAGCCCAGCCTGCAAGGTATCGACCTCTCAGGCATGATTACTGACCACAAAAGTGCCCAGAAAGTCATCGCCGCCTATGGCGGAACCGTAGACCATTACTTGCAAGCCAGATTCAACGCAAAGCTACTAGGAGTGTGGACATTTGGCCCCCAAGAGATCTTTTGCAATCGGCCTATCAATAAACTTACAGACATCAAGGGCCTTAAGGTACGCGTGGCAAGCACGGCCATGGGTACATTTATCAGCGAGCTAGGCGCCAAACCAGTCGTTGTCTCATTTGACGAAACAAAAAATGCCCTTAGCCTTGGACTCGTGGACTGTGCAATCACCAGTGCCGCATCGGCAAACTTTGCCGGCTGGCCAAAATATGCCAACTACAACTTTTCCATACCAGTCCAATTTGGCCTGAATGGCTATGCAATCTCCCTGAAAAAGTGGAATACCCTTTCCTATGAACAGCAGGGAATATTGCAGAAAGCTTTCGATTCATACCTGCAGGAGCTTTGGCAATTCACAAAAGTCCTTCAAACCGATGCCAAAGCCTGCAACACTGGAGCCCCCTGCAAATTTGGCACTCCCTACAAGGTGCAGAGCTCCAGCCCCTCCCCGAGAGACATCCAATTATCCCATCAAATAATAATGAGCAAGGTACTACCAGAATGGGGAGAAAGATGCGAAAAAATTCATCCCGGCTGCCGGCAAACTTGGCAAGAAAAGCTTTCGCCCTATATTCATAATTTTGAAGCCAACGACTTGAAAGACAATATTCCGCTGCAATAAACCATGTTTTCACTCCCAAAAATATCCAAAAAAGATATCCCAGGGGCAATGGTAGCCCTTCAAATGGCGGGCCTACTATCAGCCTTGATTTTTGCACTCAGCTGCGGCTTTGAAGTGCTACATGCCAATACTTTGCATTCCTCTCAATATATTATTATTGCTCTCTTGCAATGCACACTCGCCCTTTGGGCAATTATTGAAATATACTCCGCAGAAAACAAGCGAACCCCGATTCCACTGGCAAGCTTAAAAGTATTTCTATGGCTTCAATTGGCGCTTATTCTTGCCAGGCATATTGACACATTCTACGGCCCCTCGATTAATAGCAACGGGGAATCAATTGCCGGCAATATCGAGTTTGGGATGGCAATAGCATTTGCCCCTGCTTACCTTTTTGTATTTCTAGCCATAAACAAATTGCTGATCAATGCATTTGCCCATGCGGAGCATCTACGTGCCAACCAGCTCGAACAGGCTCGCCTGGAACTGCAAAGAAAACTGAAAACCAGTTTAGTGGCCGCAAGTGTTGCCCATGAAATCAATCAACCCCTAAGCACCATGCTGCTAAATATTCACCTGGCTGAGGAAGATATAAATAAGCTTGGCCCTGCCGCTTGCCTTCTGCAATCCCGCCTCGCCCAGCTGACGGCAGACTCCAAACTGGTGGTATCAACCATCGAAACAATGCGAACGTTACTGCGTAATGTGCAGACTGAACATAGTGTCTTTGATTTATCCGGCGTAGTACTGAGCGCCTTGAAATACCAGCGCAATCTGCTTCGCTCCAAAAATATTGCGCTCACCACCTTGGGCATGCAGCACAGGTTCCTAATGCTTGGCGATGAGTCGCAATTGCAGATTGCAGTGGGCAACTTGTTGCGCAATGCTGTGGAAGCCCTGGAACAGGAGGGAATTGCTCAACCCCAGCTAGAAGTTAGCCTTTCCCGCAGGCACAAGCAAATCAGCCTGCAGGTGGCTGATAATGGCCCTGGCTTTGTGGGAATCAGCTTAGAGCAATTACCAATGAAAACAACCAAGCGGCAGGGCAGCGGCCTTGGGCTTTATGTGGTGCACACCGCCGTGGAGAATAATGGTGGCTCAATGAACATTGGCCGCAGTGAGAAACTGGGGGGCGCAGAGGTAACACTGATGTTTCCCACAACAGGCCGCCGTTAAGTGGTGTAATCGGCATTAATGCGGATATATTGATCAGAAAGATCACAGCCCCAGGCGCGCCCCTGGCCGGGGCCAGAACCTACCGATAAACGGATATCCACTTGGTCGGTTTGCAGATAAATACCTTCCTCCCTTTCCCTTAGGTAAGCGGCGGCGGCATCGCGATCAAAGGCCAGCGGTTGGCCATGGGCCATCAACTGATGGGGCCCCAGCCAAAGGGCAACCGCCTCCGCCTCAAAGGCCACCCCGGCGCGACCAGCTGCCGCCACGATCCGGCCCCAATTGGGGTCGCGGCCATGGATGGCTGTTTTCACCAACGATGATCCACACACTGTGCGGGCGATCTGACGGGCGTCTGCAGCAGTGGCAGCCCCCTCCACCTGCACCTCAATCAGGCAGGTGGCCCCTTCGCCATCGCGGGTAATTGCCCGGGCCAGTTGTTCACAAACTTTGGTGAGGCCAGCTTCTAGGGCTGGCCAATGCAGTTCTGGCAACGCTGCCCCCGCAGCAAAGGCAAGCAAACAGTCGTTGGTGCTCACATCACCATCCACGGTGATCGAATTAAAGGAACGATCCACCGCCCGCCGCACCATCGCCTGCCAGGGCTCCGCCGGCAGGCCCGCATCACAGGTCACAAAACCCAGCATCGTTGCCATGTCGGGATGGATCATTCCCGAGCCCTTAGCCATGCCACCAATCCGTACGTTTTGGCTGCCCAGCTGGGCTTCATAGGCCACGGTCTTATCCACCAAATCCGTGGTGAGGATTGCCGTGGCCGCCGCCGCTCCAGCATCGCTAGCGAGGGCCTCCACCAGGGGATCCAGGCCCGCCAGCAACAACTCCATCGGGATCGGCACCCCGATCACCCCGGTGGAACAAATAAGCACCTCCTCTGCCGCTAAACCAAGCCGATCAGCTAAGGCCTGGGTGCTGCGCAGGCTGTCGATCAAACCGCGGTCCCCGGTGCAGGCATTGGCCTGGCCGGAATTGATTAGCACCGCCCGGGCCTGGCCATGGCCAGCCTCCAGTCGCCCCGCGCAAAGGTCCACACAGGCGGCCCGCACCCGATTGGTGGTGAAGGTGCCGCCACACACCGCTGATTCAGGGGCTAGCAGCAGGGCCAGATCAGGCTTGCCACTGGCCTTGAGGCCGGCGGTGATCCCCGCCGCCTGGTAGCCCAGCGGAGCGGTGATTCCCCCGGGGATTGGCTGCCATTCAGACACCGGCTTCAATCAGCTGTATCCATCCTGCCTAGGAGCCCCTTGGCCCAACGCCGCATCGGCCTCACGGGCGGCATTGCCACCGGCAAAAGCAGCGTGGGCCGCCTGCTGGAGAGCCTGCATCAACTGCCGCTGCTGGATGCCGACTGCTATGCCCGCGAGGCCCTGGCCCCCGGCAGCGCCGCCAGCCAAGCCGTGCTGGCCCGCTATGGCCCAGCGGTGCAAACGCCAGCGGAGCCGCAAGGCCTGGATCGCAAGGCCCTGGGGGCGATCGTGTTTAACGACCCCGCGGAACGCCGCTGGCTGGAGCAACTGATCCATCCCCTGGTGCGGCAGCGCTTTGACCAGGAACTGCAACAACTCAACGCAGCGGCCACTGTGGTGCTGATGGTGCCATTGCTATTTGAAGGGGGCCTCGAAGCGCTCTGCAGTGAAACCTGGCTAGTGGACTGCGATGAACAGCAACAACTGCAAAGGCTGATCGCCCGGGACCAATGCACGCCAGCCCAAGCCCAGGCCCGCATCCAGGCCCAATGGCCCCTGGCCCGTAAACGAACCTTGGCCGACCGCTTAATCAACAACCGCGGCGGCCCTGAACAACTGGCGGCCCAGGTGGAAGTAGCCCTGCTTAGGCCCAGTGATTCAGACTGGCCGCCGCCCCTGGAGCTGCTGCCATGACCTGCCGCCTCGCCCTACTGCTGGCCAGTGGCCTGCTGCTTAGCAGTCCGGCCCTGGCGGCGGGGGAAAGCGCCACGGTGCAGGAAATCCTCGATGGCAATCAGCTCTATATCGATGGCACCCAGGCCAAGTTGAAACAGGCGGCCCAGGCCCCCCAGGTGATCAGCACCGGTGACAGCCGCGGCCAGCTGGGCTTTGAGAGTGGGGCCGTTGGCCGGATCAACCGTCAGTCGCTGCTGCGGCTGGGCAGCAGCTGCTTCCTGCTCAACAAGGGGCAGATCCTGGTTTCCGGCAAGCAGGACGGTTGCACCCGCTCCTCACGGATGAGCGTGCGGGGCACCAACTACGTGCTCCAGGTGGATGACTCCGGCGCCGCTGATCTCTCCGTTCTGGAGGGCACCGTGCAGGTGGAGCCCACGGAAGGCAAAGCCGCCCCTGTGACGGTGCAGGCCGGCCAACGGCTGCGGCTCAGTGCCGCCGGCCTGGTGCTGGGCCTGCTCAAACTCGGCCTGGGCGATTACCAGTCGATCCTCGATGGGCCCCTGTTTAGTGGCTACACCGGCAGCCTGCCCTCCTTCGCTGCCCTCGAGAGTTACCTGCGCCTCAATGTGCCCGGCGTGAACATCCCCTCCATACCCATTCCCGCCACCCCCTCCCTGCCAGGCCTTTCCCTGCCAATCCCCCGTTTCTTCTAAGCACCCTGGTGACTGAATAACCCTGATGGCCGAACCAAGCCGCCCTTCCACCGCCCTGGTGGGCTTTGTTATCGGCCTGGGCTGCCTCAGTGGCCTGGCGAGCGGCTGGCCGCCGCCGCTCTGGCGCAGCTGGGGCCAACAGGTGCAAAGTCAGCTGCTCAGCCTGGCGGGCCCCCAGAGGCCCCCGGCGGGGGTGCTGGTGGTGGCGGTGGATGATGCCTCCCTGCAACAGGGCCAATGGTTCCGCCAACAGGCCCAGCCGCCGGCCTGGAGCCAGGGGATAGATAAGTGGCCCTGGCCGCGGCGCAGCTATGCAGAACTGATCAGCAAACTGCGGGCCGCCGGCGCCCGGGCCGTGGCCGTGAACCTGCTGTTTGAGGGGCCCAGCAGCCATGGGCCAGGGGATGACCAAGCGCTAGCCCGGGAGCTGCAACGTCAGCGGGGGCGGGTGGTGCTGGCCGCCGAAATGCTCGAACCGGAGGACCGCCAGGGGGCAGGGGGCCTCAGCCTCAGCCCGCCATTAGCGCTACTTCAACAGGCAGTGGGGGGCGGCCAGCGTCTCGGTCTCACCAACATGTTGTTGGGGGAAGACGCCGAGGTGGGCCCCCACCCGGAGGCCTATGGCACCCGGGTGCTGGCCCCCCATCACTTCCCATTGCGCCAGTCGCTACCCACGGCGCTCCTCCAGGCCGCTGGCCTCCGCAGCCACCAGGCCGATGCCGAACGCAACCTGCGGCCCTATGGGCCGGAGGGGCAGCTGCCACGGCTCTCCGCCTGGGAGGTGCTTGATCCCCAGCGCTGGGCCCAGCATCCGCTCAAGGGCCAGCTCAAGGGCGCCCTGGTGCTGATTGGCCCCACCCTGGAACAGGGGGAGAGTGGCCACAGCACCGCCTTTGGTCCGCTCTCTGGGGTGGAGCTGATGGCCACCGCCACCGCCAATTCCCTCGACGGCACCGGCCTCGCCCCCTGGCCGCGCCCCGCCTGGGGCCGGGCCCTGGCCGGCGGGCTGCCGGTGCTGGCGATCGGGCTGCTGGCCCTGGCTGGTCCGGGGCTGCGTTGGCGGCTGGGCTGGTCGGTGCTGGGCCTGGTGGCCCTGGTGGGCAGCGCCAGCGGTGGGCTCTGGCTGGGCCACCGCAGCCTGCCGCTGCTGGCCCCCGCCGGCAGCCTGCTGCTGCTGGGTAGTGGTTTAGCCCTCGACGGCTACTGGCGGGAGGAACGGGAACGGCGACGGCTGCGGCGCACCTTTGAGCGCTATGTGGCCCCGGCCGTGGTGGCGGAAATCCTCCAAGACCGCGAGGCGGCCGAGGGGATCCTGCGGGGGCGCACCCTGCCGGTAACGGTGCTATTCAGCGACCTGAAGGGTTTCACTGCCCTCACCCAACAGCGCTCCCAGGAGGGCCGCAGCGCCGACCTGGTGCAGCAACTGAACACCTACCTGGGCGCCATGGTGGAGGTGATCAATGCCCATGGGGGCACGGTGGATAAATTCATCGGCGATGCGGTGATGGCGGTGTTTGGCTCCCCCCGCAGCCGCGGCACCGCCGAGGAAGCTGAGCAGGCGGTGCGCTGTGCCCTGGCCATGGGCCAACGGCTAACGCAGCTAAACCAGCAATGGCACAGCGAAAACACCGCCCCGCTCGCCAGTGGCGTGGGCATCGCCAGTGGTGATGCCGTGGTGGGCCAAATCGGCAGCCCCCAGCGGCTGGATTTCACCGTGATCGGTGACACGGTGAACCTGGCCAGCCGGCTGGAAAGCCTCACCCGCAGCCTCAACACCCCGGTGTTGTTTAACGGCCGCACCGCCGAACTGGTGCAGGCCAATCTGCCGGTGCAAGCCCTGGGGGAACAACCGATCAAGGGCATGGGCCCCGTGCCAGTGTTCCGACCCGCTTAGCTCAACCCTTGAGCTTTTCAATCAGGATCTGGTTGGCGAGCTTGGGGTCGGCGCGGCCACCGGTTTGTTTCATCAATTGGCCCACAAAGAAGCCCTGCAGCTTGTTTTTACCGCCACGGAAGGCCTCCACCTCGGCGGGGTGGGCGGCCAGCAGCTGCTCAACGATCGCCGTGATCGCCGCCGGATCGCTGATCATGCCCAGGCCCTTGGCCGCCACGATCGCCTTGGCGGAACCGCCTTTTTCCAACAGCTCCGGCAGGATCTCCTTGGCGATCTTGCCGCTGATCTCAGCAGCTTCAATTAAGCCCACCAGCTCGGCCAGTTGTTCAGGCCGCAACGGCAGATCCACATAGGAAAGCCGATTGGCATTCACATGGGCGGCGATATCACCCGTGATCCAATTTGAAACCGCCTTGGCATCGGCACCGGCGGCCACCGCCGCCTCGAAATACTCAGCCATGGCGCGCTCATCGGTGAGCACCCGGGCGTCGTAGATCGAAAGCCCAAATTCATCCGCATAACGATGGCGCTTAGCGGCGGGCAACTCCGGCAATTGCGCCCGCCAGCCCTCCCGCTGGGCCGCCTTTACCTCAATGGGCCCCAGGTCTGGCTCGGGGAAGTAGCGGTAATCACTGGCCCCCTCCTTGCTGCGCATGCTCTTGGTGAGCTGTTTACTTTCATCCCAGAGGCGGGTTTCCTGCACGATCAATTCACCGGCCTCGATCGCTTTGATCTGACGGCCGATTTCATAATCACAGGCCTTTTGAATGGCGGAGAAGGAGTTCATGTTCTTGATCTCCACCTTCACCCCAAAGGGATCGGCCTCACTGCGGCGCACGGAGATATTCACGTCACAACGCAAGGATCCCTCCTGCATGTTGCCGTCACTCACCCCCAGATAACGAACGATGCGGCGGATCTCCGATGCATATTCAGCCGCCTCGCGGCCGGTGCGCAGGTCGGGCTTGGAAACAATTTCGGCTAGGGCCACGCCGGCGCGGTTGTAATCCACTAGGGAGTGGGTGCTGCCGGCCAAACGATCGCTACCGGCGTGCACCAGCTTGCCGGCGTCCTCCTCCATGTGCAGCCGCTCGATGCCAATCCGCTTGAGATAAGTATCTTTTCCTTTTTCAGCCACCTCCACTTCAATCCAGCCGTTCTCAGCGATCGGTTGGTCGTATTGGGAGATCTGATAGTTCTTGGGCAGGTCGGGATAGAAATATTGCTTGCGGTCAAACTTGCTGTGCTCAGCAATCTCCAGATTCAGGGCCAAGGCGGCCTTCACCGCATACTCCAGCACCTTCACGTTGAGCACCGGCAGGGTGCCGGGCAAGCCCAACACGATCGGATCCACATGGGTGTTGGGCTCATCACCGAAGGCGGTGGAAGCCGGCGCAAAAATCTTGCTGGCGGTGCCCAGCTGCACATGGGTTTCAAGGCCGATCACCGCCACCCATCCCTCGTGCCCGATGGCCGACGCCATAGCTGCCTCTGTGCTGAGGGGCGATCCTAGGCAAGCGAGGCCTGCCTGACCATGTCCAGCTCTGACCCCTTGCTAGTGCTGGGTGGCGGCCTGATGGGTTTGGCCATGGCCCACCAGCTGGCCCGCCGCGGTCGCCCGGTGATGGTGATCAGCCGCCGCCGCAGCGAGGCCGCTGGCTTCGTGGCCGCCGGGATGCTGGCCCCCCACGCCGAGGGCCTGGGGGGGGCGCTGCTACGGCTGGGCCAGCGCAGCCTGGCGGCTTACCCCAGCTGGGTGGCCCAGATCGAAGCCGATGGCGGCCTCAACTGCGGCCTGCGCCCCTGCGGGATCGTGGTGCCCTTCACCAGCGCAGCGGCCCGGGACGCCCACCCCACCGCCGCCTATGGCCAGGCCCTCGACCGGGCCGGCCTCGAACAGGAACTGCCCGGCATCGGCACCAGTTTTCAAGCGGGGCTGTTGTTTGAACAGGACGGCCAGATCGATAACCGCCGCCAGCTGATGCGGGCCCTGGAGCTGGCCTGCAGTGCCCTGGGGGTGCAGTTCCAGGAGGGGGCGGAGGTGCTGGCCCTAGAGAGCGGCAGCAGCGGCCAACTGGAGGCGGTGAAGTTGCGCACGGCGGAGGGGGAGCTGCAGACCCTGGCCTGTGGTGAGGCGGTGCTGGCCTGCGGCGCCTGGAGTGCCCAGCTGCTGCCGCAGCTGCCGATTTTTCCTGTGAAGGGCCAGATGCTCTCGCTGCAGGCACCGCAACGGGCCCTAGGCCGGGTGGTGTTTGGCCCCGGCACCTACCTGGTACCCCGGGAGGATGGCCTGGTGGTGGTGGGCGCCACCAGCGAAGCGGAGGCCGGCTTCAGCGAAGGGCTCACCCCCCAGGGCCAACGCACCCTGCAGGAGGGCATCGCCGCCCTGCTGCCCCAGGCCAGCCAGTGGCCACCAATGGAGCGCTGGTGGGGGTTTCGCCCCTGCACCCCCGACGAGGGGCCCTTGCTGGGGCGCAGTTCAATCGCGGGGCTCTGGCTGGCCAGCGGCCACCATCGCAACGGCGTGCTGCTGGCAGCGGTCACGGCGGAACTGCTGGCGGCAGAGATCTGCTCCGCCCGCGGCCAGGGGAAAGCTGCCAGCGCCGCAGATCAACAGCTGCTGGCGGCTTTCCGCTGGGATCGCTTTTAAGCAGCCCTAGGGCTCAGCCTGCTGAGCTCAGCCTTCCGTGCGCCAGACCTGGTCAGCGGGGGTCCAATCGCTCAGTTCCGAGGGCTGGAACCAGAGGCCGATTTCAAATTCGGCGGTTTCAGCGGCATCGGAGCCGTGGATCACGTTGCGGCCGATGTTGATGGCCAGGTCGCCACGGATCGTGCCGGGGGCAGCCTCAAGGGGCTTGGTGGCACCAATCAGGGTGCGGGCACTGGCGATCACGCCAGCGCCTTCCCAAACCATCGCCACCACCGGACCGCTGCTGAGGAAATCCACCAGGCCAGCGAAGAAGGGGCGCTCACGGTGCACGCCGTAATGCTCTTCCACCAGGCTGCGGCTGGGGGTTAGTTGTTTGAGCCCCACCAACTTGAAGCCCTTGCGCTCAAAGCGGCCGATGATTTCGCCCACCAGGCCGCGCTGAACCCCATCGGGCTTGATGGCAAGGAAGCTGCGTTCGGTGGCCATGGGAAAGACAATCAGTAGCGAAGCTATCGTCTGCGTCAGCCCTGCCGCTTGGCAAGCTGCCTAGATTCCTGTCCTCCCCCTAGGGCCTCTCACTAGGGCCCTGCCCTGTCTCGATGCTTCTTTCCAGCGCCCCCGCCAGCACCGCGGCCTGGTCCGTAGCCGACAGCAGCAGCCTTTACGGCCTCGAGCGCTGGGGGGAGCCCTACTTCAGCGTCAATGGCCGCGGCCACGTGATGGTGCAGCCCCGCGGCGATCGGGGCGGCTCCCTTGACCTGGTGGAGCTGGTGGAGGGCCTCCAGGACCGCGACCTGGGCCTGCCCCTACTGATCCGCTTTGACGACATCCTCGAAGACCGGCTGGAACGGCTCCACGGGGCCTTTGAACGGGCGATCGCCCAGTACGGCTACAGCGGCCGTTACCAGGGCGTATTTCCGGTGAAATGCAACCAACAGCGCCATGTGGTGGAACAGCTGGTGGAAAGCGGCCGCCGCTGGCACTTCGGCCTCGAGGCCGGCAGCAAGGCGGAACTGCTGATTGCCCTGTCGCTGCTGGAAGACCCGGAAGCCCTGCTGATCTGCAACGGCTACAAGGACCACCGCTATATCGAAACCGCCATCCTGGCCCGCCAACTGGGCCGCCAGCCGGTGGTGGTGATCGAACAGGCCGATGAGGTGGAACGGATCATTGCCGCCAGCCGCCAGCTGGGGGCTGCGCCATTGATCGGCGTACGCGCCAAATTGTCTACCCGCAGCACCGGCCGCTGGGGCAGTTCCGTGGGCGAACGGGCCAAATTCGGCCTGTCGGTGCCCGACCTCTTGCACACGGTGGAGGCCCTACGGGAAGCCGATCTCCTCAACGACCTGCGTTTACTGCACTTCCACGTGGGCAGCCAGATCAATGACATCGCCGTGCTCAAGGACGCCCTCCAGGAAGCAGGTCAGCTTTACGTGCAACTGGCCGGCCTCGGCGCCCCGATGGGCTTCCTCGATGTGGGCGGCGGCCTCGGCATTGATTACGACGGCAGCCGCACCGCCACCGCCGCCTCCACCAATTACTCCCTGCAGAACTACGCCAACGACGTGGTGGCCACGGTGCGGGAATCTTGCGAACCCCACGGCCTACCCCTACCCACCCTGGTGAGTGAAAGCGGCCGGGCGATCGCCAGCCATTTCTCGGTGTTGGTGTTCAACGTGCTGGGCACCGGTGCCGTTGTGGATGGGATCCCAACGGCACTGGAGGGGGAGCCATTGATCGTGCGCAACCTGCGCGACACCCTGGCCGGCATCAGCGCCGAAAACCTGCAGGAGGCCTGGAATGACGCCCGTAAGTTTAAGGACGATGCCCTTTCGGCCTTTCGACTTGGTTACCTGAGCCTCGGGGACCGCGGTCGCGCCGAACAGTTGTATTGGGCCTGCTGCTGGGCCATTGCCCGCCAGCTGCCCGCCACGGGGGTGCCGGAGGACCTGCGCAACCTGCAGGCGGCCCTGGCCAGCACCTACTACGCCAACCTCTCAATCTTTCGCTCCGCCCCAGACACCTGGGCCATTGATCAACTCTTTCCGGTGATGCCGATCCATCGCCTCAACGAACGGCCCGATCAACTGGGCAGCTTCGCTGATCTCACCTGTGATTCCGATGGCAAGCTGGCCCGCTTCATCAATGCCGGCAGCGAAAAATCACTGCTGGAACTCCATAGCCTTAGGGAAGGGGAGCCCTACTTGATCGGCCTGTTCCTGGCGGGGGCCTACCAGGAGGTGATGGGCAACCTCCACAACCTGTTTGGCAGCACCAACGCCGTGAATATCCGCCTGGGCACCGGCGGCCATTACCGGGTGGACCATGTGGTGCGGGGCCACACCAATGCCGAGGTATTAGAGGCGATGGAACACAACCCCGAATCCCTGCTGGAACGGCTACGCCGCGCCAGTGAAGCGGCTATCGACCGGGGCCAACTCTCAATCGGCGCCGCCCGCCAGTTGATGCAGCACCTGGAAACGTCGCTGCAGCAGAGCACCTACCTGGAGGCCGACCTACCAGGGGGAGCCCAAGAGCTGGATGCCTCCCCAGAAGTAGGGGTGGCCTAGGCCCGTGGCGGCCAGCCGCCGCTGGGAGGAATTAAGGCCCGCCAACAACACCTCCCCATTGGCGCCCACTACCTGGTCTGCCTCCAGCCGGATCAAGCCGCGGGAGAAGGCCTGGCGGGTGAGTTGCAACGCCTCCGCCTTGGGGATGCCAGCCTCCAGGTGCCGGTAGGTCTGCACGAAAAAGGCCGACGTGGCCACATCATCCACATACCAAAGGCTGCCAATCGCACTGCGGGCACCGGCCTGCAGGGCCAGGCCCGCAAAGCCCAATTCGCTGTCGGCATCACCGAGGGCGGTGCGGCAGGCACTGAGGCTGATCAGATCCAGGGGATTGTCTTGGCGGCGACTGCGCAGGGAGGCGAAATCCCGCAGGGGAATCGGCCCCTCTCCGGTGTAAAGCCGCGATTGCGACGGCCCACCGGGCAGGAATTCGGCATGGGTGGCCACATGCACCCGCCGGAAGCGCGGTTCCGCCGCAGACACCAACAAGGCCGCAGGCGTAAAGGCCCCATTCAAATGAATTTCAGCCTTCTGGCCCGCCGCCACCGCCCGCAGTTCCTCTGGCACCAAGGGCAGGGGCGCTAACCCCTGGAATTGGGAAGCCCCCAGGGCCAACAACTCACCGCCCTTACCCAGGGGCACCTGCAGGTTGGTGAGGTTCAGGGAGGGGGTAAGCGAAAGGCCATAGCGTTCCCCGAGGAACTGCTCGCCATCGTGCAGGGCGGCGTAGGGGATCGCCTGCAGGCCCTGGTCTGCACTGATCAGCAGGGTGGTGATGCGCTGCGCTTGTAACAGCGGTTGCAACTGGGCAAAGATCTGGCGGTAGAGGCTGCGGGCTGGGGAGGAGGGATCCTGTACCTGCAACGGTTCCTGGCGGGACAGCGCCCCATAGAGGCGTTGCAGGGCCTCGCGGAAGTCGGCCTGGCGCAGGGGTAGACGCAACCCCTGGGGTTCGCCGTTGGCACTGATCAACACCAGATCTAGATGGGCATCGGCTCCCTCCAAGGCTGAGTTAGCCGCTGCCGCTGCATAGCGCAGGTGCAACACCGCCGGGTTATAGGCATTGCGGTTGAAGGCAGGCATGGGACTGCCGAGGGAGGCAGTGGGATTGGCACTGGCCCGTAGGCCCAGGCCCTCCAGATCAGCGGCACTGCGCTGGCCGCCCCCATTGCGCACCGCGGCGATCGCCTCCCGTAGGCCGCTCTGCACCTGGGCCGTGCTCGGGGCCAGGCCCGCGTTGGTTTGGCTAAGCCCTAGGGCCAGGGCCACCTGCTCGCTACTGCTTTGTTCGGATCGCTCAAAATTGGCTGCCGCCTGGGGTGAGGACATCCTTTCGGCAGTGGGCGGTGCAGGGGCAGGCGGCGGCGGCGGGGCCGCAGCAGCGGGGCCAGCAGGAGCAGGGGCGCGGCCGGCGGGAGCCGGAGCAGCGGCGGGGGCAGCGGGGGCGGCGGCGGCGGCTGCAACAGGGGCGGCGGGGGCGGGAGCTGGGGCCACGGGAGCTGACGCCGGGGCAGGGGCCGGGGCCGGCGCGGAACCCCCGCTGCGGGCTGCCTGACGCTGGGGCTGAGGTTGAGGTTGAGGTTGGCGTGGGGACTGATTATTTTCGACGGGACCCGAAGTAGTTGCAGGCGTCTGAGCTGGAGTTGATGTTGCTGTACGAGTGGGCGGTGTCGGTTGGGATGATGTAGTTATTGGCGTAGTTGTTGTTGGCGTAGGCGCAGGTGTAGTTACTGAAGCAGTAGTCGTCGCTGGAGCAGTATTGCTAACCGGTGACGTTATTGGGGTAGTAGTGGCAGCGGGGATGGGGGCCGGCGTTGCTGGGGGCGTTGCCACTGATATTGGTGGTGGAGTTGATGCTGAAGCAGCAGTCGTTGCTGGGGGCGCAGCCTTTGGCGTTGGATTGGTTAATGGCGTGTCAATCGTTCCATTTAAGCGATAGAAACCGCCACCGAGAGCATTGCCGAAGGAGCTGACCGAAGCGTTGGTGACAGGGACCGGGGCGGTGCTGTTTGCTGGGGCACCCTGGGGAACCACCGCCACCGATCTACCAGCCAAAATAAAATCTGCGCTGGTACCAGTCAGCGGCTCCAGCCGTGAACCAAGTCGAATGGTGCCTGGGGCACAGCTGGCGCCGCAATCAGGGTCCGTTCGACCCCAGTCGGCAGAGGTGCGCAAGAACCCTGATTCCGGGGCCGCGCCTCCCACCTGGGAGGCGCTGGTAAAAGGCACAAATGTGCCCGTAGCGGGATCAAAAGAGCCCGGCAGCGCCACCGGAAGCGCTGTGGTGGCAGTCGCAGTGGTGACAGTCGTAGTGGAGGGAGTGGTACTGGAGGGAGCTGTTGTCGCCGCAACCTTGGTCCCAGCCGTCATCGTGACCCCATTGAACCCCTGGGCCAACACCTTGAACTTGTCAGCCTTGATCACATTGGCGTCAAGGTTGACTGTGGATCCCGCCAATTCAAGCCGGGGAATCTGCAGGGGTGCCGCAATAGTGACTGGTCCGCCCCCCTTCCCCTGGGGGGCATTGGCATCCATCCCCAACCCCACCATCGTTGCCGCTGACCAATCCGGATTGGTCACCATCAGGCCTGATTTGCTGATGTTTTGATCAAACGAAAACAGGGCTCCAGTGGATGGATTTGTAAATATCAGTGAATCAACGGCCAGCAGCCCCAGGCCAGGCACCCCACTGGTGGAGAACGTTGAGCCCACAATGAATCCAAAGGGATTCATCAAGGTGAGGTGGGGGGTTCCCCCCTGCCAATTCTTCATCCCCAGGGAGCCATCCAACTTGCTGGGACCACTTTCAATTCGGCCAAAAATCGCCTGCACCCCAGAGGTGCCAGTGCCATCGAAACTGGCCGATGAACCAGGCGGCAGATCAAACCGCTGAAAGGAATGGAAGAGGTTGCCCCCCCGTTGGGTTCCCCCCTGGATCACCGCCGCAGAGCCACCGCTAACGGTGGTGCCCAGATCCCGAAACCCCGTGGAAGGAAGCACCTGGGCCCTCAGCGGCACCATGCCCAGCGGCAGCGAGCCCAAACCAGCCAGGAGCAACAGCAATCGGTGGCACGGGGATGACATGGGGAACCCAGGAAAATTCCAACTTGATTGGGGGCCAATCTGACAGGAATGAGCAGAATCACAGCGTTCTGTGAGATAGATCATCGATGCTCTGGCTGTTGGCTCAGCTGGTGGACCCGGCCCTCCAGCCCGGCCCCGTGCGGCTCCCCTCCTCACCAAGCTTCGAACGGCCAAGCCCAGAGCCCGCGCCAGGCCCTGCGCCGCAGCTAAGTCCGGAGATCAAAGGGCCAATCCACTACAGCCCTGAGGCCCTGGAGGAAATGCTCGGCTCCTGCAGCCAAGAGCAGGATCGCCTGGCAAAGCTGAACGCCTGTGCGGCCGCCCTCACCGCCCAGTTCGTGGCCGACGGCTATGTGAACTCCAAGGTTTATGTGGAAACCAGCCCGCCCCCCGGTCGCCTCGAGGTGGTGGAGGGGCAGCTTGTGGAAGTGCGGGTTCAGTGCAGCGACCCCAGCCTCTCTAAACGGGTGCGACGGCTGTTGGCGCCACTACAACAAGGCCCCCTGCATCTCCCCAGCCTTGAAACAGCGCTGTTGCGACTGCGCCAGCAAGCAGAGGTGGCCTCTGTAAAGGCCAGCCTCGGGCGCTTGGGCAGTGATCCCACCCGGGCCGTGCTGAATCTGGTGGTTATCCCCGCCCAGAATCCGATCCAGGGAGAACTAAGCCTTCGCAATGATGGCAACCCAGGCACCGGCGAAGCCCGCGGTTTGCTCGCCGTTCAGAAACGAGGCTTGTTCAACAGCAACGACAATCTGCTCCTCTATGGCGAACTGGATTCAGACAACAATCCAGAGGTCGGCTACATGCTTGGCTCGATCAGCTACACAGCGCCCCTTACTGATGGGCTCAGCCTCACCAGCGCCTTTGGCCTCAGCCGTCGCCAACTGGTGGAGGTGGATCAACCACTGCATGGGCTCTCCTACCGTCAGCTGCAGGGCTACGGCCAGCTGAACTGGAGCCTTGCCGAGACCCTGGATCAACAGTGGTATGCCTTCGCTGGCCTGAGCGTGAACCGCAACGATGTATTCATCGATGGCCGCTCAATCCCGCTAATCGTTGGCGGTGGGGACTACGGCTGGCTGAGAACCGGCTTCCTGCGGGCCGGGCTGGGCTTCAATGGCAATAACGGTTCCATAGCCTGGGGCGGCAACATCTATGGCCTCCAGGGCTTGGCCGGGTTGTCCACCCCCCATCAGCAGAACGCCTTGGGTCAGGTAGGCATCTACCCTGGTGAGGCCCGGGCGATTGGAGCCGTACTCGCAGCCAGTTGGGCCCCTGAATCCAGGCTACAAATAAACCTACGGGGAGCCACCCAATTGGCCCTAGCTGAACTCACCAGCGACATGGGCTTCACCCTGGGCAGTGATGCCGGCCTCCGCGGCTTACCAGGTCAATTGGTAAGTGGCGACAACGGCTACCTTGGCAATATTGAACTGGTATGGACGGCATGGAAAGGGGCCAAAAACCGTTTCCAGCTAGTGCCTTTCATCGGCGCCGGCGGCGTGCAGAGTGAACGCAACGGGACATTCTTTCAAGACACCGCCGGCTCCGGCGGCATCCTGGGGCGCTGGCTGCAAGGCAACCAATGGAGCCTGGAAATCGGCTGGGTCTCCCCTTTTCAAACGGAACAGCAGGAACTCTGGAACGACTGGCTGCTCAGCAAAGGGCTCTACACCCAGTTCAAACTGCGCTTTTAAACCATGGCCCGCCGTTGGAAAGCCCTGGTTGCCGTTCTCAGCCCCTATGGCATCGGCTTCCTTGTGCTGGCGGGACTCAGTGCCAGTGGCATCAGCGAAACCCTCAACCTGCTGCTTTATGACGTGAGCCTGAATCTGCGGGCTGCCCCCTCCGGCCGCAGCACCCCGGTGCGACTGATTGGCATTGATGAAGCTGATATCCGCCGCTATGGCTGGCCCCTAGACGATCACCTGCTCAGCCAGGCGGTTCAGCGACTGAGCCGCGATGGGGCCTTAGCCATCGGCATCGACCTCTACCGCGACCGGGGGATGGGCCCAGGCGCCGAAGAACTGAGGCAAGAGCTGCGCCGTAACCCAAAGGTGGTAGCGATCTTCAACGCCGCTGAGGCGATCCCAGCTCCGCCCACTACCCCAGCCCGGCAACAGGCTTTCAACGATCTGGTGGTGGATGGCGATGGGGTGCTGCGCCGGGACCTGGTGCATGTGGATGGCCAACCGGAAAACAGCCTGGCCCTGCCCCTACGGCTACTGGAGGTGGCCCAGGGGCATGCCAAACTGCGCCAGCGCTTTAACAAGGAGCCATTACGGCAACAATGGCTACAAGCCAGCTCTGGCGGCTACAGCCAGGTGGATGCGTCCGGTCGCCAACGGATGCTGGCCTTCCATCAGCCCGGCAGTTTTCCGCTCTGGAGCCTGACGCAACTACTGAACGGCCAAATTCCGCCGGCGCAGATCAAAGGTTCGCTGGTGCTAATCGGCAGTACGGCCGCCTCCCTGCGCGACAGCTTCAACACCCCCTTCACCCGTTTCAGCAGCGCCGCCAGCCTCGCCACCATGCCCGGGGTGGAGGTGCATGGCCATCGGCTCGCCGCCCTAGTGGATCTGGAGGGCGGCGGGAAATTCCAGATGGAGGCGCTCCCCAGCTGGGCGGAAGGACTGCTGTTGCTGCTGGCCATAGGGGCCGGCATCGCCATCGGCGAAGCGGCCCAGGCGCTGCGGCGCAGTGGCTGGCTGTTGCTAATCGGGGAAATAGTCCTGCTCGGCCTCGGCTTTGGACTGCTATTAAACGGCTATTGGCTGGCAGTGAGCCTGCCCGCCGCCAGCCTGGCGGTGTTAACGGCCGCCGGCTGGTTGCGGCGGGGGGCGGCGAGCCAACTGCAACGGCGCCAAATCGAACGGCTCCTAGGCCAAACCACCTCCCCTGAGGTGGCCGCTGAACTCTGGAAACAACGGGAAACCCTGCTCGAGGAAGGGCGCTTTCCCGGCCGACAACTAGCCGTAACGATCCTTTTCGCCGACATCGTTGGCTTCAGCAAGGTATCTGAACGGCTGCCGCCCACCGACACGCTCCAGTGGGTAAACAGGGGCATGGAACTGTTTGTGCCGCTGATCCATCGCCACGGAGGCATGGTGAACAAATTCACCGGCGATGGCTTCCTGGCGGTATTTGGTGTGCCCGTGGCCCAGGACCCCCGCCAGACCGCCACCAACGCCATAGCCACCGGCCAGGCCCTACAGGGGGCGGTGGCAGAATTAAAGAAAGAACTGCTGGCAGAACAACGGCCGATCCTGCGCTTGCGGGTAGGGATCCACAGCGGCGAGGTGATCACCGGTTCGATGGGCAGCAGCGAACGGATGGAATACGCCGTGATCGGCGATGTGGTCAATGTGAGCGCCCGCTTGGAATCCCTAGAGAAAGAACGGATGGATAGTGATTGTCGGGTACTGGTTTCTGAAACCACCCTTGAGTTGGTGGAAGCCAAGGATTGGCCCCTCAACAACTGGGGGGATTTCCCGCTCAAAGGTCGGGATCAAACCGTCAACGTCTACGAATTAATCGCAAACGAAAATTAGAGCTGCTGACAACGCACCGGCAGCTGCTCCGGCCAATCACCGGGCAGGGGATCTCCCCCCAGCACGGCCCTCAATTCTGCTGTGGGTACGGTGGCGCCACAGCTGGCCGCCAGTCGATCCAGCAGCGGCCCAGCGGGCTGGCCCGGCCGAATCAAACTGAGGGCCGGCGGCGAGGCGGTGGTCACAAAGCCCAAGGGATCACCAGAGGCCCCTGCTGCCCCAGGGCAGAGGAAGGAACTTTCCCAGCGGGTCTCGGAGGCCAGCGGCGGCAGGGTGAGCAAGCGCACCCCAGCGGCCATGGGCTCCAACTGATAGGAGCGCAGCCCCTGCAAATTCAGCAACAGCGGATAGGTTTGGGCCGCAGGGCCCTCCAGCAGGGCAATGCGGGGGGCCTTGCCCTGGGCTACCCCTTGAATGTTTGAGGCGGGCAGCAGATGGGCGATCAAGCGGGAGGTGCACTCACCGCGGGTGCCCCCACCCACCCGGCGGCCCGGAAATTGGCTGGACGACGCCTGTTGGGCCTGGCTGGGAGCGGGGAAGGGCCCCCCACCAACCAGCAAAGCCAGCGCCAAGAGCGCTTGGGGCAACTTCACCATGGAAGGATTCGGGATCAGATGCATATGGCAACCTTTGCACAGGGGGCCGGGTAGCCCTTGTCTCCGCCATCAATCGAAGCTGTGATCTTGCTCACGCTGGGCCTAGAGCAAACAGCGTTTCCGCAGGGGTTCAAGACTGAGCAAACGCAGGCCCCCCCCCTCTTCCTGTAGATAACCGCGCTCCCGCAACTTGCTGAGGGTGCGGGAGGTGGTTTCCCGGGAGAGCCCCGCCAGGGCCGCCAGCTCCCGCTGGGCCAGGGGGGGGATCAGGGCCAACACATCCTGGCCACCGGCGCTGTGGCGGGCCAACTCCGCCAGGGCATTGAGCAACCGGGTGGTGGCATCGGCGGAATGAATCACAAAGCGACGGTTTAGTTCGCGCAGCCGCTTGCTTTCCAGCTGGGCGATCGCCAGGGCCAGGGCCGGTCGGCTGAGCATCAACTGGCGGAATACCCCCCCCGGCAACTTCACCAGGCTGAGCGGAGTGAGCGCCAACACATCGGCGGAACGGGGCTTGTCGTCCAGCAGGGCCAACTCGCCAAACACATCCCCCTTCCCCAATAAAGACAACACCACCTCCTCCCCCTCGGAGCTATGGCAACGCACCTTCGCCAAACCTTCAAGGATCACAAACAGGGTTTCACCCCAGTCGTTCTCCTGCACCAACAACTGATCAGTGGCAATCGCCGTATGCAGCTGCCGTTCCAACAGCCGCTCCAGATCCGGGCGATCCAGGCTCTGAAACAACGGCAGGGCCTGCAGTTGCCCAGGGGAAAGGGGGGATAGGGCCATGTCAGCGGGGCAGCAGGAATAGGCAGGCCAGGGTCCAGAGCAATTTGCAGAACAGATGCAGGCCCTGGTCAGGCAGCAGCTGATACCAGCCGCGACATTTGCCCCAATCAATCAGCATGTGGGCTAGCCATTCCGCCAACCCCAGCAACGGCACCCCCGTGAGCAAGGCCACGATCAAACCATGGATAGCCCCGTGGGCCGTGAGCCAATAGCCCCAGGGCAAGGAATGGCCGGGTCCAGGGCACTTCTCCTGGGCCATGCGGTTGCTCTGCAGGCCAAAGTCGCCAAGGAAATGGCCCATGGCCAACATCAGAAACAGGTCAAACAGTTCCATCGGCCCAGTCATTCCTGGTTTGCATCAGCAAAGTCTGCCGTCAGGATGACTGGCAATACCACCCTTGCCCATGGTTGCCCTCAAGTTCTGGATTGTTGCAGCCCTTGGGATCCTGCTGCTGCTGGGGCTTAACCGCCTCTGCAGCCGCCTGCGCTGGCCCAGCTTCCCCTGGCGCCTGCCCAGCCTGGCCCTGCTGAGCTGGGCGCTGGGCAACGGCATCAACTGGAACGGCGCCAACCACAGCCTGCGCATCGTTGTGGCGATGGCCGACGACCTGCTGCTGACGGTGGCGATCACGCGGCTGCTGATCTGGCTGGTGCTGGAGTTGTTCCCCAGGCTACGGCTACTGCCCAGCACCCCAAAAATCCTGCGGGATCTGCTGTTGGTGCTGGTTAGCGCCCTGGTGGTAGTGGTGCTGTTGCAACAACGGGCCCGGGTGGACCTGCTGGGGCTAGTTACCACCTCAGCGGTGCTGACGGCGATCTTTGGCTTGGCAGCCCAGGAACCACTGAAGGATCTGATCGGCGGCCTCAGCCTGCAGCTGGAGCAGGTGGTAAAGGAAGGCGACTGGATCGAGGTGGAAGGCAATATCGGCCGGGTGATCTCCGTGACCTGGCGCGACACCGAACTGCGTTGTATTGATGGCTCCAAGCTGAATATTCCCAACAACCAGCTCACCGCCAAGGACCTGCGCAACTTCAGTCAATACGGCCCCTATGGCAACCGACTATTTATCGGCCTTGACTACAACCTGCCGCCGGCCCAGGCCAAGTCACTGCTGCTGCAACTGGCCCGCCAGCACCCCCTAGTACTCCATAATCCCGCCCCCGTGGTGCGGATCGCCGCCTTTGATGACAGCTCAATTCGCTATGAATTGCTGGCCTGGCAGGCCGACTATGGCCAGGGGCTGGGCCTGCGCAGCGACCTGCTGGAACAACTCTGGTACCTGCTGCGGCGCCATGGCCAAACGATCCCCTACCCGGTCCAAGACCTGCGGGTGACGGCCATGGTGGAGGCCGCTGCCCTGGTCGATGGCAACGACCAGAACGGCAAAGCAATCGCCCACAGCCAACAACTGGACCTGCTCCAAAAGGTCTCGATCTTTGCCAACCTCGCTGACAATCAACTGGAACAACTAATTGAAGCCAGTCAATGCCATAGCTATGGCCCCGGCGAAGCAGTGGTGAGGGAAGGGGACCAGGGCCAATCCCTGTTTCTGGTTAGCGCTGGCGAAGTGGAGGTGACTAAGCGTTTGGCCACTGGCGGTCAAATCACAATTACCCAACTGCACCGCGGCGAAATCTTCGGCGAGATGACACTCTGCACCGGCGAATGTCGCTCCGCCACGGTGCGCGCCACCTGCGAATCAAAACTGCTGGAGATCAAACGCGAAGCAATGGCGGCCCTGCTGCAGGAGGATCCCAGCCTGCTGGATAGCTTCAGCCAGCTAGTGAGCCAACGCCAAGCGGAAATCAACAATCTGGAATCAGAAGCTGCCTCCGCCCAGCAACAAGACCTGATGGAACGGATGCGCCGTCTGTTTAGCGGCTGGTTGCAGTGAGCCGTTCCGCCAACTGCCGCAGCAGGCCCCGCGAAAAATAACGGGAGCGATGCAGCAGTTCCTCAAAGGATTCGCGCGGCACCTGGAATGCCTTCAGCCCCTCAGGGCCCGCTTTCACAGTGTTATTGCGGGGGTTGCCAGTGATCACACCCATCTCCCCAATCGTTTCACCCGGCCCGAGGATCACCAGTGCCCCAGTCGGGATGCTGACCCGCCCGGAACCGGCCAACACCACCCCCAAGCCATCGCTGATCGCCCCCTCCTGCACCACCACCTCCCCGGGCTGCCAAGCATGGATCTCGCCCTGGCTAGCCACCCAAACCAGGCCCGCCGGCGGTAGATCGGCAAACAAAGGCGACGCCGCCAGGAATGGGAACTCAGCGGTATCAGGGTGGGGTTCCCCCCGGCGCTGGATCTCCAAGAAAGGCGAACTGGCCAGGCCCTGGCGGGGATGCTGCAAGCGGCGGGCGAGGCGCTCGGGGTGCCGCTGCCGCTCCAACATCAGCACCCAACCGGCCGTATCGGGGTCTGGATCTTCCCAGAGCAGGTCAAAGGCCTGCTCGAGGCTGCCCGCCGCCGCCATTTGCTGCGGCAGGGGCGGCAGCGCCGCGGCCGCAAGCCGGGGGTCGAGCAGTTGGGCCAACCCCTGCACCCGCAGTTCCATGGCCAGCAGCAGGGGGCGCAACATGGCATCCCTGCTGGCCTCTTGCTGGAGCAGGGTCAGTAGCGCTGCCTGGGTTTGCCACTCCAGCAACAAATGGTTGAGCCGCTGCTGCTCGAGGTTCCCCTTCGGCCCAAAGCTTTCAAGCATTTCCGCCCAACCTTCCCCACTGAGACCACAGCTGGCACGCAGCTGTTCCAAGCGTTCCGCCAGGGCTGGGCGGAGATTGCTGGGATCAAGCAGATCCATGCCGGCGGTAGCCAACAGGTCATGGATCGCCTCTGCCACCGCCTCCCTACGCAGGTCATCCACCTGGCGTTCGCGGGCATCGAGCCGCAACAGGTTGGGCTGCTCCTGGGCCAGCCAACGCATCGCTTCGTGGTGGTCCTGATCTTCAAGTTGCAGGGTTTGGCGCAGATCCTGCAGTTGCAAAAAGGCGGCAGCCCGTTCCAGACGGCCGGTGCGCAACATGTCGGCCACCACACCCCGGTAGATCTCGCGGGAGCGCTGCAACCCCACCGCCGGCATCGCCTTGGCAAGGGTGAACACCTCCTGGGGGGAGAGTTCTGCGAGCGAACGGCCATCCAGGGCCGCCGCCAACTCCGGCAAATCCTTTAGCTGGCGGCGCAGGCTCTCACTGGTGCTCTCCCGGCGATAGGTGGCCTGGTCTCGATCCCAACTACGAAACAGCCAAATCGCTGAAACGGTGAGCACCAGGGAACGAATTAACTGGCCCCCATGGGGCCCAAAGGCCCCCTGGCTCGGGTCCACAAACCAGAAGAAACTGTTGATCGCCGTAAAGGTGGCGATCAGGCGGGTGTGGAAAGTGGCGAGGCTGGCCGCCTCCCGCCGTCCCTCGCGGAGATAACGCCGTTGCTGCAGCTTGGCCAACGCCCGGAACAGGGCCACAGACAGCCAGGCGGCCAACACCAACGCCAGGGGCACTGCCACCAGGCTGGGCAATGGCAAGAAGGGAAACAATCGATCCAGGGCGCGCCCCGGTAAACCGGCGTCATAGGCCCAGAGCCCCGAACGCAGATAGATGAGGTCGCCGTTTTGGGCTGAGGCACCACCATCCATGCGCTGCATCAGCTCAAAGAAGGCCCACACCAACCCCGGATAGGAATACCAGGCCCAATCAAGACCCCGTTTGCCCGAGAGGTTCTGCCAGAAGGCCCGCTCGGCATCGATATCTAGGCAAGGGGCCTGGCAGGCCACACAGGCGCTCTGTTCCTTACCGCTATCCCCCAAGCTGCGGCACATCGACTGGGTGATTTTTGAATTGGTCCCGAGGTGGGCCGGGCTGCCCAGGGGACCGCGGGGGCCGGTGAGCACCGTCTGCACCGGTGCCATCGGACATACGTACTGGCACCAGGCCTTACCGCCATAGGCCCAGCCCACCAGAAGGGCCGCCGCCAGGGTTACCAGCAGAAACAGGGCCAAGCCCAAGGGGTTGCTGTTTACCACCAACAGGCGTAGACACAGGCCCGCAATTAATAACGACCACTGCAACTGCACGTGGTGGCGACCCAACCAGGAATCCGTGGCCACCTTCACCACCTCGGGCTTGCCCCCCTTACCAAGCCGGGTGCGCTGGCGACCAAGGGCCCGGAACAGCTGGGAGACGAAAGCGAGGGGACAGATGCGGCGCCAAAGCTCATGGCTCAGCAGCACGATCATCAACACACCACTGGGCACCACCACGCCCCAAAACAGGCGATTTCCCGGCTGATGGTGCAACAGGCAATGCAAATTGCCAGCCGAGCATTCCGGCACCAGGTTTTCTGGCATCGAGAGCGGCAGGAGCAGCGAAAGGATGATCAACAACCAGCCAATCAACAGCACCCAGCGCACGAGACGCGCCTGGGACTCAGACCAGCGACTGAAGATCTGCATGAATGCTGCGGCTGATTGGGCATGACCTTAGAAACAGCCCGGAGCTGCCACAAGCAACCGCCGCTCAACGGGCACAGAAACTCACTTGCAGGCTGAGTTGATCGGTGGGGGGCGGCAGTTCGCGCGGATCAAAGGCCGGCGCCGCCGCCATGGCCTTTAGGGCCATGGGTCGGGGTTGGGGTCCGCCCTCCAGCTGCACCTCCAGGGGCCGCAAGCGGCTAAGACCCAAGGCAGCGGCCAGCTCCTGGCCCTGGGCAAGGGCCTCCCGGTAGGCCTGTTTCAGCAACTGTTTGCGGGCGGCGGCATCCCCAGAGGCGGCGGCCTGGGCCTGCACCGGTTGCAACTGCACCCCCGCCAGGCTGCCCAGCTGCACCAAGCCATTGAGCTGCTCTGGTGCCAGCAAGCCACTCAATTGCACTGAGGCCTGGATCCGCCCGGAAGCGTTCCAGCTGCTGGGGGAACTCACCTCCAGCTGCTCCACCGCCAACCCCTGCAGCCCCTGACGCACCGCCCCCAGCCGCTCCTGCAACTGCTGCAGGGCCTGGGCCTGGTCGCGGTCCTCGGCCCGCACCGTAAGGCTGAAATGCAAACGCTCACTGGCCCGCTTCAGGCTGGCATTACCCCGGGCCTGGAGCAGGGTGCCCTCACAGGCAAGCTGCACCTCCGCCTTGCTGGAGCCAGGGCTGCCGCCAAGGGCCAAGCCCAGGCCCACCAGCAAGGCAGTGCCAAGCAGCTGTGTTCTGGTAACCATCAAAAGCCAAAACTGAGACAGCTCAGCTTGGCCAGCCCTAGTTACCGAGCGATGACCGCAGCGCTG
>Ga0209299_1000083_pt1 | contig 47245 bp, 37 predicted proteins | sample S_140806_MF_Meta_FD_187326 | JGI IMG/M metagenome (GOLD analysis project Ga0209299, IMG submission 187326) | Freshwater microbial communities from Lake Simoncouche, Canada to study carbon cycling - S_140806_MF_MetaG (SPAdes) (version 2) | ecosystem: Environmental > Aquatic > Freshwater > Lake ...
AGGTCATCTACTACCAGAAGTACCTGGTCGTCGACCCGGGCGCCACCGGCATGGAAGAGAAGGAACTCCTCGACGAGGAATCCTACCGCCGCGCCGTCGAACAGCACGGCCCTGACGCTTTCAAGGCCCGCATGGGCGCGGAAGCCCTCCAGCAGCTCCTCAAGAAGATGGATCTCGCCTCCACGGTCGAGAACCTCCGCGACCAGCTCCGCTCCACGCGCTCCAAGCAGATCAAGAAGAAGATCGCTCGCCGCATGAAGATCATCCAGGGCTTCCTGGCTTCGGGCAAGCGCCCTGAGCACATGATCCTGACGGTGCTGCCGGTCATCCCTCCGGACCTCCGTCCGCTCGTTCCCCTCGAAGGCGGCCGTTTCGCCACGTCCGACTTGAACGATCTCTATCGTCGCGTCATCAACCGCAACAACCGCCTGAAGCAGCTCATCCAGATGAAGACGCCCGACGTCATCATCCATAACGAGATGCGCATGCTCCAGGAAGCCGTCGACGCTCTCCTCGACAACGGCCGCCACGGCAAGCCGGTCAAGGATCGCGACCGTCAGCTGAAGTCCATCTCGGACATGCTGAAGGGTAAGCATGGTCGTTTCCGCCAGAATCTCCTCGGTAAGCGCGTCGACTACTCCGGTCGTTCCGTCATCGTCATCGGTCCTGAGCTCAAGCTCAACCAGTGCGGCCTCCCAAAGAAGATGGCCCTCGTCCTCTTCGAGCCCTTCATCATCCGCCGCCTCAAGGAACTGGGCTTCGCCCACACCGTCCGCGGCGCCCGCAAGCACATCGAGCAGAAGAAGCCCGAAGTTTGGGATATCCTGGAAGAAGTGACCAAGGGTCACCCGGTGTTCCTTAACCGCGCGCCGACGCTCCACCGCCTTTCCATCCAGGCCTTCGAGCCCATCCTCATCGAGGGTGACGCGATCCGCCTGCACCCGCTCGTGTGTACCGCTTACAACGCGGACTTCGACGGTGACCAGATGGCCGTCCACGTCCCGCTGTCCCTGGAAGCCATCATGGAGTGCAAGCTCCTGATGATGTCCACGAACAACATCTTCTCCCCGTCCAGCGGTAAGCCGATCCTCACGCCGTCCCAGGACATCGTGCTCGGTGCCTACTACCTGACGCTCGAGCCCGCCGACAAGCCGGCGGCCAACACCCACCTGCCGGTGCTCGGCTCCGTGTCCGAGGCGACTTTCGCCGAAGCCGAAGGCTCGCTCCACCTGCATGACTGGGTCCGTTTCGCCAACCCCGACTTCAATCGCAAGACGGTCCATGGCGAAGCCACGGGCAGCACGATCGTCACCACGGTCGGCCGCATCATCTTCAACACCATCTGGCCTTCCGAACTCGGCTTCTTCAACGAGACCGTGAAGAAGGGCCAGCTCGGCGACCTGATCCTGAAGACCTACAAGCATTGCGGCCGCGAGGCTTCGATCCCGGTCCTCGACGCGCTCAAGGAGACCGGCTTCCGCATCGCGACCAAGGCCGGCATCTCCATCGGCGTGAACGACATGATCTATCCGAAGGAGAAGGAAGGCCTCGTCCGCGAAGCCACCGCCAAGGTGCGTGAATTCCAGCGCCAGAACGAATCCGGTACGATCACCAACGACGAACGTCGTAATAAGGTCGTCGATACCTGGTCCGGCGCTACCGACGCCATTGCGCAGTCCGTTTACACGACGCTCTCGCAGTCCGCGAAGGTGGCCGGCGTGAAGAAGGGCGACCCTCGCCATTCCCACCGCATGCTCATCAATCCGGTCTACGTCCTCATGGACTCTGGCGCCCGTGGTAACAAGGCCCAGGTGAAGCAGCTTTGCGGCGCCCGAGGCCTGATGGCCAAGCCGTCCGGCGAGATCATCGAACGCCCGATTCTCTCGTCCTTCCGCGAAGGCCTCTCGGTCCTCGAGTACTTCATCTCGACGCACGGCGCCCGTAAGGGTCTGTCCGACACCGCGCTGAAGACCGCCGACGCCGGCTACATGACCCGTAAGCTTTGCGACGTGGCCATGGACGTGATCGTCACGGACTCCCGCGACGTCGCTCCCGGTTCCGAAGTCATCACGCTCGGCGACGCCGCCCTCGGTCGTCACCTGGCCGCCGATGTCGCGAATCCGTCTGGCGCCGCCAAGCCGCTCGCCAAGTCCGAAGCTCCGCTTACTGAAGAGCTCATCGCCAAGCTGCGTGACGCTAGCGTCGACCGTGTCCACGTACATATTCCCAACGGCGTGTGGAAGACCCCGATCTACGACGGTGACGAACTCCTGGTGTCGCTCTCCGAGCGCATCGTGGGCCGCTGCCCGTCCGAAGACGTCACGAACCCGCTCAATCCTTCCGAAGTCATCGTGAAGGCCGGCGTGCTCATCGACGAAATCGCCGCCAAGCGCATCGAGACCGTCGGTCTCGACCGCGTGAAGGTCCTCTCTCCGCTCACGCACATGAACGTGAACGCGATTCCGCCCACCTCCTACGGCCTCGATCCTTCGACTGGCCGCATGGTCGAGCGTGGTACCGCGGTCGGTATCATCGCCGCCCAGTCCATTGGCGAGCCGGGCACCCAGCTTACGATGCGTACGTTCCACATCGGTGGCGTCGCTCAGCTGAAGACCCCGGAAATCAAGTCCAAGGGCAAGGGCCTCGTCCAGTACGTCGACCTCACCACGGTCTCCGTCGGCGACAAGTTCATCGCCGTCAACGGCAACGGCTCGATCCGCCTCCTCAACGAGGCCGGCTCTCCGACCGAGGAATACCGCATCGTCGCCGGCTCCGTCGTCGGCGTCGAGGACGGCAAACCCGTCGACAAGGGCGTCCTCATCGCCGCCTGGGATCCTAACTCCACCCCGATCATCGCCAACGGCGACGGCAAGATCCGTCTCGTCGACATGATCTCCGGCGTCACCTTCACCGAAGAGCGCGACCCGTCGAACAACACGTTCTACAAGTCCGTCATCGAGCACTCTGACGAACAGAATCCTCAGATTCAGATCATCGGAGCCAACGGCAAGGAAGTCGGTTCCTTCTCGATCCCCGCCGGCGCACGCGTCGAAGTGGATGAAGGCGACAAGGTCAGCCGCGGCTCCATCGTCGCCAAGATCCCCCGTCAGGCCGCCAAGACCCAAGACATCACCGCGGGTCTGCCGCGCATCTCCGAGCTCTTCGAGGCCCGTCCTCCGAAGGACGCCGCCGAGATCGCCAAGATCGACGGCACGGTCCGCTTCGAGCCTTCCATCCGCGGCAAGAAGCGCCTCGTCATCGCCGACTCGATCGGCCGCGAAGAGGAGCACCTCATCCCACACGGCAAGCACATCATCGTCGCTGCAGGCGACAAGGTGAAGCAGGGTCAGGTCCTCACCGACGGCGCCGTCGACCCGCATGACATCCTCGACATCTTGGGCCAGTCCAAGGTGCAGGATTACCTCATCACCGAGATTCAGAAGGTCTACCGCACCCAGGGTGTCGTCATTAACGACAAGCACATCGAAATCATCGTCTCGCGCATGCTCCGCAAGGTCCGCATCACCGAGCCGGGCGACTCCGATTACCTCTGGGGCGAACAGGTCGACCGCACTCTCCTCGCGGAGAACAATCGCTCCATCAACGAGCGCGGCGGACAGATCGCCGAGTCCGAGCCGATTCTCCTGGGCATCACCAAGGCCTCGCTCGAGACCGAGTCCTTCATCTCCGCCGCCTCCTTCCAGGAGACGACCCGTGTCCTGACCGACGCCGCCACGATGGCCAAGCGCGACAACCTGACCGGATTCAAGGAGAACGTCATCATGGGTCACCTTGTTCCCGCTGGCACAGGTTTGCCTGCATATCGTCGCATTCGCGTCTTCCAGACCCCTACCCCGGCTTAACCTGAGCGCAGAGGATGGGAATCAGCCCCCGCCCGGAAGGGTGGGGGCTTTGTTTTTTGGGGTATCGACGCGGTTTGGGGGTTGATGCCTCTTCCTGATTTACCTATCCCTAACCTATCCCTAACCTATCCCTAACCCTAAGACACTCCTATGCCCCGCTTCCTCATCGCTGCTTCGGCCCTCACTGTCTCCGCCTTAGCCCAAGCCGCCAACTGGATCCCGACCTCGCCGCTCATCCAGGTCGGCAATGACTGCGATATCTTCTTCAACGCCTCGGCCGCCCTAGAGGTCACCGATAATCTTTACTCCAGTTCCACCAAGACCTCCGCCACGAGTTGGACGCTCACTCCGGGCTTCGTTCTCGAGTACGGCAAAGACTCGGCCCTCTCGGCGAACCTGTCGGTCAATCGCACGTTCGTTAACTACGCGGCCAGCTCTCAGTCCAATCTAGAAGACTCCCGGGATGCTATCGTCGCCCGGGTTAATTTTGCCGACGGAGGTCCGCTTGCGCTTTCCTTCGACTCGTCCTATCGCCAGACGGCCCGTAACGACGACCTGCAGATGCAGGGTCTCGGGGGGCTTATCGGTGCCACCCTCGTCCGCCAGGCTAACTACGCCCATAACTTCCAAGCTGACTATAAATTGACAGAGAAGTTTAGCATCGGGCTGGGCTACGGTAATACCTACAGCCACTACCTCGACCCGGTTACGACCGGCACCTCCGGCAACTATGTCTATAACACCAATCAGCTCACCGAGCTGAACACCAAGTCGATCCCGCTTAGTTTTAACTACAAGGCCTTCGAGAAGCTGTCCTTTGGCCTTGCCCTGCAGCATGACGTGACCGACTACTCCGCCGCCCCCTATTACAGCCAGACCACCCCGATTCGCCCCGCCCTTACGCACGAGCAGCTCATCAAGGATTTCATCGGCCTGACCGCCAAGGGGCAGCTCACCGAATCCGGTAAGCTTAACGGCAATATCCGCGTCGGCTACTCCCAGTATCATTACGACGCCGCTCCTAATGATTCGGACCTTTCCTATTCGATCAGCCTGAGCCACACGCTGACCGAGAGGATTAGCCATTCCCTGACGCTCACCCGCGACGTGACGGCCTCCTCGACCAACACCCAGATGGCCTCCAAGAATTACACCTACGGCATCAGCTTTGTCATGTCCGAGGATCTTAACCTTAACTTCACGGCCACTAAGAGTGACGTCCTGTCGAGCTCCAGCGATGTGGGCACCTACATTTATAATCTCGGCGCTGACTATAAGTACTCGAAGTACCTGACCTTCCAGGCGGGTTATGTCATGAACGACTCCAAGGCCTCCGTCGCGACTTCGACCTACACCTCCAACGCCTTCACGCTCTCGGCGGCCTTCCGTTACTGAGTCCGTCCTCTCGGCTTGCGGACAGGCAGGACCGGTTGACCGATAGGTCAAGACCCTCCACATTCCCTCCATGCCTTCCGTCTTGAAAAGCTTACTCAGCGTCCTTGCCGCCGCTGCGCTTTTGACCGCTTGCTCCGGCGCTCGTTCGCCGTCCGTCACCTCCGCGTCGCTTGAGCCGGAGAACGTCCTGACACTCGGCAAGGCCGGCCCGGATTCGTCTAACGACTCCGCCCCGCCCGTCGTGGCTCGGACGACTGCCGACCCCACGGTCGCTTCCTCGGCCTCCGCGCAGACGGCCTCCGCCGCGGGTTATGTGCTCGCCGCTCCGACGGCGCAGGCAGAGGTGGCGGTCAACCAGAACAGCTACCGCCTGCGCGCGCGCGACTTCATCCGTATCCTCGTCATCAACGAGCCGGACACGCAGATCGAGCGACGCATCAATGCCGACGGGACCGTCGATATTCCGTTCCTCAAGAAGCTCGTCCCCGTCTCTGGTCTCACGCTCACGCAGGCACAAGTCGAACTGGCCAACCAGTTCAGGCTCTATTTCAAGAAGCCTCAGGTCACGATCTCCATCGTCCAGTATGCCGAACGAAGGGTCTATATCTCCGGCTATGTCGGCAGGCCTGGGCCAGTTTCAATCCCGCCCGAGGAGACCCTGACCCTCGGCCGAGCCCTCTCGATGGCGGGTGGCGTTCTGCCACGTGGCAATCGTTCCGATGTGACGATCAAGCGTAGCCAGGATGGCTCTCCGTTGGTCATCTCGAAGGATGTCCGTCGCATTGACGATGGCGATGAACCGGACTTCGTCCTGGAGGACGAAGACCAGATCTACGTCCGCGACAGCCGCATCTGATCTCTTTCCATGGCCACCCCGGATCCCTCCTCAGATAATCGACCGCCCGAGCCATCTCGCGAAGGAAATCCTGGTTACGGATCCTACGGAAACTACGGGCAAGGCCAAGGCTACGGCCAAGGCCAAGGCCAAGGCTACGGTCAAGGCCAAGGCTACGGTCAAGGCTATGGCGCTTATGGTGCCGGTAACTATCGCGGCGGCAACTACGGCTACGGCTATAACGCCGGTTATGGAAAAGGCGGAGCCGGGGAGTCCAACCCCATCCAGAACTACCTGCTGATGCTCAGGGAGCGTTACTGGTGGATCCTGCTCTCCGCACTCGTCTTCCTGACGCTGTCATTGTTGAATACCTACAACGTCGTCCCGGAATATCGCGCCACCGGCCGCCTGCGCGTCTTCCGACTGGCGCCGAACATCAACGGCGGGTCCTCGGCGGTGGACGAAAACTTCAAGATCGTCTCGAACGACGACTTCTTCACCGCGATCGAGGCGATGCGCAGCGCGAATATCATCGAAAGTGTATCGAAGCGCCTCACTACCGCCGAACGCAAACAAGTCCTAGAGCCTTACCAGGCGGGCAATATCTTCTCGGGCCCCCTCACCGAGCAGGAGGTATTCGCCCGTCAGCGCGGGATTAATCCCCAGCGACAGACCTTGGTGATCAATGTCGATTTCACTCACCCTAATCGTGACCTCGCTCGCCAGGTGGCACGGATTTTCTGCGAATCCATCAAGAAGTACAGTGAGGACGACCGTCTGATGGTCACCAATCCGCTCATCGAGAAGGCCCGAATCGAGATCGAGACCCTCGAGGACAAGGTACGCCGGCTCAACGAGCAGAAAAATAACCTCATCAAGAACCAGAAGCTGCTCTCTATCGCGAAGGACACCAATACCCTGACGGCCGAGCGCTCGGTCCTGGTGCGTGACCGCGAAGAGACCCGCAAGCAGATGGATGAAAACGAGATTCTCGTGCTGGTCATCGCCAGCTACGAGGCCGAGGGCCGTCCGGTCGGGGATATCCCTCAGATCCGTGCTGATAGCGACGTCGCTGCCGCCCAGACGGCCATCAGTTCCTCTAAGATCCGTGTTAGCCAGATGACCGAGACCTACACGGACCAGCACCCGAAGCTCGTGGCCGAAAGAGAGGCCCTGAAGCAGCTAGAACGTCAGCTCAAAGAGGCAACGACTCAGGCCATCAAGTCCCGACGCAGCTCCCTTGATAACGCCAAGGCACGTCACGAGGCCATTTTGCGCAACCTGCTCGCCAAGGAGGAGGAGATCTCCCGCTTGCAGTCCGCCAACGTCGACCTCGAGCGGGTCGACAAAGAAATTCACGCCAACGAAGAATTCCTCGGGCGCATGAAGCTCAGTTATGAGGAGGCCAAGCTGCGCTCTTCTACTTCCGGGACCAGCACGTCGATCAGTATCCTGGATGCGCCGTCGGTTTCGGATAAGCCGATCAACAAGAACTATTTTTTTAGCGCCCTCGTCGGCATCGGCTCCGGCCTGCTTTTCGGCGTCGTGCTCATCATCGTCATCGGGACCCTCGACGACCGTATCAAGTCCGCCAAGGACGTGGAAGGGTCGCTCGGATTGCCGCTTATCGGCACCATCCCCCGGGCGACCGTTACCTCCGGCCCCGACCGCGCTCTCCTTGCCCGTCAGGATAAGGACCGTATCGCCACCGAGGCCGTCAGGTCGATTTATTCGGCCCTGAAGGTAAATCCAGCCGTCTCCAAGGCCCGCGTCTTCCTGGTGACGTCCACGCGTCCTAGTGAAGGTAAGACATTCGTAGCGACGAACCTGGCGCTGCTTTTCGCCCAGCATTCCGAACGTGTGCTGGTGATCGACGTCGACTTACGTCTGCCTAACGTCGGCCCTTCCCTTGGCTTCACGGGAGACGGCGGCCTCAGCAAATGGTTTAACTCCGAGATGACCCTCGACGAGGCGATTGTTCGGGATGTCGCGCCCGGGCTGGACGTACTCCCGGTCGGCCTGAGCTGCAAGAATCCGACACAAGTCATCAATAACCCCAAGTTCCTCGCGATGATCGAGGAGCTGAAGGGCCGCTACGACCGTATCTTCATCGATTCACCGCCGATCGGTGCGGTCTCCGACGCGCTGCACATCCTCCCGAAGGTGGACGGTGTGCTCTACGTCGTCCGCTATAACGTGGTGAACGCCCGTAATGCGGTCTCCTGCCTCTCGCGTCTGCGCGACGCCCATGCCCCGCTCCTCGGCGTCGTGCTCAACTCGATGTCCGTGCGAATGGCCTCCGCCTATACAGATAGCTACGACTCCTCGTACCGTAAATATTACGTGGATGAGCCCCGCGGTCCCGCTGACCCGGACTCAGCCAGATCCTGATTTTCCGGCCATGCGTTCGATCCTCCTGCTCCTTTCCGCCTTCGCCGTCGTCGGCTGCCAGAACGTCCCGATCACGGGCCGCTCCCAGTTCATCCTCGTGGAGGAGTCCGAAGTGGCTTCCATGTCCGCCTCTGAGTTCTCCAAGATGAAGAAGCTCCCGGCCGACGCTCGTCTGCCGAAGATTCGCGAGATAGGGCTCAAGATCGTCGCCGCCGCCCGCCGCGACGACAAGGCCGGGGTGCTGCCGCCTTCCTCGAAATGGGAATTTGCCATCATCGATGACAAGACCCCTAACGCCTTCGCGATGCCCGGAGGCAAGATCGGGTTCAATTCAGGGATGTTCGTCTATGCCCCGACCGATGCGGATATCGCCGTAATTCTAGGTCACGAGGTCGCCCACGTCATCTGCCGTCACGGCTCCGAGCGCGTCTCGCAGGTCATGGGCGTAGCGCTGGCGGCCGCGGTCGCCGACGAGGCCACCAGGAATTCTTCGGCCAAGACCCGCTCTTCCTGGATGGCCGCCGTGGGTATCGGCGCGCAATACGGAATCCTGCTGCCTTTCAGTCGTGGTCATGAGTCCGAAGCCGACCACCTCGGTTTGCTCTTCATGGCCCGCTCTGGTTACGACCCTGCCGCCGCCCCTGCTTTCTGGAGCCGTTTTGCCAAGGCCGGCAGCAAGACCCCCGAATTCCTCTCGACGCACCCGTCGGATACCACGCGCGTGAAGCAGCTCCAAAGCTGGCTTCCCGAGGCGAGGGCCCAGATGCCGAAGCAGCCTTAAGGCTGCTCAGCGTCTTTCCGGGACGAGCGGGCAGGTGAGGTAGACGCCCTTCGGGTCGTTGAAGGCCCTGATCGAGCGTAGCCACTTCGCGTTGGCCTTGAGGAAATCCTTGGCCGGGTCGGACGAAGCCTTGGCGAAGAGGGGGGAATCACCGTCACCGTCCGAAAGCAGCTTCTGCAGCAGGTTCTCACGGCCGGAATGCAGGGCGGGCACCTGGATCAGTTCGGCTTCTTCGGTCTTGGCCAGGGCCTTCGCTTCCTTGATCGCATCGCGTAATCCTCCCAACTTGTCGACGAGGCGGAGTCCGCGGGCGTCTTCGCCCAGCCAGACGCGGCCTTGGGCGATTTCGTGCACGCCGTCTCGTCGCAGGCTGCGTCCTTCGGCGACGATGCGCAGGAAGTCTTCATAGACTCCGTCCACCGAGGTCTGCACGATCGCCAGCTCTTCGGGGGTCGCGGCCCGATGCTCCGCGAGCAGGTCGGCGTAGCGGGCGGTCTTGACTCCGTCGGTCCCCAGCTGAACTTTCTTGGCAAGTTCACCGTAGTTGAAGTGGAGGCCGAAGACTCCGATCGAACCGGTGATCGTCGACGGGTCGGCCATGATGAGGTTGGCCTTGGCTGCGATGTAATAGCCACCGCTCGCCGCGACGTCGCCCATCGAGACCACGACCGGGATGCCCTGGTTCTTGAGCAGTCCGACTTCTCGCGCGACGACGTCGCTGGCGAAAGCCGAGCCGCCCGGGCTGTTCACGCGGAGCACGACCGCCTTGATGCGCTTGTCTCCGCGCAGCAGGCGCAGGTCGCGGGCCAGGCGGTCTCCGCCGATGTCGCCCGGCGAGCCCCAGCCGTCGACGATCTCGCCTTCGGCGTAGACGATCGCGATCTTGGGGCCGCTGTGCGGCAAGGTCACCTTGCTGGCGTAGCGATGCAGGTTGACCTGCAGGAATGAGGTGCCCGATTCGTCGGCGCCGGCGCCGGCGGCGCGGACCTGCTTGACGAGCTCGTCCCGGTGCATCGCCTTGTCCGCCAGCTTGAGCTCAACGGCTTTCTGGGCGGCGTAGATGCCGGCCGTATTGACCGTCTTCGAAAGGGCGGCGGCGGAAAGGCCTCGCGATTTGGCGACGTCGCCGAGCACGCGCTTCCAGATTCCGCCCATGAGGGCCTCCGACTGTTCCCGCGCCGCCTCGCTCATGACGCCGCCGAGGTAGGGTTCTACGGCAGACTTATATTTGCCGACCTTGGTCACCTGAACCCCGATGCCCAGCAGTTTCAGCGAGTCGCCGAAATACATGTTATAAGAGGCGAGTCCCTTCAGTTCGACTTCGCCGGCCGAGTGAAGGTAGACCTTGTCCGCGACGCTGGAGAGGTAGTACTCGCCTTGCGTGCCGTTTTCGATCCAGGCGATCACGGGCTTGCCGCTGGACTTGAAAGCATCGATCGCCTTGCGGATCTCGGCCTTCTGGGTCAATCCGGCGGAGAGCGGTCCGCTCAGGAGGATGCCGACGATATTCCTGTCCTTGGCGGCGAGATCGATCGCTTCGAGCGCGCGGAGGAGGTCGAGTTCTGGTCCGCTGTCCCCGAGCAGAAGGAAGTCCAGCCCGGGCGCCCCGTGGGCTGGGGTGTCGTTGATCGTCAGGTCGCCCCCGATGACGAGCATCGTCTTCGGCTTCACGGAGACCGAGGGGGAATCATGGTTGCCTCCCGCCGAGCTCGCGAGCGAGACGATGAGGATGACCAGCGCGAAGCTCCCGACGGCGATGGCGAGGAAAGTGCCAAGCGCAGAGGCGAAGACGGACTTGAAGAAATCTTTCATGGGTGGTCGAAAGGGGAGGGTGTCGTTGAAATGATGCTTTCATGTCTCCTTTTCGCCAACCAAAAGCTCAATTTTGATTCCTTCTTTCCTCTCGATGCCGCCCCTCTCGGCGGCTAGGTTCGGGCTATGTCAGAGCCCACGTCCTCAGCCGGAGCCGCCACTTCCCGCAAGGCCCTGGCCATCAATCTCGACCGATCCGCCTACGGCGCCTTCGCTGAAATCGGGGCAGGGCAGGAGGTGGTCCGGCATTTCTTCAAGGCCGGCGGCGCTTCGGGCACGGTGGCGAAGAGTATTTCAGCCTATGATATGCGCGTCAGCGACGCGATCTATGGTCACCCGCAGCGTTATGTCTCCCGTCAGCGCCTCGAGCAGATGCTGGACCACGAGTATGGACTCCTGGTCGATCGCCTGAAGACCGAGCGGGGCCCGGTGACCCGCTTCTTCGCCTTCGCCGACACGGTCGCGACGACTCCGCATGACGGCAAAGGGCAAGGCCACTCCTGGATCGGCATCCGCTTCCAGGATCAGCCTCAATCTGAACCGAGCGAGGTCATCCTCCATCTCCGCCTCTGGGACAAGGACGCAGACCGCCAGCAGGACGCCCTCGGCGCGGTCGGCGTGAATCTTATCCACGCGGCCCTCAATACCCGCGATAGCGTCGACAACTTCCTGACCGCACTGATCGATGAAGTCGGCGCCGGCCGCGTCGAGGTCGAGTTCGCTCATTTCAGCGGCCCGGCCTTCGGGGCCTTCGATAACCGCGCCGCGGCCCTGCGGCTCGTCCGTCTCGGGCTCACCGATGCCGTGCTCTTCGGCCCCGAAGGAGACCCGCAGGTTCCAAGCGAATATTTTTACAAGCGCTCGGTGCTGGTCGCCCGTGGCACTTTCCGCCCGGTCTCAATCGTCAACGAGGACATGCTGGCCTGCGCGCTCCGCGCCTTGCCGGAGGGCGGCAAAGATGTGCTTCCGCTGTTCGAGATGTGCATCGGATCCGACCCCCACCCGGAATCCGAACTCATCGACCGCATCCGCCTCGTGGGCGCGATGCAGCACCCGCTCTTGGTCACCCGCCATCGAGGATGGTACCGCCTGCCGGCCTATTTCCGCCTGCATACGACGGGCAGCATCACGCTGGTCGCCGGCATGAACAACCTCGTCGACCTCTTCAATCCCGAGCACTACACCCACCTCGAAGGCGGCGTCCTGGAGTCCTGTGGCCGTCTCTTCAAGGACGGCGTCCGTGTCATGGTCTATCCGATGCGCGGCGACCAGCTCCGCCGCCTGATCCTTGACCCGGTCGCCTGCAAGGTCTGCTTCCCGGAGAGCTATAGCATCGCCGAGGATTCGGTGATCACCGCTTCCGCCATTCAGATGCGCCCCTCGGTGGCCGGCCTGTTCCAGCACCTGCTCAACAACGGCTTCCTGGTGCCGATCACGGGGGCGGATCCCCAGGCGATGGCCTGCCAGCCGCGCACCTTGGCCGAACGTATCCGCAAGAACGAGGGGGGCTGGGAAAAAGAAGTGCCTCCTTCGGTTGCGGTCGCGATCCGGAGCCTCAAGTTGTGGGCGAGGTAGCCCATGCCCGTCACTTCGCTCCCCCCCGCCCAAGATACCGAGCTCTCGCTCTCCGTCGAACGCGCCTATCGCGAGTCGTTGGTGACGGATCGCCTCGGCGCCATCTGGTCGCTGATACTGGCTAAATGTTTCCTGGCGCAGTGGGCGATCCTCCGTTTCTCGATTCCGATCAGCGGGCCGCGCTATATCTGGACGCTCACGCTGATCATGGGGGTTGTCGCCTCGGCGTATTACCTGCACGCCCATCGGGTGAAGCTATACCTCCTGCCCACCCACTTCCGCGTGAACGCCGCGGTGCTTGTGGGCCTTGTCGTGGCGTTAGGTTTCATCGCATACGCCTATTTCGCCCTTGGCCTGCTTTCTGCCGAGCTCGCCTCGTCCTTGGCGGCGGTGCTGCTGGGCTCATGGTCCCTCGCGCGTGCGGCGTTACGCCGTGCGTGGCCTCCGTTGTTCGGCGCTTTCCTCTGGTGGGGTCTCGCCGCTACGGCCCTGCGTTCGCCGGCCGACCAGGCGTTGCTCTGGTTGGGGCTGGGCTTGCTATGCGCGCAAGCGTTGCCGGGCTTCGCGGTCGCGGCCGAGGTGTCCCGCCGTCGCGTCTGATCAGGCCGTCGTCTTGCCGCCGGCGCTGTTCATGAGGTGCGTCATGAAGCGCTTCATGGCCGGCGTCAGGACGCGGCCCTTGCGGTGCAGGATGGCCAACGGACGCGCCACGCGGCGGTCGCGCAGGCGGAGCATGACGAGCGTGCCTTGCTCGACTTCCTGGCGGATGGTACCTTCCGGGACCAGCGCCACGCCGGCATCGACTTCCACCGCGCGCTTGAGCGTCTCGATGTTGTCGAACTCCATGGAGGGTTCGAGTTCGATGCGCTGCTCGCGGAAGAACTGGTCGAGCGCCTTGCGCGTCGGAATATCCTGGTCGAAGCCGATGAACTTGCCGCCCTGCAGGTCGGCGAGGTCGATCTCCTTCTTGCCTGCAAGCTTGTGCTTGGGCGAGCAGATGGCGACGAGCTGGTCTTCCATCAGGGGGATGATCTCGACCTGGCGGGTCTTCTGCGGGAAGGCCACGAGGCCGAAGTCCACGGCGTTCGAGATGACGTCCTCGTAGACGAGGTTCGAGCGACGGTATTCGACGCGCACGTTGACGTGCGGGAACTCCTGCATGAACGATTTCACGTGCGGCGGAAGCTCATGGAGGCCGATCGAGACGATGGTCGAGATGTGGACGGTGCCGCTGACGACCTTGCGCATCTCCTGCATCTCGCTGCCGACCTGCTCGTAGCGGTTGAGGATGTCCTTGGCCGCCTCGTAGAGGCTGCGGCCTTCGCGCGTGAGCCGGAACTGCTTCTGGCTGCGGTCGACGATCAGGACGTTGAAATGCTTTTCCATCGAGCGCAGCTGCTGGCTGACGGCCGACTGGGTGATGGCGTTGAGCTTGGCCGCCTTGGAGAAGCTTTCGTTGTCCACCAGGTCGCGGAAGATCTTCAGGTTCTCGATATGCATGGGAATGAAAGACCCCATGATTAATGAATCTAATGGGTAATGGCTTCAAGTGTAGATGTGCTAATCCTAGGCCTTGGCCCTCCAGGCGGCCTGGGGAGCCCGACTTGTTGACTCCCCGCCCGTTCTCCCTCCCTCTGGTTCAAATGGTCTCCTCCGACCAGTTTAAGGCCCACTACGAGGGGGTGCTGACCCGTATCGCGAACGCCTGCGCCCGGGTCGGCCGCGACCCGGCGTCGGTCAGGGTGCTGCCGGTGACCAAGACCAACCCGGTGGAGGCCGCGTTGATGGCCTACGGGCTTGGCTTGCGGGCCGTCGGCGAGAATCGCGTGCAGGAGGCCGCAGGAAAGCGCCCGATGGCCCCTTCCGACCTGCGGTGGGAACTCATCGGCCATCTGCAGTCTAACAAGGCCAAGCATGCCCTGCGGGTTTTTGATGTCATCCAGACCGTTGACTCGCCCGACCTCGCCGTTCGCCTAGGCCGTCTGGCCGGCGAGATGGGCCTGCGGCCGCAGGTGCTGCTTCAGGTCAACTCCGGTGACGACCCTGCGAAGTTCGGGTGCGAGCTCGCCGATGCTCCTCGGTTGCTTGAGGCGGCCTTGGCACAGTCGGCCCTGGTTGTGCGGGGGCTGATGGCCGTCGCGCCGCTCTCCGAGAATCCGGCGGACGCCGATCGCACCTTCGTCGAGCTTCGTCTTTGCCGTGACTCCCTGGCCGCCCGCTTCGGGGTGGCGCTCCCGGAACTATCGATGGGCATGAGCGGAGACCTTGAATCCGCCGTCGCGGCAGGTTCTACTTGTGTCCGCCTAGGTTCGACCTTGTTCGGCCGCCGTCCCACCGTATGATCCGCCGTCTTCAAATCCGCGACCTCGCCCTGATGGACCGCACCGAGCTCGAACTGGGTTCGGGCTTCACGGTGGTCACGGGCGAGACCGGCGCCGGCAAGTCTGTCTTGCTCGGGGCGCTTTCCCTCCTCGCAGGCAATCGTGCCGCGAAGACGATCGTTCGTAAAGGCGCCGAGGAATGCTCGGTCGAAGCCGAGCTCGAGACCGACGGCGACAAGCGTTTCGACGAGGTCCTGAAATCCCTCGACCTCCCGGCCTGCGACGACGGCCTATTGATCCTGAAGCGTTCGGTGCATGCGACCAAGGCGGGGCGGATCTCGATCAACGGTGGTTCGGCCACGCTCACGCAGCTCCAGCAGCTCGGCGAATTATGGATCGATTTCCATGGCCCTGGCGAGCCGCAGAAGCTGATGCGCGCCGAGACGCAGCTGGAGATGCTCGACCTGCATGCCGGACTGGCCTCCGCGCTCGCGACCTACCGCCCGGGCTGGCGCCTGCGCAACGACCTGCTCCGCGAAGCGGCCGAAGCCGCCACGGCCGAACGTCTCTCCGAAGACGAAGCAACCTTCCTGCGCTCGCAGCTCGTCAAGCTGGATTCGCTGGACCTCTCCGAGGAGGCCATCACCAAGCTTGAACGCGACCACGCCCGCTCCTCCCGAGCCCAGGAGCTCGCGGCCTTGCTCGGCCAGCTGGAGTCCGGCCTGGGCTCCGATGGTCTGGGTGAGGTGCTCCCTAAGCTTCTCAAGGCCGGTGATGACATCGCCCGTATCGACGCGGATGCGGAATCGCTCCGCGATCGTCTGAACTCTCTCGCGGCCGAAGCGGAAGATATCCGTGCCGACTTTGCGCGCCTGGGTCGCGGACTCTCCTCCGACGATGAGTCCGCCGCCGAACTCGAGGGGAAGATGAACCTCTGGTTGGAGTTTCGTCGTAAGTACGGACCCGGCGCCGAAGCGGTCCGCGAGAAGCGCGAGGCGCTCCGTCGTCGCCTGGCCTCGCAGGGCGACGTCGAAGCCCGCGTGACGAAACTGAAAGCCGAGGCCGCCAAGGTGGAGAAGGATCTCCGCAAGCAGGCCGAGGCCCTCCGTGCCGCCCGTACCAAGGCCGCCGAAAAACTCGCCGCCGCCGCCCGCAAGATGCTTGGATCGCTCGGCTTCAAGAAGGCCGACCTGCGTATCGAGGTAGCGGTCGCCGAACTCGGCCCGCACGGCGCCGATGCGGTCCGTTTCCTTTTCTGCCCGAATGCCGGCCAGGACCTCCTGCCGCTCGACCAGATTGCCTCCAGCGGCGAAGCCGCCCGTGTGATGCTCGCCCTGAAGACCGTGCTCGCCGCCGTCGACCGCACCCCGGTCCTGGTCTTCGACGAGGTCGATGCCAATGTCGGCGGTGAGATCGGCGCCCAGGTCGGCCGTGAGCTCGCCGCGCTCGGCAAGGGTCATCAGGTCTTTTGCGTGACGCATCTCCCGCAGGTCGCCGCCCTCGGCCATGCCCACCTGGTCGTCACGAAGACGCAGGACGACAAGTCGACGACGGTCGAGATCGCTCCGGTCCACGGCAAGCGCAAGGATCGCGAGTCCGAACTGGCCCGCATGCTCGGCGATCGCGCCAGCAAGGTCGCGCTCTCCCACGCCCGCGAGCTGCTCGACGGCGCGAAGTAGGCTCAGGCCTTCTTCACGAAGCGATCCAGACGCAGGCGCTGGATCATGCGCAGTCCGATCGCGGCCGCCCATGGCTTGGGCAGGCGCGCCGAGAAGACGGCCAGGATCTTATGCTTCCAGCCGGTGACGACGACCGGTCGATGCGCCGCCATGCCGCGCACGGCTTCGTCGGCGCACTCGTCGGAGGTCTGGCCGCCGAGGCCGGTCGAGCTCGCGAAGCCGGCGGCCTTGGAGAAGTTCGTCGAGACGGGGCCGGGGCAGATCGCCACGCAGCGGATGCCGTGGCGCTTCGCCTCGGCGTCGAGCGCGACGCTCCAGTCGAGCATGAAGGATTTCGTCGCGGCATACGTGGTCATCAGCGGCGTGGGCTGGAAGCCAGCGAGCGAAGCGACGGTAGCCACCATGCCGCCGCGCGCTTTCAGTTCATCCCACAGACGTCCGGTGAGTTCGACCGGTGCGCGCACATTGACGTCGATCATCTTCAAGGTGTGATCGACTCCTGGCCCCGGAAACTCTCCGTAGGCGCCGAAGCCACTGTTATTAATCAGTAGCATCCTGCCTTCTCGGGGCATAAGTTTTTGTAATTCGCAGACAACCGACGCGATGTCAGCGGGTTGCGAGAGGTCGCAGGTAAGGTGAGTGAAGTTCAGGGAATTCGGGACACCCTCGGGAATCGTCCGGGAAAGGTTGAACACCGCCGCTTTGGTCTCAGAATTACTGATACGCGAGAGTATCGCGCGTCCGATCCCGGAAGAAGCCCCTGAAATGATGACCACGGAAAAACTCCTGAAGAATTCATCGACGGTCTTGTTCTTTGACATGGGCGCAGAGTCTCACGTCACCCCCAAAAACACAACACACATGACAAGTGCTCCGATCGTCGTGACGGGAGTCCATATGGACCTCACCGACGCCTTGAAGGAAACGGTGTGCGCCAAGGTCGAAAGACTCCTGCGCCACAACCCGCGGATCATCCGCGTGCTCGTCGAACTCGTCTACACCCGCTGCAGCGATCATAGTCGCGAATTCGGGGCCCAGATCCGGCTGGAGGTGCCGGGCCCGGACATCGTCGTCCGCGAGGAGTCCGACGACCTCTACAAATCCATCGATATTTTGGTCGATAAGGTCGACCGCCAGCTTCGCCGCCGCCATCGCCTGGATAAGGAAAAAAGGAATCATCCGCATCCGACAGACCTGGGCGACCTGGGACGTGCGGCGTAAGGAAGATACGGTACCGGCCGGTTGTCGGTGAGGGCTGGTCAGTCGGTGAAAGTCGAAGTCAGAAGGGCCGGAAGTCGTTGAAAACAGATGGAAAGCCAGTCAGACGGAGAAAGGTAACAGACGGTCAGTCAGTTAACGGACAACGTAAGCCAAGGTAGCACAGTCAAAGTACGGTACAGGACCCCGGCCGCCGCAAGGTGACCGGGGTCCTCCTGTTTGGGCGGGTCGCTTGCCTAAGTTTCTCGCCCTTGGCCCCCCGAGGGCTTTTATCTGCCCCATGCGCATTTATTTCATGGGCATCTGCGGTACGGCGATGGGCAACGCCGCCTTGCTGATGCGCGCCTTAGGTCATGAGGTCATGGGTTCAGATACCGGAATCTATCCGCCGATGTCCGACCACCTCCGCGGCGCCGGCGTCGACATCCTGGAAGGCTGGTCTGCCGAACGCCTCGCTCAACTCAAGCCTGACCTGGTCGTCGTCGGTAACGTCGCCTCCCGCGGACATCCCGAAGTGGAGTGGCTCCTCGAAGCCCGCACCCAACCCTACGTCTCGCTCCCGGAACTCCTCCGTACCCGCCTCCTGAATGAACGACGTAACGTCGTCGTCGCTGGCACGCATGGTAAGACCACGACGACCTGCATGGCGGCGGTCCTTCTCCAGGCCAACGGCGCCGAGCCCGGCTGGCTCGTCGGCGGCGTCCCGCGCGATCTCCCGGATTCATCGCACCCCGGCAAGAAGGGCGGCCCCTTCGTCATCGAAGGCGACGAATACGACACGGCCTTCTTCGATAAACGCAGCAAGTTCATCCAGTACCTGCCGCACGTCCTCGCGATCAACAACTGCGAGTTCGACCACGCGGACATCTTCCGCGATCTCGATGACGTCCTGCGCACTTTCTCCCACGTCATCCGCATCGTCCCGCGCGACGGCGCGATCGTCGCCAACGGCGACGACGCCAATGTCCTTGGGTTGGTGAAGAATGTCGCCTGGGCTCCGGTCATCCGCGTCGGCACCGGCGCGTCGAATGACGCGGTCATCGCCGACTTCCAGGAATCCGCGACCGGATCATCCTTTACGCTCGTCTGGAAGGGTAAGCAGTGGGGCAGGGTGAAGTGGGCCCTCCCGGGTCTGTTCAACGCCCGTAACGCCGCGATGGCCGCCGTCTCGGCCGGCCTGCTGCTCGATGCCAAGGATCCGACGAAGCTGAAGCTCGATGCCTTGGATAAGTTCCAGGGCGTCCAGCGTCGCCAGCAGGTGCTCGTCGACCGTCCCGACCTGACGGTGATCGAAGATTTTGGTCACCACCCGACCGCCCTCGACCTGACGCTGGAATCCCTGCGCGCCCGTTATCCGAAGCATCGGCTCGTCGCCTGCTTCGAGCCGCGGAGCAACACCGCCGCCCGCAAGGTGATGCAGGATGCCTTCCGTGAGGCGCTGAAGAAGGCCGATGTGGCCTTCCTGGCTCCGCCTCACCGTGCCGAGAAGCTTGGCGAGGAACGTTTCGACAGCGAGGGCGTAGCCGCGGCGATCACCGCCGCCGGCAAGAAGGGCTTCGCGCCGGCTTCGAACGACGCCTTGCTCGCCGAACTCACCACGCTCGTGAAGTCCGATCCGTCGCCCCGTTGCGTCATTTTCTTCTCTAACGGTGCCTTCGGCGGCATCATCAAGAACTTCGCCCAGTCGGCCTGACCTAACTGAGCAAGCCGAGCGCCTGTTTGGCTGCCGTCGAGTCCTTCGCGATCTGTGCCTGCAGGGCCGCGAGGTCCGCGAACTTCTGTTCGGAGCGGAGACGACGGACCCAGCGCACCCGGACTGCGTCACCGGTGGTCGGTGCCGTGCCGCGGAGCACGTGGGCTTCGAGTAAAGGAGCGACCGGAACGCTTTCGACGGTCGGGCGCTGGCCGTAGTTCGCGACGGCGGGCAGGGCTTCTCCTTTGAAGATGACTTCGACGGCGTAGACGCCGAAGGCGGGCTTAAGCTCGGGCTCCCAGGCGACGTTCACCGTCGGGAAGCCGATGGTGCGGCCAAGGCGTCGTCCGCCGATGATGGTTCCTTCGGCTTCGTAAGGACGGAGTAGCATCGCGTTCGCGAGGTCGAGCTCGCCGGCGGCGAGGCACTGGCGGATACGTGAACTGCTGACGGTCTCGTCTCCCAGTTGTACGGCTGCGACGAGCTTCACGCCCAGTCCTTCGGCGGCGCCATGAGCGATGAGCGTCTCGCCGTTGCCGGCGCGGCCGCGGCCGTATTGGAAATTGGAACCGACATGGAGCGACTTCAGGTGCGGGAAGGTCTGCTTCAGCCACTTCGGGAAATCCAGCGCCTCGATGCCGGCGTGGGCGCGGTCGAACTTCTCGTGATGGATAAGCTGCGCCCCGGCTTCGGTCAGGCGGTCGTCCTTCTGGGCGCGCGTGAAGATCAGCGGGACCGAGGACTCCGGACGCAGGATCTTGCTCGGGTGCGGATCGTAGGTGAGCACGCCGACGATGCCTCCGTCCGCCCGGGCCGCCTCGCGGGCGGAGTGCAGGACGGCGCGATGGCCGAGATGCACGCCGTCGAAAGCGCCGATGGCGAGATGGAGCGGCGTCGTCATGCGGCGGGGGCGGCTTCGCTCACGGGCACGAGGGCCGCGACGAGCTGGACGTCATTCATGGCGCCCAGCTGCGGGAGCGTATGGCCGCGGGAAAGGTCGAGCTGGCCGGAACGGGTGCGGCGTAGCATCGAGAGATGCGCGCCCGGACCGAGCTTGCGACCGAGGTCGAAGGCCAGCGTGCGGACGTAGGTGCCTTTGGTGCAGCGCACGCGGAAGTTGATCTTTGGGCTCTGCCAGGAGAGCAGTTCGAATTCCGAGAGACGGATGGCGCGGGGCTCGCGGACGACTTCGATGCCCTTGCGCGCGAGGTCGTAGAGCTTCTGGCCGCCGATCTTCTTAGCCGAATGCATCGGAGGAATCTGGAACTGGTCGCCTAGCATCGAGGTGAGGGCTGCGCGTACCTGTGCTTCAGTGATCTCGGGGACTGGATTCGTCTCCAGCGTCTCGCCTTCGGCGTCCTGGGTGTCGGTGACGACCCCGAGCGTCGCTTCGCCGAGGTATTCCTTATCCTGGGCCATCAGTTGGTCCGAGGCCTTGGTGGCCTTGCCGACGAGCACGATGAGCAGGCCAGTGGCCATCGGGTCGAGCGTGCCGGCGTGGCCGACGCGGCGCGTGCGGTAGAGCCGGCGCACGCTGTCGACGACATCGTGCGAGGTGATGCCCTGCGGCTTGTCGACGAGCAGCACGCCCGCGGGTTCGGCGAAGGGCTCGCTCATTTCGCCGAGTATTCGCGATAGTGGGCGATGACGATTCCGAGGATTTTCTCGCGGTCCTGCGGCAGACGGAAGCCCTGCATGTTGAAACCGGCTGCGAGCATGTGGCCACCGCCGTTAAGTTTTCCGGCGCAGAGGTCGAGGCGGAGCTTCGGGTCGCGACCGCGCAGGCTGCCACGGATGCCGTCGGCGCCTTCTTCCATGAGGACGGCGATCTCGACGCCTTCGACGGAGCGGGGGAATTCGACGAGGCCTTCCTTGTCTTCCTTCGAGGTGCCGGTCGCGACGTAATCCGCCTGGGTGAGCTCGCCGGAGCAGATCTTACCGTCTTCGTGGAAGAGGATGGTGTTCAGGAAACGCTTGGTGAGCTCAAGCTTGCCGCGGCTTTCCTGTTCGAAGACGCGGGTGTTGGCCTCGGCCGGGTCGGCCCCGCGGCGGACGAGTTCGGCGATGATCGCAAAGACGTCGGCGGTGGTGCTGCGGTAGCAGAAGCGCCCGGTATCGGTCAGGATGCCTAGGTGAAGCGCCTTGGCGGTGACGGTGTCGACGACGAGTCCCTCAGCGAGGGCGCCGGCGGCGAGGATATGGCAGGTCGCGGCGGCTTCGCGGACGACGATGTTGGTCTGCGCGTAGTCCGGGTTCGAAGCGTGGTGGTCGATGTTGGCCAGGATGCCGGCTGGGAACTTGGCGAGCAGTTCCGTCCCTACGCGGGACGCATCGGCACAGTCGACCGTGACGGCGGCGCGGTCGGTGCTGTCATAGTCGGCGCCTTTGACGAACGTTACGCCTAACGCGTAAGGGACGAGATTCGGGGGGATGCGGTCGCGGTTCACGCAGATCGCATCAACGCCTTCGGCCAGAAGCATGCGGCAGAGGGCAGTCTGTGAGCCGATACAGTCCCCGTCGGGTCGCATATGGCCTAATACGGCCACTTTCCGTCCTTTGAGACCCTTGACGAGGTCTCGGAGGGCTTCGCCCGCCGCTTGCATGCTGATACCCATGGTTTTGCGGATTAAGAAACAGGCGGGGCCGCTCACTGGCAAAGGCAAAAGGCAGGGTTATTACCAACATCGGGGGAACGCTTGAACCTGTCAGCCGTTCGGGCATAGTCCCTGCTACCAACCCCGTACGGGCGTTTCGCCCCAAACCCAATTTCCATGGATAAGGACAAAAACAATAATTTCACTCCCCGCGCCCGTAAGGTCGTGGAACTGGCCCGGGCGGAAGCCCGCCGGTTCAACCACAACTACGTCGGCACGGAGCACATCTTGCTCGGGCTCATCAAGCTCGGCGAGGGCGTCGCGGTCAACGTTCTCGGCCGCATGGGCCTCGACCTCAAGACGGTGCGTGGCGCCGTCGAGAAGCAGGTCGGCCCTGGTCCGGAAGAAGCCAAGGCTCCCGATACGATCCCCCTCACGCCGCGCGTGCAGAAGGTCATGGCGCACGCCGTCACTGAAGCCCGCGCCCTTGGCCACGCTTACGTCGGCACCGAACACATTCTCCTCGGCCTCTTGAAGGAAGGGGAGGGCGTCGCCGCTCGCGTGCTTCAACAGCTCGACGTCGACCTGGAGCGCTGCCGTAAGGAAATCCTCGCCGACATCGATCCCTCCGCCGCCGACGAATCAGAAAAGAAGGACGGCGACACGCCTCCTCCTTCCGAAGAGTCCTCCGACGACACCCCTCCGCCTTCGCGCCGCGCCTCTGGCGAAGAAGGTGCCCGCCCTGGTCGCGGCGAGCGTCTCTCGCTGCTCAAGACCTTTGGTCGCGATCTCACTGAACTCGCCAAGGCCGGCGAACTCGATCCGGTCATCGGCCGTAAGGAAGAAATCCGTCGAGTGGTGCAGATCCTCTGCCGCCGCACGAAGAACAATCCCGTCCTCATCGGCGAAGCTGGCGTGGGCAAGACCGCCATCGTCGAAGGCCTCGCCCAGGAAATCGCGTCGGGCATCGTCCCGGAGATTCTCCTCGACCGTAAGGTCATTACCCTCGACCTCGCCCTGATGGTCGCCGGCACGAAGTACCGCGGCCAGTTCGAAGAGCGCATCAAGGGGATCATGGACGAGATCAAGCGCGCCAAGAACATCATCCTCTTCATCGACGAGATGCATACGATCGTCGGTGCCGGCGCCGCCGAAGGCGCGATGGACGCGTCCAACATCCTTAAGCCAGCCCTTTCCCGCGGCGAAATTCAGTGCGTCGGCGCCACCACGCTCTCCGAGTTCCGCAAGCACATCGAGAAGGACGCGGCCCTCGAACGCCGCTTCCAGTCCGTCAAAATCGACGATCCGACCCCGGAGGACGCCGTTCTTATCCTGCGCGGTATCCGCTCGAAGTACGAAGAGCACCACAAGTGCGAATATACCGACGCCGCCATCGAGGCCGCCGTCCGCCTCTCTCATCGCTATATCACCGCCCGCCATCTTCCGGACAAGGCCATCGACGTCATGGACGAGGCCGGTGCCCGCGCCCGTATCCGTTCCCTGAACGTCCCGGCCGACATCGACACGGTACAAACCGAGATCGACAAGGTCGTGCAGCAGAAGGAAGACGCCTCCCGCCACCAGAAGTTCGAGGAAGCCGCCAACCTCCGCGACACGGAGAAGAAACTCCGCGCCAAGCGCGAGAAGATGCTCGAAGAGTGGCGCAAGAAGCGCGACGAGAAGCGGATTGTCGTCGGCGAAGAAGAGATGCTCCACATCGTCGCCGACTGGACCGGTGTGCCCCTCAATCGTCTCGAGAAGAAGGAGACCAAGAAGCTCCTCGAACTCGAGACGGACCTGCAGACGGCCGTCATCGGCCAGGAACGCGCCTGCGAAGTCGTCGCCCGCGCCCTCCGCCGCTCCCGTGCCGACCTCAAGGATCCGCGTCGCCCGATTGGCTCCTTCCTTTTCCTCGGACCCACCGGCGTCGGTAAGACGCTCCTGGCCCGCTCCCTAGCCGAACGCATGTTCGGCGAGAAGGAAGCGGTCATCCAGATCGACATGTCCGAGTACATGGAGAAGTTCACGGTCTCCCGCCTCATCGGTTCGCCTCCCGGCTACGTCGGACACGACGAAGGCGGCCAGCTCACCGAAGCGGTGCGTCGCAAGCCTTACTCTGTCGTCCTCTTCGACGAGATCGAGAAGGCCCACCCGGATGTCATCCAGCTCCTCCTGCAGGCCCTCGAAGACGGCCGCCTGACCGACTCGCTTGGCCGCGTCGTCGACTTCCGCAACACGATCATCATCCTGACTTCCAACGTCGGGGCCGACGTGCTGCAGCGTAATAACTCGGTCGGCTTCGACGTCGGCGTGGATTCCACCCGCGACTACGAGAAGCTCAAGGAGCGCATCATGGACGAGACCAAGCGCGCCTTTAAGCCCGAGTTCCTCAACCGCCTCACCGACATCGTCATCTTCCAGCAGCTCGCGAAGGTTCACATGACCAAGATCGTCGACATCGAGGTCGACAAGGTCGCCAAGCGCCTCCTCGACCTCGGCGTGAAGCTCGTGGTCAACGAAGCCGCCCGCGGCTACCTAGTCGACAACGGCTGGGATGAGAAATACGGCGCCCGCCCGCTCCGTCGCGCGGTCGAACGTCTCCTCGAGGATCCGCTCGCCGAGTCCATCCTGCGGGACGACTACAACAAGGACGAGCCGGTGATCGTCTCGGTCGGCGAGAAAGGTCTCGTCTTCACGCAGAAGAAGAGCGGCGCCGACACTGGCGCCTAAGCGATGAACCGTCTGGTCACCGCAGGGCTCCTCGGCGCCATCGCTATCGCGCTGGGGGCCTTCGGCGCCCACGGGTTCAAGGATTGCCTCGCCCTGATCCCGGAGGCCGCCGGCTGGTGGCAGACTGCGACTTTCTACCTGCTGACTCATGCGGTCGCCATCGGCGCTATCGCCGCGCGCTCCATCTGGCCGGCGAGTCTTTGGGCTATCGGCTCCGTGATTTTCGCCGGGACGCTTTACGCGATGGCCTTGGGCGCGCCTCGTTGGTTCGGCGCCATCACGCCGATTGGCGGGTCGCTCCTCATCGCAGGGTGGTTACTGCTCGCATGGTCTGCTCGCAAAGAATCCTGACTTGCCGAAACCATTTCTGGCTCCGACCGTGAGGCATGGCTGAGCCTTTCACTTATCACGACGACGGCGGCGACGATCTCGAGCCGGCCGCCCGCGAGGTGGCCTGTCGCTACTTCCTGGACGCTGGCCCGCAGCATACGGAGTTCGTGACGCAGTTCCTCGGGCCCAGCGAATGCGGTAAGTTCGACGTCCTTTGGGAGGAGTCCGACTGGACGGAAGACGTCACTGTTGCCGTCGCTTGGATGCCGCGCGGCAAGTTGCAGGGCTTCGAACTCTGGCAGGCGCTTGCGCTGGCTTTCTGGAACATCAAGAAGGAGGGCGAGTACTGGGAGGACGCCGGTTGCATTGAAATCATCGATCGTCCCGACACCTTGGTCGACGCCGAGGCCTTCCGGGCCGTTTTGACGGCCGTTTGGGCCAAGGATTCGGATGACGAATAGGCGGCGTCCGCTTGCCACCGGGTGAGCCGAGGCTAAGATTCCTTCATGCGACTCCTCGCCATGGCTTTGATAATCCTCATGCCCTCCTTGCATGCCGAAGACAAAGCCCCCGGCCTACTCGGCGTCCCAGTCAAGGACATCGACGGCAAGGCGACCACGCTCGGCACCATCAAGGGCGGCAAGGCCTGGCTCGTGGTCAATGTCGCCAGCCAGTGCGGTTACACCCGCCAGTATACCGGACTCCAGGAGCTCTTCGACCGCTACAAGGCCAAGGGACTCGTCGTAGCCGGCTTCCCGTGCAATGACTTCGGCGGCCAGGAGCCGGCCTCAGAAAAGGACATCAAGAAGTTCTGCAAGACGAACTTTAAGGTGACCTTCCCGATGTACGCGAAGGTAGCGATAAAGGGTAACGACGCACACCCGCTTTTCGAGAAACTCACCGGCAAGGACGCCGGCCATCCCGGCCCCGTAGGTTGGAATTTCAACAAGTTCCTCATTGGCGCGGACGGCAAGCTAATCGCTCGCTTCGGATCCGACGTCGAGCCCGACTCCGAAGAGCTCGAGAAGGCTATCGAGAAGGCGCTTAAGTAAGCCCGCTTTGACATCTGGGCGGCGTGGCTTACCAAAGGGGCAACCCCATGTGTCGCCTCCTCGCCGGTCTCCTCCTCGGTCTGACGACCCTTTGCGCGGCTGATTCCTATGACGTCTGTGTCTATGGCGGCAATGCGAGCGGAGTCATGGCGGCCTGCGCCGCTGCGAAGGAGGGAGCCACGGTCGTCGTCGTGGAGCCGAGTCGCTGGCTGGGTGGCATGACCGGCGGCGGCCTGATGCATATCGACTGGGGTCGCGAAGAAGCCGTCAGCGGATCGACCCGTCCGATCCTGAAGAAGGACTATAATGATGCGCAGTACCGCAACGTCTTCGCGGAGATGCTCAAGTCCGCAGGGGTCACGGTGCTATTCGAACATCGCGTCAGTGCCGTGGAAAGGTCAGCAGGCGTCATCCGTGCGATCACCTTGGACCTGGCGCCGTTCGATGAAACTGGCTGTCCGACGGCGGTGCCTGTGAAAGCCGGCGCCCGCGTCATTGCGGCGAAGATCTTCATCGATTGCTCTTACGAGGGTGACCTCATGGCCCGTTCTGGCGTCGCCTACGCTTTCGGCCGCGAGGCGAATTCGACCTATGGCGAAAACCTGGCTGGCGCTCAGCCGCCGATGTCGGTCTACGCGATTAATCCTTACGTGAAGGCCGGCGACCCGCAGAGCGGCCTACTGCCGGGCCTGCAGTCGACGCCCGTGGCTCCGGTCGGCGAGGCGGATCAGCTTACCATGGGCTATGGCTTCCGCTGGCGCTTCGTCTTCAAGGGCGAGAGCCTGCCGATCGAGCCGCCGGCCAACTACGACCCGAAGCACTTCGAACTGTATCGCCGGGCTTTCCAGCAGGGCGTGGACATCCTTTCCGGACGGGTGATGCGCGGTAAGGTCGACGGCTGGGAGAAGAGCGGCGGGCGCGTCTACTCAGGCGGTGCCGGCAACCTCGCCCGCGCGCTATTCGCGCCGACCAACTATGGTCAAAACGCCGGTTATCCCGACGGCGATTACGCGACCCGCGCGCGCATCTGGAAGGAACAGCAGGATTTCGTCCGGGGCATGACCCACTTCCTGCGCACCGACCCCTCGGTGCCGGCGAAGCAGAAGGAGCTCGCGCTCAGCGCCGGCCTGGAGAAAGGCGCATTCGACGACACCAAAGGCTATCCGCATCAGCTCTACGTCCGCGAGGCACGTCGGATGATTGCCGACTACGTCGTCACCCAGAAGGACATGGAAGGGCGGACTAACCCCGCTGATTCGGTCGGCCTGGCTTCTTATGGCGTCGACGAGTGGCCTTACGCCACCGTGGCGCTCGACGGCAAGGTCGCGCTCATGGGAGGTTATTACTCCATGCTCTACCTCGAGGACGAGCACCGCGGCATCTACCGCATCCCTTATCGTTCGATCGTCCCTAAGAAGGGCCAATGCTCGAACCTTCTCGTGCCCGTCTGCCTCTCCGCCAGCCATATCGCCATGACCTCCATTCGTATGGAGCCCGTCTGGATGATCCTAGGGGAGTCGGCCGGCGTCGCCGCCTCGATGGCCGTGAAGTCGGGCGCATCCGTCCAGGACGTGCCTTACGCCGAGCTTTATCCGAAGCTCCGGGCGCTCGCCCAGAAGGTCGACATCCCGAAGAAAAAAGAGACTAAGCCGAAGTAGGCCCGGCGATGCGGAGGTCCGCGACGATTTTTCCGCCGATGAGGTGCTCGGTGATGATGCGGTCGAGGTTTTCCGGCGTACAGTGTCCGTACCAGACGCCTTCGGGGTAGACCACGGCGACGGGCCCGGCAACGCAGACGCGCAGGCAGTCGGCCTTCGTACGCTGGATGCCGCCTTTCTCTGAGAGGCCCAGCTGCTTCAGCCGGATCTTCAGGTGCTCCCAGGACTTGGCCGCGAGTTCTCCGCCGCAGCAGGCCTGCTCGGTCGATTTCACGCAGAGAAAGATATGCCGGCGGGTGGCGTCCAAGCCCAACGCCTCGGCTGCGCGGGCGGCGTCCGGGTTCATTCGAACCGCGGGATCAGGCCGTCCTGCTCGAGCTTCAGGAACAGCTCGCGGCTGAACCAGGCATCGTTGGCAGCGTATTGGATCTGACGTTCGTCGAGCGGCTTCGCCCAGTTGGAGGTCTGGACCTTCTTCGACTTCTTCATCTGCAGGCGGAGGAAGTGGGCGGCGAGCGCTTGGAGTCCGGTGTTCACGAGGCCGGTCTTCTTCGTGTGGTCGGCGATGTCGATGAAGGCGCGGTCATCGAAGGGCGCGCGGGCGCGGAGATTCTTGACGTCGTCGCGGACGGCTACGCCGACCTTGGCCTGGCGTTCGTTGCAGAGTACCGGGAACGCAAGGGGGATGCCGCCGCAGTGGTCGAGGCGGAAGACGAAGATGTGGTGCTCGCCGGCCAGCTGCAGGATCGAGGGCAGGTTGTATTCGCCGCGGGTGTGCGACGGCTTGGTCTCCGTGTCGAAGCCCAGGACCCGGTCGCGGGTGAGAGAAGCGATGGCTTTTTCGGCATCCTTTTCAGACTCGATGAGTTCGATCGGTCCGGTCCATTCGCCGACCGGGAGGGATTCGATGAAATCTTTTTCGATGCGGATGCCGCCTTGGCCGCGTCCGCCCTGGCTGTTGGCTTGGGCTTCGGCGCCCAGTTCGGCGTGTTCTGGCTGGTTTTCGGACTCTTCCACGAGGGGAAGGCAAAGCACCCACCGCCTATTGGCAACCAGAGACTAGGAAGGGCGGGAAAAAAGCGTTGACCGTGCCCGTGCCGTCACCTTTGTTTAACTTCCCATTTAACGGGGCCTTAGCTCAGCTGGTAGAGCGCTTGCATGGCATGCAAGAGGTCGTCGGTTCAAGCCCGATAGGCTCCACCATTCAAAAACCGGCCGTCTTCCCTTGGGAAGGCGGCCGGACTCTTTGATGGCCGGTCGGCGGTGGTTCAGCGCTGCGCCAAGGTCAGCAGGGCGCGGCAGTCTGTCTGCAGGCGGGCCTCGACGGCGGTGTTCTCGCGGGTGACCTTCCCGATGGACTCGGAGCAATTTTCGAGCGCCTTCTTGATCACGAGCAGTTCCGCCTTGGATGCCTTGGCGTCGGGCTTTTCGGCCAGTTCGCCGGCCATCTGGGCGTACTTATCAAAGACCTTCTTGATCGCCTCGCGGTCAGCCGTAGCGCGGCGTAGCATCATCCAGATGGGCTTGGACCTGGTGCCGCCTTCGGCGAGCATGCGCAGGTAGCCGAAAGTATTGAAAGGGCGGGAGTCCGCCTCGAACTCTTTCTTGGCCGCAGCCTCGGCGGCTTGGTTTTCCGCAGAGCGAGCCTTGTTCTTGGCGGCAGCCGCCTTGGCCTTGGGGCTCAGGGGCTTGCCGGCTTTTTCCTTTGGCTCTTCCGCTACGGGTTCGGACTTGGCGATAGGCTCGTTCTTGCCGGCGACCTTGCTGGCACGTTTGAGATCTTCGTAGCCCGCCCAGAACTGGGCTTCCTCGAGCTGGAACTCGGCGCAGACCGCTTCCACCTTGTTGGCGCCAAGGTTGATCCCCTTGAGACCATCCTGCAGGGAGATGGATAGGATGCCGAGGAATGACTTCATGTCATTGGCGGAGACCTCCTGGGCGAACGGGTCCGCCTCGGCTTCCTTTTTCGTCATCTTTCTCTCGGCCTTGGCTTCGGCGATCATCTGTTCACGTTCGGCCCAGACCTTCGGGTTGTTCTTCTTGATCCAGTCGAGATCGAGATCCTCCCACTTGTAATTGAGGACGGCGTCGGAATCCAGGCGCTTCACCATGATGGCGACATCATCCTGCGTGATGTACTCGAAGGTGATGATGGTGGCGTTGCCGGCTCGTCGTAGTTGGACGGTTTCCGCCAAGGCCGGCAGGACGGCTAAGGCGAGGGTGAGGGTGAAGAGGCGACGGACGGGGTGCACGGATGGAAGCGTGGAGAAGCGGGGCAGTGTCGGCAAATCAAGAACACGCCCTCGGTGGAGGCTCCGAGCCCGCCCCCAGCAAAAAACCGCCTGGAGGCGGTCTTTTGAGGGGGGGTGTTTCGGGGGCTTATTTACCCTTGGCCTGGAACTTGGGGAGCAGGTAGTTGGCGCAGGAGTCGAGGGAGGCCAGTTGGACGTAATCTGCTTCGGGAACCTCGATGCCGTGCTTCTTGCGGAGCTCCATCACGATGTCCAGAAAGTCCATGGAGTCCAGCGACAGCTGGTCACGCAGGCGAACCTCCGGTTTGACCGTGGCAAGGTCCTCGTCCGGCGCAATGTCGGCGATGATATCGAGAACCACCTGCTTGATGTCGTCCTTTGTCATGTTTTCAGAGTCTGTTTGAAACGCCCAAACCCTGTCAGGCAACCCCATATTTCTTCACGATAAGGGCCGAATTGATGCCCAGCATCCCGAAAGAGTTGTTCAGGATGGTATTTACGCACGCTACCTTGATGGGGTGATTGATCACCAGGCCGGGCATGGAGCATTCCGGGTCCAGTTCGTCCACATTGATGGTCGGGTGGACCCAATTATCGTCAAAAGAGGGCAGATTACCCGCCAGTTCGAGGGCCCCGGCGGCTCCCATGCAGTGGCCGATGAAGCTCTTGGTATTGTTGATCTTGGTGTCCGGGCAGTCCGTGAAGACGGTCCGGAGGGCGGTGCACTCCTGGATGTCCCCCAGGGCCGTCGCGGTCGCGTGCGTGGAGACGATGTGGATGTCCTGCGGCTTCATGCCAGCGCGTTGGAGGGCCATGCGGACGCATTCGGTCTGGCGCTCAGGGTTGGGCAGGACGGCGTCGGTGGCGTCGGAATTGATGCACCAGCCAGCGATTTCGGCGATGATCCGGGCGCCGCGGGCGAGGGCATCGTCGAGGCGCTCGAGCACGTAGATGGCGCCTCCTTCCGAGATGACGATGCCGTTGCGGTTCTTGTCGAAGGGGCGGGACGCCTTGGTCGGATCCTCGTGGGCGCCGAGCGCTCCCTGGTTCTTGAAGCCGGCGAAGATACCGAAGGTATGGATGGACTCGGAGACCCCGCCGGCGAAGGCGATATCGACCTCTCCGAGTTGGAGCATCTGGGCGGCTTGGATGAGGCCGGCGTTACCCGCGGCGCAGGCGGCCCCGATGGTGTAATGCGGTCCGGTGATGCCCATGTTCATCGTGACCTCGCCGGCCGGGTTGTTCGCCACGGTGCGGGGGTTGTGATGGTGGGTCCAATACTTGGTATCGTTGCCGAACTGGGAGATGTTGTGGATCTCGTTCTCGGTCTCGACGTTGCCGTGCTCGGTGATGCCAAGGTAGACGCCGACTCGCGACTTGTCGACCTTGTCCCAGTCGAGGCCGGAGTCGCCCAGCGCTTCGCGGGAGCAGAAGATGGAAATGGACCCGACGCGCGTCCCGTTGCGGATTTCCTTCCGCTTCTGCCATTTAGTGGCATCGAAGTCGCAGACGCCGGCGGGGTGCTTGCCCATGTGGCGGACGTCGATCACGGCGATGCGAGCCTTCCCGGCGAGCAGGTTGGCCCGGAACTCTCCCAGCGAGTTGCCGTTGGGGGCGGTGAGGCCTAGGCCGGTGATGACGATGCGGGGCTTGGAGGACATCTGAACGTCCTCCCATCAAGCGTCCGCTGGCCATGAAGTCAAACCCCGCGACCCGCTTGCCCTTGCCAATTGGCCCCCTTGCCATTCTCTGAAGGCAGATGTCCCAGCCGATCAAGTGTTCGCTCTGCGAGGAGGCCGCCACGGTCCACCTCTCCCAGGTCGTCCACGGTAATGTCACGAAGGTGCATCTCTGCGAGGCTTGCGCCCAGAAGGGCGGGGCGACCGATCCGGCCGTCTTTCAGCTCGCCGACGCCCTCACGGCCGCTTCCCCGGCCCCGACGCTGACCTGCCCTGAATGCGGCTTCACGGATATCGATTTCCGCAAGCGCGGCCGCCTTGGTTGCCCCTCCTGCTGGGAGACGTTCGCCGACGCCTTGGGCGGCTTGCTCAGCAAGGTCCAGCATGAGGCTTCCCATGTCGGCCGCGCCCCTGCCGGCACCTTGCCAGCCGGCCAGCTCCGACGCCGCCTCGACGCCGCGCGTCGTGAGATGGAGAAGGCCATCGCCGGCGAAGACTACGAATCCGCCGCGCGTCTGCGCGACGAAGTCGCCGAACTCGAGAAACAACTCACGCCTTCCTGAACATGTCCGTCGAAGACATCCTTGCCGCCGAAAACGAGCTGACCCATCTCCTGGGCGCTCAGCAAGCGGTCGTGCTCAGCACGCGTATCCGCCTCGCCCGTAATCTCGAGGGGATGCCTTTCCCGGGGTGGGCCAAGGTCCCGCAACGCAAGGAGATCTCCGACCGCTGCGTCGAGGCGCTTGACGCCCTCCCGAAGTTCCGCCGCGGCCACGTGCTGCGCATGGGCGAACTCGGCGACCGTGACCGCGCCGTGCTGGTCGAACGTCACCTCGTCTCGAAGGAGCTCGCCGCCGGTAAGAGCGGCGCCGCCGTCATCAGTCGCGATCAGACTTGTTCCGTGATGGTCAATGAAGAGGACCATCTGCGCATCCAGGTCGTGAAGGCCGGGTGGCATCTGCGCGGCACCTGGCATATCGCCGAGCAGCTCGACGATGCCCTTGGCGGCTCGCTGAAACTGGCCTTCTCCGACCGCCTAGGCTACCTCACGGCCTGTCCCACCAACGTCGGCACGGGCCTGCGCGCCTCCGCGATGGTGCACCTGCCCGGACTCTGCCTCGCTGGTCATATGGACAAGGTCTCCCGCGCGCTCAACCAGGACGGCCTCGCCGTCCGCGGCTGGCTCGGCGAAGGCACCGAGGCCGCCGGCAATGTCTTCCAGATCTCCAACCAGCAGACGCTCGGCCTTTCCGAGGAAGCGATCCTCAAGCACCTCGGCGGCTGGATCAAGAACGTGGTCGAGCAGGAATGGAACGCCCGCCGCAAGCTCGCGCAGGAAGAAGGGGAGAAGTTCGTCGACCGCCTCGCCCGCTCGCTTGGCTTGCTCCGCTCGGCGCGCCTGCTCACGAGCTCGGAGGCGATGAACATGCTTTCGCATCTCCGCCTCGCCTGCGACATGGGTTGCCTGCCCGAGGAGCGCCGCCACCTCGTGGATCGCCTCATGATCGAAGGCCAGCCTGCCCACGTGCAGGCGCGCGCCGGCCAGGAACTCGACAGCGACGGACGCGATCGCCGGCGCGCCGCGGTGGTCCGCGAAGCGCTGAAAGATTTCCCGGAGGTCGTCCAGCCGACCGCTTAGTCTTCCTTGGGGGGATTGGCGGCGCGGTCCTTGCGGGCCATCTCGTCCAGCATGGCCTGCACGCGCGCGACGCCGCCGGTGATGTCGTCCTCGGTGAAGAGGATGTCCGGCGTGTGCTTCATCTGCAGGATGCCGCCGACGGTCGAGCGCAACTCGGTGCGCACGCGCTTCAGGAACGCGCGGGCCTTCTTGCGGATGGCGTCGTCGCCCGAGACGGCGTAGCCCACGCGACACTGGCGGAGGTCGGGGGAGACGCTCGCGACGGTGATCGTGATCAGCGCGGCTTCCGTGGGCCAGTTCTGGCGCAGCGCGGTGGAGACCTCGCGCTGGACCAGTTCGGCGACCCGGAGCTGACGTTGGGACATAAGGCTTAGAGCGACGGACGCGTCTGCAGCATCTCGACGGCTTCGATGATGTCACCAGGCTGGTACTCGTCGTAGCCGCCGAGCTTGATGCCGCACTCGAAGCCGGCCTTGACCTCGGAGGCATCGTCCTTGAAGCGACGCAGGGTCTCGACCGGTCCGTTGTGGATGATCTTGCCGCCGCGCACCACGCGCGCCTTGGCGGCACGGCGGATGAGCCCTTCGGTGACCATGCAACCAGCGACCTTGTGCTCCTTGCCGAGAGGGAAGACGGCGCGCACTTCGGCGGCGCCGAGCTTGTTCTCGCGGACTTCGGGGTCCAGGAGCTCCGTCATGGCTTCCTTCACGAGCGTGATCAGCTCGTAGATGATGTCATGGGTGAGGAGGCGGACGCCGGTGCGCTTGAGCTGCGGCTGGACGCCGTTCTCGAGCTTGGTGTCGAAGGCGACGATGAGGGCCTTGGAGGCCTCGGCGAGGGCGACGTCTCCCTGGGAGACGGGGCCGACGGAGCCGCCGACGATCTCGAGGCGCACTTTGTTCGATTTGATTTCGACGAGGCAGCCTTCGAGGGCTTCAAGCGTGCCGTTGACATCGGCCTTGAGCAGGACGCGCAGGACCTTCTCCTTGTCCTGAGCGAGGGCGGCCATGAGACGCTCGAGGTCCGTCATGCCGGGGCGTGCGCCGGTGTTCGGAGCCTGCTGCTCCGCTTCGGCGGCCTTGCGGGCGGCGAGGGCGGCTTCTTCGGCGATTTCGCGTGCTTCGCGGTCGTTCTTGACGGTCTTGAATTTGGTGCCGGGAGCGGGGACGGCGTCCCAGCCGAGGATCAGCGCCGGCGCACCGGGTGTGGCGGAAGGCATGCGATTGCCGCGTTCATCCATGAGCGCGCGCACTTTGCACCAGGTCTCGCCGCAGACGAACGAGTCGCCGGGCTTGAGCGTTCCCTTCTGGACGATGACCGTGGCGGTCGGGCCGCGGCCGGTCTCCATCTGGGATTCGATGACGACGCCTTGGGCGGGGCACTTCGCGTTGGCCTTGAGGTCGAGGACTTCGGCCTGGAGGAGGATGGACTCGAGGAGCTCGGTCATGCCGGTGCCCTTCAGCGCCGACACCGGGCTGGTGATGGTTTCGCCACCCCAATCTTCCGGGGTGATGTTGCGCTGCTGCATCTGCTGCTTCACGCGGTCGATGTTGGCGCCTTTGGCGTCGACCTTGTTGATCGCGGCCACGATGGCGCTGGCATGCTTCTGGGCGAACTTGAGGGCTTCCTCGGTCTGCGGCATGAAGCCGTCGTCCGCCGCCACGACGAGCACGGCGACATCGGTGACAGAGGCTCCGCGCTCGCGCATCTTGGCGAAGGCGGCGTGGCCGGGGGTGTCGAGGAAGGTGACGGTCTTGCCCTTGTACTCAGGCTTCTCGCCTTGGTAGGAGACGGAGTAGGCGCCGATATGCTGGGTGATGCCGCCCGCTTCGCCTGAGACGACGTTGGTCTTGCGGAAGAAGTCGAGGAGGGTGGTCTTGCCGTGGTCGACGTGACCCAGTACGCAGACGACCGGCGGGCGCGAGGTCATGAGCGCCGGATCGTCTTCGGAAGGCCTTTCGACCTTCTTGACGGGCTGGACGCCTTCGCCGCGGTGGCGGATCTCGAGCGTGTAGCCGTGGCGTTCGGCGACCTTGCGGGCATCGGCTTCCTCGATGACGGAGGAGACGCTGACGACCTTGTTCAGCTCCATCAGGTTGCCGATGACCTGGAAGGGCTTCAGGTTAAGCGCGATCGCGAAGTCGCGCACCACGATGGGCGGGCGGACGGTGATGGCGCCTTTGCTGCCCGGAGCGGCCTGGTTGCCGGTGGCCGCAGGTCGATTGACGACGGGAGCGATGGGCGGGCGGACGACCGGGGGGACGTTGGCCGGGCGCGAGGGGATGGGCGGAGGCGTGCTGACGACGACGGGCGGCAGGTCGGCCTTGGCCGGAGTCGGGGCGATCGACGGACGCGGGACGACCGGAGCGACCGGCGGGCGGGCTGCTGGCGGCGGCGTCGGTGCGATGGTCGGGCGCGGAGGCATGCTCACTGGAGGTGGCGTGCCAAGCTTTACCGCCGGAGTGACGGGCTTGGCCGGCTCTGGTGCCTTCGGCGTTTCGACGACCGGCTCTGGAGTTGGCTCGGCCTTCTTCGGAAGCTTGTCGGCGGCGAAGTTCAGGAAGTCTTCGCGGTAGGTCTTGCCGAAGTTGCTCGAAGCCGCGGGCTTCTTTCCTTCGGTGTAGACGTAGTCCTTGTAGTCAGGACGAGCGACCACGAACTGGTCGACCAGGGCGAGCAGCACCTTGACCTCGATGCCGAGCTCCTTGGCCACGTCGCTGAAACGCTGCGTGGCCGCGGGCTTCTTGGCTTCAGATTTCTTCTTCTCGGTCATGTGCGCGGGCGAAGGGTGGCGATAGGGTGGGGTGCGGAAGGATTACGAACGGCGGCCCTTGGCGTAGGCGGCGAGGACGGCTTCGACCTCTTCGGTCGGGATGCCGCTTTCCTTGAAGTCTTCCACGGTCGCGCCTTCGAGGGCTTCGACGCTGGAGATGCCGAGGCCGACGAACTTCGCGATGAGTTCGGCGGGCAGGCCGAGCTGCTCGGCGATACGCACGGCGGCGTCGCCAGCCTTGGCTTCGAAGCTTTCGGCGGCGTGGGTGGCCTTCTGGATGTTGAGGCCCCAGCCCATGAGCTTGGAGGTCAGGCGGGCGTTGCGTCCCTTGCTGCCGATGGCGATGCGCATGTCGTCTTCGTCCACTTCGAAGTGGATGGAGCGGGTGCGCTCGTCGATGCGGACGTTGCGCGGCTTGGCCGGGCGGATGGCTTCTTCGAGCAGCTTGAGCGGCTCGGCATGGTAGCGGATGATATCGATCTTCTCGCCGCCGAGTTCCTTGACGATGTTGCGGACGCGGGCGCCGCGGGCGCCGACGCAGGCGCCGACGGGGTCGACCTTGGGGTCGCGGGAGTCGACGGCGATCTTGGTGCGGTAACCCGGGTCGCGGGCCATGGCGGCGATGGTGACGGTCTTGTCGGCGATCTCGGCCACTTCGAGCTCGAGGAGGCGGCGGACGAACGCCGGGTTGGCGCGGGAGAGCACGAACTCGCGGCCGCGCTGCGGGTCTTCGCGGATCTCGAGCAGGAGGCAGCGGATGCGGTCGCCGGTGCGGAATTCGTCGCCGTGGCAGCGTTCCTTGTGGGTGAGGACGGCTTCGGCGGTGCCGAGTTCGATCACGACGTTGCCGCGCTCGGTGCGACGGACGGTGCCGGTGACGATGTCGCCGACCTTGTCCTTGTACTCCTGGAAGACCTGGTCCTTCTCGATCTTGCGGAAGCGCTGGTTGAGCAGCTGCTGGGTCGTCTTGGCGGCGATACGGCCGAGGTCGGCCACGTTGATGGGCTTGCGGACTTCCTGTCCGACCTTGACGTCCGCCTCGATGAGGGAGGCGGCGACCGGGTTGATTTCCTGCAGGGGGTCAGACACGGAGTCGGTCACGCGGAGGACGACGAAGGCGTCGAGCTTGCCGGACACGGGGTCGGCGTTGATCTCCACGTTCTGGCCGGCCATGACCGACTTCTCGACGGAGGACTTGATGGCCTCCACGATCAGGGCGCAGGCCTCTTCTTTTTTGATGTTCTTCTCCTTTTCGAGATATTGGAGGAAGGGTTTGATATCGACGCTCATGGTGATGGGTGCGGGTTTTCGGTGAAATGATTTGGGGACAAAAAAAGCGGGTCCGGCAGGACCCACCTCGGTAAAGGTGAACTGGGTCCTACCTTGGGCACCCCGGGGTGGATGTCAAGTGCGGTAAGCCCGCCGAGGGCGGAGGGTTCCGCTTGCCCCCGGGGGGTCTTCTCGGAACCTTCCCTCATGGCTGACGAAAAAGTAATCTTCACGATGACGGGGGTCACGAAGTACTTCGAAAAGAAACCCGTTTTCCGTGATATTTCCCTCTCCTATTACTATGGGGCGAAAATCGGCGTCCTCGGTCTCAATGGTTCGGGTAAGTCTACGTTGCTCAAGATCATGGCGGGTGAAGACAAGGAGTTCGACGGCGCGATCAGTCAGGTGCCCGGTTACACGCTCGGGTACCTGGCTCAGGAGCCCCGGCTCGATGAGCACCTTACGGTCCAGGAATGCGTGATGCAGGCCGCCGGTCCGATGAAGGCCCTGCTCGAGGAGTATGACGAGACGTTCGTGAAGGTCTCCGAGACTGACGACGCCAAGGAGCAGGAGAAGATCCTGGCCCGCCAGGGCGAGATCCAGACGATCCTTGATACGCGTGGCGGCTGGGATCTGGACGCCCGTATCGAGATGGCGATGGAAGCGCTGCGTTGCCCGCCGGGTGACGCGGTCGTGTCCGCGCTCTCCGGCGGCGAGAAACGACGCGTGGCGCTCTGCCGCCTGCTCCTGATGGAGCCGGACATCCTCCTCCTCGACGAACCGACCAATCACCTCGACGCCGACACGGTCGCCTGGCTCGAGCGCCACCTCCAGACTTATAAAGGTACGGTCATCGCGATCACGCACGACCGATACTTCCTCGATAATGTCGCGGGCTGGATCCTTGAGCTCGACCGAGGCCGCGGTATTCCGTGGAAGGGCAACTACTCCTCGTGGCTCCAGCAGAAACAGCAGCGCCTCGAGATGGAGGAGAAGCAGTCCGCCGCCCGCTCCCGCTCGATGGAACGCGAACGCGAGTGGGCCGGTGCTTCGCCCAAGGCCCGCGTGGCCAAGAACAAAGCCCGTCTCCGCGCCTATGAGCAGATGCTCACGCAGGATCAGAACCTCCAGGAGAAGACGGCCGAGATCTGGATTCCGCCCGGCCCTCGCCTCGGCGGCGCAGTCATCGAGGCTCGCGGCCTCTCCAAGGGCTACGGCGACCGTATCCTGATGGACGATGTCAATTTCACGTTGCCTGCGGGCGGCATCGTCGGCGTGGTCGGCCCCAATGGCGCCGGCAAGACGACGCTCTTCCGCATGATCATCGGGCAGGAGAAGCCCGACAAGGGCACCCTCACGGTCGGCGAGTCGGTGAAGATCGCCTACGTCGACCAGTCGCGCGATTCGCTTCCCGCCGATGCGCCGCTATGGTCCGCGATCTCCGACGGCCAAGACATGGTCCACCTCGGCAAGATCATGGTGCCGGCCCGCGCCTATGCGGCCCGCTTCGGCTTCACGGGCGACGTCCAGCAACGCAAGGTCGGCCTGATGTCCGGCGGCGAACGTAACCGCATCCACCTGGCGCGCCTCATCAAGGCCGGCGCCAACGTCCTCCTGCTCGACGAGCCGACCAATGACCTCGACGTGAACACGATCCGCGCGCTCGAAGACGCGCTGGAGGGCTTCGCGGGCTGCGCGGTCATCGTGACGCACGACCGCTGGTTCCTCGACCGCGTGGCGACGCACATCCTCGCCTTCGAAGACGATAGCACGGTGGTCTGGCACGAAGGCAATTACGGCGACTACCTCGAAGACCGACGCAAGCGCCTCGGCCTCGATTCGGATACGCCGCGTCGTCCGAAATACCGTCGCCTTACGCGCTGAGCCGGCGTGCGGCTTTAAGCCGCTGCTTCCATGCGCCGGCCGTCGCCGCGAGCGTGGTCAGCTGCAGGTCGCTCATGCGCCAGCCCCAATTGCCATGCGGGTTGCCGGGTGTATTGAAGCGGGCCTCGGCTCCCAGTCCGAGCAGGTCCTGGACTGGGATGAAGGCGGCGACACCCGGCGAAGCCAATGCCGCTTCGGCGAGCGTGATATGTGGAGCGTCCATCGCGCCGAAGATGGCCTCGACGCGCGTGCGTTCTTCGGCCGATGCCTGCGCATACCAGCCGACCACGGTGTCGTTGTCGTGCGTGCCGGTGTAGACGACGCGGTCGGCGGTGATGTTCTTCGGGAAGTGCGGGTTGCCTTCGGGCGGTCCGCCGAAACCGAACTGCAGCACCGACATGCCGGGCAGGCCGGAAGCCTGCCTCAGGACGTCGACACCCGGCGAGAGCAGGCCAAGGTCTTCGGCGACGAGGGGCAGGCCGGCCAGCGCACCGGTGAAGGCGAGGCCGGGACCGTCAAACCACTGGCCTTCCCGGGCGTTAGGGGCGCCGGCGGGTACGCTCCAGAAGTCATGGATCCCCCGGAAGTGATCGATGCGGATCGCGTCGAAGAGCTCGAGGTCGTGATGCACGCGCGCCTTCCACCAGACGAATCCATCGGCGGCGTGTCGTTCCCAGGCGTAGAGCGGATTGCCCCAGAGCTGGCCGTCGGCGGCGAAGTAGTCGGGCGGCACGCCGGCCACGGCGGTCGGGCGTCCGGCCTCGTCGAGCTGAAACAGTTCCGGGCGTGTCTTGGCATCGCAGCCGTCCGCCGAGACGTAGATGGGCTCGTCGCCGAAAAACCGGACGCCTTTGCCGTGCGCGTACTCGCGAAGGGCGCGCCACTGTTCGGCGAAAAGGAACTGGAGCACTTCGGCTTCGGCGACGAGGGCGACGGGAGCTTCGTCGATCGTCCACTTGTCCGGCGCGGTGAAACCGTTGGCTTCGCGGAGCGCGGAGAAGCGGCACCATGCGCCGAGCCAGCCGGCCTGCTTTTCCCGGAAGCGATGGAAAGCCGCGTTCTGCTTAAGAATCACGGCGCCCCGTCGAGCGGCGAGCTGCAACGCGGGGCGTAGCTGGTTCCAGAGACGACCATAGTCGGTCCGGCCGTCGCTCCCGCGTCGGAGCGCGGTAATCTCCTCGGGCGTGAGAAGTTTGCGCGCTCCGAGGTCGGCAAGGTCGAGCAGGTAGGGGTTCCCGGCGAAGACGGAGAGCGCTTGGTACGGGGAGTCTCCGTAGCCGGTCGGGCCGAGCGGACAGACCTGCCACCAGGAGAAGCCAGCCGTGGCGATGATGTCGACGAAACGTCGCGCCTCGGCGCCGAGCGAGCCCACGGGTCCGTCGCCGGGTAGGGCGGTCGGGTGAAGCAGGACGCCAGCGCTGCGGCGTGGGAACGCTTGGCAGGAGTACGGTTTGGCGACGTCCAATCCGGTCGCTGGAGCGCCTTGGTCGGCGCTCATCTCAGCGGAGTTGGGCTTGGACGTGGTGCTTCGAGCGGAGGTCATCTAGCCAGGTCTTGATGGCAATTTTCATGCCAACTTGCCGAACCTTGACCTCGATCTCAGCGATGACTTCCGGGTCGTTGATATCGGCGAACCCTTTGGGGCGATTCGCCTCCGGACTGACGATCACATAGATGGGGGCGGTGCCGACATCGAACTTCAGGGGGTCGGAAATCTCTCCTGGTTTCAGCGTCTTGAGCTTGGCGGTGACGGTTTCGTTCAGGTCCTCGATCTGACGCCAGCCGGCGTCGCCGCCCTTTCTTGCGAAGTCGTCCGTGCTGACGCGCGTGGCGACATCGGCGAAGGTGGGCGTGCCCGTGAGCGGATTGCCTGCTACCTTGAATCGTTCAAGGGTGGGGACGATCTTCTCCGGGTGGCGAAGCGCATCCGCCCAGGCGGCGGCGCGGGCGGCGGTCTCCTCGGGTTTTTCGGCAGCTCCCTGCGTGATGGTGATCTGGCGGAGCTTGACCTGTTCCTTGCGGATGAAGTCCGCCTTGTTCTTCTCGTAGTACTCGAGGATTTTTCCTGGGTTTACATCCCAGGCAGCCCGACGGATTTGGCTGACCATGTAGTCGAAGATGATGCGTTCCTCGATGAGCTTGCGGTAGGCAAGGGGCGTGGTGCCGGCGGCACGCAGCGAGGCGACGAACCGATTCCGGTCTCCGTTGAAGTCGCGGCGGATGGTCTCTTCGATATCGGCGTCGATGTAGGAGTCAGGCAGGCGCGAGGCGTTCGCCCGGAATTCGGAGATGACGAGCTGGCGCTCGGCGATGGAGTTCAGCGTCTCGTCGGCCGCCGCGGCGATGGCCTTCTCGAACTCGGCGTCGGTCTTGGTGCCGGCGCGGATCTGCCCGATGATGGGGTCGATCTGGCGGCGGATGTCCGATGTCGTGATTCCGGTGCCATCGGCGTCCGCAGCGATACGGTCGATGTGCATCTCGGACCAGCGCTTGGCCGCGGCCTCTTCCAGCGTGGGCTGCCTGAGCTGGGCGGACGACGAAGCCGCGGTCAGGAGGAGCAGGCTGGAGAATAGAAAGGATTTCATCGGGCGGTGGGAGCGGGCAACCGTGAGAGGAAGCCTCGGATTTCCTTCAGTTTCCGCAGGGGGTCTCGCACGGTCAAGCGGGGAAACCGATTGCCGATAAGAATAGGCTCGGGGGCGCGCCCGCCTGCCGCGGACAGGCAACGGATGACCGCACCGTCGGTCGTCACCGAAACGACGCATTTCTCCTCCGCCAGGCAGCGGATCTCGGTAAGGCTCAGCAGGGCTTCTGCTTCGGGCGGAAGCTTGCCGTAGCGGTCCTTGAGCGACGAGCGAAGCTCGGCGACCTCGGCCGCGTCCAGCGCCAGGGCGATGCGGCGGAAGGCTTCGATGCGCAGGCGGGTTTCGGGAATCCAGTCGGAAGGCAGCGTGGCGGTCAGCAACGGGACTTCCCCGTCGCTGCTATTGGTCTGCTCCGTGCCGAGGGCCGCTTGGGTGTGGTCGATGAAGTCGAGGTGCACTTCGCAACGGTCGATGACGGCCCCTTTGTCGCCGCGCAGCTTGGCGACGCTACGACGGAGGAGCTGGCAGTAGAGGTCGAAGCCGACGGTGGCGACGTGGCCGCTCTGCGCCGCGCCAAGGATGTTGCCGGCTCCGCGCAGCTCCAGGTCGCGCATGGCGATGCGGAAGCCCGCGCCGAGCTGGTTATACTGCCGGATGGCGGACAATCGGCGATGCGCCGTGCCGACCAGCGCGGCGTGACGATGCAGGAAGAGATAGGCGTACGCCTGCCGATTGAAGCGGCCGACGCGTCCGCGTAGCTGGTAGAGCTGCGCGAGGCCGAACCGATCGGCGCCCTCGATGATCAAGGTGTTGCAGTTCGGGATATCCAGGCCGGTCTCGATGATGGTCGTGCACACGAGCATGTCGTATTCGCCGGCGACGAACGCCGACATGACCTCTTCGAGCTGGCCGGCGGGCATCTGGCCGTGGCCGACGATGATGCGTGCCTTGGGCAACAACGCGGCGAGGCGTTCGGCGACGGCCTGGATGGTCTCGACGCGGTTGTGCAGGTAGAAGACCTGGCCGCCGCGGGCGAGTTCGGCCTTCACGGCGTCGCGCACGAGCTTCTCGTCATAACTCCGTACGATGGTGCGGATGGGTAGGCGCTCTCGCGGCGGGGTTTCGATGACGCTGAGGTCGCGCGCGCCGACGAGCGCGAGGTAGAGCGTGCGCGGGATCGGCGTGGCGCTCATGGCCAGGACGTCGACCTCGGTGCGCAGTTGCTTGAGCCGCTCCTTGTGACGCACGCCGAAGCGATGCTCTTCATCGATGATCACGAGGCCGAGCTTACCGAAGCTCGTGCCGTCGGACAGCAGGGCGTGCGTGCCGACGACGATGTCCACGGTGCCGGCGGCGGCCCGCGCACGGACATCGGCCTTCTGCTTGGCGGTGCGGTAGCCGCTGAGGAGCTCGACGGAGACGGGCCAGCGCGCGAGACGTTCCTTGAAGCTTTCGAAGTGTTGCTGCGCCAGGACGGTCGTGGGCGCGAGGATCGCGACCTGGCGTCCGCCGAGCACGCACTTGAAGGCGGCGCGCAGGGCGACCTCGGTCTTGCCGAAGCCGACGTCGCCGCTGATGAGCCGGTCCATCGGCGCGGGGCGTTCCATGTCGGCCTTCACGTCGATGATCGCGCGTGTCTGGTCCGGGGTCTCGCGGTGCGGGAAAGAGCGCTCGAACTCACCCATCCAAGCATTCTCCGCGTCCTTGGGGTGCGTGATGCCAGGCTTGGTCGAGCGCGCGGCCTGCATCGCCAGCAGCTGCGCGGCGAGGTCCGCGGTCGCCTTCTCGGCGGCCTTGCGCGACTTCTCCCAGCCGCCACCGCCGAGTTTGGAGAGTTTCGGATGCGCGCGTCCGATGCCGATGTAGCGGGTGAGGAGATGCGACTCCCGGACGGGGAGGTGCAGCATCGACTTCTCGGCGAACTCGAGGCCGATGAAATCCTCGGTACGCCCGTTATGCTCGTGCGCCTTGATGCCGCGGAAAAGACAGACGCCTTGGGTCGCGTGCACGAGGGCGTCGCCGTCGGCGAGTTCGCCGAAGTCGAGCGCGCGCCCGACCGCGGCGCGGATGGCGGTACGCCTACGGGGCAGGACGGCAAGCGGGCGCTTGCGTCGGCCGAAGAGCTCCCGCTCGGTGAGCAGCAGGAGGCCTTCCTTCAGGAGGCCGGGCAGCTTGCTGGGGGCGATGATCACGCCGCCGCCGAAGCGGCCGTGAATGACGCGCGGTGCGAAGCCGCGAATCTTGGCGCCGGCTATGTCAGCGTTGAGGCGGTCAACGGAGCCGTCGGTGTCGCCCGCGAGCAGGCAGGGACGGCCATCCTTCGCCAGCGAAGCGGCGGCCTTCAGCAGGGCCGGCCGGGTCTCGGAGCTATCGGTGGCGGAGCCGATGAGCAGTGATTCGGCGGGCGTGGATTCGAGGGCGAGCGCGACGTAGCCAAGCGGCGCGTCATCGGTTTCCTCGAGCACGAGCTCGTCAACCTTGGCCGAGGTTAGTTCGGCGCAGAGGACGTCTTCGTGGCAGCGGTCGACCGAGACGATGAGCGCGTCAGGCGGGAGGTGGCGGAAGAACGGGGCCTCGGGGGCTGAGCCGGAATCGTCGCGCGGGGCGCAGATGACGAGGCCGTCGACTTCGCCTTCGCTGCGTTGGGTTGCGGGATCGAACGGCCGAAGCGATTCGACGGTGTCGCCGAAGAGGTCGATGCGCACGGGCATCTGCGCGTTCAGCGGATAGACGTCGAGGATACCGCCGCGGAGGGCGTATTCGCCCGGCTGTTCACAGAGGGCCTCGTGGGCGTAGCCGAAGTCTTCGGCGAGGCGCTGGGCGAAGTCGCGCAGGGCGAGCTTCTCGCCCTTGCGGACGACGATCTCGGCCTTGGCGGTGGCTTCGGGCGCGGGCGAGCGTCGGGTGAGCGATCCAGGCGTGCAGGCGATCAGCAGCGGTCGCTTGGCGTCATGATTGCCGTGACGGAGCAGCGAGAGCACGCCGAGGAGGTCGCAGTCCGCTTCGAACGCCGGCACGGCGGCATCGGCTTCGGTCAGCGTGCGGGCGACCGGTTGGGCGGCGTTGAGGATTGTCAGCAGCTGGGCGGTCTCTTCCGCGAAGGTCTCCGCCGCGCCAAGGTTCGAAGCCAGGAAGACGATGACGCTACGCTCGGCGCCTTCTGAGCAGGCGCAGGCCGCCCAGGCGTGCGGAGGCACGCCGGTCAGGGCACGGCGTGGCTGAGCGAACATGACGCTATCGAGGCGGGAAGCCCCGATGCGTCAAACCCAACCCCTTACTTCAAGACCTCTTCGGCGATTTCGTCCCAGAGTTCGTCAATCTGGGAAGGCTTCTTCACGGGGCGACCGGCTTCGACAAACCAATAGCGTGCGTTGCCTGGGTCGCCCTCGATCAGGTGCATCAAGGCGTGGAGCCAGGACCCGGTAGGCGTCTCGATGTCCTGGGCGATGCCGTGCGCGGCTTCCCAGTCGCCTTTCTTCGTGTACCAGAGCGCTTTTGCTTCTGGCGAAAGGCCTGCCGGCGGCTTCGGGTCGGCGGCGGCCGATGACTTGAGCTGGGTCGGGGTCATGGCTCAGCGTGCAGGATTCAGGCGGGCCAATGCATCCGATGCATCCGAGGGCATGTCCTTGATGAGCTTGATTGCGAGCTCCTGCCCGGCGTGGACGTCTTCCAATTGCATCGTCTTCTCGAGCTGCCCGAGCTTGGTGACGTCGTCGGCGTTGCCTTCGATCTCGATGAGCACGAGGCGCCATGCATAGGCCTGCTGAGGATCCTTCGGGGTTTTATCACCCGATTCATAGCGATCGGCGAGGGTGCGAATGGACCTGCCGTCCCGTCGCATGGCGGCACGGGTGTAGTAGTCGACGGCGAGGCGATAGTTCTGCGGCATGCCTGGCTGGCCGACCTCATAAGCCTTGGCCATTTCGCGAAGGCAATGACGGTCGCCTGCATTGGCGCCACGGAGATACTGCACGTAGGCTTCGTTGAGCTGCCTTTCGCGCTCCGCCACTTGTTTCTTGAGGTCGGGAGCTTCCTTGGCCGGCTTGATGGCGTCTGCCTTGGCCTTGGCGAGGTCGCCGAGGACCCGATATCCCATCGGTTGGGCTTTATCGGCGGCCTTCGAGGCCCACTCATTGGCCTTGGCGTCGTCTTTCGTGACACCTATGCCACGCAAATAATAGAGCGCCACCACGCCCATGGCGCGCGCGTGGCGATTCTCGGCGGCCTTGTTCATCCAGGTGAAGGCGATCTTTTGGTCCTCTTTGATCTGGAGGTCGGTCGGTGCATAGGCGGTATGACGGAGCGCGTAGATGTATTGGGCCTGCGCGTTGCCGGCTTCGGCCTGCGCGAGAAGTTCCGTCGCTTTGCCGTCGGCCTCGAGCACGCTGACGTAGCGATCGTGCAGTTCGCCCGGCAACTGCGCGATCGGGACTTCCCACTGGTTGGAGAGGTCGACGACGAGGATTGTGCCGACGAAGGAGGCGATGACGTAGGGGCGGAGCCGGAGGAGGTTGCGGCGCATAAGAGCGGAGCTCATCCAATCCGACGGATGGGTGAAGGCAAGGGGAGTTCGACTAGAGTCTCAGAAGAGGCCGCAAGGTCTTGCCTGCGGCGGGTGTCTGGCCATGGTCGAGCCACCCCCCGCCTCCATGCGTCTCCTTGCCTGTTTGCTCTCCATCGCCGCCTTCGCCCAAGACAAGGCGCCCGTCCTTGGCCATGGCGACCTGCGCTATTCCGTCGACCTGAAATGGGCCAAGGCTGACCCGGCGATCGCGCCGATCGTCAACGCGCACGCATTGGCCGAGGATAAGGCGGGCCGCATCTATCTGGTGACCGATCATCCGATGAACGACTTCATCGTATTCGAGAAGGACGGCCGTTATGTCCGTTCAATCAGCGCCGGCCTCGGCGGAGGCCATGGGCTGGAAATCTTCGAAAAGGATGGCGTGGAGTATCTGGTGCACGTCGACTCCGGCTGGCACATGGCGGCCGAAGGTTGGAACCCCTCCGCGGTCGAAGGGCGCATCACCTTACTGACGACCGACGGCAAAGTCGTGCGCAAGTTCCCGACGCCGAAGGAACTCGGCCTGAGCGACGGCAAGTTCATGCCCTGCGATGTGGCCTGGACGCCGGCTGGCACGCTGCTGGTCGCTGACGGCTACGGATCGAACTTCATCTATGAGTTTTCGCTCGAGGGTAAGCTGATCAAGAAATGGGGCGGGCCGACCAAGGATGCC
>Ga0209299_1000085_pt1 | contig 46770 bp, 41 predicted proteins | sample S_140806_MF_Meta_FD_187326 | JGI IMG/M metagenome (GOLD analysis project Ga0209299, IMG submission 187326) | Freshwater microbial communities from Lake Simoncouche, Canada to study carbon cycling - S_140806_MF_MetaG (SPAdes) (version 2) | ecosystem: Environmental > Aquatic > Freshwater > Lake ...
GGCAGCGGGCCTTCAGGGCAGCGCGGAGGCGAGCCACCGCGTCATCCTGACCCTGCAGGGCAAAGGCCTCCTGCTCCAGCAGCCGGCTGCCGTGGTGATAGCTCGTGGTGAGAATGCCGCCGATCTCCTGGCGCACCACTGGATCGAGGCGCAGCCTCCAGCCGATCGGGGTGAGCTGCCCGCCGGGGCAGCTCTGCACGGCATGCACCGCCTCATGCAGGAAGGTCTGGGGGCCGATGCCCAGATCGAAGGCGATCGGCGCCACCCAGAGGGTGCGGCTGGCGGGCACGTACTGGCCGTAGGCCCGCGCCGCGGGGGGCGGTGCCCAGCGCAGCCGGAACCCATGCCGCTCCAGATCCCGGGCCAGGGAGCGCAGCTCCGGCGGCAGGCCGGCCGGCAGATCGGCGGCGGCGGCCTTGGATCCAGCGGAACCGTCGGCGAACACCCACGGCAGCGCTGGCGGCGGGGGTGCGGCAGGGGGCGGAGGTGCAGCAGGAAGAACGAACAAGGCCAAGCGAGGGAGGGCTTCCTCAGGCTCCCATCAGATTGATGCGATAGAGCACCTCCTCCAGGGCCTCGGCGGCCCGCACCCCGGCCCAGCGCTGGGGGTTGGCGGCAGTGCAGCAGGAGGGCACCGGCGCCAGGATCGTGCTGGGCCGGGCATGGCAGAACTGCACCACGCTGTGGCGCTCGCCACTGGCACCCGGGGGGGCCACCACCCGGTGCCAGCCGGCCGGAATGGTGCCGTTGCTGAGGCGCTCCAGCATCAGGCCGGTGTTGAGGATCACCCGACCCTCCGGCGGTGCGGCCGCCTGCCAGCGTCCGTTCACCTCCACCTCAAGACCGGCGGCGGTGGCGCGGGGCAGAGCGGTGATCAGGTTGATGTCGGCATGGGGGGCGGCCCAGAGGTGCCCGGCGGCCGGAGCGGCGGCCATGGGGGGATAGCGGATCGCGCGGGTGAGGGTGGGGGCCTCATGCACCATCTCCTCGAAGAAGGTTTCGGCGCAGCCCATCCCGAGGGCGATCACCCGCAGGAAGCGCCGCTGCAGGTCGGCGAGGGCGGCATGAAAGCGCTCCAACACCGCCGTGATCCCCGGCACCGCCGCCTCGGGGAGCACGGGCTCCGGATAAAGCACGGGATAGCGGCGCCGCAGCGGATGGCCGCCGGGCAGCGGCGCCGACCAGTTGAGCATCTCCTTCCAGTCGGCCCGATCGTTGCCGGCCGCGGTTTCCACCAGCAGGCCGGTGTAGCCGCTCTGACCATGGCTCAGGGGTTCATGGAAGTGGGCCTTGCTGGCCGGATCGAGGGCAAAGAAGCGCTGCAGCAGGCCGTAGGCGGTGTCGAGCAGATCGACGGGAAGATCACTGCTGGTGTATACAAAACCAGTAGCCAGGCTGCGGCGCACCCCATCCACCACCGCGGCGCGGGTGGCCCCATCGCCCCGCTCGAAGGCCAGCAGATCCACATCGAGGATGGCCGGTTCAGCCATGGGCCGGGCAGCGCGGGAGACCCCGATCCTGGGCGACCGCCGGTGTCGCAGCTATGCACCCCGATCGGCCAGCGGGACTCCGGAGCGAACGCCGGGGCTCCGAAGGGCCTATGGGTAGCACCCACCCCGATCTCAAGGCGGTGCTCCAAACGCCGAGTCGCGTCCCTCCGGCAGGGATGCGCCGCCGGTGTCGATGAGCTGCAACAACACCTCCCGCCGGCGCGGGCCATCGAGCTCCACCAGCAACACCGACTGCCAGCGGCCGATGCCAAGCCGGCCCTCCACCACCGGCAGGCTGAGCTGGTTGCCGAGCAGCATCGCAATCAGGTGGGCGTGGGCATTGCGCGGTTCATCGGGCGGAATGCCCTGGCGCAGGTGCAGGTCGTTGTGGAGCCAGGGGCGATCCGGCGGCGCCAGACCGAGGAAGAAGGCCTCGATGTCGCGCAGGAGCCGCTCCTCGTTTTCATTGAGCACCAAGGCCGTGGTGGTGTGCTGCCCCACCGCCACCAGCAACCCCTGCCGCACCCCTCTGCGCTCCACCAGCGCCTGCAGGTCCACGGTGATGCAGTGGCAATGGAACACTCCTCCGGTCTCGATCTGGAGGCGCTCAACGAAGGCGGGGGGAATCAATGGCGGGGAAGGGGATGCGGGGGTGGAGAGGGCCATCGCAGGCCCATCGCCATCCTGCCCACGCTCCCCACCCCGGCGGATCTGTGGCAGCCGCTCCCGTCGGCCTCAACCCTTGCTGCCAGCTCAAGCCAACCAATCGATAACAAACTTCACTGGATCGACCGTGCCCACGAAGCCACGTCATCTGTTCTTTTGTAAAGATCGATTCGATTTGGCGGTTTCTCGTGCATCAGGGAGATTCTGGCCAATTCTTGCCTGCCAGAAGCCGCTATTCGATAATTCATGCCTCATAAATGCAGCATAGGACTAGATATGTAGCGCAAGTGACTTTCCAGGGAATCCTTCCATGGTATTTTATGATCAGCTATCTACTTGGCTGCAAATGAACACCTTTCCACGCAAAAAAGGCACTCATCAATTTAAGCTTGGTAGTAAATCCCTACTTGCGATTGGATTGAGCGTATTGGGGAGTTCGCTTTCTCCAGTCAGCGCCGCCCCGATCACTCATTACTTCACAATTAATCCGATTCGCATCTGCAACGATGCGGGCACAAGCTGTGCACCCACACCTTTCTTCCCCGATGAAACATATAAGATTTACTCCCAAGTCGGCGTGGCTCCCATTTTCCTGCCGATTAAGCAAATCAACAAGTCTTCACTGTTGACTGTCAATGGAGTTGCCGATGTGTCTGTTCCGGGCAATGGGCAGCATCCGAACCCAACCACGATCAATGCCTGGTTCGCCAACAGCCTGAATTCCGCACCGGGAAGCGTGCTCTATGGAGAAGCCTGGCTTGGAGGCAATGGCTTAGTCATTAATAGTTCCGCCGTGCAATCCTTCCCTCCAAGCGGCAGAAGAGATACATTTTCTCACGAAGTTGGTCACAACCTTGGGCTCGGTCATAGCGATTACGGAGCCGGTGCAGGCAATAATCTGTTGACCGCTGGATCTTCCCGCCAAATCCCTGGAGGGGTCGGGGACATCACACCCGACGGGGCTAATCTGAGCCAACTGACAGCAAGTCAAAAAACCAAATTGCTAGCCAGTCCTTTTCTTGCACCAGTACCCGACATCTTGATTGACACCCGAGGTTCAACACCTTTCGATTCAAACGATTTCTTCCTTGTGAAGTTTAACAGTGGTGGCGCCAGCAATGTCTTTCTAAAAAGCCTAAAAGTTGACCTCACCCCAGTCAATGCGTTCTTCGATTCAACCAATACCTCGCCTGGCACTTCCTCCTCGCCTTTTGCGCTTTCAGCTGCCGATCTGATGGGTCTTTCGGCTTCCGATATCACCCTTGTCGGAGGCAATGCGTCCCTCAATGGGCAATCATCGATGACACTTACATTTGCTGACAACGCCTTCAAAGCTGGAGACAGTTTCCGCTTCGGTGTTGACATTGATCTATTCAGCGCAATTGACAATTTTGGGGCAACGCCATCAGAACTCATTGGCAGCTTGTTCTCGTTTGTCTTCAGCGACGGTTTCGCGGTCCAATCCGCTCTCGATGCTGATCTCACAGCCTCCTCAACCTTGCCGAATGGTCTCCCAACCTTCGTTGGCGACCCATTTGGCGGTCCCAACGTGCCGCCCGGAACCATCACCGATGATCCCGATCCCGTGCCGACAAACGGTCCTGTGCCTGCACCCGCTCCCTTACCAATACTAGGAGTCCTATCCGCACTCCGCTGCGCAAGAACATTGAGAAAGCGAACAAAAATTGCTCGGCTTTGATAGCCAGACGCCATGCCACAAGCACACCTCTATTCGCTTTTCTTGGCAATCGCTTCACTGGCAATGGCACCAGTCGCTGGCATCACCGCTAATCATATGCCGGCAAACGATACCATCACCTTGCCTCCCGCCAGCAGGGTGGTGGAATCCAAAAACGGAGCGTTCAGGTTCCGGATTTACACCACAGACAACTGGCGCACCCCCTTTCCCCAAGGCACATTAAGCGTTGGCTCCAGCAGCGGGCAGCGTGTGGCGTGGCAAGGCAAGTTGCCGCATCACTACGGCCCAAGATTCACCCTGGTCACGACAACTGGCGATGTCATTCTGCTTGATGGCTGGCTCAACATCAAGCCTTCTTATGCCGTTACCATACTGAACGCTAGCAAGGGATCTTTGGTGAGCTTCAGTTACGAAGATGTTCTTCTCTCCCTGAGAGTCTCACCGGCCGTCCTGGCTGAAAAGGCGCGCTTTGGCAGCTGGTGGATGACCAGCAAACCTTCTCTGGATACGTCCGGAACCATGGTGTTGATTCCTGCAGGTGGCAAGACGCTGATTGTAGATGTACGTCAAGCCAAGATATTCGCCAAACCATAAGCTAAGTGCCGCCAACCTTCACAGTATCGGCTGGGCAACAGCGTTAAACCTCACTTCGATAGGGAGGCTGCTTGCCGGAAAAGTCTGACAGTCACTGAACCACTCTGGCCTGGAGATGAGCGGCATCCGTGGCCTGAATTCCATCACCAAGCGCTTGACGAGCCCACTGCTCCGAAATCACCTCCGTCTGCTGAAGTGCCAACTCAATGGCGGCTGCTGCCTTGTCGGGAGGGTTAATATAGCTCTTCAGCAAAGCCCTGATCATCGTGCGCAGCCGTGCTCGCACATTCTCCTTGTATTACCTATCAATGCTGAGGTTGCCGCGTAGTTTTTCTGCCAGTTCCCGTGCGATCGCCATCAGTATCTGATCCCCCATCAGCTCCTGGGCTGAGAGATTGTTGGCCAAGGAGTCGTAGAAGGCTTCCTCGGCGGGGGGCAGCCCCAGGGTTTCTGCCTTCTCAGCACACAAGCGGAACTCCCTGGCCATGGCGAACAACTCCTCGATCACCTGGGCCGCTTCCACCGAGCGGTTGGCATATTTGGCCAGGGAGGCCTGCAGCCTTTCACCGAAGCGCTTCTGCTTCACCGTGTTGATGTTGAAGCGGGATTCGTAGTAGATCGATACCGTGGCTCCGTCTTCCACCGCCTGCTGGATGTCGCCGATGGAGATGTAGTGGCCAAACACCGCCTGGGTATCGCGGTCGTCCTGGCTGATCGGGGTACCGGTGAAGGCGAGGCCGTACTTGATGGCGCCGGTTTTGAGGTCGAGCCGTCCCCTGAAGCCGTACTGGGTGCGGTGGGCCTCATCGCAGATCACCACGATGTTGTGGCGCTCACTCAGGGCCGCAAGATGCCGCCGCTGGGGCGATGGGCCAGCAGCTCCGGCAGCTCCTGGCGGCAGCGAACACGCCGAACAGCTGGCCATCGAGATCTTGCCGGTCGGTGACGATCACCAGGGTGGGATTGCCCAGGCGGGGGTCGAGCAGCAGCATCCCGGCCAGGCAGGCCATCTCGATGCTCTTACCCGCGCCCTGGGTGTGCCACACCACGCCGCCCTTGCGATCGCCGCTGGGCCGGCTGGCCTGGCACGTAGGGGTTCGACAGTTGCAGCACCGCCGAATCGATGGCGGTGGAGGCGATGCCTGAGTTGAGGCGTTGCAGGGCCCTGCGCAGGCGGGTCGCGAGGATCACCTGGCGGAAGTCGCTGCGCTCGGGGGTGCTGGCGTCGCTGTCGAGTTGGGGGGCGAAGACGTGGGTGTAACCGATGTCCTGGAACCACTCAAGGCACTGCTGCTCCAGATGGTCTTACCCGACGCGGGGTGAGCCATGGCGGGAGCAGTCGTCCCTTTTGCTGGAGGGTGGCCTCATCCAATTGAGGCGAACCGGCCACAGAAAATCCCCCGGATCCCGAATGGCTGAGCGCGGCCAACACGGTTGCGGTTGTGAATACCCCTTGCTCATCGAGAAATAACGGACCACTATCGATCACTGCCCAAGGCTCGGCCACCTCGGGCCGAGCCAGCCGTAGCCGAGCGGAGGGCGGCCACAGCCCGTCCGGTCTTTGCATCTGCAGCAGCCGTCGCAGAAGCGCCGAGCAGGGTTGCCGGAGCGCGGCCCGGCACATCAACAACAGCGCAGTCTCAAACGCCCCCGCCGGAACAAAGCCGGCGATGGCCGCGCGCGCGCGCGTGTTCACTGTCACCCCGCTCGCGAGCCGCATGGCGGTGACATAGAGCGGCGAGGTCCACCACATGGCTGGGGGTAGTGCCAACTCGCCCTCGCCGGTTACCGCCGTCAACCCCAGAGCGCGGTGAGCCACGGCCGCCACGTCCGCTGCCGGTCTCCCCCAGCCGATCATCGGTGCAGTTGCCGACGGAAAGGTGGCTACTCCATCAGCGCCGCGCATGCACCCGAGCAGGAATCGCTGTGCGGAGTGCGGTGCCGGGTGCGACCAGCCGAGAAAGGCCAGCATGCCCCACGCAGTGCTGTCAGCATCGGCCGTGACTGCGGTGTTGTAGCCCCACCCACCCCCTGGTTGTTCTGCCTCGCGCAGCCACTGCAACGCTGGCGCGGCGACGGCCGGATCAGCCGGACACGACGTGTCGCGCAGTTGCGCGAGGTTCGCCAGCACATAGCCGGTGACCCAGGCATCCGAGATGCCGACTGGCAGTGAAAAATCGCACCAATGCGAACCGCTGCGTGCCCGGCCCAGCGCGGCGACACCGCCCTCGACCGCCGCCGACAAGACGGTGCTCCGTGCGGTGACGCGGGTAGCGGCAGGTGTCGGTGAAAGGGGCGGCGCCAGATAGAGATTGAGATGCCGTGTGGCATCTGGTTCGCAGCCAATGCCGACAAAACGGGTGAGAGTGCAGTTGGTGCGATCGGCTCTCGCCGCACCCAGGGCCGCCAGCGCGCCCCTGGGTGCCCACGGCTCACCGCCAAGCGCCGCCAGCATTGCCTCGCACCCCTCGGCGACAGTTTCATCGGTTGAGGCCCATTTCGTGACCGACAGGTCGGTCTTGATCGAAAAAGCCTCATCGGCGTGGATTTCGAGGCTTAGCACCACCCCGCCCTCCGGAAAGCGGCTCGTGCCTACCGGGCCCAGCAGGTCCAGCAAGCGCCGTAATACCGGTGCCTCCGATCCGAGTCCGGTGGCCTCATACCAGCGCACCAGCCACTCCTGACCGACATCAGGCTCGCAACGGAAATACACCTTCACCCGACCGCAACCTCCATCGGAGCGCAACTCCACCGCGAGACCGACCGGCCGCGAACCCGCCGAGCATGTGTCGGAGAGCACGCAAAGCCGCGCCAACGCCTGGCGGCGCCCGAGTCGTGCGAGCACATGGCCAATGCGCAGCCATCGCTCGCGGGGGCCGCCAGTATTCAGATTGAAATATGGGCGCAATCCGATCTCGTCGCCTTTGCAGGCGACGCCAACCCAGGTGCCGCTTCGCCAATGCTCCGGCCATGATTCATCGACCGGAGCGACGATCCCGGCGATGTCATTGAGCCATTCCGATGACGGCAGGTCGAGCATCGAAGCGGCAACCTGGATTCGCCGAAGTGTCTCGACGTGGCGCGCAATAGGTGCAGTCCCCGGCGTCCCGACCTCGCAGACAAATCCCCAACCTGGCGAACCCCTGCCAAATCGCAAAACCCACTGAAAAGGCAAGCCATCGGCGTTGATGGCCGAGAGCCCATAAAAGGGCGGAACGGCCGGGCGATCGAGCGCTTCGGAAGCCAGCATCGCGATCAGCGCGTCGATCTGTTGGCGCTTCGCTGGCGAAGTGCCGCAGTGCCGGCCGAGTGCCATTGCTTGGCTGCGTACAAGGACGCCAAGGTGAGGCGGTGAATCGGCTGCATGGACTGGTGTGCAGCATCCTGCATCGGGCATGCGGCAGCCTCAAGGAGCGGCGAATGTAATGGGGTCGGCATGCCCGTCCGATCGAAGGGCATGCCGCTTAGCGTCAGGGTCTTTGGATGATGGCTATCGAGCCATCGAGCCCGTTGGCGCCATTCACACCGCCGGGCCCGTTTGGGCCCGGCCCACCATTCGGCCCAACATTGTTACCCGTGCCGCCTGGCCCGAAACTGCCGCCAGTGCCAGCTTGGCCCGCCAGCCCGCTACGGCCTCCGGCCGCATTGCCGTGGACGGTGCCGCTGGCGATGCTCTTTGCCACGACAGTGATGTTGCCACCATTGCCGCCCGCCGCACCATTGCCTGCGGCCCCTCCTACTCCGCCATTGCCGCCATCCCCACCATCTGCCGGCGAATCGCCGGAGTCTGCCGCGGTGCCGCCCGGGCCGCCCTGACCACCATCACCGCCGCGCCCACCAGCGCCGCCATCGCCGCCTTTGCCGCCGCGCGTGTCAATGTTCACGCCTACGACGAAGTCATTCACTTCGATCGTGATGTTGCTGCCAAACTCTCCTGCCGCGCCATCAGTGCCACGCGAGCCGCTTTGGCCGTCACCGCCGCGATGGCCGCGTTGGGGGGCATCGTCGCCATTCCAGTGATCGACGCCGTTCGTGCCTTTTTGCCCAGGTTGACCGGGCTGACCATTGATGCCGGGATAGCCGTTGGCGCCATCTGCGCCGCGAGCGATGATGTCGGGCATGGGTGTCTCTGCGTATTGGGTGGGTTTAGGTGTTCAGGAAAGCTTTGCCAGCGTGCCGGCATTGTTGGCCAAGACGTAGTCGCGCCGCAGGCCTTCCACCGAGGTCACTCGAAAAGTTGTGCTGCCTCGGCAAATGATCCGTCCGGTCCGATGGATGATGATGCGGCGCGCATTCACAACGTGAGTGTTTTTCGAAATGGTCAGCGTGGCCCCGTCGGCTACTTCTATATCAGACAGATAAGCGATGTTTATTACCGCCTTGCTAATGTCGAGGTAGCGATCGAAAGCCGGCACCATGTGCGCCATTGAGGCCGGGTTGGCACTACGCACATAGGCGTTGAACGCTTGGTAAGTTGCGCTGCGAGCGGCCATACGTATGGCCGGATCCTCGTGATCCAGATCTTGAGCCGCCGCAGTGATCGCCGGCAAAGTGATCGGCGTGCAACATTGACCGCTCTCTTGCAGGGCCTTGGAGGCTTCGGGCGTAAGGCCCAAGAGTGTACGAACTTCAGACGCGCTGCGAGGATTGACGCGGCGATATGCCTTTAGAAAGCGGCCACTATCGGGAGAAAGTGTAGCGCATTCCTCTGTATCGAGAGAGAGCGCCTGGGCGTCATCGCTGGTCACAGCAGGTTCTCCAAAGTAATTTTGCAACTCCAAGACGAGACGCCTTCGAGTAATAAACATAACCTAGAGAGGCTTTGGAAAAACACTTACTCTAAATGTGCTTCTTTTATGCTGCACCGGATCTCAGATAGGGGCTCTGGCAGGAGAGAAGTGTCAAGAGTCGCCCTAGCGCATCAGCCACTGCTGGCGGTCGGCGGCCATTTTTCACGCTGCGGGAAACCTGCGTGAAATCCTGGTAGCTAGTGACGGTTTCAGGGCGTTTTGGGCCGCTCCTGCCCTGATAGCCGCCTAACCTGATCCCTTACTGCAACTGCCCCAGATCCCAGTGTGGCCGTGGTTTCCAGCGATGCCCGATGCCGGTTTCGAACCAGCGACATCCTGCTTGTAAGGCAGGCGCTCTACCGCTGAGCTAATCGGGCCTTTGGTCATTCTGCCGTGTCAACGGCTTGCGCTCGGCTCCGGAAGCGGTCCCGGGTCCGAGGATCAGCAGCCATCGCCCCGCCCCCCCCCCTCCGATGGCCAGTGGCCGCTCCCACGACCGCGCCACCGGCGTGCTGGCCCTCCCCTTCGGTCTGCTCTGGTGGCCCCTGCTGGGCCCCCCGGGAACCGTGGTGGCCGCCGCCGCCTTTCTGATCGGCGGGCTGTGGCTGTCGCCCGACCTTGACACCCGCTCGAATGCCACCCGGCGCTGGGGTCCGCTGCGGCTGCTCTGGTGGCCCTACCGCCGCTGGCTGCCACACCGTTCGCTCCTGTCCCACAGCCCCGTGCTGGGCATGGCGGGCCGGTTGCTTTACCTGAGCGTGCTGGTGATGGTCATCTCCCTGCTGCTCATGCCCTACGGCAGCCCCGGCCCGGACCAGCTGATCAACGCCCTGCAGCAGCACTGGGTCGACCGCAAAGCCCTGGTGGTGGCGGCGCTGGTGGGGCTGGAGATGAGCAGCTGGCTCCATCTGCTCCAGGACGGCGATCCCATGCCCCGGTTCCGGTTTAAACCGCTGAAGCTGTCGAAGCGGTTCCGGATGCGGCGGCGCAACGCGCGGGTCCGGATGCGGCGGCGCAACGCGCGGGTCCGGCGGCGGCGGCGGCACTGAAGCCGGCAGCCGGCAGCCGGCGGGAGTCCTGCACCGGGAGGTGGCAGGGTATCTACCGATCGTGGAACGCCCCGGCAGACCCTGGCGCCATGCCCCCTTCCCCCAACGAGGCCCCATCCCCACCGCCCCCGGGCGCCCCCAGCCCCACGGCCGCCGCCGACGGGGCGGGCGCCGCCTTGGCGGAGTTACTGGCCGTGGTGGATCGTCTGCGGGATCCGGTGCACGGCTGCCCCTGGGACCTGGAGCAGACCCATCGCTCCCTGATCCCCTACGTGCTCGAGGAGGCCCATGAGGTGGCCGATGCGATCCGCCACGGCAACGACGACCACCTGGCGGAGGAGCTGGGCGATCTGCTGCTGCAGGTGGTGCTCCATGCCCGGATCGCCAGCGAGAGCGGCCGTTTCGACTTCGCGGCCGTGGCCCGGGGCATCAGCGCCAAGCTGGTGCGGCGCCATCCCCACGTGTTCGGCACGGCAGAAGCCCGCGACAGCGCCTCGGTGCGCCTCCACTGGGAAGCAATCAAGCTCCAGGAACAGGCCGAACGGGAGCATTCCGACTCCGCCGCGGCCGCCGCTGGCCCCAGCCCCCTGAGCGACAGGCTGGCCGGCAAGGTGCGGGGAATGCCGGCCCTGGCCGGCGCCATGACCATCTCCAGGAAGGCAGCCGCCGCCGGCTTCGAATGGGACGCCATCGATGGCGTGTGGGCCAAGGTGGAGGAGGAGCTCGGCGAGCTTCGGGAGGCCTTGGCCAGTGGTGATCGCGGCCACGCCCAGGAGGAGCTGGGGGATGTGCTCTTCACGCTGGTGAATGTGGCGCGCTGGGGCGGCCTCGATCCGGAGGAGGGGCTGGCCGGCACCAACCGCCGCTTCCTCGATCGCTTCCGCCGGGTGGAGGCGGCCCTCGGCGGGGACCTCGGCGGCCGCTCGATCGGTGAACTGGAAAGCCACTGGCGGGCCGCCAAGGCCGCCATCCGTGCCGAAAGCAGCGCCACCCCGGCCACGCCTGAACCGGCCGGTCCCGCCGCTGCACCCGCTCCCCTCAGTCCTCCTCCGGCCTGATCCCCCCACGGCGCTGGGCCTTGCGGCCCGCCCGCTGTCGCTTGGCCACCAACCTCCGCTCCACCGAACCCCGGCTGGGGCGGGTGGCACGGCGCGGCGGTGGCGGCGGCGCGATCGCCTGCCGCACCAGCTCCCGCAGACGCTCCAGGGCAGCCTGACGGTTGCGCCACTGGGAGCGATGCTCCTCCGCCACCACCACCAGCTGGCCCTCCACCAAGCGGGAGGCGAGGCGCCCCTGGGCCCTGGCCCGCAGCACGGGAGGCAGGGCAGCGGTGGTGGCCAGGGGAAAGAGCAGCTCCACCCGCGCATCGGTCTTATTCACGTTCTGGCCACCGGGGCCCGAGGCGCGCGAAAACCGCCAGCGCAGCTCGGAACGCACCAGAGCCAGCCCCGGGCCAAGCACCAGGGCGGGATCGGCATCGGCAGCAGGCCGGTCTCCGGGTGCCGCCTTCTCGGGCCCGCCTTCCCTGCCAGCTTCCATGCGGCCCAGCTTGACCCATGGCAGCGCCAGGTCCTTATGGTTCGGGAGGGGTGGAGTGAGCCGTTTGATGCCCTGCAATGCCTGCCGAGCTCTGGATGGGGCCCCAACCTCCCTGGGATGCCGCCAGGGCGGCCATCTCCTTCAGGCATCAGGGCTGAATCCCCCTGGGCCGCCGCCGACGGCCCACCCATGACATGGGCTCCCTGGCTGGGTCGGCTGCGCCGGAATCCCACCCAGCTCTCGATCACCCGTCGCCTCACCCTCACCTTCCTCGGGGTGGGGCTGGTGCCCCTGCTCACTAGCCAATGGATGGCCCTGGAGCAGTTCAAGCGCACCCTGGTGCTCAACCACCTCGAGCAAACCGGCCAGATCGCCGAGGCCAAGCGGGATGAGCTCGAAGCCTTCCTCGCAGGCAGCCGCCGCGCCCTGGAGCCGATCGCGCAGTTGCCCTCCCTGCGGCAGGAGCTGGAGCGGAACCCTGAACCGGAGCGGGCGGCGACGGTGCTGGCGGATGCCCTGCGCTCCGGAAACGGCCCCGGGAGCGCCGGATGGCCCTTCGCAGGCCTGGTTCTTTTCGACCCCCAGGGCAAGGTGGTGCCCGCAAGCCGGGATCCGGCCTTCCGCCGGGATCCAGCGGCGGAAGGACTCAGCCAGGCCCTCCGGCGGCAAGCCCTCACGACGGCAACCCATGGGGCCAGAGCGGAACCGGGACTTGCGCTGCTGGCCCAGGACCCCGAAACCAACCAGCTCCTGACCTACCTGACGGTCCCCGTCCGAGGAGCGACCGGGAAGACCCTGGGATGGCTGGCGGGCAGCATCGAGGACGGCAGCGTCCGGCGCCTGTTGAACACCCAGCTCCTCGGCCTGGGCCGAAGCGCCCGAACAGAACTGGTGACGCTCCAGGCCCACGGGACGACCCTCAACCTGGCCCCCCTCAGCCCGGAAGCGGGAGCAACCACGGCAACCAGCACGGAGCGGGACCTCCGCTTCGAGCCCCTCGATCCCACCACCCTCAGGTCCCGCAACCCGCTCCAGACCGACGCTCTGGACGGCCGGTTCCGGGGCAGCGATGGCCAGGAGCGGGTCGGCTCCTGGCGCCGCCTGTCCCTGGGGACGGTGGGCCTGCTGGTGTCCATGGAGCGGCGGGAGGTGCTCGAATCGGCGGCCTCCCTGCGCACCCGGCTCCTGGGCCTGATGCTGCTGGCCACCGGCCTGGTGGGAGCGGCGGGAGTGCTGCTGGGGCGCAGCCTGACGCGCCCCCTGCTCGATCTGCACACGGCGGTGCGCGACTTCGACATCAGCAACGATGGCCAACTGCGGCCGGTGGCGGTAAAGGGCCACGACGAAATCGCGGAACTGGCCAACACGATCAACCGCATGATCCTGGAGATCCAGGAGCGCACCGCCAGCCTGGACCGCACCAACAACCGGATCCAGACCTACATCCAGACCGTGCAGACCGCCCTGCTGGCGATCGGCAACGGCGGCGAGATCACCCTGCTCAACGAGGCGGGCTGTCGTCTGCTGGGCTTCGCGCCGGCCGGCTGGCTCGGCCGCAACTGGATCGCCGACTTCGTGGTGGACGAGGAGGCCCGTCGGCGGCTGAGGGCAGCCCTGCCCCAGGGCCAGCAGGCCGGCCAGGCCAGCGGCGGGATCGGCGAGGCGGCCGTGCTCGAGTACCACGTGCGCAGCCAGGACGGACAGGTGTTGCTGATGCGCTGGCACAACTGCCTGCTGCCGGGTGAAAGCGGCCAGGTGATCGGCATGCTCTGCTCAGGGGAAGACATCACCCGCAGCCGCAGCCAGGAACTCGAACTGATCGAGGCCCGCAGGGTGGCGGAACAGGCCAATGCGGCCAAGAGCGAGTTCCTCTCGCGGATGAGCCACGAACTGCGCACCCCGATGAACGCCATCATCGGCCTCTCCCACCTGGCCCAGCGCGCGGAGCCTGAGCCGCGATTGAAGGATTACATCAGCAAGATCAATGGTGCCGGCCAGAAACTACTGGCGATCATCAATGACATCCTCGATTTCTCTAAGATCGAGGCCGGCAGGATGAGCCTCGAGCGCACCGATTTCCTGCTCGATACGGTGCTGACGGACCTCACCGGCCTGATCGCCCAGAAGATCTTCGACAAGGGCCTGGAGCTGTTGTTCCTGGTCGATGAGAATGTGCCTCGCCACCTCAATGGCGATCCCCTGCGCTTAGGGCAGGTGTTGCTGAACCTGCTCTCCAATGCCGCCAAATTCACCCAGCTCGGCCAGATCCTTCTCCACATCCGTTGCCTCGAACGCCAGGGCCAGCGCGTCAGGCTCGGCTTTGAACTGAGCGACACCGGCATCGGCATCAGCGAGAGCCAGCTGGCCAACCTCTTCCAACCCTTCGAGCAGGCGGAGATCTCCACCGCCCGCCATTACGGCGGCACGGGCCTCGGCCTCGCCATCTGCCGCCACCTGCTGGGGTTGATGGAGGGCACCATCGAAGCCAGCAGCGAGATCGGTGCAGGCACCACCTTCCGGGCCACGACCTGGTTCGGCCTCGCGGCCGCGCCCCCCTCACCGGTGCTGCCCCAGCGGCTCAACGGCCTCTCGGTGCTGCTGGTGGATGACAACCCGATCGCGATCAGCGTGCTGGAGGCCAACCTGGCCCATCTGCCGATCCGGATGTCCGCCTGCGGCAGTGGCCTCGAGACCCTGCAACGGGTCGAGCAGGCGGCAACCTCCGGCCAACCCATCGATCTGATCCTGCTCGACTGGCAGCTGCCGGACATCGACGGCCTCGAGACCCTGCGCCGGCTCCAGGCCATCGAGGGTCTCCACCCCCCCGAAGTGGTGATGATCACCGCCTATGGCGCAGCCGAGATCCGCAGGGCCGCGGCCGCGCTCGGCGTGCAGGGCTTCCTCACCAAACCCATCTGCCAGTCCGATCTGCTGGACATCCTGATCGATCTCATGGAACCTTCCAGCGCCTCGGACCGGCCGGACCCGCTGATGGCGGAGACCCGGCTGAGCCAGGGGCTGGCCGGCCTGCGGGTGCTGCTGGTGGAGGACAACGAGGTGAACCAGCAGATCTGCGTTGAACTGCTCAGCAGCGTGGCCGTGCGGGTCACCGTGGCCGAAAACGGCGCGGAGGCCCTGCGGCTGCTGGAGGGGCCGGGGGAGGAGGCTGATGGGGACGACGGACCCCTCCCCTTCGACCTGGTGCTCATGGACCTCAACATGCCGGTGCTGGATGGCTGGGAGACCACCCGGCATCTGCGCTGCACCCCCCGCTTCAACGACCTGCCGGTGCTGGCCATGACGGCCCACGCCCTGGTGGAGGAGCGGGACCGGTGCCTGGCGCTCGGAATGCAGGACCACCTCACCAAACCGATCGAACCGGCCAGGCTTTACGCCGCCCTAGCCCACTGGGGACAACGGACGGTGGGGGCCGCGGACACCCCCCCGGCCGGGGCCCGGCCGGGCACTGGAGCGGAAACCACTCCGCCACCGAGCGGCCTGGACCTGGACGGCGGACTGCGGCGCACGGCGGGCAACGTGGGGCTCTACCACCGGCTTCTCTCCAGCCTTGCCAACACCCAGGCCGATGCCGCCGAACGGGTGGCCGCGGCCCTGAGGGAGCGGGATGACCAGGCAGCCAGGCAGATCACCCACACCGTGAAGGGGGTGGCCGCCAACCTCGGGGCGACCGCCCTGGCGGAAGCTGCCAGCCGGCTCGACAACACTCTCCAAACCGGCCATCCCAGCGGTGATGACCTGGACCTGTTCCGCCAGACCCTGGCGGAGACCGTGGCCCTGATCCGCGACCTGCCGACGACGGGGAGGCCCCTCGCGGAGGCGGCGATCCCAGGCTCCTTAGACCTGGTGGAGCGGCTGCGGGACCTGCTGCAGGCAGGCGATGGCGAGGCCATCGATCTCGTGCAGGCCCACCGGGCCAGCCTGCAGCGGCTGCTCGGTGCTGCCAGCTTCCGGGCGATGGAGAGCGAGCTGGAGCGTGTTGCCTTCGAGGCGGCCGCCGCGGTTCTGGAGGCCGCCACCCCGGCGGCGCCCGCCCTGGCCAGCCCGGGCAGCGGAGATTCCCCATGACAGCCCCTCCTGGCCAGGAGCGCCCGCGGGTGCTCGTGGTGGACGACACCCCGGAAAATCTGCACCTGATGCATGGGCTCCTCAGGGACCGCTACCGGGTGCTGCTGGCCAATGGCGGCGTGGCCGCCCTGCGCTTGGCCCGGCTCGAGCCGCGGCCCGATCTGATCCTGCTCGACATCATGATGCCGGAACTCGATGGCTACGCGGTGTGCGAAGCCCTGAAGGCGGATCCTGAAACGGCCCCGATCCCGGTGATCTTTCTCACCGCGCGCAGCCAGGTGGAGGACGAAGAACGGGGCTTCCGCAGCGGCTGCGTGGACTACATCACCAAGCCCATCTCTCCACCCACCCTGCTAGCCCGGGTGGCCAATCACCTGGCCCTCAAGGCCGCCTCCGATCGCCTGGCTCACAACAACCGCACCCTGATCGAAGAAGTGGAACGCCGCACCCGGGAGGTTCAGATGGTGCAGGACGTCACCATCATGGCGATGGCGTCGTTGGCGGAAACCCGCGACATCGAAACGGGTATGCACATCCGCCGCACCCAGCATTATGTGCGCATCCTGGCGGAACGGCTGCGCAGGACGCTGGAGGAGGAGAGCGCGGATACCGCATCAATACCAGCCGAATTGAGCGATGAAATGATCGAGATTATGTACAAATCTGCCCCACTGCATGACATCGGCAAGGTGGGAATCCCCGATGCCATCCTGCTCAAACCCGGACCCCTCGATGCGGCGGAATTCGAAATCATGAAACGCCACTCCACCCTCGGCCTCGAAACCATCGCCGCCGCCGAGAAACTGCTCGATGTGCCCAGCAGCTTTCTGAGCGTCGCCCGTCAGATCGCCTACTGCCATCACGAGAAGTGGGATGGCAGTGGCTACCCGCACGGCCTGGCGGGAGAAGCGATCCCGCTGCCGGCCCGGCTGATGGCGGTGGCCGATGTCTACGACGCCCTGATCAGCCGCAGGATCTACAAAGAACCCCTTCCTCACGAACGGGCGGTGGCCATGATCGAAGCCGGCAGCGGCAGCCATTTCGATCCCACCGTGGTGAGCGCCTTCCTCAGCGAGGCGGAAACCTTTCGCGACATCGCCCAGCGCTTCCAGGACGAGTGAACCCATCCGGTCCGTGGGCGGCAGGCGCCATCGCCTGCCGCGGCCGACACCCCCGGGCCTGATCTCCGGCACCGACGGGGGGGACCCCGGGACGCTTAGCTGGATCAGCACCATCCAGCCCAGGCGCGTGAGCACCCCTCCTGTCCCCGCTACCAGCGAATCCAGCACCCAGTGGGTGGATGAGATCTTCGATGGCGTGCGCTATGGCCTGGCCGGCCAGGTGATCGCCGAGCAGCAATCCCCCTTCCAGCGGGTCACGATCATCGAGAGCGAGCGCTATGGCAAAGGCCTGCTGCTCGACGGCTGCTGGATGACCGCCGAACGCCAGGAACGGCATTACCACGAGGCGATCGTGCACCCGGCCCTCTGCGGCGCTGCCCAGGTCGAGCGGGTGCTGGTGATCGGCGGCGGCGACGGCGGCACCGCGCGCGAGTGCCTGCGCCACGCCGGCGTGCAACACCTCGACATGGTGGAGATCGACGGCCTGGTGGTGGAGTGGAGCCAGGAGCATCTGCCCTCGATCGGCGCTGGCTGCTGGAGCGACCCCCGCTTCCAGCTCACGGTGGGCGATGGCATCGCCTGGGTGCGCGAAGCCGAGGCCGCCAGCTACGACGTGGTGATCGTGGACGGCTCCGATCCGGCTGGTCCTGCCGAGGGCCTGTTCAACCGCGCCTTCTTCGAGCACTGCCGCCGCATCCTGCGGCCCGGCGGGGTGTTCGCCACCCAGAGCGAATCGCCCGAGGCCTTCCGCGAGGTTCACATCGCCACGGTGCGCCTCCTGCGGGAGGTGTTCGGCCACGCCGACCCGCTCTACGGCTGGGTACCGATGTATCCCAGCGGCTGGTGGAGCTGGACCTTCGCCGCCGTCGATGGCCCGCGCTACCGCGACGCCCAGCCGGAGCGGGCAGCCGGTGTAGCGGCGGGCTGTGAGATCTGGAGCCCCCGCTGGCAGAGCGGCGCTTTCGAGGCGGTGCCGGCCTTCGTGGAGCGGGCCCTGGCCGATGGCGGCTGAGGCCCTCGAGCCATCCCGCCATCGCCAGCCCACCCCTGCGCCCACCGTTCTCCAGGCGCGCTCCCCGATCGCCCCTGCCCTACCGACCGTGATCAGCCCCATCCCGAGTCCTGCCGCCACACCGCGACGAGAGCCGACCCCAGCCGACACCCCAGCCCGTGAGGCGGCCGATCGGAGCGAGCTGTTCGACACCGAAGGGGCCATTTACATGGCCAGCCACCGCGATCCCGCCGGCTGCCGCGTGGGCCTGTACGGCGTTCCCTACGACGGCACCACCTCCTTCCGGCCCGGCACCCGCTTCGGGCCCGCTGCGATCCGGGAGGTGAGCACCGGGCTGGAGACCTACTGCCCCCAGCTGGATGGTGATCTTGAATCGATCGCCTTCGCCGATCTGGGCGCAGTCGCCATCTCCCACGGCGCTCCCGAACCGGTGGTGGCCGCCGTGGAACGGGCCACCGAGGCCGTGCTCGATCTCGGCCTGGCTCCCCTGATGCTCGGAGGCGAGCACTCGATCAGCAGTGGCGCCGTGGCGGCGGTGGCCCGGCGCCATCCCGATCTGGTGCTGGTGCAGCTCGATGCCCACGCCGACCTGCGCGAAGAGTGGCTCGGCGCACGCCACAGCCACGCCTGCGCCATGCGCCGCTGCCTGGAGGTGCTGCCCAGCGGCACCCTGCGCCAGATCGCTATCCGCAGTGGCACCCGCGAGGAATTCAGCGAACTGCGCAACAGCGAACGGCTGGTGCCGATCGAGCAGATGGCGGCGGCCCTCGCCCCCCTGCGCGGTCAACCGCTCTACCTCACCGTGGATCTCGACTGGTTCGATCCCGCCGTGCTGCCGGGCACCGGAACCCCGGAACCCGGTGGCTTTCACTGGGGCGACTTCGCGGCCCTGGTGGACGAACTGCGCCACCACCGGCTGGTGGCGGCCGATGTGGTGGAACTCGCCCCCCAGCTCGACCCGAGTGGGGTGAGCGCCGTGCTCGCCGCCAAGGTGGTGCGCAGTCTGCTGCTACTACTGGCCCGTTCCTGAGGCCTGGACCGAAAACCTCAATACACGATCAATACACGCAGGTGCCGCTGGTGCGCTGTTCCCGCAGGCGGTCGTGCTGCTGGGCGATCAGCAGCACCGCCAGGGTGGGGTGGTTGTGGAGCAGGTTGAGGAATCGCAGACGGTCGAGTCGGAGGATCTCCACAGGGGTGCGGGCCACGGCGTCGCTGCGGTGTTCACCCTGGCGCCACACGATGTCCTGGTAGCTGAACAGCTCACCGGGGCGATAGCAGATCCGCTCCGCACTGGGAGCCTCCAACTCCACGATGCCGCGCTTCACGGCGTAGATGGCATTGGCGCTGGCTCCCCGGGAAAACACGTGGGAGCCGGTGGGGAGGGAAAACAGTTCGCAGTCAACCTGGGCGGCGAGCAGCTCCAGGGGGGTGGTGCAGGTGGGCGTGGCGACCAACGTGGTTCACCTCCAGGCTTGAGGGATGTACTTCAATCGTTAGAATTTAAAACCGACTCGATCTGCAAACGTGTGCTCTGCTGCACTAAACAGCAGAATTAAGCATGGCAGGACAAGGGCAGAATCAGAAACCGAAGTCGATCCTAAGCATGTCTTCCGCTCAGGCTGAGCCGGGGCCGAACCCTTCAGCCCTCGGGCAGCATCGGCGTCAGGGTGAGTTGCCGAATGGGCTGCACCGGAGCGGTGGCCCCGCCCGGAGGGACCACCGGCAACCGGGGAGGCCGGGCTGTCCAGTGATGACACCACAGGTCGCCCACCAGGTCGGGATGAATCGGCAACTGGCGCAGTTGGCAGCGGCCCAGGGCGATCCCCTGGGGTGCAATGCAGTGGCGGCAACTGCGGCAACTGGGGCGATGACCCATGGTGCGGGGCGTGCAAGCACGGGATCGGGTGGCTCAAGCTAGGCCGTTCGAAACGGGATGAACAGGGAGAAAAACCGTATCCCTGCCCCTCTCCATAGGATCCGCCTAGGTGTCCCTCCCCCCATGGCCGCAGCCCACCAGCCCGATCCGGCACCCAGCCCCGAACTGCGGCGCACCCCCCTCCATGGCGCGGCCCGTGCCGCCGGCGGCCGGCTGGTGCCCTTCGCCGGTTGGGAGATGGCGGTGCAATTCGCCGGCCTGGTGGCCGAGCACACGGCGGTGCGGCAGGCCTGTGGTGTTTTCGACATCTCCCACATGGGGGTGCTCGTGCTGCGGGGCGATGGCGTCAAGGACGCCCTCCAGGGCCTGGTGCCCTCCGATCTGTTCCGCATCGGCCCCGGCGAAGCCTGCTACTCGGTGCTGCTCAACGACGCCGGCGGCATCCGCGACGACCTGATCGTGTACGACCGGGGCCGGCGGCCGGGCCCCGAAGGCGAGCGCGATGAGGTGGTGCTGGTGATCAACGCCGCCTGTGCCGAGGCCGACACCGCCTGGATCCGCAGCCAGCTCGAGCCCGCCGGCATCCACATCGCCGACCGCAAGGGGCCCGAGGGCATCCTGCTGGCCCTGCAGGGACCGGAGGCCCCCGCGCGGCTCGAAGCGCTGGTGGGCGAGAGCCTGGCGGGCCTGCCCCGCTTCGGCCACCGCGATCTGGTGCTCCGCGGCGCCGTCGGTGCCGCCGCCGGGGCACCGGTCTTCGCGGCCCGCACCGGCTACACCGGCGAGGACGGCTTCGAGCTGCTGCTGGAGCGCGACGCGGGGCTGGCCCTCTGGGAGCAGCTCCTGGCCGAAGGGGTCACCCCCTGCGGCCTCGGCGCCCGCGACACCCTGCGCCTGGAGGCGGCCATGCACCTCTACGGCAACGACATGGATGCGGCCACGACGCCGCTGGAGGCCTCCCTCGGCTGGCTGGTGCACCTGGAGATGCCTGCCGACTTCATCGGCCGCGCCGCCCTGGAGCGCCAGAGCGCTGATGGCGTGACGCGGCGGCTGGTGGGGCTGCGCCTGGAGGGCCGTGCCATCGCCCGCCACGGCTACCCGGTGCTGCACAACGGCGCTGTGGTTGGGGAGGTGACCAGCGGCACCTGGTCCCCAACCCTGGGCCAGGCCATCGCCCTGGCCTACGTGCCCACCGCCGCCGCCAAGCTGGGCACGGCCCTGGCCGTCGAGATCCGCGGCAAGGCCGAGCCGGCCGTGGTGGTGAAACGACCCTTCTACCGCCGCGGCTGAGGGCCGGCATGCCCGGCCAGTACGATCCGCAAAAGGTCGGTGCGCGAGCCGGCTCGCACCGCGGATCGCAGGCATGACCAGCACCAAGCCCGACCTCGATGCGATCGAGATCTCCGGCATCCGCTGCTACGGCTACACGGGCTACTTCCCGGAGGAGCAGGTGCTCGGCCAGTGGTTTGAGGTGGACCTCACCATCTGGATGGATCTCTCGGTCACCGGCTCCGACGACCAGCTCGAGAACACCCTCAACTACGCCGATGTGGTGGACCGGGTGACCAACCTGCTGGAAACCTCCCGCTTCAAAACGATCGAGAAGCTCAATGCCGTGATCATCGAAGCGGTGCTGGCCTTCGGCCCAGTCCAGAAGGTGCATTCGCGCCTGGTCAAGGTGTCGCCTCCGATCCCCCGCTTCGAGGGCCACATCGCTATCGCCATGACCCGCACCAAGGGCGAACCCGCCTGAACCCCACCGCCAAAACCAGCGCCAACGCCATGGCCACGACCCCAGAACCGCACCAGCAGGTGGCCATTGCTCTGGGCAGCAACCTGGGGGACAGCCGCGGCACGCTGGAGGAGGCCCTTGAGGCCCTCAACCGCAGCGAGGGCGTGCGGCTGATCCGCCGCTCCAGCTGGTACCGCAGTGCCCCGATCGGCCCGGTGCAGCCCGACTACGTGAATGGTTGCGCCCTGCTGGAGGTGAGCCTGGCGCCGGAAGCGCTGCTGGATGTGCTGCAGGCCACCGAGAACCGCTTCGGGCGCGTGCGGTCCGAGCGCTGGGGCCCCCGCACCCTCGATCTCGACCTGATCCTCTACGGCCCACAGCGCATCGCCACCGAACGGCTGGAGGTGCCCCATCCCCGGATGGCGGAGCGAGCCTTCGTGCTGCTGCCGCTGGCGGAGATCGCCTCGGACTGGATCGATCCGGTGTCCGGCCGCCCGGTGGGAGAGCTGGCCGCCGCCCTCAGCGACCACGGCGGCGTGGAGCGGCTGGAGGAGAGCTGCTGATGGCCTTGGGGTCCGCCGCACAACCGGGCGGCAACACGGTGGCCTGGCGGGTGGTGAGCGATGTAGACCACACCCTGCTCGAGCACCCGGGCGAGACCCCTTCGGCCGGCCAAGCCCTGCGCCAGCTGGGCCAGCGCGGCATCCCCACCCTGCTGGCCTCCAGCAAAACCTTCGCGGAGATGGTGACGTTCCAGAGCCTGGCGGAGCTGCCGCCCCAGCCCTTCCTGTTCGAGAACGGCTGCGGCATCGGCTGGCCCAGCTCCTCCTGGCCCGCCGCCGCCGCGGCACCCCAGCAGGAGCTGGGTGCCTACGGCGCGATCGTGCGCGGCGGGGATCCAGAGAGGCTGCGCACCCTGGTCCACCAACTGCGCGACAGCGGCGGCCTGCGCTTCTCCCTGCTGGAGGAACTGAACTTCGGGGCGATCCAGCAGCTGATCGGCCTGGAGGAACCCCTGGCCCGCCTCGCCCTGCAGCGGCTGGCCTCCGTGCCTCTCGTCTGGCAGGACGACGAGGCCGCCCTGGAACGGCTGCAGCGGCACTTGAGCGGCGAGGGCCTGAGGGCGGTGAGCGGCGGGCGGTTGATACACGTCGCCCCGCCATGCGACAAGGCGGAGGCCCTGACCCAGGTGCTGCGCTGGCAGGGGGAGGCGGCGACCAGCACCACCCTGCTGGCCTGCGGCGACAGCGAGAACGACCGGGCCCTGCTGGAGAGTGCCGACCTGGCCCTGGTGTTCCACCCGGCCGATCAGCCGGCCATGGCCCTGGCGCCCCCGACTGCGGAGCGGCCCCGGATCACGCGCACAGCGATCGCCGGCGGACCCGAGGCTTGGCTGGCGGCTGTGGAGGCGGCTCTGGCCGTAACGACTCCCCCATGAGCGACTTCTTCCAGAACGGCATCGTCACCACGCTCCATGAGCTGGGGGACCGCAGCACGGCCGACCTGGAGGCCGAAGTGAGCCGGCTGGCCAGCAGCACACCGGTCGGCCTTGTGCTGCCCTGCCTCCACTCCGAGCTGGCGGGGCCGGCCCTGGGGCCCCTGGTGCGGCACCTGGCCGCCATGCCCTGGCTGGGGGACATCGTGATCGGCCTCGACCGGGCCGATGCGGCCGGCTACCGCGAAGCCCTCGCCCTGTTCAGCCAGCTGCCCCAGCCCCACCACGTGCTCTGGAACGACGGCCCCCGCATCGGAGCCCTGGTGGCGGAGCTGGGGGCGCTCGGACTGGCGCCACGGGAGCGGGGCAAGGGGCACAACATCTGGCTCGGCCTCGGCCTGGTGCAGGCCCAGGGCCGAGCCGAGGTGGTGGCTCTGCACGACTGCGACGTGGTGAGCTTCCAGCCCCGCATGCTGGCGCGGCTGGTGTACCCCCTCCTGCACCCCGAGAGCGGCACCGTCTTCGCCAAGGCCTTCTATCCCCGCATCAGCGAGGGGATGGTGTTCGGTCGGGTGAGCCGGCTGTTCGTCACGCCGCTGCTGCGGGCCCTGCGGCGCTGCCTGCCCCCCAGCCGCTACCTGGAATTCCTCGACAGCTTCCGCTACCCCCTGGCCGGCGAATGCGCCCTGCGGATGGCGGCGGCCCGCCGCCTGCACCTGCCCTGCGACTGGGGCATGGAGATCGGCGTGCTCACCGAGGTGTTCCGCGACCACTCCACCCGCCAGATCTGCCAGGTGGACATCGCCGACGCCTACGACCACAAGCACCAGCGCTTCGATCTGAGCCCCAGCGATGGCAGCGGCGGGCTGGGGCGGATGAGCCGTGACATCGCCACGAGCCTGTTCCGCGGCCTGGCCTCCCAGGGTCAGGTGCTCGACCTGGGGCTGGTGCGCACCCTGGTGACGGCCTACCAACGCATCGTGCTCGACCTGATGGATTCCTACGCCGACGACGCGGCGATCAACGGCCTGCAGCTCGACCGGGGCGAGGAGGCCCGGGCGGTGGAGTTCTTCGCCGCCAGCCTGTTCGAGGCCGGCCGGAGCTTCGTGCAGGAGGATCAGCAGCTGCCCCTCACCCCCACCTGGGATGAGCTGAGCCGCCGCCAGCCCCAGGCCCTCGCCAGGCTGCTGGCCGCCGTGCAGGCGGACACCGCCGAACACGGCGGCCGCTGATCCGCCACCCATCTCCCTTTTCTCTTCTCCCGATCCACCCATGGCCCTGCCCCGCCCCCGCACCCTGCTCGGGGTGATCAACATCTCGCCCGAATCGATGGTGAGTGATTCGGTGGTGGCGGGCGAGGAGCAGCTGCTGGAGCGGGCCGTCTGGCTGAGCGCCCAAGGCTGCGGCATCCTCGACCTGGGGGCCCGCTCGATCACCCCCACGGCGGCGATGATCGACGACGCCGAGGAACAGCGCCGGCTGCTGCCACCCCTGCGCCGGTTGCGCCAGGAGGGCTACCGGATCTCGGTCGACACCTGGAGCTCCAGCACCGTGCAGGTGGCCCTGGAGGCCGGCGCCACCGACATCAACTTCACCGGCGGCGCGATCAGCCCCGAGGCCCTGGAGGCGGTGGCGGCGGCGGGAGCCTCCTTGATGCTCACCTACATGCCCTACGGCGACGCCTACCGCATGCGCGACGCCGCGCCGGTGCCCTACCGGCTGCAGGGCCTGCTCGATCACCTCGGGCCGCGGGTCGAGCAGGCCCGCGCCGCCGGCGTGAAGGAGGTGATCATCGACCCCAACCTCGGCATCATCCACCCCTCCACCGACGACTACGGCAAGGTGCAGCTGCAGAACAGCGTGCTCTGGAACCTGGAGAAGCTGCGGGTGCTGGGTTGTCCGATCCTGCTCTACGCAGCCCGCAAGCCGGAGCGGCTGGCCCGCATCCTGTTCGCCTCCAACGTGCTCTTCGCCGGCGCCGACATCATCCGCACCCACCACCCGGACATGATCGAAGCGCTGCTCAACGCCGAAACGATCGAAGACTGATGAGCTCCCTTCCCCTGCATGGGCGCGTCGCCCTGGTCACCGGCGGCGCCCGCCGCACGGGCCGCAGCATCGCCCTGGCCCTGGCCAGCGCCGGCGCCGACCTGGTGATCCACTACAACCAGAGTGCCGCCGAAGCCGAGGCGGTGGTGGCCGAAGTGGAGGCGATCGGCCGCCGGGCCCTGGCGGTGGCGGCCGACCTGGCGGATGCCGATGCCACAGCGACCGCCTTCCGCGCCGCGGCCGAGCGACTGGGCCGGCTCGACATCCTGGTGAACAACGCCTGCGGCATCCTCTGGAAGCGCCTGGAAGACACCAGCGCCGCCGAATGGCACACGGGTGTGGAGCAGACCCTCCACATCACCGTCCACGCCTGCCAGGCGGTGCTGCCGGTGATGCGCAGCCAGGGCTTCGGGCGGATCGTGAGCCTGATCGACGTGGACGCCGATTCCCTGCGGGCGGTGCCGGCGCTCACCCCTTACAAGATCGGCAAGACCGGCGTGCTGATGCTCACCCGCACCCTGGCCGTCACCGAGGCACCCCATGGCATCACGGTGAACGGGGTCTCCCCCGGCACCCTCGACAACTCCGAGCGCAAGCCGCCCCTGGAGCGCATCCCCGCCGGTCGCTTCGGCACCGCCGAGGAGGTGGCGCGGGCGGTGCTGTTCCTGGCTGACCCCGCCAGCGGCTACATCACCGGCACCAACATCAAGGTGAGCGGTGGCTATCTGATCTGAGGCGAATCGGGCTGAGGAGAATCGGTCTGAGGAGAATCAGGCTGAGGAGAATCGGGCTCCGCCGGCCAGCGCACACCCCAGGCCCCGAGGGCTTCGGCCCGCTGCTCGGCGATAGCGAAGGCGTCCTGGCGGTGAGAGTGGCGGGCCTCCAGCAGGGAGGAGGCGGTGAGCTGGGAGGGCCACTTGCGGTAGAGCAGGCCCGTCTGGCCGAGGTGCCAGCCCTTCGCCACGGCATTGAGGGCCAACAGCAGACCGGTGTCCTCCGAGGCGGGCAGGGCCATCCAGCCCCCCAGGGCCCGCAGCAGCTCGCTGCGCACACAGAGGCTGGCCGGATGCACCGGCAGCCGCCGGCCATGCTGACGCCACCAGCTGGCCACCCAGCCAATCGGGATCGCCCCCTCCGGAGCTTCCCACCCCGGAACAACGCAGCGGCCATCGGGCAACAGGTCGAGGGCGGCCGAGGTGAGCCAGCCCACCTCCGGATGGCGCCGGAACACGGCCACCTCCCGGGCCAGCTGACCCGGCGTGAGCTGATCATCGGCATCGAGCACCTTCACCAGGGAGCCGCGGGCCCGGGCCAGGGCCAGGGTGCGGGCGAGGGCCGGCCCAAAGGCCACCGGGTTGGCCTGCTGGCGAATCCTGCCGTCGTCCGGGAGGGGCTCCTGCAGGGGTTCCGGTCCATCCCGCTGAACCAGCCACTCCCAATCCCAGGGGTGTTCCTGCTCTGGCTCCGGCTCCTGCTGCCGCAGGCTGTGCCAGGTGTCGGTAAGCCAGGCGGAATGGGCCGGCAACACCGGCGTGATCACGGAAACGAGGGGCATCACGCCGGGGGCAGCCCATCGATGAAGCGCTGCACCAGGATGCGGGTGAAGGTGTTGAGCGGATAGGTGAAGGCCTGCTCCGGCGTCACCCAGGCCCATTCCTCAATTTCATGGTTGGGCGTGATCACACTGGCGCCGCTGAAGGCGAAGTAGTTGATCAGCACGAAATGGGCGCTCTGGTGGAACTGGGGGTCGTCCACGGCCTCCTGCAGCAGCGCAAAGCGCACCCGCTCCAGCTCCAGCCCCACCTCCTCGCGGAACTCCCGCAGCAGGGCTGCCTCCAGGGTTTCGCCCCACTCCACCTTGCCGCCCGGCACCCCCCAGGTGCCCCGCCACTTGCCGGTGCGCACGATCAGCACCTTGCCCTCGGGGTTGGTCACCAGGGCACCCACGGTGGCCAGGGGGAATCGTGGTGTCATGGGCGGCCCTCTCCGCCGGAAGCTAGGACAGGGGCCTGGGCCAGCCAGCATCTGCCGGGGAGCCGCAACCGAATAGGCAGGCCAAACCCGGGCCAGCCCCTCCAACGCCGCCAAGCTCACCCCGGCCGATCACAGCTCCACACCAGCTGCCATCACAACCGACTTCACAACCTGCCTCACAACAAGGTCACCACCCCGCTGCCGATGTCGCAGTAGGCACTGCGGATCGTGAGCCTGCCGGCCGCCACCGCGTCCTGGAGCAGGGCGCTGCGGGCGGTGAGCTGATCGGCGACGTGGCGGGCGTTGCGCTCGATCGCCCGGGTCAGGTCGTCGCCACTCCTGAGCTGGGCGCGGATCGGCTGCACCAGCTCCTCTAACAGAGGGGTGAGGGGTGCGTCACTCATCGCCGCCTGCACCGCACCGCAACGGCTGTGGCCGAGCACCAACACCAGGGAGACCCCCAGAACCCCCACGGCGTAGTCGAGGGAGGCGATGGCCTGGTCGAAGGCCGTGTTGCCAGCACTGCGCACCTGATAAAGCTCACCGGCAGCGCAGGCAAACAGCCAGCCGGGATCCACCCGGGAATCGGCGCAGGAGAGAACAGCCGCAAAGGGCCTCTGGCCCTGGGCGAGGGCCTGGGGAGCGATCTGACAGGTGTGGCTCCAGAGGCTGCTGAGCGGCTCCATCCGCTGCTCGTCAGGAGCGGCGGCGGCGGCCCTCCAAGCGGCCGCGAATCGGACGTTGCCCTCCTGGAGACGACGCAACGGATCCTGGGGGGTGCAGGCCTGGAGCCGCTCCAGCAGCTGCGGATCCTGAACCGGGGAATCCAGCCGGGCCTCGGCCCGAGCGGGCTTGGCCGCCCCCAGAACTCCGCCCAACAGGCCCAACACGAGGCTGGAGGCCTGAAGCAGGGAGCGGCGGGGCAGCGTCACGGAAGCCCCCAGGCAACGGAGCGTTTCCACGACCTTAAGAGGCTGCTGAAAAAGCCCGAGAACGCCCGCCCCTTCCCTGCCAAACGGTGCTCGCTGAGCTGGGAAGGCAGGGGTCGGCACCAGCCAGCGGCCACCCCCAGGGGCCGCCATGGGAAAATCCCCGATTGCTTGCGGTTCAACCATGCGCAGCCACGGATGCGGCGATCTGCGCCCCAGCGATGTCGACCAGGCCGTCCAGCTCTGCGGCTGGGTCGATCGGCGCCGCAACCATGGCGGGGTGATCTTCATCGACCTGCGCGACCGCAGCGGCACCGTGCAGATCACCGTGGCTCCCGGGGTCGTCGAGACCGCAGGCAAGGAATCAAAGCAGATCGGGCAAGAGGCATGGAGCAAGGTTCAGCTGGCTGTCACCGCCCACTCCCTGCGAAACGAAACCGTGCTGGAGGTGCAGGGCACCGTGCGGGCCCGACCAAGCGAATCGCTCAACGAGCGCTTGGCCACCGGTGAGATCGAAGTGCTAGCCCACACGATCACCGTGCTCAACGCCGTGAAGCGCAACCTCCCCTTCCCCGTGTCGGTGCACGACGAGGAGAACACCCGCGAGGAGCTGCGGCTGCGGCACCGCTATCTGGATCTGCGCCGTGAGCGCATGAACGGCAACCTGCGGCTGCGCCACCGCACCACCCAGACGATCCGCCAGTTCCTGGAGAACGAGGGCTTCATCGAGGTGGAAACGCCGATCCTCACCCGCTCCACCCCCGAAGGCGCCCGCGACTACCTGGTGCCTTCACGGGTCTGCGGTGGCGAGTGGTTCGCCCTGCCCCAATCGCCCCAGCTGTTCAAGCAGCTGCTGATGGTGGGCGGCCTGGAGCGCTACTACCAGATCGCCCGCTGCTTCCGCGATGAAGACCTCCGGGCCGACCGCCAGCCGGAGTTCACCCAGCTGGACATGGAGATGAGCTTCCTGGACCAGGAGCAGATCCTGGCCCTCAATGAAGGTCTGATCGCCGCCATCTGGAAGGCGGTGAAGGGGGTTGAGCTGCCCCTGCCCTTCCCCCGCCTCACCTGGCACGAGGCGATGGAGCGCTACGGCACCGACCGCCCCGACACCCGCTACGGCCTGGAGCTGGTGAACGTGTCCGACCTGGTGGCGGACATGGGCTTCAAGGTGTTCTCAGGGGCGGTGGCCGCAGGGGGCTCGGTGAAGGTGCTGCCGATTCCGGGGGGCAACGACGCCATCAGCAATGTGCGCATCAAGCCCGGCGGCGATGTGTTCAGCGAGGCCCAGAAGGCCGGCGCCGGCGGCCTTGCCTTCATCCGGGTGCGCGACAACGGCGAGATCGACACGATCGGCGCCATCAAGGACAACCTCAGCGAGGCGAAGAAGGCCGAGTTGTTGGAGCGCACAGGCGCCAAGCCCGGCACCCTGCTGCTGTTCGGCGCCGGCGACACCGCCACGGTGAACAAGGCCCTCGATCGGGTGCGCCAATTCCTGGCCCGCGAGCTGGGCCTGGTGCCGGCCGAGCGCGACAACAACGCCTGGAACTTCCTCTGGGTGGTGGATTTCCCGATGTTCGAGTTCAACGCCGGCGAAAACCGCCTCGAAGCCCTGCACCACCCCTTCTGCGCCCCCAATGCCGAGGATCTGGGGACCGACCCCGAGCGCTGGGCCGACACCCTGCCCACCGCCCGCGCCCAGGCCTACGACCTGGTGCTCAACGGCCTGGAGCTGGGCGGCGGCTCCCTGCGCATCCACGATTCGAAACTGCAGGACCGGGTGCTCCAGACCATCGGCCTGCCCCCCGAGGAGGCGGAGCGCCAGTTCGGCTTCCTGATGGAGGCCCTCGACATGGGCGCCCCACCCCACGGCGGCCTGGCCTTCGGGCTGGATCGGATGGTGATGCTGCTGGCCGGCGAGGAATCGATCCGCGACACGATCGCCTTCCCCAAAACCCAGCAGGCCCGTTGCCTGATGACCCAGGCCCCCGCCGGAGTGGCCGGCAAACAGCTCGAAGAACTCCACGTGGCCAGCACCTGGGTGGAAGAGGAGGGCTGAACGCCCCTGCAAACCGATCTGCTGCAGCCCTATCCGCTGCAATCCGATCCAATCCGAAAGCTATCCCGATGAAAGTGCCCCTTCAGCGGGGGCTCTGCTCAGGGTGGAGGGATCCTGACGTGCGTTCTTGGCTGGCTCCTCCTCCACCGATCTGGTGCGGCAGTACCTCCAAGAGATCGGCCGGGTGAACCTGCTGACCGCGGAGGAGGAGCTCACCCTGGCCCGGCTGGTGCAGCGGCGCGAACGGCTGCTGGAGCAGCAAGGCGATGGCGACCTGCCGCGCTGGGCCGACCGCTGCCAGCTCACCGCCGCCGAACTGCGCCTGGCCCTGCACCAGGGGCGCCGCGCCAAGGAGCGGATGATCCAGGCCAACCTGCGGCTGGTGGTGGCCGTGGCCAAGAAATACCTGCAGCGCGGCATGGAGCTGCTCGACCTGGTGCAGGAGGGCACCCTGGGGCTGGAGCGGGCGGTGGAGCGATTCGATCCCACCCGGGGCTTCCGCTTCAGCACCTACGCCTACTGGTGGATCCGCCAGGGCATCAACCGGGGGATCGCCAGCCAGAGCCGCACCATCCGCCTTCCCGTCCATGTCACCGAAAAACTCAGCCGCATCCGAAGGGCCCAGCGGCTGCTCTCGGCCCGCCTCGGCCGCAGTCCCACCATCCGGGAAGTGGCCGCCGAGCTGGAGCTCAGCGAAGCGGTGGTGCGCCTCACCCTGGAACGGCAGCCGCGGCCCGTTTCGCTGGATGTGCGGGTGGGCCGCGACCAGGGAACGGACCTGGGCGACCTCCTGGAGGACGGCCACGCCACCCCGGAGCAGGAACTCGCCCGCGAGCAGCTTCATGATGATCTGGAGTCGCTGCTCGAGGACCTCAGCCTGCGGGAGGCCACCGTGATCCGCCAGCGCTTCGGCTTGGAGGACGACACCCCCCGCACCCTAACCGAAATCGGTGAAAACCTGCACCTCTCACGGGAGCGGGTGCGGCAGATCGAATCACGGGCCCTGCTGAAGCTGCGCCAACCCCGCCACCGCAACAGGATGAGGGACCACCTCAGCAGCATCGAATGAACGGCCGACAATCATGCTGGAGTCGATCAAAGAAGTCACGCGCTGGTCATGTCAAAAAGCGCTTCTTGCTGGCGCAATCATATTGCTTTTGTTGGCCCTCTCAGCAGGCTGGCCACTGTTCACCTGCGGCCTCTTGCGCCCGGAGGGACCGCGAAAGTATTGAGGTTGCTCGCCAACCTGACTAGCCTCAGGATTCGCGGCGGCTGAGCTGATGCGCCAGAGATCCCGAGTTCTCAAGATACTGATGCCCTAACCAACTCCAGGCGGCAGATCTCGAAGCAGCGGCGATCACCAGCGCTCGGGATCAAGGCCATCGGCTAGGGCAGCTGTTGCTGGCTAGAACTCCAACATCCAACCCTTCCTCCTTCGATCGAGCCATGGCCATCTCTTCCCTCCCCATCGACATCGGCATCCCCGCCGAGCAGCGCCAACAGCTCGCCACCGCCCTCGGCCAGGTGTTGGCCGACACCACCGTGCTCTACGGCAAGACCCACGGCTTCCACTGGAACGTGACCGGGCCGATGTTCAACACGCTCCACCTGATGTTCATGGGGCAATACACCGAGCTCTGGAACGCCCTCGATGTGATCGCGGAACGAATCCGCGCCCTCGGCTTCCCCGCCCCCTATGGCGGCCAGGCGATCGCCGCCCTGAGCTCGATCCCCGAAGCCGAGGGGGTGCCCGAGGCGATGGCGATGGTGCGGGAGCTGGTGGCCGGCCACGAGGCCGTGGCCCGCACCGCCCGCAGCGTCTTCGCGCTCACCGAGGAGGCGGGCGACCAGCCCACCGCCGACCTGCTCACCCAGCGCCTCCAGATCCACGAAAAGACCGCCTGGATGCTGCGCAGCCTGCTGGAGGGGTAGGGCCCTCCTCGCGCTGCGCCGCAAACGGGCGCCCAACTACTCCTGTGCCTGGGTGAGCGAGAGCAAGGCCTCCATGGCTGTTTTCACTGGACATACACCTCAAGTCATTCAGTGCACCGGAGGCGCCGGCTCCGATGGCACAGTTTCACCCGATTAGCACGCCACAAGGAAGAAAATACTGGCACGCTGAATAGCTGGGCGCCATCCATAGTGACAAAAGCTGGATTGCTCTTCCGAGGCGATGGAGGAACAATCCGGCGGCGTCGCTTGTGGCCACAACTGGGGCGTTATCAGCGAGTGAATGGTGGCGCTAGGTCATTGCTGAGGTGATTGATCAACTCATCTGGCTGCTTTCAATCTTTAGGTGTCGCCAGCGAGTGGTGACAGGGGCTGCAGGTGCTGGTCACCGACCACCACCTGCCGGCGGTGCTGGACGGCGCGGTGTCGTTGCCTGACGCCGACGTCATCGTCAACCCCAACCAGCCCGGCTGCGCCTTCGACAGCAAGGCCATCGCCGGTGTCGGCGTGATGTTCTACGTGCTGCTGGCCACGCGGGCCGAACTGCGCCAGCGCGGCGCCTTTGCCGCCGACCAGCAGCCCAAGCTGGACACCCTGCTCGACCTGGTGGCGCAGGGCCTGAAGCGCGTGCGCGCCGGGCGCCTGCAGCCGGGGCTGCTGGCGCTGTTCAACGCGGCCGGGCGGCTGTCGGACATGACGCTGGGCATCGAGTGCCTGCGCACCGACGACCCCACGCGCGCGGCCGAGCTGGCGGCGCAGCTGGACGCCATCAACCGTGAACGGCGCGAGGTGGAAAGCGGCATGCGCGAGCGCGCCGAAGAAGCGCTGGCGCTGCTGATGCCCGACGAGACCGCCGCACCGCCCGCGGTGGCGCTGTTCGACAGCTTCCACGAAGGCGTGGTGGGCATCGTGGCCGGGCGCGTGAAAGACCGCCTGCACCGGCCCACCTTCGTGTTTGCGCGCGGAGCCGACGGCCAGCTGAAGGGCTCGGGCCGCAGCATCCCAGGCTTTCACCTGCGCGACGCGCTGGACCTGATGGCCAAGCGCGAGCCTGGCCTGCTGCTGCGTTTTGGCGGCCACGCCATGGCGGCGGGCTGCACGCTGGCGGCCGACCCCGAAGGCGCAGGCGGCCAAGGCGTGCAGCGCTTCGGCGACGCGCTGCGCCGCGTGGCCACCGAATGGCTGGACCCGGCCACGCTGACCCGCACGCTGAGCACCGACGGCCCGCTGGCGCTGGAATGGTTCAACGCCCAGACCGTGGCGCTGCTGGACGCGCAGGTGTGGGGCCAGGGCTTCGAAGCCCCGGTGTTCTGCGACGAGGTGCAGGTGCTGCAGCAGCGCCTGGTGTGCGAGAAGCACCTGAAGCTGAAGCTGCTGCACCAGGGCCAGGAACGCTAGGCCATCTGGTTCAGCCACGCCGAGCCGCTGCCGGCCACGGTGAAGCTGGCTTACCGCATCAACCTGGACGAGTGGAATGGGCGGCAGCGGGTGCAGATGGTGGTGGAAGCGGCGGTGTAGCGCCGCCGCTGAGATGCGTGCAACTGTGGATTAATGAGGTAGTTGTCATCCCAGTAACCGGGCAGCGGGCGCATGTGGAGCCTGGTTTCCACCGTGCCGTCAAGCTGGAACGTGGCCATGGCGTTCACCAGTTGTTGTGTTTGGCGTTCGTGAAGCGCGGTGTCCATGTCGGGCTCTAATGACAAGGCTTCGAATGTCGCTTCTCTGGTGCTTAAAGCACTGATTTACTACAATATGGTGGCCAGGTTCCAGGTGGTGCCGTCGGCAAACCTGAACTGCTGCACGGGGTTGTACTCAGACGCGGCGTTGCTGTTGACGAAGAAGCCGCTGATGGTGACCTTGTCGGTGGTGCCTGCGATGGAGACCTCCAGGCCCGCGTTGCCGCTGAACCAGCCGTCGCTGACCTGGCGCAACACCACTTTTGAAGGCAGTACGCCGCTCTTGAACTGCAGCGTGCTGAGCTTGCCCGCCGTGGTGTCGTGCACGCCATTGACAATGTCTTGGCCGTCGCCCTTGCCGAACAGGTAGGCGTTGTTGCCCCTGCCACCGTCGAGCGTGTCGTTGCCCGCACCACCGTCCAGCGTGTCGGCCCCGTTCTCGCCGTACAACGCATCGGCATCCGCGCCACCGTTGATGGTGTCGTTGCCGTCGCCGCCGTAGATCGTGTCGGCTCCGGCCTGTCCGTTGATCACATCGGCTGCATTAGTGCCGGTGATATTGTCAGCCGCCGCCGTGCCCGCGAAGAGCTTGGACAGAATGGTGGCGGTGTTCCACAACGTGCCGTCGGCGAACTTGACCTGCTGCACCGGGTTGTAGGCATTAGCCGGGTCGTTGCCGCTGAAGAAGTAGCGCAGCGTGATCTTGTCGGTGGTGCCCGCAATGGACAGCTCCAGGCTTTCGTAACCGGAGTCGTACAAGCGCTTGGCTACCACTTTTGAAGGCAGTACGCCGCTCTTGAACTGCAGCGTGCTGAGCTTGCCCGCCGTGGTGTCGTGCACGCCATTGACAATGTCTTGGCCGTCGCCCTTGCCGAACAGGTAGGCGTTGTTGCCCCTGCCACCGTCGAGCGTGTCGTTGCCCGCACCACCGTCCAGCGTGTCGGCCCCGTTCTCGCCGTTGAGTTGGTCGTTCCCAGCACGCCCCAACAACCGATCATCGTCGGCGCCGCCGGCCAGTTGGTCGACGCCTGCGCCGCCATCCAAGGTGTCGTTGCCTGCCAGCCCTTGCAGGCTGTTGGCCCCGGCGTCGCCCATCACCAACTCGTCAGCTGCGCTGCCCCCATGGCTGGCAACAAGTGACGCACCCATTCCAGCCGCCACCGCAATCAGGGGCGATCCAGCAGGCAGCGCTTCAAGCACAGAGCGCAAGCGCGCCAAGCCGTCAAAGTCCACCGCTTGGAGCGTGGGGCCTGCAAACTGAACCAGTTCGATCAAGTCCTCCAGGCCCGTCTTCGCGTTGTTGCTGTAGTTGGTAGCCAGCAATTGGCCCATGGCTGCGTTGTCGAAGCGCACGCCACCCGCGTCGATGACCAACTCGATGGCATCCAGGTAGGGGCGCAGCCGGGTCTGCAGCGCCAGCGCTCGGTACACCGACGTGGACAACGCTTCGTACGAGGCGTTGAACAGCGTGGCCTGGTCCTCGGTCAGGCTGACGGTGCCCATCCGTGTCCAATTTGGGGCCACGACGCCCCCGCCGCCGCCTCCACCGTCCGTGCCGCTGCCACCACCACCAATGGGCCCGATTAGAACGATGTCGATCAGGTAGCTGCCATTAAACGCCTGCAACACACCCAGTCGCCGAAGCAGTTCATGGCCGGCTGCGTTCAAGCGCACGGCCGGTCTGCCATCGTGTTGCGTGTAGGCCTCGCGGTATGACGCGGGCAGTTCCACGTCGATGTAGCTACCCTGCCCACCAGAAGGCTTCACGCCAATGCCCTGATAGCGGAATGTGCGCGTCGTGGTGTCTTCCGTCACCAGGCTAGTGCGCACCTCTATGGGCAAGTAACGGCTGGCATACGGCACCACCCAGTCGGTGGTCTTCGCATCCGTGCGCGCCCAGGTCTGCAGCAGGCCGTCCAGCAGCGCCCGCTGCGCGTCGCGGTTGGGCGCAGCAGCCAACTGGCTGACCTGGGCCTGCAAGCTGCCGGCCTGCGCTGTGCCCAGGCTCATGGCCTCGCGCAGGTCGCGCAGCCAACCGCTGCCGCCCATCTCGGGCGACTGGCGGGCGGCCGTGGTGTGGGGGACGACGTCGGGAAACTCGCGGTAGAAGGGGTTGTTGCCCAGGTCCAAGTTGCCCGCGCTCAGGTTCACGCCGTCCACATGGGTGGTGCTGCCGTTCGTGCGGGTGACCACCGCAGTGCCGGTGATGGTGTTGCCATTGCCCAGGTTGGTGTTGACCGTGGTGGGGTTGAGCGAAATCGACGCAATGCCCGCTGCGGCCAGGGACTGCAGCTCAGCGGCCTGGCTGACGCCGTCGCCGTTGAGGTCGCGCCAGAGGCGCACGTTGGCAAACTGCGCGTCGCTGGCGTTGAAGACGCGGTCGCCATGGCCGGCCGAGCCGGCGGTGCCGTTGCCGGTGTCCAGGCTTCGCAGGGCCTCAAAGCCGTTGGCGGCATTGCGCGTCACGGTGATGGGCGCGCCGGTGTGGCTGTAGGTGTTGACGTCGATCAGCGTGTCCACGCCAAACAGCTCGCGGCCGGAGTCGATGGTGCCGTTGCCGTTGCGGTCAAGCACCAGCCAGGCGTCGTCGGGGCGCAGCCAGCCGGTGCCGGTGCGGATGCCGTCGGCGTCATGGTCGAAGAGGGTGGGGACGCCGTTGTGGACGACGGGGGTGGTTTCGATGCCGTCGCCGTCGAGGTCGATGGCAAGGGGGTCGCGGGGGCGGAGTTGAGTGCCGTTGCGCCAGGGCAAGTTGACTCGATCGGGGTCGATTCCGTTGTCGTCCCAGCCTTCGGCCTCCCAATTGCTGGGCAAGTGGAACGGGTGTGGGACGAGGTCACTGATGTCGACCGTAGGCGTGCCGCCACTCCGATCGTCCCACCACTTCATTGGGTTCGTCGGTGTTCCCTTCCGATCCCGCATCTGGTAGTGCACGTGCTGTTGTGGGTAGTGGTTTGCCCCTGAAGGTCCTCTCCCACCCATTGTTCCGACCTGATCTCCAGCAGAAACGCGTTGTCCTACGCTGACTGTTTGGCCATCGGTGTGCAGCAGTTCATGCGAGTTGCCCATCGAGTCGCGGATCTTGATAGTTCCATATCTGCCTCCAACAAATGTCACTGTTCCGTCAATTGGGGAGTTGACACGTGGGTGGGTTAAGTTGATTCCAGTTTGGCCTCCGCGATAATTGAAGTCGACCCCCCCGTGCGGGCCACTGCTCCGAGGTTCGCCGAACGTACCTGTGATGTGAGCTGTATTGCTGCCGTTTGGAGGCAGGATGGTGTTCATTGCGTTTGAAAAGCTCATGATTGCTCCCTAAACAGACCAGTCCTCAATTGCCACAAGCTCCCAGCAGCTTGATAGCCGAAAGTGATACTTGACTAGATATCCGGTGTCTTGCTTAAAAAGCAAAACCTTTCCCGTTCGAGTGCCCAGGGCCTCTATTCGGATGCTGAGCCCCTCCGCGGCACGCCTCGGCAAAAGGGGCAAAACAGGGAATGCGACCTGAGTGCGGGTGAGCCACTTGGTGTGAGGGCGCGGCTCCGGTTGTGCACTTAGGTCCAACTCCTGCTTCCTTAGCGGGAATTTGGTGAAGGCAGATTGCACAGCCTCGCTTGTTGAGAATGCTTCCGCAAACAAGGCAAGGGTCCTGCTTGGGCACTGTTCTTGGATCGCGGCCTTGTGGGTCAGTGTTTGCGCTTTCGGATTGGCCCTCGCGTCCGATGAGAGCAGATTTGCCGTAAGCAGCGTTAGAACCATAAGCGATGGTCTCGTTAGCGCGGAAAAAAGCCTTCGGGCTACTTCCTCGACATGGCGATTGCGGATGTTGCAACGGGGGCCTTTATCTCTTTTCATGTCGCAATCGCTCCAATCTGCTCTCAAAAGTGGAGACATCAAATAGGGGAGTGCGCTGTGAGCAGCTGATTTGGAACGACGCGGTGAAAGTGCCAGCCATCTCGGAAGCGCAAGCAAAGACAGCAGAAGCGTCCCGTATGGCACCTATGGTTCCGCTAGCCGGCCACCAGTTTGGAGCTATCCGCTGAGGAGCGCTTCGGATCGAAGATTTAGCTGTAGAACGAGGGCTCGTTCGTTGGTGTGAGGAGCTTAGTTGCGCGATTTTGGAGTGCCGTATTGGTTTCGGCCCCAAATCAAGTGCGATTTGCGCTTCGGTATCTGACGATCGAATAGAGGCATTTCTGTTTCGCACGTTGGTCTCTGTTCGGGCGTCGTGCCGCTCATCACTGGGAGAGTCCACAACCTCGATCTGGGCCAACTTCGCGTGTTCAGTGTCTATGCCGCGGAGCTGGTCGATCAAAAAAGTGCACGGCAGCAACTGCCGCGGTTCGTGGCTAGTCGGGTCGGTAGACAACTCGCTGGTGCTGCATACAGCGCCCGTTTGCGTCACGCGAGGTAGCTGCGACGCTAGGCCGGATCGGTTCCAGACCGAGCTTTCGATCTTGCCTCTCGGCCATGACCCAACGCAGCCGTTGTCACCTCTCACGCCCACTCTCCCCCACCACCCGCTGAATCGGGCTCAGCAGAAAGTCAATCACCGCCCGGCCGCCCGTGCGCACCTCGGCCGTCACGTTCATGCCAGGTGTCAGCGCCACCGTGGCCCCATCCACGCCAATGGCCCGGTGCGCCAGCTTCACGCCCGCCACAAACACCGTGCCCTTGTTTTCATCGGCCACGGCATCGGCACTCACCCGGCTCACCACGGCCGGCACGGTGCCGTAGCGGGTGAAGTTGAAGGCCTCCAGCTTCACGGCCGCTTCTTGCCCCACGCGCACAAAGCCGATGTCCTTGTTGTCGATGCTCACCTCGGCGGTGATCTCGGCTTCGTCGGGCACCACCACCATCAGCGGCTGGGCTGCCGTGACCACGCCGCCCGTGGTGCGCACGGCCAGCTGCTGCACGGTGCCGGCCACGGGTGACTTCAGCTGCGTGATCTGCTGGCGGTGCACGGCCTTGGCGCTTTGCTGCTGCAGCTGCGCCAGGTCTTGCGTGGCTTTGGTGAGCCGGTCGCTCAGGCTGCGGCGGGTTTCGGCCAGCAGCGCGCTGCGGGTGCGGCGGCTTTCTGCCCAGGCGGCTTCAGCTTCGGCCACGCGAGCTTGCTGGGTGGCCAGGTCACGCTCTTGTTCGATGCGCTCGGGGGTGCGGTCTTGCCCGGCGTGGCCGGCGATGAACCCTTGGGCCGCCAGCGCGGCCACGTCGGTCACACGTTGACGGGCCAAGGGCAGGGTGGCCTGCAGCTTGGCCAGCGCTTCGCGGGCGGTGGTGGTTTCAGCCTGGCGGCGGTGGGCTTCGGCTTCCAGTCGGACCAGGCGGGCGCGGATGTCGGCCCATTCGGCCTGGGTGTGCGGGTCGGCGGGTGCGGCTGCCAGCGCCGGTGCGGTAGATGCAGCCTTGGGCGCTTCAGGCACGGCGCGCAGGGCCGCCAGCAGGGCCTGGGCGCGCTGGACGATGGAGTGAAGCAGTGAACGGGAGCTGGCGAGAGCCTGGAGCTGCCGAACCTCGTCGTCGCTGAGAACAAGCGGAGGCATCGGACGACCAAGCACCACGGAGCACCTCAGGGACACTCCTGATTCTAGCTATTATTTCCGGGATGGGAAAATAGTTGGTACTTTTGAAACGCAAAATAGTTTACCTGTTCAGGGGGAGGGATGGCTCATCGCGAGCTGAGACGCTGCTGAACTCTTGACTACAGCTTGATTCCCGGTTGCATCTCAGGCAGAGACCGTCTGTGATGAGCACGCCTCCTGCCGGGATTCCAGAAGCGGATTGGCTGTCGTGGCCACCCGAGGCCAGACAGTTCATCCTGGCCCAGCAGCAGGAGATCGAGCAGCTCCGCAGCAAACTCACCGCCCTGGCTACCGAACTGGCCAGCCTGCGGGAGCAGATCGGCCGGGTGAATGAAGTGGTGGAACACCACCCCGATGCCTGCCGCCACTGCGGCACCTTGTTGCACGGCGAGGATCCAGATCCGTTGCGCCATCAGGTGATCGAGATCCCGCCGATCACGCCGCTGGTGATCGAGCACCGGCTGCACCGGCTGATCTGCCCCTGCTGTTCCACCAGCACCTGCGCCCCGTTGCCGGCGGATGTGGACGTGAGCCGCTACGGCCCCAGGCTCAGTTCCTTGATCGCGTTGCTGGGGCCCTGCAGCAGCAGCCGGTGGTCTATGTCGACGAAACCGGCGCCCCCACCGGCAATGCCGACGGCCGCAATCCCACCGGCAAGCGCGGCTGGCTGTGGGTGGCGATGTCTCCGGTTCTGACGGTGTTTCTGCAGGGCCTGGGCCGCTCAGCGGCAGCGGCCACCGAACTGCTGGGCCACGGCTTTGGCGGAATCGTGGTGAGCGATCGCTTCTCGGCTTACAACCACCTGCCCACCCAGCAGCGCCAGCTCTGCTGGGCACATCTGATCCGTGATCTGACCGCCATGGCCGAGCGCTCCGGCGCCAGCGCTGCGTTCGGAGCCCAGCTGCTGGAGCTGCAGCAACAGCTCTTTGAGCAGTGGCACCGCTACAGGGACGGAACGATCGACTGGCCCGCCCTGCAACACAGCAGCCAGCCGATCCGACTGGCGTTTGAGGCCACGCTCCAGCGGGTGGTGGAGTTAGGCGTTCAGTGCGGCGAGCGAACGCCATGGGCCAGCACGGTGCGCACCTGCCAAAAGCTCCTGAAGGTGGCTGATGCGTTGTGGACCTTCCTGGACATTGAGGGAATCGAGCCCACCAACAACGCTGCCGAGAGAGCCTTGCGTCCGGCCGTCATCCAGCGCAAGGTCAGTCATGGTGTCCAGTCGGCCAACGGAGCCATCTGCAGGGCACGCCTGCTCACCGTCACCACCACCCTCAGACAACAAGGAAGGGATGTCTGGCAGTTCCTGGAGCAGGCCTGGATTGCCCATCACCACGGCGGGATGATGCCATCCCTGCTGCCGGATCCCTGAATTCGGCGACACGCAACACTGCTGCTTGATCGCTCAGCGATGAGCCATCAGGTGTGCAGTCCTGCGCCGGGGCGTCACGACCCCTGAACGGGTACATTATGTGAATAAGCAGTCCTACCGATTGACAGCCGCTAGGCACCTTCGCACAATGGGAAAGCTAGCCTATAAATTCCTTATCATGCCGCTCACCTTAGCAGATCTGCTGGCTTCAGAATTTTTGCTTGCACAACAGGATAATAAAGACAACTTTCTTTACGAAAACGTAAGAACCTCCCCCTGGGCCGTCAATCCCTTCCGGGCCCGCTTCAAAGACATCCTGATCTCCGCCACGAGCCTCTGGAATCCGCCATATAGCCCAATTGCGGGCAATGCCAGTGGCGGCATCAACTCCGTAGCCCCATACACGGCCGGAACAAACGACACCTGGATCATCGCCCTGGATTCCACCGAAAAAGGTTTACTGCTCCACACATCAGTCGGTGGCTCTAATTTCTTTGTCTGGGATTCACTGGATGTTGCCAATTTTTCCCCCGCGCCCGCAAACACTCTCTTCCCCTCGGCCACAAGCTTTGCCAATCGACTCGGGAACGCCACATCTCCCCCCGGAGTGCTGGGAAATCCCTACTACCTGATGGCCGAGGATACATTCAAAACTCCATTCAACTTCGGCAGGATTTCTCGCAGCGCCTCTTCCTCTGTGAAAGTAACCTTGGTGTGGACAGGGACACCAAGCACCACCGATGTTGACGCCAACTTAGATCTTTTCCTCTGGTCGCCCTGGACCGGCTTCATCACGACCGCTAATGCCGGTGCATTCGCTGGATTTTCTGTCAACAGCTCAGACAACACTACCGGCCCAAGCGAGAGGATTATCGGTGCTGGCGCTAAAGAATACTTTAAGCAAATTTGGATTCCAGCAGCAGGTTTTGGCGGTTGGTGGAATAACAGCATTACCGTTGGCGTCACTGGCACTCTTGGTTCTGTCCCCATTGCCACGGGTCAAGATTTCTCCATCTTCATCACCACGCGTCCAACCGTCGGGCAGGGCCATGGCTGGGGCGATGTTCATCTGACAACGTTTGATGGCAAGGCCTATGACCTGCAATCCATTGGCAAGGTGATTTATGTCAAGTCTCTGACGGATGATTTCCAGGTGCAAACCGATCAGAAGCCTTGGTTTACTGGTGCACAAGTGTCTGTCAACAGAGCGTTTGCGGTTAGATTCAACAACCAAACCTATGTCTACGATTCCGAACTTGCCATTGATGAGGAGCTCAAGGTCAATGGCGTCGCCTATGGGCTAAGCAGCGGTAGCAGTGCCATATTTGGCAACACTAGGATCCAGCGATCAGGAAATCAATACACCATTACCTCTGCCGGTGCAGACAGAAACTTTGCCACCACAGAAGACAACGATGTCGTCACCGCCATAGACAATGGAAGCTACGTTGATGTGTTTATCAAGCCCTCTGATCTTCGTGCTGGCTCATTGCAAGGTCTACTCGGCGATGGAGATGGCGACAGCAGCAATGACTTCGCCAAGCGGGATGGCACAGTCTTGGGGACAAATCTCTCCGTCAGCCAGATCCATACAACATTTGTGGATGAATGGCGTGTACGGGACGGAGAATCCTTGTTTGACGATGTCAACCTGGCAGCCAAGTCTTTAGCAACGGCCATCATCGTTCCTGTTCCTGGACCCGATCCTCTCCCCATCTTTCCTAAGGAATTCACTTCTTTAGCTTCCTTGGCGAAACAAGATCGTCAAGCCGTGGCCGATGCTTTTGCCAAGGCACGCCAGGCAGGCATCCCTGAGGGAACGTTTCTCAATGGAGCCGTATTCGATTTCCTAGTAACGAAAGATGATGTATTCCTGCGAGGTGCCCAACAGGCAGCCGACCAGGCACGGCGCAATCCCCTTGAATCCACAGGGATTGATGGTGGGGTGAATTCTGTCAAGATCGTTCAACTGGCAGCCCCAGCGCTGGCTCCCCTCGGAAGCATTGAGGGCTTCAAATGGGAAGACCTTGATGCCGACGGTATCTGGGATACTGGAGAAAAAGGTCTGGCGAATTGGACCATTTATCTTGATAGCGTGAACAATGAAACCCTGGATCCTTGGGAGCTCTCTGCTGTTACTGACGCAAACGGGAAGTACAGCTTTGTCAACCTGGGGCCAGGTAATTATGCTGTCCGAGAAGTAAATCAAACGGGCTGGATTCAAACATCTCCAACAACTGGCTACGATATTGTCCTAGGAGTTGCAGATTCGATCACAGACATTAATTTTGGCAACTATCAATTGCCCACGATTGCCGTTAATCCCAGGAGCCAGGTTATCGTTGAAGGTTTGGCAAATCCGCAGGCCGCAAGCTACACCGCCACTCTCTCCAAGGCCAGCAGCCAGACGATCACCGTTAACTATGCAACAAGCAATGGCACGGCCACTGCTGGATTGGATTACACCGCAACTAATGGATCCCTCACCTTCAATCCGGGAGTCACAACCGTGACATTCAACGTGGCGATTCTCAACGATTCGATCAACGAAGTAGATGAGGCCTTTAATGTAACGCTTTCTTCCCCTTCCGCCAATGCCGCCCTCGGAACGCAATCGACTGCGTCAACAACAATTACGGACACATTGGTGACGACTGCCACCACGACCTTGGCAGCGAATGTGGAAAACCTTCTGTTGTCTGGAGCCGCTGCCATTAACGGGACTGGAAATACGGGCAATAACAGAATCACCGGCAATGCGGCCAACAATACACTTAGTGGTTTGGCTGGAAATGATAGTGTCGAGGGCGGAGTTGGCATTGATACGATCAATGGAGGCGCTGGGATCGACAGCTTGACTGGAGGGGCGGGAAGCGACGTTTTCGTTTTCCAATTCACCCAATCTCTTGTTGCCGCTCCTGACCGCATCACGGATTTTGCGATCGGTGCTGACAAAATTGATCTCCTCAGTTCCGCTGGTGCCTTGCTTCCCGCCCCCAGTGCCTTCACACGTGCTAGCGATTCGACGGCCACGACCTTGAGCGCTGTCATCACCGCTGCCTTTACCGACGCCGATGGGTCCTTGGCAGGAAACCAAGCTCTCGCCATTAACAGCGCGGGCTTCATCCGAGCAACCTCAGCCGCGATCGCAGGAACTTACATTGTGATTAATGATGGTGTTGCCGGCTTCCAGACGGCTAATGACTTAGTGGTCAACATCACTGGATTCACGGGCGCCACCCCTGCCCTCGGCCCGATCCCAATTGCAAACTTCTTTGTGTAGGCCACCGTTGACCTTCGTGTCAACAAACCTGCCGTTCATTGTGTTTGTTTGCAGCATGAATCCTTGGCCATGCAGGTTTGCAACCAAGGATTCACTTGATTACCCAGCTCACTCCGCAGCGGCCACCTTGGGGTCACAGAGTGGTACACAGATACCAGTCCGGCCATGGCCCGCAGCGCGATCCAGTTCCAGAAAGGTCTCTCTCTGCCTGAGTTCCAGCGGCTCTACGGCATCGAGGAGCAATGTGAGGCTGCTTTGGAGAAAGCGCGCTGGCCCGATGGGTTCCGCTGTCCCCACTGCAATGGCCATGAGCATGGACTGGTCTATGGCCGGCGGCTCAAGCGTTATCAGTGTCGCCACTGCGGCCATCTGGCCACGCTCACGGCCGGCACGATCATGCAGGCCACCAAGTTGCCACTGACCACCTGGTTTCTGGCCTTCTATCTGATCGGCCAGGCCAAGACTGGGATCTCCTCGCTGGAGCTCAGCCGCCACCTGGGCGTGAACTACGACACGGCCTGGCTGCTGCACAACAAGATTCTGCGGGCGATGGCTGATCGGGAGGAGGCCTACCTGCTGCGGGGAAAGATCCAGATCGATGACTCCTACCTCGGCGGAGAACTCCCAGGTGGCAAGGCAGGCCAGGGATCGGAGAACAAGATCCCCATCGTCGCGGCCGTCTCCTTGAACGAGGCGGGACATCCGATTCACGCCAGGATCACGGCTGTGAGTGGCTTCAGCTCAGAGGCAATCGGCGCCTGGGCCAGAGAGCACCTGGCACCTGGAAGCCAGGTGCTTTCCGATGGCCTGGCCTGCTTCCGTGCCGTCAGCACTGCGGGCTGCAGCCATGAAGCCATCGTCACCGGTGGGAAGCACCCCAGCGACTTGCCGCAGTTCCGCTGGATCAACACGCTGCTGGACAACCTCAAGACCAGCTTCAACGGCACCTTCCATGCCTTCAACTTTGACAAGTACGCCAGGCGCCACCTCGGCGGCTACTGCTTTCGCTTCAACAGGCGCTTCTCGATGGCTGGGATGAGCGAGCGGATCGCCAATGCTGTCTGTTGCTGTATGCCTTGCACCGAAGGGGATCTCAGGGTCGCGGAGGCTTATGGGTAATCAAAAAAGCAGTAAGGACAGGAACCGGGGGCGAAAGTAGCTGTCATGGGGGGCTGGTGGAGGCGGTTTCCAATCAATCGATGACACCACTGAGTGATGGCCGCGGTCCACGAAAGGATCTGCGCGGCCCACGATCCGAAGGCCCTTTGCGCACTCACCACTCCGTGTGCCGCCAGCGCCCCACTCCACCCTGGTTAACGCCACTGGAGTTTGGCGGATGGCATGGGGGTGCGAGTCATGGGTACAGGGCGGAAGGTTGGGCGCTGCAGTTGACGCGCCCAACCTTCCGCCTCCGGTGAAGCGGCACCGGAGGCTCGAAGGGCTGAAGCCAAACCTTCCTGAGGAATGGCAGGTCCCTTCGCTCAGGTGGAGCTGACCATGGCTCCGGCAGCTAAATTGGACCAACCGCTGAGTCTCTGTGCCCTCGACCGCCCCCTCCAGGAGCCAGAGCACGAAGTTCGTCTTCGTGACCGGCGGGGTGGTCTCGAGCATCGGCAAGGGCATCGTGGCCGCCAGCCTGGGGCGCCTGCTCAAGAGCCGGGGCTACAGCGTTTCGATCATGAAGCTCGATCCCTACCTGAACGTGGATCCGGGCACGATGAGCCCCTTTCAGCACGGCGAGGTGTTCGTCACCGAGGACGGCGCCGAAACCGACCTGGATCTTGGCCACTACGAGCGCTTCACCGACACCGCCATGTCGCGCCTCAACAGCGTGACCACCGGCTCGATCTACCAGGCGGTGATCAACAAGGAACGCCGCGGCGATTACAACGGAGGCACCGTGCAGGTGATCCCCCATATCACCGGTGAGATCCGCGAGCGCATCCACCGGGTGGCCGCTAACAGCAGCGCCGATGTGGTGATCGGTGAGATCGGCGGCACCGTGGGCGACATCGAATCGCTGCCCTTCCTTGAGGCGATCCGCGAATTCCGCGGCGATGTGGGCCGCCGCGACATCGCCTACGTGCATGTGACCCTGCTGCCCTTCATCGGCACCTCCGGCGAACTCAAAACCAAGCCCACCCAGCACTCCGTGAAGGAGCTGCGCTCGATCGGCATCCAGCCCGATGTGCTGGTGTGCCGCAGCGACAGGCCGATCTCCACCGACCTCAAGGCCAAGATCGGCGGCTTCTGCGGCGTGCCCAGCGGCGGCGTGATCCAGGCCCTCGATGCCGACAGCATCTACGCGGTGCCGCTGGCCATGGAACAGGAGGGCCTCTGCCGCCAGGTGCTCGATGTGCTCGACCTGCCCGATCACCCCAGCGACATGGTGCGCTGGGGTGATCTGGTGCAGCGGCTGCGCGATCCAGGCCCGGCGGTGAAGGTGGCCCTGGTGGGCAAGTACGTGCAGCTCAACGACGCCTACCTCTCGGTGGTGGAGGCCCTGCGCCACGCCTGTCTGGAGCGGAACGCCTCCTTGGATCTGCGCTGGATCTGCGCCGAGCAGATCGAGGAGCAGGGGGCCGCAGCCCTGCTGGCGGGCATGGATGCGGTGGTGGTGCCCGGGGGCTTCGGCAATCGCGGCGTCGATGGCAAGGTGGCGGCGATCCGCTGGGCAAGGGAGCAGCGGGTGCCCTTCCTGGGGCTCTGCCTGGGCATGCAGTGCGCCGTGATCGAGTGGGCCCGCAACCAGGCGGGTCTGGAGGGCGCCACCAGCGCCGAGCTGGATCCGGCCAGCCCCCATCCGG
>Ga0209299_1000087_pt1 | contig 46177 bp, 27 predicted proteins | sample S_140806_MF_Meta_FD_187326 | JGI IMG/M metagenome (GOLD analysis project Ga0209299, IMG submission 187326) | Freshwater microbial communities from Lake Simoncouche, Canada to study carbon cycling - S_140806_MF_MetaG (SPAdes) (version 2) | ecosystem: Environmental > Aquatic > Freshwater > Lake ...
GACTTGACGAGACCGAGGTTGTTCTGGTTCGCGCCGACGCCGCCGATGGCGCCGTTGTAGATCGTGCCGATGTCCTGGTCGATCGTGAGGTTAGAGATCGCGGAGGAGCCGCCGACGATGGCGTTGTTGCTGACCGTACCGAGGGCACGGACGATGATGGAAGCACCGGTGCCGGCACCGCCGCTGAGCGTGATGATCGGCGCGAAGCCCGGGCGATAATTGCCGGCGTCGGTGAGCGTGATACCAGTGATCAGGCCGCCGACGACCGTGGCGTAGGCCTGGGCACCCTGCGCGCCCATGAGGCCGCCGATGGCGTCGAAGGCCACGACGGGAGCCGAGGTATAAGCCGAACCCGGATTGACGATGGTGATGTCCGCCGCGAGCACGCCGGTGACGCCGGAGAGCGAGGAGACGGTCTGGTCGGTCGCTCCGCCGGCATTACCGAGCTGGAGCACGCCGCCGGTGGCGCCGCTGCCGATAAAGAGTTCGGCCGCGGAGGGCAGACGGTTATTGGCGCCGCCCGCGATGACGAGCTTACCGTTGGCAACCGTGGTGGAACCGAGGAAAGTGTTAGTCGCGGCGAGGGTCAGCGAACCCGTGCCGGCCTTCGTGATGCCGCCGATGCTGGTGCCCGCGGCACCGCCGATTGCGTTGGCGAAGGTCAGGTCGTTGGCACCGACGTCGAAGGTACCACCCGCCGAAAGCAGGGTCACGACGCGCGTGGAGATATCGTCGGCGAAGCTCGGCCCCAGGAGGAGCGTGCCACCGGCAAGGGTCAGGTTACCCGTCGAGCCGCCGATGTTGGCGAGCGAGGCGATGCTGAGCGTGCCTTCGTTGATCGTCGTACCCCAATAGGTGAGAGGCGTGTTCGTCTTGACGCCGCCGCCGGCGAGGTTCGTGCCGGAGAGCACGAGGGTGCCGCGGCCGGACTTGGTGATGAAGCCGTTGCTGTTGAGCGGCGAGGAAATCGTGGTGACGAGACGCGGGGCGATCGCGGAGGACCCCGGGTTCATCACATGGAAGATATATTCGTTGACGGAACCGCCGAGCTGGATGCCCGCATCGAAGCCGCCGAGGGTGATCCCATTGACGGTGCCGTTGGTCGCGAGCGGATTAAGGGTGAAGACGAACGCACCGCTGCCGACGGTGAGGATGCCGCCCGCGCCCGGGCCGGTGAGGCTGACGTTGCCGGTCGTGGCATCGGTGAGACCCGAGTGCAGCACGACGCCGTTGACGGTCTTGCTCGCGCCGACCGCGAGGCTGCCCGTGAGCACTTCGCGGATATTATCCGTCGTGTTGACGGTGGTCGCGAAGGTGGAGTATTCGGTCGCGAAATCAAGGGCGCGGAGGCCGATACCACCGACATACGTCACCAAGGAGTTGCCCATGTTGGCCTCGGACGAGAACTCGATGGCGGCGCTCGGACCGTTCTCTCCGACGAACCAAGGGGTGATGCTCTTATTGAGCGTGTAGGCGACCGGGGCCTGGCCCGTGTTATTCGACGTGGCGTTGACGCCGATCTTGAAGCTGGTCGTAGTCGTGACTTCGGTGACAAGGGCGCCGGCGGGGATGCCCGTACCGGTGACGAGCATGCCGACCGCGAGGCCGGTGGTCGAAGTGACGGTGATGACGTTGCTGCCAGCGGTGGTCACGCCAGCGGCCATGGTGACGTCGCTACCGCCAGCGGCGCCGCCGATAAGCGTCGCGAGGAAGCTCAGTTCACCGGAAGTACGGGCAAGCCAGCGGGAGGCATTGACCGTGGCGGAGTTGGAATCGCCCAAGGCGCGACCGCGGACGTTACCCGTCGCGAAATTGGCGCGAGCGAAACCGGAGACGCTCAGGGTCTGCTTGGTATTGCCGGTGACGTAGGTGCCGAGGTAGCTGGTACCGGAGTCGAAGTAGAGGCCGTTGATCGACTCCGAGATATTGGTGCTGCCGTAGGTGTTAAGGAGGTAGAAGCCGAGGGGGCGGGTGTCTGAGTAGTTCGAGCCTGTGACGATGTCGGCGCGCGTGCCCGCGGCGGAGTTCAGGCGGATGTCGATGACGTCGTTAATCTGGTCCTGCGTCGTATTGAACGTACGGTTAAGGTAGAGGTTGCCGTAACGGTTGACGTAGATCGAGGGGACGTTGATCACGGACGGACTACCGTACAGACGCTGGCCGGCGCCGCTGACGAGCAGCGTACCGGAATCCACGATGAGGTTGCCGAAACTACGGCTATAATTGGTGATGCTCAGCGTGGCGTTACCGATGAGGCGGAGGTTGCCGGCGCCCATGATTTCGCCGTTGAACGAACTGGAGACGGTCTCGTTGATCGTGAGCGTGGCGCCCAGTCCGATGTCGATGAGATTGTAGTTGGCGTTGGTCTGGCGATTGCCGCCGGAGATGTAGCCCACGGTCTCGCCATACGTGCCGGCGGCGGAGATGGAAGCGACGCCCACGGTATCCTGGAAGGACGCCTGGCTCATCAGGAAGCGCTTGCCGGCGTCGATACTCAGGGTGCCAGAGGCATTGGTCGGGACGGCAGTGAAGACGAATCGCTTGACGTCGAACGGATCGATCGTGACGACATAATTGCCATCGATACCGGCGCCGGTGCCGCCGATCGTGATGGTCTCACCCGACTTGATGCCGTGGCTGACGGCGGTGGTGACGGCGGTGACGGCCGCGACGTTGAGGTTGACCGTGGCGCCGGCCGTGGCGTTGGCGTTGAGCGTGAAGCTGGTACCGCCCAGGATGCTCGCGATGTAGGCATTAGCCGGGATGCCGGCGCCGGTGACCGGCTGGCCGACCACGAGACCGGTCGTGTCGGCGACGGTGATCGTGGAGGAACCGCTGGTGGTGACGGCGTTGGTGAGGGCGACCGCCGGGGCGGTGGTGAAATTGCCGCCGAAGCTGAGGGCAGCGACGGTCACGCCGTTATAGATACCGTTACCGCTGAGGAGCATGCCGACATTGAGGCCGGTGACGCTGTCGACCTTGACGACCGGGGAACCGAGGGCGGTCGAGCCGGTAGGCGCGGTGACCGTGACGCCGTCGGAGCGCATACGGAGGACGGAGAAATCCTGATTAGAGAACGCGATGGGCGCGAAGTCGCCGATGGCGAACGAACCGCGGCCGGTGCGGGCGAGCTCGATGACGCCGCCCTGAAGCTGGATCAGGCCGGAGAAGTCGTTGGCCTGGGCGCCCGCGCGGAGCGAGAGCATGCCTTCGCCAGTCTTGGTGATGCCCTGAAGGCCGTCGATCTGCGACGTGATGAGCAAGCGCTTCGTCGGGTAGTTCGAGTTATAGTCGCCGGCGACATTGGCATACCAGGTGGTATTATCATCGTTGACGATGAGTTCGCGGGTCGGCGAACGGAGCGTACCGCCCTGGATGACGGTGACGGAGCCGGCCTTGAGGTCGGCCAGTCCGGTGTTGGAAGCCGTGGCGGCGGACGTCAGCGTGAAGCGGGTGGCGGAGTCGACGCTGGCGACGGTGGTGCCGGACGGGATGCCCGTGCCCGTGACGAGGGCGCCGACCACGAGACCAGCGGTGCTGGTGACGTCGACGGTGGCCGAACCGAGCGTCGTGGCCCCAGCGGCGAGAGTCGTGATCGTCGTCGCGGAGGAGGCGGTCTGGAGGATGCCGCCCGAGATGATCTTCAGGATGCCGCCATCCGGGATGGAGACGACGGAAGAGCCCGCGGAGTTGAAGCGCAAGGTCATCGGCGAGACGACGTTGAGCAGCGAGCCGGCGTAGCCGGTGGTGTCGGTGATGTTCTCACCGTTGAGCACGCCCGAGAGCGTGTCGCGGGAGACCGCGGCCACCGGAACGATGTTCGTGCCGACGCGGGTGGCGAAGTTCGTGCTGCCGGAGCCGTCCGTGACCGTCAGGGCGGCCCCAAGGGTGCCGACAAGGCCAGTGAAGAGATCGTTCGCGCTGGAGGTGGTGATCCCGTTGACCGAACTCTGGGTACCCGAAGGCAGCACGAAGCGGACCGTGCCGGCGAGGCGCTGGGTGATCGGACCGAGATTCAGGACGAGGTTCTTGCTACCTGAAGAGTAGAGCTCGATGGACGAGTAGGCACCGGTATTGCCCGCGCCGACGCCGGGCAAGGTCAGGCCGGCGACATTCTGGACGACGTCCAAGGTGGAACTACCGACAAGCGAGACGCTTCCGCCGCGCAACTCAATGATACCCTGAGGGTTAATACGATCCGTCACGGAGGTGCTGGCCGCCGTGGTGTAGTCTAATATAGCAAGGCCGGCGTCGAAGCGATTGACGAGCGTGCCGTTGAGCAAGCTCTGCCCCATGACACGGAGAGTGCCGCCACCCGACTTGATCCAGCCACCGCCGGTGCCGCCGCCGAAGATGGCCGCATCGATGACGAGCTCGGCCTCGCCCGGGGCGAGACTGAGGCTCTTAAAGACAGTGATGGTGCGCTGGCCACCGCCGAGCGAGAGGACGGAGCCAGCCGCGCCGGTGATGCCGGCCGCCTGGGTGCCACCGTTGAAATAGGCGTTGACGGTGATGTTGCCGTTAATCGTCAACGTGCCGCCGTTGCCGAGGAGCACGAGGCCCTGGGCATTGATGTTCGAAACGGAATTATAGAAATTGAGGGCGGCGAAAGTCTGCGCACTGCCGTTGAGGTCGAAGACCGCGGACTGCGTGGCGTTGTTCACCACCAGCGTCGAGGTGGCATTGAACTGCTGGGCCATCCCCGACTGAACACGGATGACCCCCGCATCGAGGTAAGTGTTGCCGCCGACCCAGTTGGAAACGACCGGCATGGCGACCGTGAGGACGCCGGAACCCTTCTTGGAGAAATTGTGCGCAGTCGTAGTACCAGAGGTGGAAAGATAACCGCTGAAGGTGGTATTGGAATTATCCTGACCTAGCCCCGGATTGACCGTCGCGGCGGCGTTCATGTTGAACGTACCGCTGCCCGCCAAGGAGCCGAAGGTGTCGGAAACCGTCATTTCCCAGGTCGCGCCGGAGCTGATGATGACCGGGGTATTGTCGCCGATGATCGCGGAGCCGCTGACGATTTTACCCGTGGAGATGATGAGCGGTCCGGTGAAGGCATTCGCGCCCGTGAGCGTGAGCACGCCAGTGCCGGTCTTGGTGAAGCCACCGGCGCCGCCGATGACGCTTCCCATGCTCAGGTTGTTCGAGACCGTCGGAATATCGATGATCGCATTACCGCCCGGGAGCCAGATCGAGTGGCTGTTCGCGGTGGTCGCGTTCGCGAGCACGCCGGTGGCCGCACCGGTGTAACGGAGTGTCGCGCCGTCGCGGATGTAGATCGGCTTGTTGACGCCGAGGCCCAAGGTGCCGGCACCGGAAGCGCCGGCGTTACTGAAAGCGAGGACGCCGCCATTGATCATCGTGTCCCCCGTATAGGTGTTCGTACCGGACAGCGTGGTGACGCCAGTACCGGCCGTGATCAGGCGGGTGAGCGCGGTGACGGCGGTGAAATCCTTGATCGGGGCGCTGATCGTCAGGCCGCCCGAGTTGAAATTCTGGATGATCAGGTCGCCGCCGGTCGCGCCGACCTTGAGGCCACCGGTGCCGGAGATCGTGAAGGCGTTGGTGCCCGTGACGAGCAGGCCGCCGACGGTGGTACCGAAGGCGAGGTCGAACGTCGAGAGATTGAGCGTCTGCGCAGCCGCCGGATCCGCGATCTTGAGCGTGCCGACGGTGGAGGCAGCGGTGGTGAGCGTCTGGCTGGCGTTGATGGAATAATTGGCCGTCGCGACCGCAGTGCCAGTGAGCGGCAGAGGGAGGTAACCGACGGCGCCGATGGTGACGCCGGTGCCCGTAGCGGTGGCCGCCGCGCTGATCACCATGGTCGTTCCGTTGGTAACTGAGGCGATGGTCGCATTGGCCGGGATACCGGTGCCCGTGACATACATGCCAGACACCAGGCCGGAAGTGCCGCCCGCGCTCAGCGTCAGGCCGGTGCCGGTCGCCGTGGCGGGGACGCTGAGCGTGAAACTCACGCCCGCGGAGATACTGGCGACGCTGGCGCCGACCGGGATGCCCGCACCGCTCACGCCCATGCCGACGACAAGGCTGGCAGTATTGGCGGTGGTGACGACCGCCAAACCCGCGGTGGTGGAGGAACTCGCGACGGAAACCGGCGTCGGGAGCGTGATCGTCGTCGTGGAATTGGTCGAACCCGCGCCGACCGAGATTGCCGGTGCGGAAACCAGCCCAGACAGCGTGAAGGGAGCGCCGGTGGAAGCGGTGGTAAGCCAGTTGTAGTTCGTGCCGTCGGTGAAGATCGCGCGGCCGTTGCCGTAGACCAGTTCAGCGGGGCGCGCGGTCGTGATGGTGACCTGGGTGTTCACCGGAGCCGACACGAGGAGCGTGCCGGCGTTGGTCGCGGTGCCGAAGCTGAGCGTGCCGAGGATGAGCTTCGTCAGCGTCGTGTCGCCGGCGATGACGGCGATCTTACCGCCGTCTTGGTTGATGTTGACGTTGCCGAGCGTCTGGGCGACGGCGAGTGTGGCGCGGCCCTTGAGCGTGAAGTCACCGCCCGCGATCGTCAGCGGAGTGGCGCCCAGGAGCGAGGTCAGCACGCCGCTGTTGGCGAAGTCGAGGACGATGGATCCGCCCGTGACGAGCGTCGTGCCGGTGTATGTGCTCGCGACGGCAGGATTGAGCGTCAGCGTGCCCGCACCGTTCTTCGTGACGGCGAGCCAGCCGCTATTGACGGTCGCGGAGAGTTTGCCGCCGAAGGACGTGCTGGTGTCGTCGCGGCCGATGGTGAGGGTCGAGGCGGCGGTGCCGGTCGAATTCAGGACAAAGCCGGAGCCCGAAAGCGAACCAATGGCCTGGCTGGTGTTGTTGATGTCGAACGTCGCGCCCGCGGCGACGGTGAGTGGCGAGCGATTCGGCAGTACGTTGGCGCCCTGCGCCTTGAGGGTGCCGGCATTGATGATCGTGGTGCCGCCGTAGCTGTTCGCACTCGTGAACAGCAGCGTGCCCGTGCCGTTCTTCGTGACGTTACCGCCCGTGATGAGGCTGCCGGTCTTGACTTCGATCGTACCGATTCCGTCGAAGATGATGTTCGATTGGTTGGAACGGAGACCGCCCGAAAGCGTGATCTTGCCCGTGACGTTGGCCGACGTGATCGTCAGGTCGTCGTTGAAATACACCAAGGCCTGGATGTCGTCCGCACCCGCGCCGGACTTGTTGATCGTGACGGCCGCGGAACCAAGGCCGTCGAGCACGATCGCCCCCACGCCGGTGGTGATCGTCTGATTCGTCGAGAGCGGTAGGATGCTCGGATTCGCGATGACTCCCCCCTGGATGATGAACACGTTCGCCCCCACGGAATCACCGATGTTCAACGTCGCCAACGTGACGTTGCTGTTCAGCAGGATCGTGTTGTCCCCGAGGATGTTGTTGTTGAGATTCGCGATGTCACCGATGGCGTCAGGATTGCCGGAGTTGGCCGTCCAGTTGGCGGGCGTGATCCACGAATAGGTGTCCTGGTTCGTCTGGTTCCAGGCGAAGTTGGCGGCGCGGGCGACCTTGGGCGTCCCCATGGCGAGGAGCGCGGCGGCGACCATCAAGGACGCGCGGGGAAAAAGGGGACGAGGCTTCGAACTTTTCATTAGAATAAATTTGGGGAGGTCACGGGTAAGTGACATCAATGGGGGGTATCGAAAATATTGGGGTAATGACCCCAGCCGCACAACCGTTTTTGGGGTTTTTTAGCCTGCCCTAGGCGTTGAACGGCATTTACCACTGAGATTTTAATTTATTTGTTAAAATTGTGTTAAATTAAGCATTTAAATGCGTTAAGTTTCATATATCAGTCATTAATACGCCGTATGGCCTCATTAAAAGTTATTCACATGCCCTTTAATCGATTGGATTGGAAACTGACCAACGGGATGAGGTAGGGACGCGACGGTGTCGCGTCCGCGGTCGGACGGACGGAAGAATGGCCGGAAATTATGCCCGGATCGACGCACGTAGCTGGGAGAACGGACGCGACGCAGTCGCGTCCCTACCCCTCCCCTCCCCTATTCAGCCTACTTCACCCACGGTTTAAGGGCCATAAACCACTTATTGGCCATCTTTTCGGCGCCCTGGGCGTTCGGGTGGACCTTGTCCAAGATGGTATCCTTCTGCGGGTCGAACCCAGTAAACTGATCCACAATCATGACCGGGGCGTCCGGGCGGCTCAGTTCGCGGGCCAAGAGGACCGAAGCCTGGTTGAGCTCCGGGAGGTAGCCGTACTTGGGCAGCTTGCCGCTGGGAATCACCAACGCGAGGAGGACGACGACCTTGGGATTCTGCTTCCGGGCGGCCTCGATGATTGTGCGCTCGGCGGCGATGATGCCCGGCACAGGCTTCTCTTCCGCCGAATGATTGTGACCGCAGTGGAGCAGGATGATGTCGGGCTTCATCTGCTTGAGCTTCTGCGGGATGAGTCCAGCCAGGAACTCGGCGTTCTTACCGCCGTACCCGTCGTGCCAGAGTGGACCGTTCGGGCCCTCGCTCTGCTGCGAGCCAACGAACTCGTACTTCAAGCCCGCTGCGCGCATCTTTTGGTCCAACGGCAGACGATACGTCACGAATGTTTTCCCGCCCTGCGTGATCGAATCACCAATCGCCATGATGCGCACCGGCTCGGCGGCGGGGGAGATGATGAAAGATGCAAGAAAGAGGATAGTGGATAAAAGGACTGATTTCATTGGGTGGAATGAGGTAATGAAGAATAGATGGCAGAGTCGATGGCTGAATCGATGACAGAGGGCTGAATCGATGGGAAAGTATCGCAGAGTTTCAGGTGGCGGGTGGCAGCCCCAGGTGGCAGGGGCTGGACGTTTCCATTCAGTCCCCCATGCAGTCCTCAATCCAGCCCTCCACTCAGTCCTCCGTCATCTGTCATCGATTCAGTCATCTGTCATCGACTCAGCCATCAACTCATTTCAGGTGGCAGGTGGCAGCCCCAGGTGGCGGGTGGCGGGCGTGTAGTGGGTAGGGACGTGATTGCCATCACGTCCGTGGGCGCACGGAGATGAGAATGGTCGATGATCATGCCCCGCACATCGTACGCGCCTCAGCGAACGGACGCGACGCCGTCGCGCCCCTACCCCTACCCTTAAACGAAAAACTTCAACACCTGCTCCGCGAGCAACGCCATCCCTAACCCGGAAATACCGATCAAGGTCTCGGTGATCGTCCACGTGCGCAGGGTCTGGCCGACGGTGAGGCCGAGGCATTCTTTGACCATCCAGAAGCCACTATCGTTGAGGTGCGAAAGGAAGAGAGAACCACAACCGATGGAGATCACCATGAGCTCGGGACTGGTGCCAGGATGCGCCGCCAGGACGGGCGCGATGAAGCCCGAGGCGACGGTGATCGCGACGGTCGCGGAGCCGGTGGCGACGCGGATGAAGGCCGAGACGAGCCAACCATAGACCAATAAAGGCAAGCCAGCGGTGGCCGCCAATTCGGCGAGCTGCTTGTCCACTCCCGCCGTACGCATGACGAGCGCGAAGCCGCCACCGGCACCAACGAGGATGAGCGTCATGCCAATGCCGGAGACGCTCTGCTCGGAGAATTTCAGGAGCTCGCCGGCGGAACGTCCGCAGCGTTTGCCAAAAGCCCACATCGCGAAAAGCACCGATAAAAGCAGGGCAATCACGGGGTTGCCGATGAAGAGAGCAATCTTTCCCCAGAGGGCTTCCTTCGCCTGCAGCAGCTCGACCAAGGTGCCCGTGAGGAGCAGGATGACGGGGAGCAGGACGGTGAAAATCGTCAGCCCGAACGTCGGCAAGGTCTGACCCGCAGACACCGAGGGCGTGAACTCGGGCGTGGCGACTTCCACGCGCTTGACGGCGAGCTTGGCGAAGAACGGACCGGCGATGGCGGCAACTGGAATGCCGAGCACGAGCGCCCAAAGGATGACCTTACCCATGTCCGCGTGCAGCGCGTCGATCGCGATGACGGGACCAGGATGCGGAGGCATCAGACCGTGCATCACGGAGAGGAACGACAACAACGGCAGCACGAGGCGCAGGAACGGCTGGCCGGTCTCCTTGGCGAGCGTGATGACGATCGGCAGGATGAGCAGCAGGCCGACGGCGAACCACGTCGTCATGCCGACGCAGAGCGCGAGCAGGATGATGCACAGGCCGATGCGATCCGGCCCGAGCGTGCGGATGAACTGCTTCGCGAGGACCCCTGCCCCGCCGGATTCGGCGAGTAACTTACCGAAGACGACGCCGAGCACGATGATTGAACCCGTGCTGGCCAAGGTGTTCCCGAAGCCCGTCTGGAAGGCCTTAAGGACCTCCGTCATGGTGAGCGCCCCGTGCGTGGCCACGACCATCGCCCCGAGCGACAGCGAGCTGATCAGCAGGGCGATGAACGGATTAAGCTTCAGCCAGGTCACCAACAGGACCAGGACGGCGATGGCGAGCAGGGCGTAAAGCATGGCGCGAGAAGATCAGGGTTTCGGCGGGGCGACCGTGGCACGAGTAGCACCTGTGCTGATGCCCCCGTCAACCAACAAGGTCTGGCCGGTGACGTAGCGGCTCTCTTCGGAAGAGAGGAAGACGACCGGGCCCGCGAGGTCGTCTGGCGCGCCGGGGCGCTTGAGCGGGATGCGGTCGCAGAGGTAGTCGACCCACTCGCGGTTCTCATACAGCACCGCGTTCTGGGCGGTCTTGAACCAGCCCGGTGCGAGGCAGTTGACGGTGACGCCATGGCGACCCCAGTCGTCGGCGAGGCTCATGGTGAGCTGCTTGACGCCGCCGCGGCTGGCGCCATAGGGCGCGAGGCCGGCGTAACCCGCGACACAGGTGACAGAGCCGATGTTCACGATGCGTCCGTAGCCACGGGCAATCATCCCCGGCGCGACGGCCTGCGACGTGAAGAACGTCCCGCGGAGATTCGTATCGAGGACCATGTTCCAGTCCTCCCACGTGACCTCGAGGGCGGGCTTGCGCGCGTTGCAGCCGGCGTTGTTCACAAGGATGTCGATACGCCCCATCTGCTTCTCTACTGAAGCGACGGCGGCCTTGATGCTATCGTGATCGCGGACGTCGAGGTCGACGCCGCAGGTGCGGCGACCGAGGGCCTCGATCTCCTTACGGAACGGGGCGAGCTTGGAAGCGTCGCGACTCGACATCGCGATATCGGCGCCGGCCTGCGCAAGGGCGCGGGCGAAGTATTGGCCGAGGCCGCGGCTGGTGCCGGTGATGAAGGCAACCTTGCCGGTGAGATCGAAGAAAGCCATTGATTCTATGGGTCAGACCTGAGGGGCGAGGATGACCTTCATCACGCCGGGAGCGCCGGCGTAGAGCTTCGCGAACCACTCGGCGCCCTGCGCCAGCGGCGCGACGGCGGAGATGATCTTGTCGACCTTGATCTGCTTCGTGGCGAGCAGCTCGATGCAGCGCGGGATTTCGCCGGCGGAGGCGCAGGAACCCTGCAGGCGAAGCTGGCGGGTGACGACGACCTGGAGCGGGAGCTCGGTCTTCGGCGTGAGGTTACCGACGAGCGTGACCGTGCCGCCCTTGCGCACGGCGTGGATCGCGGAAAGGACGGTGGCGTTGAGGCCGACGCACTCGAAGGCGGCGTCGGCGCCCTGCCCTTTGGTGAGCGATTTAACGAACTCCGTGAGGTCGCCGCCAGTCTTGGGATTGAAGCTGTGCGTGGCGCCGAGTTCCTTGGCGACGGCGAGGCGCGAGTCCTCGGTGTCGACGGCGATGACCTGCGCAAAACCCGCGATCTTGGCGGCCTGAAGCGTCAGGAGGCCGATCATGCCGGTGCCCACGACGATGGCGGTGTCGCCCGGGGCGACGGGCGTAAGGCGGACGGCGTGAACGCCGACGGAGACGGCCTCGATCATCGCGGCTTCGGCGAACCCGAGTTCGGCGGGAAGCTTATGCAGGATGCGGGCGGGGACGGTGACGAACTCGGCGAACGCGCCATGGCGGCGGTAGTCGCCGCAGGAGACGCCGAGGACCTGGCGGTTGTCGCAGAGGTTGACGTCGCCGCGCTGGCAGTGGACGCACTCGCCGCAGAACACGGTCGAATCGAAGGTCACGCGGTCTCCCGGAGCGAAGCCCTTTACGGCGGCGCCGACGCCGGTGATGACGCCCGCCGCCTCATGGCCCATGACGAGGGGCGGGATACGGCGACCCGTGGAGCCGTCGTAGCCGTGGATGTCGGAACCGCAGATCCCGCAGGCGCGGACCTGGATGAGGACGTCGTCGGGACCGCAGACCGGATCGGCCACGTCGACGTAGGACATCTTCTTATATTCGGTGAGGAGCAGGGCTTTCACGAAGGATGAGGAAGGAGGGTTTTGGCGGGAGGGGCAAGACTTGGGAGGGCTGAAGGTTGAGAGTATGGAGTATCGAGTAACGGGGTAGTGCCTGCCTCGGGTAGGGCGGCCATTGCCATGGCCGCCGTTCGCCGAGGCGTGTTCGACATCCCGGGCAGACGCTTCCGACCATGCCAACCTCCGTCCGCCCACGGACGCGACGCCGTCGCGTCCCTACCTTATGCCCCCGTCTCCCTTGTTCGTCTGTATTCCCAACCGCTATCCGCCAACCGCTATCCGCCCTCACCACCCTTTAGTTTGCCTCCTCCTAATCACCCCCTACCCATTTCCCCATGAAGTTCCTCCCCGCCTTCTTCCTCTCCGTCCTGACGACCTTCGCCGCCGAAGGCCCCAAGCAATCCATCGAGAAGCTCGATCCTGCCCTGGATGCACTCCTAGACAGTAGCGCCAAGATCGAGACGCTCGCGACCGGCTTCACCTGGGCCGAGGGTCCGGTGTGGTATAAAGGACGCATCGTCTTCTCCGACGTGCCGAACAATACCGCCTATCAGTGGATTGAAGGCGATGCGATGGCCTCCATCTTCCTCAAGCCCAGTGGCACCGACGAGACTTCGGCCAACCAAGGCTCCAACGGACTGAGCGTCGACAACCAAGGCAATATGCTACTGTGCCAGCACGGCACGCGTCGCATCGCGCGCCTCGGCGGTGACGGTAAGTTCCAGGTGCTCGCGGCCAAGAACCAAGACGGCGTCCGCTTCAATAGCCCGAACGATCTCTGCGTGGCCAAGGATGGTAGCGTCTTCTTCACCGACCCGCCCTACGGCGTGCCCAAGGGCGAGAAGACCGAGACCCCTTATCATGGCGTCTACAAACTGTCGACCGACGGCAAAGTCACCCTCGTGACCAAGGAAGTCCAGTGGCCGAACGGTATCGCGCTGAGCCTCGACCAGAAGTCCCTCTACCTCGCGATCTCGGACAATAAGAGTACCCGCGTCGCGCTCTGCGGCCTCGATGGCTCCGGCCTACGCGACGTGTTCGTCGCCGCCAAGCTGAAGAGCAAGGAACGCCAAGGCGGTTGCGACGGCATGAAGCTCGACGTGAACGGCAACATCTGGACGAGCGGTCCCGGCGGCATCCTGATCATCACCCCCGAAGGCAAGCACCTCGGCTCCATCCTCTGCGGCCAGCCCACGGCGAACCTCGCCTGGGGCGACGACGGCCACACCCTCTACATCACTTCCAAGGATCGACTCCTACGCGTGAAGACCAAGGTCAAAGGCGCGGGTTTTTGACCGCGCGCTGACGCGCGCGGAGGGCTAGAGCTAGGGCTAGGGCTGGTTTCCAGACGCCATCCTCCGAGCCCTGATGGCACCGCTCAGTAGCCGCATAACTTCGTCGCAAGAGTTGCAGAGCGGCGCTGCCTCACTTGCGCCTATAAGCTGAGCATGGACCGCCACACGTAGCTGCGTCTTCGCCTCTGCGCACGACCCCATGGCGATCAGGTAAAACCGAGGAGTGTCCTTCTCCCCTCTCCTTTCATAACCTTCCGCGATATTGCTCGGAACGGACAACGCAGCTCTCCGAATCTGATCGCAGAACCACGGATGCCTGGACAACTCGGAACGTTGGCTGAAACGAATAATATCAGCAGCCATCGCGACCGACTTCTGCCAGGCGATAAATTGATCGAGTCCGCGAGCTTCCATGACTTAGCGCAATGGCCGCGGAACACCATCGCAACCCACATACGAAGGTATCTTTTCCCTGAATCGTTACCCCTAGCCTAGCCCAAGCCCTAGCCCTAAAGCTATCTCACTGGCCCAAGCCCTGGCCCTAACCCTATTTCACTTCCTCTCCAACTTAACATAATCCAACCCAAACATATTCCTTGGCGTGGCGGCGGGATTGGGGGCGAGGATCTTAATCTCAAGGCGGTGTACGCCGACGTCGAGTTCATGGCGGCCGCCATTGAGTTCGCCGGTGGTGACGACTTCGGCCACGTTGTAGAAATCATAGGCCTCGTCACCGAGCAGCTTACCGTCGAGACGGAGTTCAAACTGGCCGTAGTCATGGGCCTTGGTGCCGACGAACTTCACTTCATAAGTGCCTTTCGCGGCGACGGGGAGCGCGAGCGTGAGCGTGTCGCCGACCTTGCCGCCGGTCCACCAGAGGTGGTCGTTGCCGCTCCAGCGGCTGGCCTTGAATCCACCCATCTTCTGGCTGGCGGCCTTGCCTCCGGTGATGGCGAGTACCTTCAAGGTTTCGCCTTCGATGGCGCCTTCGAGACGCCAGACGCCCGGCGCGGTGAGGGGAAAGCCGTCAGGGAACTGCAGGTAAGCCACGAGGTTGATCACCTGCTCCTTGGTCAGCGCGTCGAGCAGGCCCTCAGGCATGAGCGACACCGCAAGGGTCTCGCGCTTCTCGACCTCGCCCTTGGCGATCGTGAACTTCACGCCGCCCGGTAGCGCGAGGCGGAACGACTGCGTGTCCTCGAACTGGACGATACCGCTCATGGTGGCACCGCTATTGAGCTTAAAGACGTTGAGCTGGTAGTCCTTGCCGATGACGCCGTTGGGGTTGAGAACGTTCTCCAGGAAGTAGTCGAGCTTACCGATATTGGAGCCGGCGAGTCCGGGCCCGACCTGGTTACCGACGTAGCCGAACGTATGGCAGATACCGCAGGTCGAGGTGAACAGCTGGCGGCCGGCCGCGATGTCGCCCTTGCGCACGGCCACGGGATTAAGCAGGGCCTCATACTTGGCCTTGTTCTTGGCGAAATCAGCCTTGGTCGCGTTGACCACGCCGACGACGGCGGTGAGCTGCGTATCGAGTTCCTTATCGCCGAGCGACTTCAGCTGACGCACCACGAGCGGCGACAGTAGGGCCTTGTCGACCTTGCCAGCGGCCACGGCGACGAGGAGAGCCTTACCGCCAGCGGCGTTGCCCGCGAGCGCGGCGACGGCGTCGCCCAGCTGCTCGGGCGTGAAGACGGCGAAGCGTCCGATCAGCACGCCCGGCGATTCGGCGTCGCCCACGGTCGCGAGGGCCTGGATGAGCGCGCGGCGGAACGACGAAGTGGATTTCTCGGCGAACACCTGGTGGATCACCCGGGCGGCGGCGCGGTCGCGCGAGGCGACGAGCACGGCGAGGGCGCGCTGACGGGCCGGGAGCGGGGCTTTTTCGTCGGCGAGATGGCCGCGATAATAGGCGCGGCTGGCCTCGTCCCCGGTGAGGGCATCGAGTTCGTTGAGGTTCGCCAGCAGATCGGGCGAAGCGCCTTGGCGGAGGCCGGCGACCAACGCGGCCCAGCCTTCGGGCGCGGCAAACGAACCGGCCTGACGGACGCCGTCGACCACACGGCTCACGAGCGTCGCACGGCGGGCGACGTCGGTCTCGCGCGCGGCGATGGCCAGCACCTGGGCGCGGGCGCCGGCATCGCTGGCCAGACGACGATAGATGAAGTCGGTCGTCTGCGGATGACGGCAGACGGCGGCCAGCGCGAGGCCACGGGCGGCGTCGGCGCCGACCAACGGTTCGATACCGTACCAGAGGAGCAACGGGATGTTATGATCCTGGGCGTCTTCAGCGCGGGCGAGGAGCGGCTCAGCGATTGCGGCGCGCTGGGCGAGCGGAAGGTAGCCCAAGGCAGAGGCGAGTTCGCGACGGACCTGCGGAGAGGATTCGGTCTTGGCCAATTCGGCGAGGGCCGGCACGCCGGCGGTCCATTGCTGGGAGATCAGACGGACGGACCAGCCGCGGACGGAAGGGTCGGCGTCCTTGAGGGCGGCGGCGAGGAGCGCGTCGTCGAGGAGATTGGCGGACTGCAGGATCCAGAGGGAGCGCAGACGACGGATCGGGTCGGCGGAGCCGGTCAGAGCGTCGCGGAGCTTCGCGCGGGACACGCCGGCGATGCTCACCCCGGCCAAGCCACGTTCGGCGAGAACCTTGCGGGCCTGCCGGACGAAGTACTCGTTGGCGTCGGCCAGGGCGATCTCGACGAGTTCCGCGTCGGCGAGCGTCGCCAGGTCGCGGGAGCGGGAGACAGGGTTGCCGTAGCTGACGCGATAGATGCGGCCGTTGGTGCGATCCCATATCTCCTGAGTGTTATTGTGGCAGACCTGGACGTCGGACCAGTCGCTGAGGTACAGGGCACCATCGGGGCCGACGCGTTGCGACACCGGGATGAACGTGGCGTCATTGCTGCGCAGGAAGTCATTGCCGTGGTGGCCAGCGAAACCGCTACCTGCGGGCAAGACCTGATCCGAGACGAGACGATGGCCGTGGAGATTGCCGAAGATGAGCATCCCACGGTAGGCTTCCGGAAAATTGTCGCCGTTGTAGATCGCCAGGCCCGAGTGGGCGTGACCGCCGCCGACGGCGTCGGTGCTTTCCGGGACCTTGAGCGGATCAGGTCGATGGATGCGGCCGCCCGCATAGTGCGCGTGGTCGGCGATCGTCTTGATGTCGTCGTAGGTGAAAGAATTAAAGTGCTGGCCGGCCTGACGCTGATAGCGCGCGGAAGGAAGGATGTGATAGAGGTGCGGGATCACGCAGGCCGTGTTGAAGAACTCTCCGCGGGCGTCGTAATCCAGGCCCCACGGATTGCTCGTGCCTTCGGCGAAGACCTCGAAGACATGGCGAGTCGGGTGGAAGCGCCAGACGCCGGCGTTGATTTTCACGCGCTTGTCGTCGGGCATACCCGGCTTTCCAACGACCGAGTGTGTGAACACGCCGTGGTTACCGTAGAGCCAGCCATCCGGACCCCAGACGAAGCTATTGAGCGTCTCGTGCGTGTCGTGGAAACCCCAGCCGTCGAGCAGCACGACGGGCTTGCCCGCCTTGTCGTCCGCGTCCTTTGGGATAAAGAGAAATTCCGGAGCCGCACCGACCCAGACGCCGCCGTGGCCGACTTCGATACCGGAGACGAGATTGAGTCCGTCCTTGAAGACCGTGACCTTAGAGTAACTGCCGTCCTTCTTCACGTCTTCCAGAATCAGGATCCGATCGGTGCCCTGCCCGTCGGGACGTTTCTTTGGGTAGGACATGCCTTCCACCACCCAGAGGCGGCCACGTTCGTCGAAGCACATCGCGATCGGCTGGACGACCTTGGGCTCGGCGGCGACAAGCGAGACCTGGAAGCCCGCGGGGAGCGACATGGTCCTCATCGCGTCGGCTGCCGTCTGGCCGGTCTTATAAGCACCAGGCTGGACGTGTTCGACCGGGCCGGGAGGCAGGGCCGGAGCGGCGGCGCAGGTGGAAACGAGGAAGAGCGCGAGGAATCGCATGGCGGGGTGCGGTACGATTAGGGCGGAGGCGGAGTTAAGGAAGCCGAAATCCTGATACGCAAACGCCGTTCCTTGGTTAAGTTGGCCCCTTTCAGATTGGCAACCTTTGGGGCTGGGGTATGTCCTACAGTTACCCATGAAGCACCCCCTCGCTCTCCTCGCCCTCCTCGCCGCGTTCGGCCAAGCCGCCCTCGCCGAAGAAGTGAAGCTCGTCGAACAGAAGGACAAGCAGCAGGTCGACGTCCTCGTCGACGGCCAGCCCTTCACCTCCTACGTCTACTGGTCCAACCAGAAGAAGCCCCTGCTCTCCCCGCTGCGCACCTCGCAAGGCAACATCTTCACCCGCGGCTTCCCGCTCGAGAAGGTCGCCGGCGAACGCACCGACCACCCGCACCACATCTCCTCGTGGTTCAACTACGGTAACGTCAACGGCTGCGACTTCTGGAACTCGCCGCCCGAAGGTTTCGATCGCGACAGCAAGATCCCCTACGGTGCCGTCCGTCATAAGAGCATTAAGTCGGTCGCCTCGGGCACCGGCTCCGCTTCCCTCCAGGTTTCTTCGGATTGGATCATGAACGACGGCTCCAAGGTTCTGCAGCAGGACGAGACCCTCGTCTTCCGCGCCTCCAAGGATCTGCGTGTCATCGACCGCATCATCACCCTCACCGCCCAGGATAAGGACGCCGTCTTCAAGGATTCCAAGGAAGGCGCCATCGCCATCCGCCTGACCCGCTCGCTCGAAGAGCCGTCCACCAAGGCCGAGATTTTCACCGACGCTTCCGGCAAACCCACCAAGGTCGCCAAGCTCGACAACACCGGCGTCAACGGCGTCTACCTCAGCAGCGAAGGCGCCGTCGGCGAGAAGGACGGCTGGAGCACGCGCGCCAAGTGGATGACCCTCTCCGGTAACGTGAAGGGCGAAGACGTGTGCATCGGCATCTTCGACCACCCGAAGAACGTCACCTACCCGACCTACTGGCATAACCGCGGCTACGGCCTCTTCGCCGCCAATCCGTTCGGCGCCAAGGAATTCCCGAAGGGTAATCCTTCCAAGACCGCGCTCAACTACACGCTCAAGGCCGGCCAGTCCGAGACCTTCCGCTTCCGCATCCTGATCCACTCCGGCAAGCTCACCGCGGAGCAGACCGAAGCCCAGTATCAGCAGTTCCTGAAGGATGTTAAGTGAAGCCGGACGAGCTTAAGCTCGCCGACTTCAAGGGACAGGGCTAGGGCCAGGGACAGTCGAAATGACGAAGGGGCCGCTAGGCCCCTTTTTTGTTTGGGTAGGGGCGCGACTGCGTCGCGTCCGTGGGCGGACGGACATTGTAGCAGTCGAAAGACTTGCCCGGTAAATCCAACTCGCGTCGGCGAACGGACGCCACGCAGTGGCGCCCCTACCCAAGGCAGCTGAGGGTAACAGCAAAGGGAGACCGGAAAGTTTGCTGCGGCCATTATCAAGGACCCCAGCCAATCATCCGGTCTCCGGTTTCCCTTGAGCTTATCCTAACCGCCTACCGCTAACCGCTCACCGCTACCACCCGTCACCGACCGAGTCTCGACATCCTCCCTTACCTTGCCCGAAATAGGTGACCCGCCATGAAGACCCGTAAGCTCGGTAATTCCCCGCTCCATCTCACGCCCGTCGGCCTGGGCACCTGGGCCATCGGCGGGGGCGATTGGAAGTTTGGCTGGGGCGCGCAGGACGACGCCCTTTCGACTCGCACCATCCATGAGGCCATGGCGGTCGGCATAAACTGGATCGACACCGCCGCAGTCTACGGACTCGGCCGCTCCGAAGAAGTCGTCGGGCGCGCGCTGAAGGAGATGAAGGAGAGGCCCATCATCTCGACGAAGTGCGAACGCTGCTGGGATCCGGACGGGTCCATCGTGCCGCGCCTCAAGCGCGCGAGCGTGAAGCAGGAATGTGAGGACAGCCTCCGCCGCCTGCAGATCGACGTCATCGACATGTACCAGATCCACTGGCCACAGCCGGACGAAGATATCGAAGAAGGCTGGTCGGCCGTCGCTGAGCTCGTGAAGGAAGGCAAGGTCCGCTACGCCGGCGTCAGCAACTTCAGCGTCGCGCAGCTCGAGCGCATCCAGCCCATCCACCGCGTCACCTTCCTCCAGCCGCCCTACAGCATGCTGAACCGCAGCATCGAGGCCGCGCTCCTGCCCTACTGCGAAGCCAACGACATCGGCATCGTCTCTTACAGCCCGATGCAGAAGGGCCTGCTCAGCGGCAAGGTCACGAAGGAATGGGCCGACGCCCTCCCGGCCGACGACCACCGTCGCGCCGACCCGCAGTTCAACGAACCGCTCCTCTCCAAGAACATCGCCCTCACCAAGGCCCTCGCCGAAATCGCGCACCGCTATGGACGCAACTCCGCCGAGCTCGCCATCGCCTGGGTCCTCCGTCAGCCGCGCGTGACCGCCGCAATCGTCGGCGCCCGCAAGCCCGGCCAGATCAAGGAGACCGTCTTTGGCGGTAATTTCGCCATCAAGCCGGACGACCTCGCGAAGATCGAGGAAGCCTTGGCCATCCGGGGCTGATGACGTGGGGAAGGCGGGGACTTAACCTGCCCTTAAGGTCGCTTCAGGTATGATAGTGGCCTAACCCAAAGCCATGCGCCCCCCGTCCACCGCCATCCTCCTTGCCACGCTCGGCTTCGCCGCCACCGCGCAGGCGCATATCCCGCCGGTCGCCGAACAGTATCGCACGCCTTCCGAGGCCCCTGCGATCGTGCAGCCCACTGCGCGCTATTTCCTGACGAGCACTTATCTCGCCGCCGCGACCGGCAGCGCGCCGCTGATTGCCACGCCGTTCCAGACGTTCACCAAGAACGTCAACGTTCGCTGGGACGACACTTACCTCTACGTCGAAGCCAAGGGCCTGCCTGACCACCCGATGATGATCGGCATCAAGTCGTGGCAGCAGCAGGTGCCGATCCCGCAGACCTACGCCGGCGCCACCGCCTGGCGCATCCCGCTCAAGCCCGTGCCCGCCAAGGAACCGATGTCCGCCAAGACGCACTTCATGCGCGGCGCCATCGCGCTCGCCGCCAACGGCGTGCCGATCTTCAACGCGCTCAACAACCGCGGCGACGACGCCAAGGCCTTTGGCGAACTCGACGACTTCGGCGGCCACTGCGGCAAGGCGGACGACTACCACTACCATGACGCGCCGGTCTTCCTCGAGAAGGAGCTCGGCAAGGGCAAGCCCATCGCCGTCGCCCTCGACGGTTACGCGATCTACGGCTACAACGAGCCCGACGGCTCCGTAGTCGGCAAGCTCGACGCTTTCGGCGGCCACGAGACCAAGCCGCTCGGTTACCATTACCACGCCCAGAAGAAATATCCCTATATCAACGGAGGCTTCCACGGGGAAGTGAAGGAAGTCGACGGCCAGGTCGACCCGCAGCCCTCTGCTAGCCACGTGCGCCGGACCGGCTCCAGCTACACGCAGAGCCCGCTCCGCGGCGCGCTGATCAAAGGCTTCACGGTCGATGGCAGCAAATACGCGCTCAACTACACGCTCAACGGCAAGGCACTCAGCGTGAAGTACACCCTCAACACGGATAAGACCTGGACCTTCATCTACTCCAACCCCGATGGCTCCACGGCCACCGAGACCTATACGCCAGGCGAACGCGGTGCCGGCGGCGGTAAAGGTAAAGCCGGTGAAAAGGGCAAGGGCGGCGAGAAAGGTAAAGGTAAGGGCGGCGAAAAGGGAAAGCGCCCGCCGGAAGGCGAAGAGGCCAAACCCAAAGGCGAAGAGGTCGAAGCCACGATCGAAGAGACCGCTGGCGACCAAGCCGCGCCTCCGTCCGGCGAGAAGGGTAAGAAAGGCAAAGGCGGCAAGAAGAGCGACAAGCCCGGCATGGTGAAGCCCTCGATGGATGATACCATCAGGCTCAACGTCTACGCCGACAACTGGTTCATCCTCTACATCAACGGCAAGCTCCGCGTCGTCGACCCGATCGACTACATGCCGCACAACGTCGTCTCCGTCGACATCCTCCCGGAGTACCCGATGACGATTGCCATCATGGGCCGCGACAACGCCGACCCGAAGACCGGTCTGGAATACGGCGACCATATCGGCGACGCCGGCCTGATCCTCAAGTTCTCCGACGGCACCGTCACCAACGCGAAGTGGAAGGCCAAGAGCTACTTCAAGGGCCCACTCAACGGCGACGTGAAGAATCCCAAGGTCGAGCACACGCCCGTCCCGGCCAACTGGTTCGCGGTCGACTTCGACGACAGCAAGTGGGCCAACGCGACCGAGTATACCGAGGAACGCGTGAACCCGAAAGAATCCTTCACGAAGACGAAGGAAAGCTTCGCCGGCGCTAAGTTCATCTGGTCCGAAGACCTCGACCTCGATAACACCGTGATCTTCCGCACCAAGGTCGAAGCACCGACCGGTTACAAGCAGCGCTGGACCACGAAGTCTGAGTTCGATCTGTCGAAGCCGTTGGGACAGTAGCCGCTCGAGGACTCGAGGACCCGAGGGCTGGAGGGCCGGAGGGTTGGAGAGAAGTTGAACGCCGGCCTTTGTCTCGAGGTAGGGCCGGCCATCCTTGGCCGGCCGCGGCCGAGCAGGGGTGCTCGGCCCTACCCGATGCCGGGGGCGGGACTTTTCCATTCAGCCCTCCATTCAGCCCTCCACCCAGTCCTCTGTCATCGATGCAGCCATCTGTCATCGACTCAGTCATCCACTTGGGTTCTGTTATTCCCACCCCCATGAAGACGCTTCCCCTCCTGCTCGTCCTTGCCTCGCTATCCCTCCTTCCGGTCTCCGTCCCTGCGGTAGGCTCGGCCGACAAGGTCGCCGTGAAGCCCAAGGCGAAGGCCCCGAATCCGTCCATGGCTCCGATCGTTGACGTCGCCGGTCTGCCGCGCGTGCTGCTCATCGGCGATTCAATCTCGATCGGCTACACCCTGCCCGTCCGCCAGGAACTCGCGGGCAAGGCCAACGTCCACCGTATCCCGACCAACGGAGGCCCGACCAAGAACGGCACCGCCAACCTCGCCAAGTGGCTCGGTGAAAGCAAATGGGACGTGATCCATTTCAACTTCGGCCTGCATGACCTTCGCCACATGGAAGACGGCAAGCGTCAGGTCGAGCCGGCCGACTACGAGAAGAACCTCCGTGCGCTCGTGGCCGACCTTAAGAAGACCGGCGCGAAGCTGATCTTCGGCACCACGACGCCGGTACCGGAAGGCAAACTCACGCCTCAGCGCACCTTCGGCGACGTCGCCACCTATAATGATATCGCCCTCAAAGTCATGAAGGAGAACGGCGTCGCGATCGACGACCTCAACGCCGCCGTCGCGCCCGATATCGCCAAGCTGCAGAACAAGGCTGACGTGCACTTCAACCCCGAAGGCTACGCCGTCCTCGGTAAGGCCGTCGTGAAGTCGATCAACGCCGCACTCGCGAAGTAAGGGGCAACGGGTAGGGGCGCGACGGCGTCGCGTCCGTTCGCCAAGCGACGTGTTCATCACCGGGCAGCCTGCTCGACGCTCCAAGCTCCGCCCGCCCACGGACGCCACGCAGTGGCGCCCCACCCTCCAGACAGCGAAAGCGGCCTTTAAGCGCCCTGGAAGCGATGGCTGGATGGAGCGGATACCTCACTGCGATGGGGGTCGCTAACCCTATCCAGGACGACATTATAGACTTACCCCCATGAAGTCGCTGCCCCTGTTACTGGCCTTGGTTTGCCTTTCGCTTTCGGCCGCGCCCGCCGATCAGGACGCGCTCAAGTACGTAGCCCCCGACGACAAATTATGGATGGGGGGCAAGGGTAAAACGGACTGGCACGGGTTCTCGATGGATGAGATTAGTCCGCTCGCCACTTTGAAAACTAAGTCCAATGGTCGGCCGTGTATCCTGATAATCGGCGACCTCGAGGCGGACTGTTATAGCCAGATCGCCGCTCATGAACTTATCGGCAAAGCTAACGTGTGGAATGGAACCATCAGGGGCCGCGCAACCGGAACCCCCTATGTGTTTAGCCCTGAACGAATTGACCTCCAGGAGGCCGGAAGGGGGGAATTAGACTATTGGGATGTGATACACTTTAACTGCGGCCTGTACCTCCCCGACTTTAAAGAAACTGGCAAGAAACGGCAGCCTAATATTGAACTGGACGCATACGAGAAGGACGTGCGGGCGTGCGTGGCCTACCTCAAGAGGAATTGCCATGGGAAACTGATCTTCGCCACGATGACAACCACCATCTCGAAAGGCGACGTCGACGCCTATAACGCGATCGCCGTAAAGGTCATGAAGGAAAACGGCATTTCCATCAACGACCTAGCCACCAACGTCGGACCGAAATTGGCCAAGCTGCAGCGGACATTCAATCAGCTCCCCTTCTATAAAAACGAGGGCTACGAAGTGCTCGGCCAGGCCGTCGCGAAGTCGGTCAGTGCCACGATTAAGAAGTAAGTAAGAGGTAGGGGCGCGACTGCGTCGCGTCCGTTCGAGACCGCACGCACCTTGAGCCGGGCAAGTTGACGGACCTTTCAATGCCCAACTGCCCACGGACGCCACGCAGTGGCGCCCCTACCTATTACACGCTTCAGGTGGCGGGTGGCAGCCTCAGGTGGCAGGTAGCGGCTTTCCCTTCTGTCATCCGTCATCTGCCATCGATCCAGCCATCCACTCCCGCCCCTATCCCAACCCCTACCCCTACCCCTCTGGGCCTGCAAATGAGCGGCTTTGGCGCTCAATCGCAGGCCCAGTCAGGAACATTCCCCTTGGCAGGTTGTTGAAAGAGCGACAGGTTTTCCGTTCCCCACCTCGACCATGCCTTCTCGCATGGCCCCCCTCTTTTTACCAAAACCACAACCCTATGCGTAAGCTGTTCGCCCTCCTCCTGACCCTGCTCGGATTCACGTCCGTCTCGGCCCAGAACCTCACCCTCGAAAAGGGTGACAACATCGCCTTCGTCGGCAGCGGCCTGGCCGACCGACAGCAGCACCAAGGCAATTTCGAGACCCTGATCCATCAAGCGTTCCCGGAACACAACCTCGTGGTCCGTAACCTCGGCTTCTCCGGCGACGAAGTCGGCCTGAAGCCTCACCGCTCCGACGAAGTCGCCGAGCTGGATTACTTCCTCAACATGAAGCCCGGCGCCCTGACTACCAAGGTCGGCAAGACCGAGGTCACCTACCACGCCGGCGCGCACTTCCACGCCAACGTGGTCTTCGCCTACTGGGGCTTCAATGAGTCCTTCGCCGGCGCCGCCGGTCTCGACACCTTCAAAGCCAACCTCGACGGCTGGCTCAAGAAGACCCTCGCCGCCGATTACGGCAAGGGCAAGGTCCGCGTCGTCCTCTTCTCCCCGATCGCGCACGAAGACCTGAAGTCCGCCTTCTTCGACGCCAAGATCGCCACCGAGAATAACAAGAACCTCGCGCTCTATACCTCCGCCATGGCCACCGTCGCCAAGGCCAACGGCGTGCAGTTCGTCGACCTCTTCGCGTCCTCCCAGAAACTCTACGCCACCGCCAAGGCCCCCCTTACCCTCAATGGCATCCACCTCATCGCCGCCGGCGATGCTGCCCTCGCTCCCGTCCAGTTCCAGGCCGTCTTCGGCAAGGCCGCTGGCTTCGTGAACGAGAAGGTCCGCGCCGAGGTCAACGAGAAGAGCACCCAGTGGCACCACCGCTACCGCACGGTCGACCAGTTCAATATCTTCGGCCAGCGCTCCCGCATCAAGTATGAGGGCATCGACAACGCCACGGTGCTCGGCGCCGAGCTCGCCAACCGCGACCTCAAGACCGCCAATCATGACAAGGGCATCTGGGCCGCCGCTCAGGGCAAGACCGCCGAAGTGAAGCACGACAATCTCAAGGCCGAAATCCCCGTTCCCCCGAACCGCAAGGAACCCGTCCCTTACCTCAGCGGCGAAGAGCAGCTGAAGCACCTCTCCCTCCCCGAAGGTTGCAAGGTCGAGTTCGTCGCTGACGAGACCACCATCCCTGAGCTGATCAACCCGGTGCAGATGAACTTCGACACCAAGGGCCGCCTCTGGATCGCCGCCTGGCCGAACTACCCCGAGACCAGCCCGACCACCAAGGTCTTCGACAAACTCCTCGTCCTCGACCTCGACCCGAAGACCGGCAAGGTCGCTAAGACCACGACCTTCCTCGACGGCCTCAACTGCCCGACCGGCTTCCAGTTCTACAAGGACGGCGTCATCCTGATCCAGTCCCCTGACATCTGGTACGTCCGCGACACCGACGGCGACGGCAAGGCCGACTGGAAGGAACGCCTGCTCACCGGCATGGACGCCGCCGACTCGCACCACGAGACGAACTCCATCTGCTATGAACCCGGAGGCGCCCTCTACCTCTCCGACGGCGTTTTCCACCGCTCGCAGGTCGAGACCTTCAACGGCGTGATGCGCAACACCAACGGTGGCATCTACCGCTTCGAACCGCAGACCAGCAAGCTGTACCGCCACGTGCCCTACGGCTTCGCCAACCCGCACGGTCGCGTCTTCGACTACTGGGGCAACGACATCATCACGGACGCCACCGGCAACGCCAACTACTTCGGACCGGGCTTCTCCGGCCACCTCGACTCCGGCGCCCACGCGCGCTACACCGAGATGTGGAAGCGCCCTTCCCGCCCCTGCCCCGGTACCGCCATCCTCAGCAGCCGCCACTTCCCCGACGACTGGCAGGGCATGTTCCTTAATACGAACGTGATCACCGTCCAGGGCATCTTCCGCGCGAAGTTCACCGAAGACGGCGCCGGCCTCAAGGGCGAGACCGTGCTGCCGAACCTGATCGAGACCGACAAGGAAAAGGCTGGCAACTTCCGCCCCTCCGGCGTCGCCGTCGCCCCCGACGGTTCGCTCTACGTGATGGACTGGTCGCAGATGCTCATCGGCCACCTCCAGCACCACCTGCGCGACCCGAACCGCGACCACCAGCACGGCCGCCTCTATCGCATCACCTACCCTTCCCGCCCGCTGCTCACACCGAAGAAGGTCGACGGCGAGTCCGTCGAGAACCTCCTCGCGCTCCTCACCGAGCACGAAGACAACGTCCGCCAGCGCGCCAAGATCGAGCTGCATAAGCACGACTCCGCTCAGGTCATCGCCGCCACCCAGAAGTGGGCCAAGCAGTTCGACCCGACCAAGCTCGAAGACGCCCACCACCTCCTCGAAGCCCTCTGGGTCCACCAGTGGCATGACGCCGTGAACCTCGAGCTCCTCGGCCAGTTGCTGAAGTCGCCCGAGCCTCGCGCCCGCGCCCAGGCCGTCCGCGTCGCCATCTATCAGCGCGACCGTATCCCTGATGCGATCAGCATCATGGAGAACGCCGTCAAGGACGCCAACCTCCGCGTCCAGCTTGAAGGCGTCCGCGGCCTGAGCTTCTTCAACGGTAAGGACACCGAACGCGCCATCACCGCCGCCTCCAGCCTCAAGGGCTCCAAGGATGCGACGCTCTCGTACTGTCTCCGTGAGACGATGAAGCAGCTCGCCTCCCTCCCGGAAGGCAACGGCAAGGTGAACCTCAAGGACTTCGCCGACCCCAAGGACACCTCCTACGGCCCGACCGACCGCAACCTGTCCAAGGACGACAAGAAGCTCTACGACAAGGGCAAGGAAGTCTACTTCCGCGAAGCCCATTGCGTGACCTGTCACCAGGCCGACGGCCGTGGCGCCGAGATGCCCAAGGAAGCGGGCAAGCCGGTCCGTGGCGCCTACCCGCCCCTCGGCCGCACCCCGGGCTACCCTGCCAACGGCTGGCTCGACGGCGACGCTGACCGCAGCATCAAGATCGTCCTGAACGGCCTCTATGGCACGCAGACGATCGACGGTAAGACCTACGGCGACATCGCCACCGGTCAGCCCGCGATGACCGGCCTCGGCCAGCTGATGAACGACGATGAAGTCGCCGCCGTGCTCACCTACGTCCGCCAGTCCTTCAGCAACAACCTGCCGCCCGTCAGGGCCGCCCAGGTGAAGAAGGTCCGCGCCGAGATCAAGGACAAGAACAACGCGCCTTACACCGTCGAGGAAGTGCTCAAGCAGCACCCGCTCGGCGAGCCTGCTAAGGACGCGCCGGCCCCGGCCAAGGGTAAGGGTAATAAGAAGAAGTAATCCTAAGGATTTCTCCCCGCAAAGGGCGTGCCGACCGGCACGCCCTTTTTCGTGCCTGTCAATAACTCGTCCGATTATGACGAGCGGTCCGCTTGCCTCTGGCACCAGTTCCCCAAGAGTCAGGGCATGAGACCCGCCCTCTGGAAGGCCGTCGCCGACCACCTCAAGCCGCACGAAGCCGCCTATCGCCTGACCGCGAAGGACGACTTCAATGCCCGCGTGGTCCTCAAGGGATCAAAGGCACTCGTCCGCGCCTTCTACCAGCCGCGCGAAGGCGACGTCCCCGGCGAAGCGACGATCAGCCTCACGCTCGACGGCCAGTCCGAGATCGGCGCCATCGCGGCGTTCCTCTCGAACCAGAAGCGTTACGCAAAGAAGCTGCCCTCCACGCTGCACTTCTCGCAGGAACTCTCGCATCGCCGCCCCGGCGGCCTTGGCGAGGCCCGCCTGACCTTCAAAGCCAACGTGGTCTCCTGGCACGACACGAAGCTCATCGAACGCCTCTCACTCTTCTACGCCGACAGCGCCCACGCCCTCTTCCAGCTCCACAACGAGCTCATGACGGCGGGGGAGTGAAGGTAGGGACGCGACGGCGTCGCGTCCGTGGGCGGACGGAACCGATGACTGAATCGATGGCAGATGGCAGATGACGGAGGACTGAATGGAGGTCTGCGTTGAGGACTGAATGGAGGTCTGCATGAAAAGTGAGCCGAAGGCCTTCATTTTTCGGACCTATGTCTACTCAGACCTCAACGCAGACCTCAACGCAGACCTCCATTCCGTCCTCCTCTTGCCTCCCGCCCTCGGGCCCTCCATTCCTCGTTCATGCGCCTCGCCCTCCTCGCCTGCCTTCTCTCGCTCGGCCTTTCGGCCGCCGAATTCACCCTCTCTCCGGAGGTGAAGTTCAAACCGGACTCGAAGCACTTCGAGAAAGCCGGCCTACCGCATGCGCTCGACTACCTGGCTTACCTGCCTTCGTCCTACGATAAGGGCAGCGCGAAGAAGTGGCCACTGGTCATCTTCCTGCACGGCTCCGGCGAACGCGGCAGCCAGGTCAATCTCGTCCGTAAGAACGGCCTGCCCTTCGAACTCGATCGCCGCGGCGACACTCCCTACGTGATGATCGCCCCTCAGTGCCCGGCCAACGAACGCTGGAACGTGCAGGTGCTCGACGCCTTGCTGACTGACTTACTCAAATCTTATCGCATCGACGATAAGCGCATCGTCATCACCGGCCTCAGCCTCGGCGGCTACGGCAGCTGGGCTTGGTCGTGCGAACATCCCGAACGCTTTGCCGGCGTGATCCCGGTGTGCGGTGGCATCGAGCCCGCAAAGACCGTCTCGCTGAAAGGCATGCCAATCTGGGCGTTCCACGGCGACAAGGACAAATCCGTGCCGATTGAACGTGGTCAGCTCGCCGCCGAAGCCGCCAAGAAGAACGGCGCCGACGTGAAGTTCACCGTCTATCCCGGCGTCGGCCATAACTCTTGGGAAAAAGCCTACGCCGAACCCGAGCTCGAAGCCTGGATCCTCGCGCGAAAGCGCTAAGGGTGGGACGCGTGCATCGGGTAGGGACGCGACGGCGTCGCGTCCGTGGGCGGACGGAGATGAAAATGGTCGGTGATTCTGCCCGACTCATGGTACGCACGAATGCGAACGGCGGCCATGGCAATGGCCGCCCTACCCATGTCAGGTGGTAACGGTTGGCGGTTAGCGGTTAGAAATATCAAAGTGGGACCGTAAACAGGGCGACTAGGCTGAGGACTGATGGCCGCAGCATCCTTCCCGGTTTCCGGTCTCCCTTTGAATCTGGCATCAGCCCAACCGCTTACCGCCAACCGCTTCCACCCTTCATTTCCCTTCCCTTTTCCCCCGACAGGGGCTTAAAAAGACCCCTTCCCTTTTCCGTCCATGACCTCCGCCCAAGTCCGCCAATCCTTCCTCGATTTCTTCAAATCGAAGCAGCACTCGATCGTCCAGTCGTCGAGCCTGATGCCGGACTCCCCCAACCTGCTCTTCACCAACGCCGGGATGAACCAGTTCGTCCCGATCTTCCTCGGTCAGACGAAGTGCCCGTACACCCCCGGCCGCGCCGCCGATACCCAGAAGTGCATCCGCGCGGGCGGTAAGCATAACGACCTCGAAGATGTCGGCCTGGACACCTACCACCACACGTTCTTCGAGATGCTGGGCAACTGGTCCTTCGGCGACTACTTCAAGCGCGAGGCCATCGACTATGCCTGGGAACTCATCACCGAGGTCTGGAAGTTCCCGAAGCACCGCCTCTACGCCACCGTCTACAAGCCGGACAAGTCCAAGGGCGACCCGTCCGAGTTCGACCAGGAGGCCTGGGACGTCTGGGCCGAGAAGTTCCGCGCCGCCGGCCTCGACCCCGAGGTCCATATCGTGAACGGGAATAAGAAAGATAATTTCTGGATGATGGGCGAGACCGGTCCCTGCGGTCCTTGCACCGAACTCCACGTCGACCTCACGCCCGAAGGCGACACGAAGGGCACGCTCGTCAACGGCAGCGACGCCCGCTGCATGGAAATCTGGAACCTGGTCTTCATCCAGTTCAACGCTAACCCCGACGGCACCTTCAGCCCGCTCCCGGCCCGCCACGTCGATACGGGCATGGGCTTCGAACGCGTCGCCGGCATCATGCAGTGTACGAAGAACTTCAAGGACTTCTCCGGAGTGATCTCGAACTACGAGAGCGACGTCTTCACGCCGATCTTCCGTCGCCTCGAGGAACTCTCCGGCAAGAAATACGGCTCCACCCTGCCCGCCGCCGGTTCGATCGGCGACACGCAGCAGGAGAAGGACGACGTGGCCTTCCGCGTCATCGCCGACCACATCCGCACACTCTCCTTTGCGATCGCCGACGGCATCCAGCCGGGTAACTCCGACCGTAACTACGTCCTCCGCCGCATCCTGCGCCGCGCGGTCCGCTACGGCCGCACGCTCGGCCTGAAGAACGGTTTCTTCCACCAGCTCGTCGGCGTGCTCGCCGAAACGATGGGCGACGTCTTCCCGGAAATCCGCAGCCGCCGTTCCGTGGTCGCCGACGTGATCCGCATCGAAGAAGAATCCTTCAACCGCACCCTCGACAAGGGCATCGCCCTCTTCGAAGACGAAGCCAGCAAGCTCAAGGTCGGCGGCGCCATCTCGGGCGCTATCGCCTTCCGCCTCTATGACGAGCAGGGCTTCCCGCTCGACCTCACGCAGCTCATGGCCCGCGAACGCGGCCTGACCGTCGACGGCGCCGGTTTCGAGAAGCTGATGGAAGAACAGCGCAACCGCGCGCGCGCGGCGCAGAAGAAGGAGATCATTACGCTCTCCGATATCGGTTCCGACCACCCGACGGCCTTCGTCGGCTACGACGCCCTCGCCACGCAGGCCAAGGTCGCCCAGATTGCCAAGATCAAGGACCGCTCCGCCGTCATCCTTGATAAGTCCCCCTGCTACGCCGAGATGGGCGGCCAGGTCGGCGATGCCGCCATCATCACCCTCGGCGGCCGCCAGTGGCACGTCACCGACACCCAGAAGTCCGGCCAGACCTGGCTCCATTTCCTCGACGGCGAAGACGCCCCGGAGACCGGCGCGACGATCGAGATCGCCGTCGACCAGGCCCGCCGCGATGCCATCCAGCGCCACCACACGGTCACGCACATCCTGCACTGGGCGCTCCATGAGGTCGTCTCCAAGGAAGCCTCGCAGAAGGGTTCCGCGGTCGACCCGACGAAGCTGACCTTCGACTTCAACGGCGCGGCGCTCACGCCGGGCCAGCTGGCCGACATCGAGAAGCTCGTCAACGAGCGCATCCTCGCCAACGACGCTGTGACGTGGAGCGAAGTCGCCTACGCCTCCGTCAAAGGCCGCCCGGACATCATGCAGTTCTTCGGCGACAAGTACGGCGACTCCGTGCGCGTCGTGCAGGTCGGCGGTAAGGCCGCTTCCCTCAACGGCTGGTCGATGGAACTCTGCGCGGGCACGCACGTCCGCCATACCGGCGAGATCGGCCTCTTCCGCATTGTCGGCGAGAACGCCATCGCCGCAGGCGTCCGCCGCATCGAAGCCGTCGCCGGTCTCGCCTCTTACGAGCGTGCGAAGTCCGAAGCCGAGCTACTCAAGGCGCTCGCCTCGTCGACCAACACGCCCATCGCCGACCTCGCCAAGCGCCTCGAGCAGATCATGGAGCAGAGTTCCGCGCTCGAGAAGAAGCTCAAAGTCTACCGCGATAAGGAATCCTCGCAGCTCGCCGATACCCTCGCCGCTAAGGCGAGCGACCGCGCAGGCCTGAAGTACGTCATTTCCCAGGTCAGCGCCGAGACGCCTAACGATCTCCGCGACCTCGGCGCCAAGGTGGCCGGCAAGGTCGGTCCTGCCGCCGTCGTCGTCCTCGCCGCCGTCTTCGGCGATAAGGTCTCCCTCGTAGCCAACTGCGGTCCGGACGCCGTCAAGGCGGGCAAGGCCGCTGGCAAGATTGTCACCGACGCCTGCGGTAAACTCGGCGGCAAGGGCGGCGGCAAGCCCGACGCCGCGATGGGCGGCGGCACCGATGTCTCCAAGGTCGCCGAGGCTTTGGGTAGCGTTGCTTAATAGGGCTAGGGCTAGAGTCAGGGCCAGGTAACACTGGCCCTTGGGTAGGTATTGGCGGTTAGCGGGTGGCGACTGGGAACACAGACGCTCAAAGGGAGACCGGAAACCGGATGATTGGCTGGGGCGCATGAATATCCGAAGCACATATCCCGGTCTCCGGTCTCCCTTTGTGTGTCATGATTTCGCTTCGGGTGGCGGCTGGCGGCCCCGGGTGACAGGTGGAGGGGCATCTCCCCTCTGTCATCGTTTCAGCCATCTGTCATCATGCAGCCCTCCCTCATCTGTCTCACTCCTCTCATTGCCTCCGGCCCTCCAGCCCTCTATTCCTCGACCCATGCGCCTCTTCACCCTCCTCCTGCTCCCGCTGATGCTCAACGCGGCAACCACCGGCACCAAGACCCACGTCAAGATGCAGGTCGACGCCGATCACCTCGCCCTCCCGGTTTCGATCTCGATCAAGGGTAAGGATCGTGCGGCGGTCGACGCACGCGTCGACGTGATCCGCAAGGAGCTCGAGAAACGTTTCGCCGACCAGCCGGGCTGGGAACTCCGCGAGATCTCCTCGGAGTTCGCCCATGCCGAAACCAAGTCCTATGCCTCGCGTGCCACCGGCGGCAGCAAGCTCTTCGGTGACGATGACGCCGACAAAGGCGACGTCACCTATGTCGCCACCGCGCGCTGGGAACTCCACACCGAAGCCGACAAGGGACTCAAGGGCGTGGAGATCCTCCGTGCCAAGGCTTCGGACCTCGTGAAGACGAAAAATGACGACGAGAAACAAGTCGTCGGCAATCCGGAGTACGTGCTGACCAATCCGCAGGACTACCGCAACGAGCTGCTCGACCAAATCAAAAACGATTTCGAAGAAGCGAAGAAGCACCTGCCCGAAGGCCAGTGGACACTGGAGATCACCAGCCTCGCCCAAGCCGTCGACGTCGTCGCCCTCGGCGGCAAGCGCTTCGAGGTCAGCCTCGCCTACCGGATGGCTTTCCTCACGCCGCCCCCTCAAAAGGCCACGAAATAAGGGTTTTATAGGCCGGCCTCCCCGGCTTGTCCTTGCCCTTCCCTGCGAGACGCCTAGTCGTCATTCATGGCTATCCGCCGCCTCACGCTCGTCGTCAACCGCACCAAGCCCGGTGTGGATGACATCGTCCGTTCGGTCCAGGACGCCACCCAGAAAGCCGGCGTGACCCTCACGGTCGCGGATGGCTGGCCGATCAGCCGCGCCACCCTCAAGGGTGCCGATGCGTGCGGCGTCGTCGGCGGCGACGGCACCTTCCTCGGCGTGGCCGAAGCCGCTGCGCTCGAAGGCGTACCCCTCTTCGGCATCAACCGCGGCAAGCTTGGCTTCCTTGCGGCCTACCCCAGCGAAGACGTCGGCGCCTCGCTCCAGTCCATCCTCTCCGGCGACTTCCGCGTCGAAAAACGCGCGCTCCTCGAGATCCGCTTCGCCGACGGCAGCTTCACCCTGGCGCTGAACGACCTCGTCATCAAGACGCGCGACGTCTTCCGCATGGGCCGCTTCTCCGTGCTCGCCGATGGCGCCCGTGTGAACGAATACCGCGCGGACGGCCTCATCCTCGCCTCCCCCACCGGCACCTCGGCCTACAACCTCGCCGCCGGTGGCCCGCTCGTCGATCCCGCCGCCTCGGTCCTCGTCCTGACCCCCATCTGCGCGCACACGCTCTCGAATCGCTCGGTCATCTTCGACGGCGAAACTGAACTCGAGATCCGCAGCGAAGACAGCGCCCTGCTCGGCCTCTCGGTCGATGGCCGCGAAACACTCGAGGCACAAGGCCGACTCCCAATCGTCATCCGTACCGCCAAGGTCCAGCTGGCCCTCCTGCGCCCGAAATCGCTCACCCATTTCGACGTCCTGCGGAGTAAGCTGAAGTGGAGTTAAGGCGGGCGAAGCCTGCCTTAACTCCACAGGGGTAGGGCCAGGGCTAGGGACAGGGGTAGTTTTGATTGGCTTAGGTAGGGACGTGATTGCCATCACGTCCGTGGGCGGACGGACATTAAACGGTCGGTAATCCTGCCCGGCTCATGGCACGCAGCGCGGCGGACGGCGGCCATAGCAATGGCCGCCCTACCCAAGACAGGGCCGCCCTGCGGCGGCCTAGACCCAGCCCTAGCCCTCTCACTAGCCCTATCTCCCCCCTTTCTCTTGCCCTTCCGCCTTCCCGCCTCTTTAACGCCCTTTCGATGCTGACGATTGCCAACCTTTCCAAGTCCTACGGGCCCCGCACCTTATTCGCGGAGGTCTCGCTGAATATTGCCCGGACGGACCGCCTCGGCCTGGTCGGCGCCAATGGCGCGGGTAAGTCCACCCTCTTCAATATCATCCTCGGCAAGGACCAGCCCGACGAAGGCCTCATCGAATGGGAACGCGGCGCAAACTTCGGCTTCCTTCCCCAAGAAAGCGCCCCGGCCGGCGACGAGACGATTCTCCAAATCGCCACCAGCGGCGGCAAGCTCGAACCCGAGAACGACGACGACTGGGACATCGACTACACGCTCGAGCCGCGTGCGAAGAAGATCCTCGCCGGCCTCGGCTTCCGAGAGAGCGACCATGAGAAGGTAGCCAAAACCTTCTCCGGTGGCTGGGTCATGCGTGCGCACCTCGCTCGTCTCCTTGTCAGCGAGCCCACACTCCTGCTCCTCGACGAACCGACCAATCACCTCGACCTTGAAGCCCTGCTCTGGTTCCAGGACTACCTGACGCGCTACCCGGGTGGCCTCGTGGTCATCTCGCACGACCGTGCCTTCCTCAACGCGCTCTGCACCGGCACGATCGAACTCCGCGCCCAGCGCCTCCATTGCTATAACGGCAACTACGACGACTTCATCCTCGAGCGCGTGGCCCGCAAGGATCGCCAGCAGGCGATGTTCAAGAACCAGCAACGCGAGATCGCGCACCTCCAGACGTTCGTCGACCGTTTCGGCGCCAAGGCCTCCATGGCCTCCCGCGCGAAGTCCAAGGAGAAGCAGATCGCCCGTCTTGAAGAAGTCGCCATCGACGAGCCTGAGGACGACCTCAAGAAGATCCAGTTTCGCTTCCCGCAGCCCCCGCGCTCCGGCCTCAAGGTAATGAAGCTCGAGCACGTCCAGCAGGCCTACGGCGAGCACGTCGTCTATAAGGACCTTAACTTCGAATGCGAACGCGGGCAGCGCACGGTGCTCGTCGGCCCTAACGGCGCCGGTAAGTCCACCCTGCTCAAGATCCTCGCCGGTGTGATTCCGATCAACGGCGGCGTGCGCGAAGAAGGTGGTAACGTGATCACGGGTTACTTCGCCCAGAACCGCGTCGACAACCTCAACCCGAAGCTGACCGTCCTCGAGAACGTGATGGAACTCCGCACCACGGAGAACGGCCTCACCGAACAGCAGGCCCGCGGCATGCTCGGCACATTCCTTTTCCGCAAGGACGACGTGAACAAGCGCGTCTCGGTCCTTTCCGGCGGTGAGAAATCCCGCCTCGCCCTGGTGAAGCTGATGATCAATCCGCCAAACTTCCTGCTCATGGACGAACCGACGACGCACCTCGACATCATGTCGATCGACGCGCTCATCGCCGCCCTGAAGACGTACGAAGGCACCCTCTACTTCGTGAGCCACGACGTGCACTTCATCCGCGAGATTGCTAAGACTGTCCTGCACGTGCACTCCGGCCGCCTAACGAGTTACGCCGGCGACTACGCCTACTACCTCGAGAAATCCAAATCCGGTAACGAGCGCGCCGCGCTCACCGCCGGCTTCACCGACGCCCGCCCGAAGCAGGAAGAAGCCGCGAAGGTCGAAAAGCCCAAGGCGCCAGCGAAACCCTCCGCCGCGGATATCCGTAAGCTGAAAGCCGATGTCACGAAGTGTGAGCAGCAGGTCTCGGAACTGGAAGCCAAGCAGGCCCAGATCACCGCTGAACTCGCCGACCCGGCGACCTATACCGGAGGCGTGAACCTCCCGCAATTGAACGCCCGCCTTCGCGACACGATTAACGCCCTGCAGGCCGCCACCGCCGCCTGGGAACAGGCCGCGCAGAAGTTGAGCGAGGCAGAGGGCGCCTGAGCGCCCTGATGCGAAGCCTGAGGGCTTCGCGTGCAAAAGTGCAAATCGCGCGTCGCGCGGTGCAAAAGTGCAAAGGTGGGATTACCCGACACTCACCAAGGGGAAATTCCCTCACTTTTGCACCTTTGCACCGATGCACTTTTGCACGGAATGACGACTTCGTCGTCATTCCCTTCTGGCTCTGAGGGAACCCTTCCCTTACACCCCTGTCCTTACCTGACACCCCCATGCGTTCCCTCACCCGTCTCCTGAGCGTGCTGTGCCTCCTGGCCGCCGCCGTCCCCGCCGCCTTCGGCCACACCGCTGGCGAAGAAATGGCCAAGTCCGCCAATGCCTTCCTCGGCTCGCTCAATGAAGCCCAGCGCGCCAAGGCGACCTTCAAGTTCGACGACGCGGAACGTACCCACTGGATCTTCGTCCCGGCCGTCCGCCTCGGCCTGCCGATCAAGGAAATGAATCCCGGCCAGCGCCACTTCGCCCAGGCCCTCCTCTCCGTCTCCCTCAGCCAGCGCGGCCACATGAAGGTCGAGTCCGTCATGGCCCTCGAGTACCTCCTCTTCCTCATCGAAGAAGGCAAGGGCGCCAACAAGCGCGACGCCGAGAACTACTTCGTGTCGATCTTCGGCAAGCCTGACGCGCATGGCACCTGGGGCTTCCGCTGGGAAGGCCACCACTGCTCGCAGAACTTCACCATCGTCGACGGTGTGCTCGTCAGTTCGACGCCTTCCTTCCTCGGCACCAACCCGGGCCAGGTGAAGTCTGACACCACCCACGTCGGCGACACGATGCCTGGCCTCGTCGGTTTCGAACTCCTCGACGCCGAAGACGCCGCCGGTCGCGATCTCGCCAAGTCCCTCACCGAGGAACAGCGCAAGACCGGCTTCATCCCGGGCAAAACCCCGCAGGACGTCATCACTGGTAACAAGCCGAAGGCCGACGGTATCATCAAGCATAAGGGCATCGCCTTCTCCGCCCTCACCGCCGAGCAGAAGAAACTGGCCGGTACGATCATCGCCGAATACGTCGGCCGTGCTCGCGCCGACTTCGCCCTCCAGGAAATGATTGCCATCACCAAGACCCCGGAAGACCAGCTCTTCTTCGGTTACAACGGCGGCACGGAAGCCGGCCAGCCCCACTACTACAGCATCCAGGGCCCGACCTTCCTCCTCGAGTTCGCCAACTTCCAGAACGGCGCCAACCACGTCCATGCCTCCTGGCGCGACCTGAAGCGTGACTTCGGTTACGACCCGCTCGCCGAGCACGCCAAGACCCACAAGTAAGCCTGACACCAGGCTTCAGACAAAACCCCGGGCGACCGGGGTTTTTTATTTCTAAGGTAGGGACGTGATTGCCATCACGTCCGTGGGCGAACGGACGTCTTACGGTCGATAAACTTGCCCGGCTCATCGCACGTGCCGCCGCGAACGGCGGCCATAGCAATGGCCGCCCTACCTAATGATCTTCTGCCAACCTGCCATGGTCTCCTTGAGGAGTTCCTTGGAGTCCATCTTGATGCCGAAACCCTGAAAGCCGAACGGGCCGCGATAACCGGCGGCGCGGGTCTTCGTGACGAACGCACCGACATCATAAGTCCCGCGGCCGAGCGGCTGGATGAGCTTATCCCAGCCGAGCTTCTGCGTATCGCCAGTGTCGGCGCCGTTGATCGTGATGAAGTTCAATCGCGGTAATGCTTCCTTGATGACCGGCAGCGGGTCGCGCTCCGAACCTTCGACCTTGAGCCAGTGGCAGAGATTGAAGGTCACGCCCAGCGCTGGGTCGTCGACCTTGTTTGCGACCCGGAGGCAAACTTCGAACTGGGCGGCCCAAAAACCGGCATGCGGATAAAGCGAGATCTTCACGCCCTTGGGCTTGGCGTAAGCCAGCAGCTGGCGCAGCTGCGGTACCACGATCGTATCGCCGTATTCGGGAGGGAGTGGCACGCCCATGGGAAACTGCACCTTGTTGAGGCCAAGCCACAGCGTGCCGCCCGTGCCCGCCAGTCCGTCGACCGCCTTGATAAGCTCGGGCGAGAGTTCTGCCTGACCATAAGCGAAATCGGCGACGTGGTAGCCGTTAAAAAAGACGAGGCCCTTGCCCTTCAACGCCGAGGCGTGCGCCTTGGCTGTGGCCGGGCGGCCGCCTAAGCCAGCATAACCAAGGTCGGCCAATACTTGCGCGCATTCCGCAGGCTCAAGACGAGCGGCGGTGTCCATCGCAAAGAAGGCTGGACGATCGGCGGCGACGAGCGCGCCAAGGGTGAAGAGACAAACGAGGAGGGAGCGCATGAAGTTCAACGTACGATGACACCGCGAGAAGCCAGCTCGCGAAGGAACTCCTGCGGCGACGGCGGGCTAATGAGGAAGTTCTTGAACCAGCCGGTGCGGCGACGGAGCAGGATCATTCGCTTCGGGTTCCCGGTGTTAGTCCAATGCTCGTTCCAGAAACACCAATCGTGTGCCGCCCACTCGATGTCGCTCAGCGCCACCTTGCGCGCGGACCAGCCATAGAAACGAATGCGCACAAAGGCTTCGTCGACGGTGTAGGTCATGCCCCAGAAAATGGCGTGGATCAGTATTCCAGCGAACGCGAAGGACCCAACCAGGGGTAGCAGATGTAGGAAGACCTCCATTTGAAGGGATAAGATAGGGCTAATAAGCCGGGCTTAAACCCAAAACCAAGCCCACGCTGGACAGCCCCACCCTTGCTGGATTGCCTGTGCCTATGGCCCGCGCAACGAAGCACCTGAATACGAACGCCCTCTGGGCTGACGTCGGCGTGCGCACGCTCCGCCGCCTCGGCCTGACCCACGTGGTGATCTCGCCCGGCTCGCGCTCGACGCCACTGGCCCATGCCTTCGCCGAAAGCGCCGGCCTCCATGTGACGGTCGCGCTCGACGAACGTTCGGCCGGCTTCATCGCCCTCGGCCTCGCCAAGGCCACCGGCCAGCCCGCCGCCCTGCTCTGCACCTCCGGCACCGCGGCTGCCAATTACCTGCCCGCCATCGTCGAGGCACGTCTCGCAGCCACACCCCTGCTCGTCCTAACCGCCGATCGTCCGCCCGAACTGCGCGAGTGCCACTCGGGCCAGACGATCACCCAGAACGGAATCTACGGCTCATACCCGGTCTGGGCTACCGAGGCGGCCGTGCCCGGCACCGACCTCACCCTCCTCCGCCACTGGCGGCAGCTGCTCGTCGACGCCTGGCAGCGAGCGCAAGGCCCTCTGGCCGGCCCGGTACACCTCAATCTGCCCTTCCGCGACCCTCTCGCCCCCTCGGACCCGGAAAAGGGCTTCAAGGCGCCGGCCGGGCTTGATCTCGAGACCTTCACGGCCGTCCCGCCCTGCGGCATCGTCCGCCCGACCCTCTCGCCCGCCACGGTCGCCAGCCTGCTCGTGAAGACAGACCGCGGCGTCATTGTGGTCGGGCCGCATGCCTTCGAAGACCGCGACGAAAGCGCCATGGCTCTCCGCGAACTTTCGCAGCTCACCGGCTGGCCGATCCTCGCCGACGGCGCGGGCACGCTACGCGGCGACCTCGCGGGCGACGCTTCGTTGGTCTCAGGCTACGACCTCATCCTGCGCGACGCCAAGTCGGCGCGTGCGCTACGACCGCTGGCCGCGATCTTCGTCGGCCCGTTGCCGACCAGCAAGGTGCTGCGCGCTTGGCTCAAGGAAGGCGACATCACCGTCATCCTGCTCGGCCGTGCCGGCGAGAACACCGACCCGACGCATTCACGCTGGAGCCGCCTCGACGGCCAGCTCGTACCCTCGGGCGACAAGGTTTCGTCGAAAGCCTCCGCTTACGGCAAGGCCTGGCAGTCGGCCCAGAAAGCCGCCGCCAAGAAACTCACGCGCATCGTGAACGTCGATTGGCCGTTTGAAGGCCGCGTCGTGTCGCTGCTCGACGAAGCCCTCGGTCCCGACGACCGCCTGTTCGTCGGTAGCAGTATGCCGATCCGCGACGTGGAGTGGTTCTACCATCCGCCCGGCCCCGGCCCGGAGGTCCTGACTAATCGCGGGGCCAACGGCATCGACGGCACCGTCTCGACCGCGCTGGGCGCGTCGCTCGATGGCAAGCGAACCGTGCTCCTCTGCGGCGACCTTACCTTCCTCCACGACAGCAACGCCCTGCTCTCCGCCTACGGCCATCGCGGCGACCTCACCGTGCTCGTGATCAACAACCAGGGTGGCGGCATCTTCAATCACCTCGCCATCGCCAAGAGCGCCCACTTCGAACAACTCTGGGGTACGCCGCAGGCGGCCGACCTCGGTAAGCTCTGCGCCGCCCACAAAGTGCGTCACGACCTCGCTGACGGCTGGAACGATCTCCGTCGACTCCTCGAGATTCGCGGCAAGGGCGTCCGCGTCATCGAATTCCGGACCGACCGCGAAGCCGACGCCGCCTGGCGCCAGAAGTCCTTCCGCTAATTAAGCCGAGAATTAGTATGGGGTCAGACCGCTTCTGAGCGATATCAGTCAGAAGCGGTCTGACCCCATACTAAAGCTGCGGAATACATGAGGAAAACCATGGGCCTGCATCTGGGTTGCAAGACCATGGATGCCGGAGAATACTGTCCATATAATCCCCGCCGATCATGATGAACCTCGCCCGCCTCTTCCTGCTGCTCCTTATCAGCGGAGCACTGATCGGGGCAGATAAGCCTGCCGCCAAGAAGGCGGCGGCCAAGGGCGATGAGAAGACCGTGGCCCCAGCTGAAAAGGCCATCCCGCGCACGGAGCTCAAGGCGTCGGTCGCGCCAGGTGCTTCGCTGAAATTCGACTTCCCGGAGTTGACCGTGGATCGTCACGGCGCGATGGCGGCCTGCAACGTGAAGCTTCCCGCCGGCTACGAGGCCGGAAAGAAATATCCGCTGGTGGCTTGGCTCGGCGGAGGAGAAGGCGGCAATAACCCGAGCGGCTCATTCCTGCCCGAAGGCGATTTCATCCTCGTCGGGCTCCCCTACCCCAAGGGTGCGAACAACCCTGTCCAGGCGAATATGGTCGGAGATTTCGCCAAGATCTGGACCTACCAACGCTTCATGCTGGATGAGATTGCGAAGGTCGTCCCCAATATCGACAAGTCACACTCGATCATCGCCGGCTTCAGCAACGGTGGTCACGCCATCGACGGCATGCTCCGACTGAGCAGCGGCCCGAAGCTGACCGAATACTTCGGCGTCTTCATCTTCGCTGATGGTGGCGGCACGACCTACACCTCGAAAGGCAGCCTAGCCGACCTCAAAGGCAAGTTCGCCTACGCCTGCTGGGGTTCGGAAAAAGGCTCGAATAAGGCCGCCACCAGTCAGCTACCCAAGGCTCTCAAGGCTAAGGGTGCGACGGTCGTCGGCAGCGAGATGGCCGGAGTCGGTCACGCGTTCGCTGAAACCGAACACCCCAAGGTCGCCGAGTGGCTGGCGAAAGTCGCCTTGGCTCCGCCTGCGAAGAAGTAAGCCGCCGGCCTAGAAATAGGCCTTCAAGAACTCGCCTTCGGTCGCGGACAGCGGCGTGTCGCCGGTGGCCATGGCCGGAGTCGGCAGGAAGTGCTGATGCTCGGGAGGCAGGACGCAAAAGCCGAGGCGCTCGTAGATCGCCGGCTTGATCTCGGAGAAGAGCACGAAGCGAAGGTCCGACTGGGCGAACCGATGCAGCTCCATGACGGCGCGCAGCAGCAGCGAACCGTAACCCTTGCCACGGTGCTCCGGGGAGGTCGCCACGGAAGCGAAGCCGATGAGTCTTTCACGGAAGCGCAGGACGTTCAACGCGGCGACGGGCTGACCCGCGGCGTCCTCAAGCAGGTAACGCGTGCCACGCAGGTGATTCCGATCGGTATCCTTGCCGGCACAGTACTGGTCAAAAGTCTTGTCCTGCTTCCACTCGCCGTAGCCGAAAGCCAGGACGGTACGCATGTCTTCGGGCTGCACGAGACGCAGCCGACCCACCGGCGTGAAACGTGTGCGGCCATCCTCGATCACGCCTTCGAACATCGGTTGCGGGCGGACCCACGTACGCGCCGCCGGATTATCATACAGGCAGCGATAGACCACCTGCGGTGTGAGGTCCTCGGAATGCGCGGCGACCCCGAGCCGGAGGTAGTGGTTGCCTTTATAGTGGCGGTACAGGCTCCAGGCCATGGCGTCGGTCAGGATAGTTCCAGAGAGTAGGCGCAATCGCAACGCGGCGAGAGGTGGGCCGGGGTGAACGGCTTGAAACCGTGGGCAACATAGAGCGCGATGGCCTCGCGCAGGACCGAGGCGGTCTCCAATTCGACCCGGAGGAACCCCAGCTGCTGCGCCCGCGCCAACGCGTGCAGGAGCAGGCGACGGCCTTCGCCCTGACCTCGAGCCGAACTAGCGAGGTACATCTTACGCAGTTCGCAGGTCGTAGCGGACACCCGGGCCAAGCCGACCGAACCCACGACTTCGCCGGCCTCGTCGATCAAGACATCAAACGTACCGCCCGACTTCAAATACACGCCGTCCAAATCGGCCAGATCGCGGTCCGTACCTTCCGGATCCCCGCGCAGGCCGTAATCCGCGAGCACGGAGAAAACCAACGCCTCGATGGCGTGGCGATCGTCAGGGACGGCGCTTCGAAGCGAAAGGGCCATCCGCGTGGCGCTCACTTCGCCGGGCCCCAGTGGGACGTAAAGGGGTGCAGGATGAACAGCGGCTTGCCGACGACATCTTGGCCAGGCACTTCGCCCCAACCACGCGAGTCGAAGCTGTTGGCGGAGTTATCGCCCATCGCGAAGTAATGCCCAGTCGTCACGGTGTATTCCTGCTGCAGCGGGATCGCGTAGCGGTCGCCACCGGCTTCAGGCAGGTAGCCGTAATAACCTTTGTCCATCGCGCGCTGACTGTTGAGGACCATCGGCTCAGGTGAGGTGACGACCTTACCATCGACGAAGAGTTCACCCTTCTCGCCTACGCGGAGCTTCTGCCCTGGGACGCCGGCGAGACGCTTCACGTAATAGTTCTGCGAAGGCTGGCCGTATTGGTCGTTCAGGCCGGGGATACTATTCGTCCGGAAGACGAACGTATCGCCGCGAGACGGGTCGACGAAATGGTAGGACATCCGATCCACGAAGAGCATGTCGCCCGTGAGGATATCGAAGTTGAGCATCGTTTGGCCGGCGGTCGCCTGCTTGCCGGTCATGAGCACTGGGCCGAACGGGCCATTCTTGATGCGCCCATCGCGGGCGGCCTTGGCGAAGACCACGCGCCAGCGATCCTGATCCTGACGAGGCAGCTTCAGCTTGGCCTCCCCAGGGAAGAACGTCTTGAGCAGTACCGTCTCGAAACCGAAATCTGCCGTCATGACGACTGACTGCATCGTATTGCCGACCTGAATCTCATGCTTGTCGGCCGGACCCTTCCAGATACCCGTGCCAAAGATGCCGTCATCCATGGTTCGCTGGCGGGAGCGCAGGCCGTATTCGACCTGATTATTACCGTAGCGATTCATCACGATCGGGATGCCGATCTCACCGGTCGCTTCGGCCGGAATGACGTAAGTCCAGGTCCACTGGATCTTCTCGAGTAAACGCACCGGCAGGCTCGGGACGGGCTCATCGGCGGCGCGCACTTCGGCGGTCATACCGTTATACGTGGGCCACATGGAGTTCGTCGGAATCTTGAACGGTTGCAGGAAGAAGCTGCGGATGGAGCCGGCGACGATGGCGGCCATGACCACCATCTCAGTGTAGTCGCAACCGGTGGTCAGTGGGTAGATTTTGCCGCCATTACGGACGAGCACCTCGTGGAGCTGATTGATGAGCACCTCGACTTGCGTGAGCTCCATCGTCCGGTCCTTGGAAGCGGCCCGGACCTTGTCCGCCAGCTCGAGCTGTTCGTTGAGGGCTTCCTTGGTCAGGACGTCGCCACGGTAGAGCTGCACCTTGTCCGACGACTCGAGCAAGGCCTTGCCAATCTTGCGGAGCTTACGTCGATAGTAGAAGGACATGGGAAGGACCCGCCCAAACTAACATCCACCCCACCGAGGGAAAGCCCGAATTGGGGCTTAACCCTCGTTCTTGAGAATCTTGATGAAGGCTTCCTGCGGGATGTCGACCTTGCCGATCTGCTTCATGCGCTTCTTACCCTCCTTCTGCTTGTCGAGGAGCTTGCGCTTACGGGAGATGTCGCCGCCGTAGCACTTCGCGGTCACGTCCTTCCCGACCGAGCCGATGGTCTCGCGGGCGATGACCTTCGAGCCGACGGCCGCCTGGATGGCGATTTTGAAGAGCTGGCGGGGGAGGAGTTCCTTGAGCCGCTCGCAAAGATTACGTCCGCGGCCTTCGGCCTTGGAGGCGTGCACGATCGAGGAGAAAGCGTCGACGGGCTCTTCGTTGACGCGGATGTCCATCTTCACGAGGTCCGAGGTGACGTATTCGCCGAGCTCATAATCCATCGAGCCGTAGCCACGGGTGATGGACTTCATGCGGTCGTTGAAATCGACGAGGATCTCGTTGAGCGGCAGGAGGCATACGAGGACGACGCGGTCGCCGTCGATGGTCTCGGTGCGCTCGCAGACGCCGCGCTTCTCTTGGACCAGCGTGAGCATGTCGCCGATCGCGGTGCCAGGGATATGGATATGGGCACGGATCGTGGGCTCTTCGATGTGCTCGATGGCGGACGGGTCCGGCATGACGACCGGGTTGTCGAGGATGTGCTCCACGCCGTCGGTGGTATAGACCTTATAAACGACCGACGGGTAGGTCGAAAGGATGTCGAGGTCGTACTCGCGACGCAGGCGCTCCTGGACGATCTCCATGTGCAGCAGGCCGAGGAAGCCGCAGCGGAAACCGAAGCCGAGCGCGCTCGAACTCTCGGCGGTGTAGGTCAGCGAGGAGTCGTTGATCGCGAGCTTGGAGAGCGAGGTCTTGAGCTTCTCGTAGTCAGCCGTGTCGAGCGGGTAGATGCCACTGAACACCATCGGGCTGACTTCCTTGAAGCCCGGGACGGGCTCCTTGGCTGGATCGTTAGCGAGGGTGATCGTGTCGCCGACCTTCGCGTCCGCGACTTCACGGATATTGATGACGAGGTAACCGACGCACCCCGGACCGAGTTCATCCTGAGGCTTCATCTTCGGGGAAAAGATGCCGACTTCCTTAATGACGGAGCGGACGCCGTTGTGCATCATCTCGATCGTCTGGCCGGCCTTGAAGGTACCCGAGAAGACGCGGACGTAACTGATCACGCCCTTGTAGGAGTCGAAGAGGGAGTCGAAGACCAGCGCACGGTGGTGCGGGTATTCAGACCAGCGGGGCGGCGGGACGCGCTTGATGATCGCGGCAAAGATCTCGTCGATGCCGATGCCGGACTTGCCCGAGGCCAGGACGGCGTCCTGCGCAGGGATGGTGAGGATGTCCTCGACCTGGCGGCGCGCTTCTTCGGGGCGGGCGCTGGGAAGGTCGACCTTATTGATGACCGGGACGATCTCGAGTCCCTGGTTCATCGCGAGGGTGGCGTTGGCGACCGTCTGGGCTTCCACGCCTTGGGACGCGTCGATCAGGAGCACCGCGCCTTCGCAGGCGGCGAGGGAGCGAGAGACTTCGTAGGCGAAGTCGACGTGCCCCGGGGTGTCGATGAGGTTGAGGATGTATTGCTTACCGTCTGGTGCGGTGAAGTTCATCGTCACCGGGTGGCACTTGATCGTGATGCCCTTCTCGCGCTCGAGGTCCATCGCGTCGAGGAGCTGCTCCTTCATCTGGCGCTTCTCGATCGTCTTCGTGTGCTCGAGCAGGCGGTCGGAAAGGGTCGTCTTGCCGTGGTCGACGTGCGCGATGATGCAGA
>Ga0209299_1000089_pt1 | contig 45627 bp, 60 predicted proteins | sample S_140806_MF_Meta_FD_187326 | JGI IMG/M metagenome (GOLD analysis project Ga0209299, IMG submission 187326) | Freshwater microbial communities from Lake Simoncouche, Canada to study carbon cycling - S_140806_MF_MetaG (SPAdes) (version 2) | ecosystem: Environmental > Aquatic > Freshwater > Lake ...
GGTTCGCTACGCCATCCCTTTGCCGGCGTGCAGAACCGTCCATGAGGGTCGTACTTTGACGCAGGGTTCCCGATGACGAGCATCTTGAACTCGCGACAGCCTTTGCTCAGGTTTGTGCAAGCCTCGAAAGCAGCTTCGGGGGTGTCCGTAGCTTCGTCGATGATGACCATCACCCGCTCTGCATGGATACCCTGGATGTTGGCCACCGCCTTGGACGTGTTTCCTTCCGCGACGGCAATCGCCGATATCGAATGCCGGTCATCGCCCTTGATGGCCTGCAAAGACATCTTGGAATCGACCATGTTACCGGGGAATCCTCGCGATTTACGAACCAAGTCCTGAAGGTTGGCCCACATACGCTTTCGGATCATCTTCGCCGTGGTGGAAGTAAGCACAACGGTTGTCTTCGATGGATTGGCTAGCCACCAAACGGTTGCAAAAAGCGTTGCGCCAAAGGTTTTTCCACTCGCTCCGCAGCCCGCCCATCCGACGTAATCATGCTCGCAAAGACTTTCCACCTGAGCTTCTAGCCATGGATTCCAACTCATTTTTGGCCATACCATTTTGGTAACGTTGACAAAATGGTTGAATGTTCCCAATCCGCCCTCATTTGGTTGGATTCGATTTCGGAATGCGTAAAGCTCCAGTTCTAGATCTGGGATCTTGACCGGAGAACGGATTCCATATTTGTGATTTATCAATGGATGCTCAGACACTGGTTCAGACATAGTTTGGCCTTGCAATAGTTCTCGCTGCGATTGAGGTTCTGCGAAAGGAAAATTATGTCGTCGCAACTCGTTTCTTCATCCGGTTGTTGCACTCCTTGCGACACGACTCCGATTGTTGTGAACATCCCTGGACCTCAGGGCGCGACTGGTGCTGCTGGCGCGAACGGCACGAACGGAATCAATTCGTTTTGTACGACCACGGCATCGTTTGTCACTCCCGCTCTTGGGACTAGTGTTTTCGCGTACGTCAACTCAACCGATTTTCTTCCCGAATCGGTTGCCGGTCAGTTTTTTGTGTCTGTCCAAGGACTTGGATACATGCAGATAACGTCAGTTGATGGACTTCGATTGACCCTTCAGAACCCTGCTATTGGACTGTTGAGTATCCCCAACGCGATTCCCACCACGGTTATCCCTATTGGTTCGCTCATCAGCCTTGCTGGCGCAATCGGTCCGCAAGGAACTCCTGGACTGGCCGGTGGAGCTTCTTCGGCTGGAACGTACATCGTTCGTGTTCCTGATGCTTCGATTCCTAGCGCGACCGCCCTTAATTCTCTTTCTGCTGGATATGTAAAAACCCTTGGAAGCTCAGGGTCTGGAGCAATTGCTACTTCTGCTACCATTCCGGTTGCAGACATCAGCGGTATCTTGACGGTCGCAAAAGGCGGAACTGGTGTCGCAACTGTTCCGACCAATGGACAGATTCAGATTGGAAATGGTTCTGGATACACGGTCGCAAGCCTTACCGCTGGCGCGAACATCACGATCACACACGGCGCTGGAACAATCACCATCGCTTCAGGGACCGCGACGTTCAATTACGTCACTTTTACCCGAAGAGTAACTGGAAGCGCGTTGTCGTTCCTTACATATCTTACGCTAAGGAACCCGTTCAGCCTTGCAGACTTTCCATCAGGAACTTGGTCAACGCTTGATTCAGCTTCTGGATTTGTAGCGGCAACTGGTCGATATGTTGTTCCTTATACTGGATATTATAAGATTGATGTTGTATTGAACATAAGTGCAAGCCCGTCCCCTTCTACAACTTTTGAGATAAAGAAAAACGGAACCTCTATTTTCACTAGCTTGGCTTTTACTCCCGCAGCAACAGAAGCTCCAATTGCGTTTTCATACATTGATCAAGCGTCAAATGTTGGTGATTATTATGAAGTTTCAATCACGGCGGCAAATACGCTGCTTGCCGTGAACGCTGGTTCTTCATTCTCGGTGCAACGAATCCAAGCCTAACCGATGAGCGAACGCGCACCGAAAAGGTACACCGATGGATCTGTCACCTTTGCGGGTGGCATTGATTCTGGCGTGATGCCGTCAGAGGTGGACAAGAACCAAGTCGCGTTCGCGGTCAATGCTAGCTTCCGCCAAGGATTTGTTTCTCCTCGACCAGGATTCATTCAAAAAAATTTGGTGATATGCGATTCAATCACCGCAGACAATGCGACGATTACTGCGGACATCACCAACATCACGGCTGATGGATATTCGGAGGAGTGCTACAATCCAAGCGGATTGACGGGTATCCTTCAATGCGCTCTTCCGTACATCGCGGACAACGGCAGGACGTTCATCCTGATGTTGATTAGTGGCAAAGTTTGGCTGTACGACATCGACCAGAACAGCGTCCAAAACATATCCACATCCTCAAGTCTTTATAACCCTTCCAACATCCTTGATGGATGGATGGTGCAGGCAGAAAACTTTGTCATCATCCAAGATGGTGTCAGCGACCCGTTGATTTTTAATGGTGTTGGGATCCGAAGGGCCAATGTCGATGAGATCAAGTGCGGGAGGATGATGGCCTACGTAAACGGTCGCATCTGGTACGCTCTTGCGAATGGGTTTTCGTTCCGTGCAACCGATATCGTTTATGGAGACGGAACGCGCGCAAGCGTTCTAAAAGAAACTGAGAACACGTTCTTGAACAGTGGTGGAGACTTTGCTGTTCCTTCCGATTCTGGCGGTATCACGGCGATGGGTATTCCGGGAAACCCTGATACATCGCTTGGACAAGGTCCGCTCCTGATTTTCACTCCTAGATATGTTTTCAGCATCAATGCTCCGGTTGACCGCGATATCTGGAAGAACCTGAACTATCCGATCCAAACAATCAGCTTGTTGACCAATGGTGCTCTTGGTTCCAGGTCTGTGATAACGGTCAATGGTGACGTTTTCTATCGGGCGGTTGATGGCGTGCGCTCGTTCATCATCGCAAGGAGGTCGTTCAACGATTGGGGCAATACTCCTATCAGCAACGAGGTGTTGAACATCACCGACAACGATCAGACCAATCTTCTTTGGGCAAGTTCTGCGGTCGTGTTCGACAATCGGCTGTTGATGACGGCACAGCCGAGGTACAACTCTGAAGGTGTCATCCACAAGGCGTTGCTTGTCCTTGATTTCGACCTGATCACGTCGATGCGGAAAAAGTTTCCGCCGGCTTGGGCGGGAATCTGGACCGGACTCGACGTGTTGCAGGTCTTGAAGTCAGAGAATGCTTACGGTGACCGATGCTTCGTTCTTGCTCGCGGTTCTGACCAATCAATCCAGTTCTGGGAAATCAGCAAGGCGGAGAGGTCCGACAAGAGCGTTGCAAGCGATAAAAAGAAAATAGAGTGGTTGATCCAGACCCGTGGATACAACTTTGAGATTCCGTTCGGATTAAAGCGGCTTGATTCAGGCGACATCTTCATCGACGAGCTTGATGGAGAAGATTCACTTGATGGACAGACAAATTATGTTGATAGAAAAGTTTCGTTCAATGTGAAGTATCGTCCTGATCAATATCCGGGGTGGATTGATTGGGCGAACTGGTCTGAGTGTGCAACCACTGATCAGTGCGGAAACCTTTGTCCGACGCTCAAAAACTTCCAGCCTCAGTACAGGCCGAAGATGCGTCTTCCGACCCCGGAAGATACATCGTGCAATTCAACCATCAGCACGCCGACCCGTAACTTGTACGAAGTGCAGATGGCTTTGACCATTAGGGGATTTTGTCGCATCAAGAGCGTCCGCGTCCACGCTTACGATGTCCAAGAGTCTGCTGTCGGAGAGTGCAGGACTTTCCAAGGATGCAAGACGCTTGAAGCGTGCGACGTGAACCCGTTTACTTACACATCGGAATAATATGGCAAATCTTACACTGATCAATCTTGTTCCTCCAAGCCTTCCTGTAAACTATTGCCCGACCAACTACCAGACGTTGGCCAACGATATCATCAGCGGGACGCAGGCGATTTTCAACAGTACCATCGGGAACTCGTTCTTCAACTTTGGAGCATCGTTTCCTGCAATCAACAACCGTATTTATCCTTGGCTCGATGACCAAGGGCTTTGGTGGATCTTCACTCAAGGATTCTGGATCAGGAAAAATCCTGTTGATGCGTCAGGACAAGAGCGGCGGATGTTTGTCGGATCAACGACGGACCTTGGTTTGTACGATGGTGGCGATGGCTCTGTCACGGTCACAAGCGTCACAGGTCCGATGTGGGAGATTGACACTGCTTTTGAAGCACGATTCCCGGTCGGTGTCGGAGCTTTTGCGGCGAGTGGCGCTGTTGCTGTCAATGGAACGTCAACGGCGACATCTGTTGTTGGTGAAGACCAACACAAGCTGACCACTTCAGAATTAGCAGCTCACACGCACGACGTAGCGATACAGGTGTTTGGTCATGGAGGAGAAGATGGAACAAGGGATTCTGCGGATGGCGGAACCTATTCCAACCCTGTGACAAACAATACGACTGTGTTCCCAGCCGCAACACTTGATACGAGCTTGGACGCGGAAGCGGTTAGCGTGGGTGGCGACATCGCTCACAACAACCTTCCTCCGTTCTATGGTGTTTACTTCATCAAGCGGACCGCGCGAGTCTATTACACCAAATGAAACTGATTGTTCAGGACATCCAATCGACGATTGCCCGCGTTATCGGCGTGTGTGTCGATGATCCGCGCGTCTATGACTACATCAACCAGGCGTGTCGCCGGTTGCTGCACAAGGGTCTTTGGGCGGGAGCGTATGGTCGGTTCACGATAAACACCGTTGGTGGGTGTATTACTTGGCCTAGACAGATCGAGACGATTGAAGCGGTGGCAGATTGTTGCGGTGTCGGTACTGTTCGCAACCAATGGTTCGAGTTCCAAGAGAGCGGATATGGATTGCTCGGTGAAAATTCAGCATGCGCCGGCAAGCAGCTTGTTGATCGAGGAACGGTTGTTTCTTACCGAGACATGTCCGGTGGCTTGAACAGCTATCTTCGCGTCTATCCAGGCGATGCGTCGGATGTCGGCAAAACCATCACGCTTCAGGGGGTGGACCAGAATGGTCAATGGATCAGGACTCAATCTGGAGGCGTTTGGATTGATGGCGAGAAACTGACACTGGCTCTTCCATACGTTCAATCCACCAAGAAGTTCACCAGCCTTACCGGGGTCATCCGCGAGACGACAAACACGGTCAGCCGTTTGTACGAGTACAATGCTACAACTCTTTTGGAGCTTGATGTAGCCGTGTACGACCCCGATGAGACGCTTCCTCAGTATCGTCGCAGCTATCTCGCGGACCGTTGCAGCAGCGACGACAGCAAGCCGGTGACGGTCATGGCGAAGATGCGTCACGTCAATGCGGCGACAGCCAACGACTACCTGATCCCGCCTTCTCCTGACGCCATCAAGTTGATGGTGATGGCTATCCGCAAAGAGGAGAACGACTTGATACAGGAAGCAGTGGCCTACGAAGCGAAAGCGGTACAGGCTGTACAGGAACAGACGATGCAATATCTTGGCGACGCAGTACACACCATCAGGATGGTAGGTGTCGGCTTGAACGGTGGTGGATTCTCCCAATGGTTCTAAATCTAAACATCGATTTCGCTCTTGCTGAAGCTACTCCAAAAAAGCTGGAGCTTCTTCAGGCTGTATTCAATGCACACGATACAGCGGCAAGGAACAACCAGAACTCAAGCTCTGGAGCCGCCGTCAACTCGTTCTTTGGAAGCGGTAATCTTACCAATGGAATCGCATCTGCAATCCTGGCTCTTGGTGATGCACATGGACCAATTGGCCCTGCTCGATTTGTTTACGAGCGATTTGACGAGCGAGCGTTGAAGTCGGCCATCGAGTCCGGTATGAAAATCCCTGGGTTTGGAAACTCGTTCTTCAAAGACAAGATTGATCCCGCATGGAGCAATGTGTCTGGACTTATCGAATCTGATTTTCCTCATGCAAATGACAGGATCATCCAGCTTCATGGTTGGATGAAAGAGGTTGGAAAAGATGTCCATCCAAATGCTGCTCTCTATTCTGCCGTTGTTTGCAACGAGCTTGGAGTGATTGTTGGCGCTGAGTCGGCCATCTTCATCTTGGCAAGGACTGCCGCTTGGACATCTTTGTGCGTTAAAAATGAAAGGTAAACTTTTCCAGATCTGCGGACTTCCAAGGTTTGGATCGGCATTCATGTCGGTCCTTTTCTCGTTGGAGAACGACTGTCTTGGAATCCATGAGCAGGGAGCTACCGACCCCAACTGGAAACAGTCAATCGAGGGTTATCGCCTCATTCACAAGTACGTGGCCGACTGTTCTACCTATGGATATCTGCCCAAAGCCGTGGTTGATGATTCAATCAAGGTGTATGTAAAAAAAGACGCCAAATCCTCATCCAAAGAATGCACCGAGCGATTTGGTTATGAGGTTCATCTTCAGTCATTTGAGTCTATCAGGGAGTATGCAGATCAGTGGGCATGCTCCAATGATGTCATGGTGATTGAAGAAGGTGAACTTTTTAAGTTGGATACTTTGCGTCGGATATGGGTTCATTGCTTCAAGGACGAGCGACCGTTTCCAGAAGAAAAGGCAACTCGATTGTTAACTATGAATATCCAGCGCCACGAACCTGAAAAAGTGTTCTCAGTAGAGAACGGCAATCGTTTTGTGAAGGAGGTATTTTAACTTATGGGACTCCTAGGAGCAGCGGCAATCGTTGGTGGATCCAGCCTTATTGGTGGACTCTTGAGCAAAGGGAGCAAGCCAAAGGTTCCAGAATTTAAGCCAATTGATTTTGCCGCCGAGCAGAAAGCTGCTATCAAGCAGAATCTTGAATCTTTGCCAGCTGCTTCTGATCTTGCTCAAAAAACCACGTCAGCTGATCAGAGCGTTCTTGAGGAACAGCTTCGGCGGGCCATCCCTGGCTACGACAAGTTGATTGCACAGGCAGGATCAAACATCGGAGCGTCTTTGCGAGGCGAAATCTCGCCGGAAATATCTTCACAGGTTCAACGGTCAACCGCTGGACGAGCTTTGTCGGGTGGTTTTGGTGGTGCGAGTGGGATGGGCCGATCGTTGACTGCTCGCGACCTTGGATTGACAGGCATGCAGATCCAGAACCAAGGATTGCAGCAGGCCCAGAGCTTTATCCAGCAGCAGCGTGCGTATGGAATGGTCCAGCCGTTCTCGACCAGCAGCATGTTCATCACGCCGGCACAGCGCGTCGGTGTGATGCAGCAACAGCAACAGGCTCAGTATGGTCGAGATTTGCAAGCTGCACAGGTAGCTGCGATGCCTGATCCCACGATGTCTGCATTTGGAAGTGCTATTTCAAGTGCTGGTGGTTTTTATGGTGGCGCGATGATGCAGCAGTCTTTGGGTGGAGGAAGACAATCTGCTCCGTACAACTACGGGAATGTTGACAATATGATGAACGGCCCATCGCAGAATCTATACAGCCAGCCATCTAGTTCATCTGGTTATGGAGATTATGGATACAAATACTAATTGAATTCTTATGGCCGACAATACTCTTGAAGCATTTCAGCTCGGCGCATCGTTGTACGACCGCGCGCAGACACAGAAGCGGATGACTGAACAGCTTCAGTTGCAGACTGCTCAACAGGTTATGCAGCAGAAGAGTGCCGACCTTCAGAACAAGATTCATGAGAATGCTCTTGGGCAATCATTGAAGGAGCAAGAAACATTTGCTGTTGACCTCCCAAAGATTCAGAAATGGCAATCTGATTATGTTCAATGGAATGCCAAGGGCGATCCGACCGCCGCGTTTCCTGCTCCTCCGTCCGATCTTCAAAGTGCAACTGGACTAAAGATGCTTGGAGACATGAGCGGGCCAGTTATCCAGTCGTTGCCGATGGCGCAAAATCGGTTTCTTCTTGAAAAAGCAAACGCTTCTCAATTCGAGTCTTTAAACAATGAAATCAAATTTCTCAATGAAAACGGTAAAAGTGATATCCCTCTTCAGTACAATGGAGGTCTTGATCCAAAAACTGGAAAAATAAATCCTGAATCTAGGATAGCAATTTTTGCTGCTGCTGCGCCACTTAGGGAAAAACAAGCTAGATTAAAAGAACTTTCAACAACCGCTCTTGCCGGACAAAGAAACACAAGAGAAGGATTAAAATCTCAGCTTGATTCTGGAGCGATTACTCTAGAGGAATACAGAAATCTTCTTCCTACTGCTAGAACCGAAGGTGGTGTTGTAGAACAACGAACTCAAAAGAACATTCAAGACTTGGTTGATGAGGGCCTTCTTAACATGAATAATCCCGACGAGGTTGCAAACGCTTCTAGGGTTGTCAGGTTAAATATCAAAACCCCGGCAAAGGTTATTGATTCAATCACGGCATCTGATAAAGCTATTTTTCAGCTTGATAATGCTATTGATAAAATCAACCAGTTTGATGCTCGTTATGGCAAGGGAGCTTTCAATGAATATGTTGGTCCGATTGATTCCCCTTTGTTCAAGGCCACAGCAAAATTCAAGGGATTGACCAGTGCTGAAAAACAAACTGCCAGAGCAATACAGCAGCAGATTGGCATGGTTATTCAGGATTATCGCAAAGGTGTTTTTGGTGCAACTCTTACACCCAACGAGCAAAGGGACATGGATAACATCGCCGGAACGACAGGCGGAAATGACTATGTTTTGCTTACAAGCGGTTTTAATGAAAATTTGAAACGCGGCATTGGCAAATCAATCACCAACAATAGATACAACGCTGATATTCCGTTGGAGTTGAAACAGACATACGCTCCTGGAATTTTTGTTGGTGGCGCAACTCCCGCCACTCCATCGGTGGGCAAGCCTGCTGGTGGTGGTGCTCTTCCTGCTGGATGGGGGTTCAAACAATAACTTATGGCTGAAATAACATCTCCATCTGGACGGGTTTATCAGTGGAATAAACCCACTCCACCAACAAAGGATGATATTGATGCTCTAGTGGCTTATGATTCAAGCGTTGGCGGAACTCCATCCACTTCCGCTCAACCATCCACTCCCGTCGCTGACCCAGGCTCTGCTGAACAATTGCAGAAAGCGGTGAATCAGTCGGCAAGTGTTGGTTGGTATAGCAAAATGATGCAAGCGGCTGGAGATGTTGAAGGTGTAACCACAACCGGAAATAATGAGTTTGATTTGGCATTACAGCAATCAAAGCTAAAAGATTACGGAACTCTTGGAGTTGGAACAGCAGCAACAACTGCTCGCGTTGCTCCTCCTATTGTTGCTGGTTATTTAACGGGTGGAAATCCTGCTGCAATGGGACTCGCTAGTTATGCCGGCGAACGTACGGCTCAGACCATAGAACATTTTGCTGGCCAGAGAAAAGAACCGGCTGAAGGAAGAGCATTACAGTCTGGAATCATGGCTGCAACCCCCGCGCTTGGAATGGCTCAGGGGATTGCTGGACCTTTTGCAGCAGGACTTTATCAAGCTGGAAGACAGGCTGTTGTAAATGCTTCCACTGCCGCTTTTGGAGATGTTATCCAAAAATACATTGACGAAGGAAGGCTTCCAACTTGGGAAGAAATTGGAAAAGAAATCAGTCTCCCTGCACTTTTTGGAGCGGGTGTTGGCGGCGCTAGTGGGGCACTTGCGCGTACCGCTCGCGCACTGACAACTGAAGAGCAGATTGCTCAAGCGGGAAGAGAAAGCTCTGGTCGATTGGAAGGTGCGCTTGGTGCTGGATCCGCTCCGCTTACAGGTACACAACAAACGGGTAGAAATGTTCCTGGTACATTTGGTCCAGGCTCTGCCGCACTTGCCGCACAACAAGGACTTCCAGAAGCGATTCGTGGGAACCTTGGCCTTCTGGGTCAACAGGTAAGAGCAACATCTGCAACCGCACAGCAAGATATTCTTGGTGCTGAAGCTGCATCAAGGGGAGCACTTAGGACTGGAGCAGCGGGATCCGCTGGACAAGCCGCTGCTGAAGTCGAAGGAACCATTGGAACCATTTTGCCTCGCTCCCCAAGGGCGGCATCATTGCAAGACGCAGCAAACAACTCTGTTGGATTCATTCGTGGAGAAGATCAGCGGCTTGGAGGAATCGTTGACAATGCTTATAACAACGTCAGGACAACTCTTGCAAGGAGGCTTGGTGGCCAACCTGAAGTTCCAATAGCTCCAAGCCAAAATCTAACCAATACAGTAGATGATATTCTTGGAGCGCTTGCAACCGAGGAGCGTATAACAACCACTCCATCTGTTATTATCGGTGGCGCTCCAACAACCACCATCGAGCGCATTCCTTCTCAGTTTTTCAATGAGGCATCTTCGCGCGCAAGAGCATTGCTTGATGTTGCAAGAAGTCCTCAGACCTTTGAGCAGATTGTTGGACTCAGGCAGTCAATCGATGGACTCATCCATCACTTTTCAGAGGTCGCACCGGGCGTCGCTCAGAACCAACTGAGGAGGCTTCGCTCTGTGCTTAAAGATGAAGAGCTTGCGTCTGCTCGCAGGCTTGGAATTGAGAATGAGGTTGTGACTGCTCAGGGGCTTGCTGAAAACAGGTTCAACTTGCTTCAGGATAATCCGATAATCAGGAGGGCGTCTATTCCGGCAAGCGACGGTGGATATCAAAACACAGAGCAGTTCTTTTCTGATCTCGCTAGATCCCCAGAAGGATTTACGTCAATCAGAAATCTTTTAACCCCAACCGCTCAGGGCCGTATCCAATTTGACCAAGTTAGGCGCGGTTTCCTTGATTCATTGAGAAGCAGCGCGCCTATTGAAATTGGTGGAGTTGCAACGGAAAATCTTTCTTCCATCGCAAACAACTTCAGGGAACTTCCTCAAGGGGTGCGAAACATTGTTGCCGGTAGTGAGGTAAACGCAAATAGGCTCCAGTCTATTTTCAACGATGCTGTTCGCGTTCAAAACGTCGGAATGACAATTCCTGTCGCAACTGGAATCACTCCTCAACAGCTAAGTGAAATCACAGATAATGTTGGAAACATCGCATCTCCTACATTGAGAAACAATGTAATCAATCTAGCGCAGCAAGCGAGGCAAAGGTCGGAAGAGTTTTTTAATACAACCACTCGCCGAGTTCAGCGCAATCAACTGAATCCAGACGTTGATCCTTCTCAATTTGTCAGAGACTTTTTGTTCAGGTCTGAAAATCCGCAGGTTGTGCAGAATGCTCTCAATCAGTTGAATCCTGCGACGCTGAATGCAGTAAGGGCAGATGCAGCAACGGCATTGTTGAACCACGTCTCTGAAACCGGTCCCGCAAATCTTCGCAGGGGTGTTCAAGCTCTTGGAGATATGATAGATGATCCAAATCGGATGCAGATCATTCGTACTGTTTTGGATCCGGCAGACTTCAACATGATCAATGATTATATGTTGTGGAATCGTGCAAGGAACATGACAGAGCAAGGAGGACGGCTTCAACCTGACCAGCTTGCAAACTCTGTTATGCGCGCGACCAGGGCAAGGTGGGTCGTTGACGCAATGGTTGGAAGCGCTCCTGTTCAAAACTTCCTTGGAACTGCTGCTCGACTTCCACAGACATTTGCAGGTCTGAAGCCAAACATCACTATTCCTCAAGCAAATGCGTTGGCCAGAAACTCCAACATGTCATTGGTTCAGTTCAATAAAACATGGGATGATTTGTATCAAAAATCTGAAGATGCAAAAGCAAGCCTTCCAGAAGACAAGCGAAATGTGTTTGAGGATTCTCTTGGTGTTCCCCAAAGGCCAACTAAATGAGTGACTTCGTTGCGGACCCGTTCGTTGCTCCGGTGCAATCGCTTGATCCTAATCGTAGGATCAGGCAGTCGCTTGTTTCTCGTCGCAATAGGATGAAAAAGAAAATCTACAACTATTCAGACAAAGGATTTCCGAAGATCAAGCCATGACCTCTCTCTCAAAAAAAGGTAACACCTATCAAGGAAAGAATGTGTCGCTTAACAAACCGTTCTATGGATAAAATGAAACTTGGTGGTGGAGGCCGATTTGAAAAACTGGTTGGTCAGCTTGAGAAGAAGGGTGTGAAAGACCCTGCTGCTCTTGCGGCCTACATTGGACGCAAAAAATTATCAAAATCTAAATTTCAGTCTCTTGCCGCCAAAGGTCGTCGGCGAGCAATGAGAGAAAAGAAGTCTGGCTACGTTTAAGTTGTGTTGCTGGAAGGGGCGAAGACAATACGAACTCGCTCCATTGATTTGCCATCCCTTCCGCAATTCCCTGATACGTTTTAGAGCGCAGCTTCCATCTATCAGGTCCGGGTGGCATTTTCCAGATACGCTGCTCACGACCATCAACGATGTCGGTCGGGATCAACTTTGGCAGTCCCTTCAACCAGAGGCACGTCGCCTTCGTTTCCGGGTGTCCGAACTGCCAGGGCTGGATGATTTGGTCAGGTTTGCGGATTCGCGTTGAAATTGCTCCGACAGGGTTTTCGATTGCGATGTGTTTGCAGTCAGCACCAAGAAGGTATCTCACAAAGTCCAGTGCGTCTTCAGTTAGCTTCGGGTCGCGCAGACCTCTGGTGGTCCAGTGCATCCCGGATGAACACAGGTATGTGCATGGCGGGAACGCGATAATGATGTCCCACGGTTGCGCCATCAGTTCTCGAACGTCACCCTGATGATGTTCTCCAGGTACGTCAGTTGGCAGGAGGTCGCAGGACATTGCATACCAGCCAAGTTTTCGGAAGGCATCACGAACCGTTCCGCTGTATTCGCAAGCAATTAAGGCACGCATATTAGTGTTTGTTGAACTTTCCTTTCCAAGGTTTCTTGCCAGCGGCTTTATCCACCTTGAAGACCTCGGGTGGAGCGTAATCCCAGGACACGGTTCCAACTCCTCGCTGGATGATGATTGATCCGCACTTGTTCCCTTCTTTGTCCTTCATCCCGGATCGCTCTGACCTCTTCGCCATCCCAAGAACGAATCGCCGAGGATGATTGAACCCGATCTCCTTCATCACGATGACTTCTCGCGCCCAATTGGTCAGGTCGGATGAACCAAAGCCAGAGTAGGCCATGTCTGCCACGCTCTCAGGTTTCTCGTCCTTGCCCTTTGGCTTGGGGAAGTGATGCACCAAGACGATTACCACCCCTGTCTCGATCATGATCGGCTGAAGCAGATGGCGGGTGAAGTTCGCGCATACCTCGATGTCCGCAGGATTCCCACCCATGTACGACAACAACGGATCGACGTACACGATGTCCACCTTTGTCTTCCGGATCATCCTGCGGAGCATTGTTGCGAAGTCTGCGCCTGTCCGCACCGTCTCGCGAAAGAACAGCATGTCGGCGCTCTTCAATCCATCGACCCAGTTCTGGGTACCAAACACCGACTGCGCCGCTCCCTTGAGGCTGTCATGCTGGTCCGCGATGTCGTTCTCAGCCTGCACGAATGCGACCTTCAACCGCCGCACAGGTTGCACGCCGAACCAATCCGAACCAATGGCCCACTTCAGTCCTTGGTAGAACACCATCGAGCTTTTGCCGCAACCGCTCTGTCCGACGAACAGGAGCGATGAACCACGCCTAAGCCATCGATCCCCTATGAGATTGTCAGGGTCATTCTCCGGGTCGTAATCGAGGATGCTCTGGAGCGTGAACTCCTGGGGCATGTCCTGAGACTCCAAGTAGTCGGTGAACGCTTCCCAAGTGATCGACCCGACATTGATGGCCAACAATTTCTGCTCCTTGCCATCACGCATCGCGCCGGCAAGACGAGAGAACCGACTCGCGTTCTTGTTCTTCGGGTCGATGCCAATGGCTTCAAGGTGTCGATAAACGATGTCTCGACGCTCTGTCCATTCCGCTTTGTCCGCTGCATCGACCCGTACCCATCCATGCAGGCTCTTGCCGCCTGAATCGATTACCGCGGACATCGGCAACTTGGATTCGCTGAGAGCGGTCCATTGTTCGTCCTTGGACTTCTCGTCCATCTCAACAAGGACATGGCGATACGCTGAGACACCAGAATCGGATCCGCTCTCGTCGCTGCATGGATTGACGCGGATATAGGATCCGCGGCTCTCTTGGCTCGTCCACATCGAACTGATGGGATCCGTGAAGTGATTGGATATCCATTTGTCGCGAGTCAAGAACGTACCCTTCGACGCCGGCCTTCCATTGCCAGCCTCGTCGCAGATGATGTCGTTGCAGATGCAGACCACTTCATCCGGTTCAAAGCACGCCTTGAGGAAGTCAGCGATGGAGAATCGCGTTGCAGGAACCGGAACCGGCTGGGTCGGTCTTTTGACAATGAACTTGCCGGTGGTCGATACAGGCGTGCCGCTCTGCGCGGACAAGAGCCATCCTCTCGGCTTGTCGTGAGCCACCTTCGACGCTTCGACTAGCTTGTGGGCCAGTTCGTGCGGTTTCCACGGTGGAACGCATTTCGAGTTGTACTCGTTGAACAATGCTTCCGCGTCTCCATGAGATAGCTCAAAGCCATGCACCAGCGATGTGGCGACGGCGAAAGTCGCTCCATGACCGTTCTGACCGGTGACGGCTCCAGGGGTGTTCCTCAACCACGCTCTCGCGCGGTCCACATTTGATTGATTCATTCGATTCCAAGTTGTTTGCGCGCTAGTTCTCCGCTTTTGCCAAGATCGGTCTTGGCTATCTCTCGAAGAACAGAATTTGATTTCTCCAGCTTTCCGAAAAGTAGAGCAAGCTCTTTGGGTGTCATCAGGTACTTGCTCCAATGATGTATGCGTATGGAGCGCGTCTGAAACTTCGCAAAGAGCTTGCTCTGTGCATCTATGTATAGATCAGGGTGTCTCATCTATCGGCACGAACCTTGATTTGAACCTGGCACTAGTGGTGACGTGTATCTTTCGTTTTCCATCTTGGATATAAGCCACGCCGGGCCACTTCGTCTCACCTATCAGTATCTCAACATCATCTGATATGAGTTCAACTTCTACTGCGCTGTTTGCTAGGTTCCTGAATTTCATCGTCATCGAGATGGGAAATCGCGTCCGTAGAACAGGTGCCATCAGCGTCTTGCTTTGGCTTCGGCCTGCTCATCCAGCCGCGAATGATCGCATAGTCGATAAGTTTGGGTGCATCTTTCAAGAACTGTCGATGGGAGATATCGTTTTTCATTTTGTTGTTTTTAGCGACCACCGCCGAGAGCGTGGTGAAGGATGAGCAATGCGTCTGAATTATTGAGCGTCACGTCGAGATGTGGATACAGTTCTTGTGCCTTTGCCTTCAGCTTTCGCTTCCACTCTGCACTGGTCGCACACGATTTCCGTCCACCAAGACCAAGTGGTTCCTGCCAAATCTTGGGTTCGACCCGATGCAGTCCGTATCCTTGAGAGTACGCTAGTCCTTGGACGATACCGTAGTTCTCATGCAGGGTCGCCACGCTCGCAGCAGGCGTCAGCTTGCACACGAACTTTGGAACCTTCTCCACCCAGAACTGAGATTCCGCCATCTTGAACCCGATGAGGATCTGATGGATGTCAGGCAACGACTCAGGCATCGCCATCAGGATGATTCCGTCCGGGGTGTTGATGGCAAATCCGCCACCGACCCCTGGATCACACGCTACAATTTGTTTTTTCATTCGCTCCTTTTAGAAACACAGCACCGTGACGTTTTCCGCCGCGATGCGTACCGCACTTTTTGTATCTCCACCTTCACTCCACTTTTCAACTTTGACCCGGCCTTTGACGCGAACCAACGCGCCATTACCGATATCGAGAATCTTTTCTGCGACCTGTCCCCATGATGAAAGCTCGAACTCATCATAGTCTTCATGGAACCGTCCATCAGTGTCCGTCCAATGACGAGCAATCGAGATGGCACGTCGGACCATCAATGCTCCTGTCTTCGTTTCTGTCTTTCGACTGATTGCTCGTAGTTCGCCAATCAAGTAAACCACGTTCTCGGTTGGTGTCGCGGTTGTTTCGCTAGTCTTTGATTCGCTCATTTTGGAATAAATATACAGCCAAGTTCCCGGTAGCTATTCATCCGCTTTCTAGCATGGAACGCTCCGATGGGATGGAACTTGTCCGAAAAGTCCACGATTGTCGCACAGTTTTTTGTTTCTGTTTTACGCAGCGCGCGGCTCGCCCGCTGGATGGTCTTCTGCGATGACCTTCCTCCGCTCACCATGATGAGCAGTTCGACGTTGGGCAGATCCAATCCTTCGTCGGCCAACGAGGTGGCGATCATGGTCCTGAGATTGCCGGCCTTGAACTCTTCCATGTACGAGCGCCTGTCTTTCTTCCCGATCTTGGAATGCACCAAGCGAGAGCCAGGGATGCTTGCCTCGTACTGCTCTCCAAGCGTGATACGTGGGATCAGGATGAGAGTCTGCATGTCCAGATGGTCCAGCGCATACTGCACCGCGTACCGGTTCCTCTCCTTGTTCTGGCAGATACCGATGTCCACCAGCGATTCCCAAGCGCACATCTTCTTCAGGTCTTCATCGCTGATCCGAATGTACCTGCGGCGAGTCTGGAACAGCCGGTCGATGTTCTCGTCAATCTTGGTCTGGATGTTCAGGTCGGTGGCGTCGCTGATCTCCAGGTAGGCGTCGGCCAATGAATCCCCGATGTCGCTTCGAGAGATCTCGTAGACCGAATCCCGGAACAACAACCGGGCGACCTTGTTCCGCTCATCGTCATCGCTCCAAGGGGTAGCATCGAATCCGTAGCGAAGTCCTTTGCATGACTCGATGATGCGCTTCCAACTGACAGCGGGGCTATGTTTGCAGTTATGAACTAAGACTCCATTTGCAAAGTAGTTTTCATTTCCTTCAACCGAGAAATTGTAGACATGATCTTGTCCACGCATTGCTGAGTTCCATGAATCACTTCCGCGTTCGTGAACCTCAACACGCACCACCCTAGAAGATTGAGTGTGTATGTTTTCTTTTTGTCCGCAGCCTTCCTGATTGCAGAATTGTGAGAAGGTCCGTCCACCTCTACCGCCAGCTTCACGCCGAGTTGAGCTAAATCTACTTTGTAGCAGTTTGGAACATCCATCATCCCACTTGGTTTTGTTGGAATTGAATGCTCCATTTGAAGCCCACAAATAGACGCCAGCATTGATTGAGGAATGGTTGCGCCCCTTCCGTTTCCGCCTTGAATTTTCGGCCTGTGTCCTATCCGCCTCAATGTATTCGATACCTTCTCTCTCGTTTCGAGTGAAACAGTACGAGCCTTCATCCATTTTGATATTTTGTCCCCGCTCTTCTTGTTTGTTGTAGACATTGTTTCTGAACTCATCTTGGAAACCATTAAGTCCCGGCACGCAATTGAACAGTAGGCTCTCCCCCTTTTTATTGCTTCCAGACTCTTGTATGCAGGCTTTTTTCCCATGCAGATAACTGGAACTTTGCACCACGCACAATTTGTATGCACTCTCTTCCTTCTCTGGAATCTTGAAACCGATTTGCATTGGTCGCAAACGGGTTTTCTTGTTTCCGAAAAATGTCCTTTTCTGTCCGTTGTTAATCCGCACATCTTGCATTCCACGTTCATAAGGTGGAATGGTAGACACGACATCTGCGCTCGTCAAGGATGCGGCTGGAACATATTTTGACCCATTCCAAAATGGATGCCCAGGCGTGCATGTGGTTGGTCCATTTTCGGTCCAAACCGTCACCATGATGTCCGGTGAAGGAGTCTTGAAAACGTCAAGAACACGCCGTTTTTCAATGGTTTTTGAGTTGTGGTTATAGGAGTCAACCATGTCTCCAGCCCTGATTTCGCTGATAGCTTTTCCTCCTATTTTAACCCAAGCCGGAAAGCATTCATCCACGATGAGCAGGTTCTTCTTGCTGAAGTCCACCGACTCATGTGGACACCGGATATCAACAACTCCATCAGGAATCCCTGCAACGCTTAGTGATACACGTCCCTGCTGACACGTCTCGATCGTCGGAGCGGTCCATCCAAACAGCCAATCGGGATTCAGCTTGTGGTAATGCTTGATGATTGATGCCGCTATCCAGGTCTTGCCGCTACCGGCAGGAGCTATGATCAAACCATCGGACCTGGTGGCCCACTCAACTGCTTTCTTTTGGTACTCTCTCAGATTCATAATTTTAGAAGATTGAATCCCGGTCGCCATTCGAGACGACCGGGATGTTTATACTACTCGACGGACTCGACCTTGACCTCTGGCGTCTTTCCAATCATTGCCACTCGCAATGCTTGGCTGGCAAAGAACCCAATCTTAATGCCGTTCTCGACACAATGCTTTCGCACCTGTTCATGGATGGTCGCGTCGATTGTGATCACTGTGCTTTTGGTTTTTTCTTTCATGTGTATTATTTCCTGCAAAGTTTCACCGCACAATCGATTGCTTCCCTGATTGCCGGCCACTCTTCCAAGTCGATCTGGATCTTTCCGTTTCCTTCGGTGTGCTGTGTGACTTCAACAAATTCACCAGCCGCTTCGTCCACTATCTCAATGTCTGTTGCGAGTTCATCGAACAGTGGTTCTTTCTCTCTGGTGACGCTCCATTTGACCGCTCGTTTGATGTATTTCATGCTTTTGGTTTGTACTCTTGACCTGGGTTTTTCTGTGCGTGTTCCGCGAAATCTGCGTATGCCCGGAGGTCCACATAATTGTCGGAGTGGAATACCCGGACGCTGCGATTGATCTTGAATGCCACCATCATCAGCTCGACCAGATGCGATGGCATCGGCCCTGGCAGTTTGATTCCGTAATACTGTTGGATGAGTCCTGACCAAGCCAAACCGATGTTGGAATGGCTCAGGTGCGGTTCACCGTATATCTTGCCGCGCTCATTGATTGTGTCTGCAACGATGTCTTCCATGATGTTGTTCAGTTACGGATGGTCGCCCCTGTTCCACCGGGCCAGTTGATTTCGACAGCCTTTACCCCCTTGAGCTTGGCCAACTGACAGATCATGTCCAAGTCATCGCCGGCATTCGCGATACAACTCATCACGATGTCCTCATCAGGATATTCAGCCTTGATTGGTTCTGCTGTCCTGTCGCGCCATACCGTGACCGCTCGGCCACCGGATAGCGGAACTCGACGCACCGATTCAACGCAAGGAAACGTATGCCTAACCGTCTTGATTTTGTCTGATGCCTTGCTCATCGCCATCCTCCTTTTTTGTGATACTTGCTGATGTAAAACACACGACCAATCCAGCGGGACAGGAAGCTGGCAAGTTTCGGTGACTTGTGGGCAATGAGTTCAGTCTCGGTCCTGTTTGAGAATTTTGGACGAGTCATAGATCGATTGATTTTGGCACTAACAATTTATTGAGCACATTTTTAATCAATGCGTCCTCAAGCAATTTGATGCGCTCGATTGCTGCGTCCAACTCAATCTCCAGAGTTCGGGCAAATTCGGCACTGACCCATGCCCCTTCGTCATTGATGATGACACGTTCATTGGTTCTAGGTGTGTGTTTCATGGCTTGGATTCCTTGATTTTATTCCACTCTTCGATAGCTTTTTGAGCAGCAAAATAAAGTGTTCCATCTTCCGACACACACGCAAGATTGTCGGCGTACATAGAGACGTTTCCACCAGCCAATTCCAGTTTATTGATATAATCATCCTGCTCCTGAAGCCTTTGTCCGGCCTCGGCAATCGCTGCGTTGGCCACTCCATCCTCGCTCTGTATGCCTTCGGACAAGATACGCATCGCATCAATCAGTGTCTTGATATCAGTTCTTTTCATAATTCAATGCTTCGTGGATTGCTGGAAATTGAACGGCAAAGATTTCATCGCGGATAGCTTCTGCAATCAATCGATGTTCCTTCTGCGTACCCTTGGCGCATCGCTGCTCCAGATAGTGTATCCATGAACGGACATTGCCAGTCATATACAAAGTCGTCTGCGTGCATAGCGGAAGTATCATGCGGGCAGTTTCCTTGGATACGCCGGCACGAATCATCCTCAGATATGTGTTTTCACAAAAGCGAACAGTATCATCAAATGTGCATTTTATGCCCAAGTCATTTATGACATCACCACTACCCTGTCGATTCTTCAAGTCCTGGGTGCGAAACTCAACCGGCTCGAACTCTGTTGCGACCGCATATCGTTGGCTGTTGTGCGTCACAATCCCGTTTCCGATGTAGTTGTGTGACACATGGTCCACTTCCATGTCGTAAGTCATGGCTTCACCGATGTACTCAATTGACTTCACCTTGCTCCATCGGATGGTGAGCGCGTTTCCTCGGCTCTTCTCGCGCCAGGACTTGGCATGTCCAAGAATTCGATGGTGAGTCCTGTGACACAAAAAACAAATCACCTCTATATTTGATTTTTGCATGGAAAGCGAACTGTCTTCGCTAACAGGAACGATATGATGAAGCTCTAGATTTTTACTTGAACCACATCGCTTGCACTTATGTCCAGCTTCAAGCAGAAGCTCCGAACGAACAGTGGCGCACCAATCGGCAATGGCCAATCGAGAATGACGAGTAACTCCGCCCCTCCATAGATTAGAAGCTGCACCCTTTTTCGCAGAGGCGCGCATCTTCTGTATCGTCTCCAAAGAATGCGGAGCATTGGTATATCGCTTGCCCCTGTTCCAAACAGCCCGATAGCTACCTACCTCTTTCTTGGTGAATTGGAGGCGGTGTTTTTTAAGCCACTTCCTGATTGTATGGATGCTTATGTTAGCCTCTTCTGCTATTCCAGATAGTCCCTTAGAAGATGAAATGGATCGTTGTTTTGCCGACAAAAGCCATTCCTTGTCTGTGTATGCAGCAACCCCGTTGCAGGCCAACGCGCAGTCTGAATTTGACCACACAGCCAAGTCTCCGACCATTGACAGACCGACAGCATCCTCAAGCGTTTTGAATCCATCGCTCGTCATAAACTTGTGCTCCTTGGTGGATTCTATTTGCTTCCCATTATAAAGCGTGACTCGGAACAGCGGTTTCATTCCGGTTTGGAAAACCTCCCGGATGCCGACTGTCGTGAATGTTCTGGAAGCCTCATCAAACACGCGAACTAATGACGGCATCTTTCCTCCTTTCTGCTGCAAATCAAACAGATGCTTTATTGTACGTCTGTAAACCCTACGCTCACCAAGACGTTTTGAACTTGGAAGCTCTAGTGTGATTTTTGTGTCTCCAGAAACGCAAAATTCTTGGAACGAAAAGCTCCTGTGCCTGAGTATCTGAGCCGATATAGCTCTGCTTGTCACAATCTCGACCGTAAAGCTGGCCTGCTCAAATATACTCCAATGCCCGTTCTTGATACAGTAGGCCAACAACTTCGGACTTGTCAGGGTGTTGTTCTGGTTCGATGGATTGCTGACACGCGCGCAATATGAGATGAAGTCGGACGCCGACATATCATCAATCGGCTTTGTTATCGCTACTAGTTTTACATTCATAGATACAAAATTTATTGAGCGTTGTAAAGGAATGCGCTCCCCTCCTGTACCACTTCAGTACGGCAGGTTATCCTCAGCAGCGACCGGAGCGACAGCCTTCATGTTCTTCACCCGGATGATCTTCTTCTTCTCGCCGGCCTGATCAACGTACTCCTCGAAACGAGCCACGATGATGAGCTTCAGGCCGACCATCGATTTCACGAACTCGCCGAAACTCCCCTTCTTGCCGAGGAAATCCACCTCGGTCCCGTCAGGAACATTGTGGTTCGTAGCAGCAACCAACTGGTTCACGCGGAACCAAGTGTTCTCTTGGTTGATGAACCGGTCGCTGGTCGATGATCCGTCGTCGGTCTTGAACGTCACCTTGCACACTTCGCGACCCTTGTTGTCCAGCGACTCCTCCACCTTGGAGACGGTGACAACGAAATCGCCCTCGGTGTTGATGAATTGCGCCGCACCATCCTGTCGATTGACTTTGAACATAATACTTATTTATTGATTTAGTTTTCCGACTTGTTTAACACCCACTTTGGGCATGAAAGAGTTTGCAATGATGTTGGATAAGCAGGCCACTTGTCCAGTGCCTGGCATTCGTGCAACAACGTGATCGCCTTGCGCCGCATGTTCTCGCCGGCCTGCAACCATTCCGAATCGAGACGATAGATCCCGACAGCGTACGGAGCGGTGCGCTCGACAGCGACGAAAACAAATTCAGCGGCACCGGTCATCGCCAGATAATGTGCCGCTTGGATGTGGTATCCAAAGTTCAAGACAGTACGGGTGAACGCTTCAGGTGTCGCGTCATCGGTTGTCTTAATGTCCACCAATGTGTCGGCTCCGACCCAAAGGTCGGGACGAGCTTTGAGCGGGACTCCTGTTTCTGAGTCCATAGCGAACACGCTGGCCTCGACCATCTTGTTCGATGTTCCAGCAATCTCCCAGAACGGATGATTGTGGATTGAACGAGCGACACCCTGGACATCGCGGTTCTCCGTATTGTTAAGACAGATGCGGTCCTTGTTCGCGTCCTTCCACGCTTTGCCCTCCTTGGTGCGTCCGTCAATCCCTTCTGGGATCACGCCCACAACCTCGGTGTACAGGTCAGGTTCAAGAACAGCGGTGTGGATGGCAGTACCCATCTGCATCGACTTGGACGGTTCCTGATGTTCCTCCTGTGCGGCTCGATAATGGGCTGGAGATTTGAGCAGCTTGCCCATCATCGACTTTGATAGGGCTTGGACCGCGTGATACCTTTCTGCCGGCATGTTAGGATTGACGTGCCGCTGCGTAATTGTGTGATGGTTCACTGTGCTCCTTTCGATTCCAAATTAAACGCATACGCTTTCTTGATGAATCCATCTGCGTCACCGACAATCATCGATGCAACCTTTGAAGATACATCACGGAAATTCTGGCCCTCGTTGATGAGGTTCTTGTAAATCAAGAACTTGTTCGCGATGTCCGCGTGCTCTTCAAGAATCGCTTCCAGCTTCTCAATCAATGTGTACTGGTTGTTGGAGACTGGAGCGACCGGTTGAACCGTAACCGACGGAATCGATTGTGCCGGCAATGGACTGTTCGAGAAGTCGGCCACCTCCTCGGGTGTGTACCGGCCCTGAGTGATGCGCGGATCCAGCATGCGAGTGGCAAGGCTCACCAGACGTGCGCGCAACATAGCGGCGGGGAACTTGGCCCAACCACTGCCGGGTTTGGCCGGTAGCAGTCCAGCCAACTTGGCGTCTTCGGTCGTAAACGAAATGCGAACCTTCTTCTGGCCCTTAGAAAAATCAGCCGCAGCGGCTTGGGAATCAAACTGCACCCAATCCACGTCCCACCCCGCATCCATCAATCCGCTCAACATAGCCTCAGATTTCATGGCAATCTGTCCATTGATAACGTGATTCGATTTTTTCCACGTCAATGGCGTTTGACGACTAGAAATGCATTCCAGAGCCAACACATATCCTTGCTCTGGTTTGGTAAGGCCAAAGAGTCCTGAGTGGGCCAGCCAGTCGCCGAGAGTTTTAACGGCGTCGAGAGAATTGCAGGCTTGTGAGTAGAACTCGACTCCATCTCCTTGATAAGGTTGAGCCAATGGCTGGGGCTGATTCGCTGTGACTACTGTTAACGTGTTGTTCATATTGTATTCTTTGGTTTTTGTTCTCTGACACATCCGTCACCTGACGGACAAAATTAATTTGAACTGTCTGGCTCTTTTGCCTTCGGCTTTCGGGCGAACGGATTAACTTCTGACCGCATCGCCTTTGACTCCAGCAGAGCCGCGATGTCAGAATCAGTAAAGAGGATGCGACGACCGACTCGCCGATGCTGCGCGCCTTCTCGGCAGAGCCTCCGAAGAGTCTCGCTGCAAATCTGCATCATCTTCGCTGCATCCTTGGCTGTGTAAACGTTCATTGGAAATCGCTGCAACCGGGTGTTCATCAAGGGAAACATGCCTCACCCTGTCGGAGACTCTCTCTCCGCTCTAGTCCCGATTGCTCAAGCAGTGTCGCAGTTGTCGAGAATCGCGTCAAGCCTCTTGCCAATGTTTTTTTATCGTCTCCGCGTATCCGTCGCCAGAATCCTCGCGCTCATCTCCTGAATCCTCGCGCCAGACACGTTTCGGGCCTGAAGAGAACGTCTTTGGGCGGACGTATTCTGGGGCAGGAGGCTGGTTTTTCCAATCCATGCTCAACGCTTTCGCCAAACTCGCCGCCTGTTGCTCTTCACGGGTCGGCTGTTTTTGCTTTTGCTCCAATCGGTCCTGGTGCTCATCGCCGGAATCGTTGGCCTCGGATTGGTTGGCCATCTCCATCAACTCCCTTTTCTCCTTCCGTTCCAGCTTCTCGACCCGGCGCAAGAGCTTTTCAAGGTTTGCTTCTAGCTCCTTGAAAGCCCCTGCCATAGCAATCTGCTTGCGCTCGAAAGCCCGATGCTCGGACACAATCATCTGCTCGGTGGTGACGGTATCCGAAGGCGTCCAGTCGCACCCTTTCCATTGCCGATGGATATGGTCGAACACCAGGACGCGACTCTTGGGATGTCGCATCGAGTTGAACGCGGCAACTGCTCTGCCCAAGTCTCCGCCCAGGTTCTCGGCGATATGCCCCAACACCTGTGACCTCTCTGGATTCGCGTCGTGCGCCAAAGGCGGCATCAACCGAAACATGCTTCTGTGGGTACTTCCGTTTGCTAGATAACTCATGAGATAAAGAAATTACGCTTCACTTCTGCTCTTGTCAACTATCCATTGAGAGAAATAAATTCCCTTTCACTTCTACTCGCGTCAACTAGCTTTCTGAGTCTACCATTTTCTGCTAACCAAAAGCTAGCATAGCCACTTGCTAATATGTCTAAAGAACATACAATACCTCCCCTTAACAGGGAGAGGTAATATCTCCACCCTCACTACGCTACCCCGGCTTTGAGGCCGGGCGCTCGGAGGTGGAGAGGTGGAGACTGAAGAAAGATGATGCAACGCTCTCATGTGGATGTGTCGTAATCGCTCAGAAATGCCCCGTAGAGCGATTTGAATGCGAGGGATGGGTCAATTGACCTCTGGACGTTCCTGAACGCTCTCAGGGGAAGAGGCTGGATGGCCGACCTCCTCGATAGCGCCGGCGCACAATTTGTCCCCGACCTCGCGCTCGATGACCAGTTCCAGAATCTGCTCACCATTTTTCCTGACGAGCGAACAGATGTGCTTGTCCTCGTCGTAGATGCTCAGCGGGGTCGCTCCCTCCGCCTCGTTCCCGTGGATGATTGCGTTGAACAAATCAACAATGACCTGCGCGTTCTGTGTGGATTGAATAGTTAATTTCATTTTTGTTTATGGTTTATGGTTCTGCGCTGAAAAGAAATGCGTTTCAACTTTATCCTACGGTTGATTTTGTCGGCGTAGACTAGCTGTCGAACGGCTCTCCAAAACTCGGGCCATTCGCGCCGATCGATAATCATCAGGTAACGAGCATACATATTTATAGCGTTTCCTCGAAAGAAAGTGTCGGCCTGTTGCGGAGATAACTTTTATCGTATTCCGGCGCGCGCTCTATGGCAATGGATGGCCAACCATCCCCATCCAATGTTTTTGCAGCTTTCCATTTTGCTTTTGATTCTGTCGCGGAAAAAACAATTAGCTTGATTCCGTTCACGTTGACTCTCCAGGCAATTGGGTCGGTTGTGTTCATTGTTCAGACGGCATCCATCGCCGTATCACTTTTTCTGCTATTACTCCTTCTGGAGTCCACGACTGTTCAATGATTCTGAATTCGGACAATTGGTTTAGCTCGTTTGCTATACGTTCAAGCTGCTCTTGATTGTATTCGCTAAAAATCGATATCCAGATGTTGAGTATTCGAGCTTGTAGAACAAGGCGGTGGCAATCGGTTGTGTTCATAGCGATTGTTCCATCGCGTAGATAACGTCCGCCCATAATTGCCAGGGAACGACAGCACGCTCCGCCGACCCTCCTTTGCCCTGGGTTCCGGTCCGCGCACCTCTCGGCGCTGCATCGTGATCAGGATGTCCGTTGCAACACATCGGGCGCGGAATCCATCCGGGAACATTGCCCCACAGGTCCGTCGGTTTCATCGATGTATCTCCGTAACGGCAATAACTGACCGTCTGAAGCGGGATTCCTTGTACACAGGGTAGTTTCCTCAGAACACCACGAGGATTCTCCATGATCCAGCCACGCGGATTCATCCATTGGATAAATGACAGGGTCGCCACGACCAATTCCTGGCTCAAACGAGCCTCTGTCGTTTTCGGGACATACGCTCCTTTGCCACCGGTCCAGTGATGTCCGATGGACGCCACCGAAAACGCCTCGCACGGCGGTGACGCCCAGATGAGGTCGAAATATCCGTTGTGATACATGAACTCCGCCGGAACGAGGGCAATGGCCAACATGTCCGCTGTCAGATTGCACTTGAACCTCGGTTCGAGATCCAGCGTGACATACGTGTGACCCCGCGCCTCGATGCGCGCTCGCCGGCGCTCTCCACCCGCACCCGCGTACAAATCGAGGATCCTCACAACACTCCCTCCCCATCACACGTCCGACAATACTTACCGCTCCCACGACACGCAGGGCATGGACGCTTGGAACAACTCCTAAAGAACATTGTTATAGCCAATATGCTCAACAACCAAAACGAACCAATTATAATGTATGTGTATGCGCTCATTATGTTTTAAGTAATAGAAATTAAACCCCGCCCGATGGCTTTTCGACCTCAGTTTCCACATTGAGAATCACACCGGGCGGGCACCGACCAACGACAGGTTGGCCAGCGAAAATTATCAATGCATATCGCGCGCCAGCTCGCAATGCACAGAATATGTCGCCATCGCGCCAGCAATATTGTCGCCGCGACGATTTGAACCGGCGAATTCCTTCGCGTAGCTGCGGCTCAAACGAGCCTCGATGGTGTCGCATCGCAGGCATACAGGCCCGCTGCTACTGAGGCGATGCGCCGGCCCGGAACATAGGCATGCCAGTTTGCCAACCACTGCCAGCGCACGACGCTTCGCAACGCTCTTCGTGTATGCCGCTCGCCGGCGCTCAGGCAATGATGATGGATATTTTTTTACGGGTATCATGCCAATTCCTCCATCGCGTCGTTGCACGCTTCCGCCCGCTCCATCGCCGCATCCTCGTCTCCGAACACCAGGACACGATCCATCCCGTACGGCGCATTGTCGGTTATCGGATTGCCATCGGGATTGATGACGTGCCAGCCATTGCTGGATTGTTTTGCGTAATACATGAGCTTGAATCTGCTAGCGTTTTTGTTCACTCGTTTACCAGTCTCTTGATGTTTGCTTTCCAATTTTTATTACCGATAGGATCCGCAGAGCGCGGACAGTATTTGTCCGCCAAGTAGTCCAGAAATGCACCAGGTTGTCCAGCTTTTATCCACCGGGCACGGTTGTTTTTGATGGTGTTCAGACAGATCCGGCGAGCGTGCGCGGTGTCGCGGACCGGGATGGACAAGATCCCATAGGGAACACGAGCGCGAGCACCGCCCTCGACCCGATAAATCGCATCCGCTATCTGCTCGTCGCTCGCCGCAAGCGCGGAACAAGACAGAACGAGCAAGGTGGCCAACTTTAATGCGTTCATTTCGAGAATTCAGGAAAGCCCAGATCATTCATCGCCCTCACCATCGCCGAATCGAGCGCGGCATAATTGCAATACGGAAACAGTTTCGACGGCCCGCCAGCAGAATAGAAAGCGTCCAAACGGACCTGCCGAGCTGACGAACCCGCGCGCGGATTCTCCGTAATCAACTCGCGGTATGCCTGCAATTTTGGAACAAGCGGTCGAAGTGATTCCAATATCTGACTATATTGTGATGTCGTAACTTTCATTTGAATGCGTTCACGGTTGGTTTGTTTGAGAATTAAAAGCGAACCTGGCAGGGATAGGCAGGCCAGCATCGCGCTCGTTTTCCTCCGCCATCGCAAGAAGCGTCTCGCGAGTGATCCCGCGCGCAGGATAGTATGGACCGACCTCGGCCTGTTCACGATTGCATCGCGCATCCGATAAAAGGTCCGCGCGCCAAGCCTCCGCCAATTGTTCAGGTGTGTATATTTTCATGATGATGTAAATTTATTCTCCGCGATAGGTCCAAAGAGCAGCTTCCTCTTCTCCACCTACATAATATATCAACGTATCCAAAGCCTGTTCATAATTATTAGCCTCAACGCTAAATTTTTGGTCGTCGCGTGTGAATGTGTATATTTTCATGATGGTGATGATTTATATTATTATGCTATGACCAGATTCCAAGCTACCGTCGCCGATAGCCTGTTAATCTGGTCAGCCGATAAAAGCGGCGCGCCGTGCATTGTCTAGGTCGCGAAGCTCGACCAGGGTTTCGATTTCGATCCGCTTCCCGATCCCGTCCATGTGCGACCAGATCCCGTCAACGTCGTCGCCAAGGAGGTCGACAAGCGTGAAATATTCAGGACGATCCGACAATGGGATCGCATCGATGACGGCGGAACGATATGCGCGGAATTCACGGGAAAGCGTCGCCTCTTTCGTTTTGATCTTGAGCCAGAAAGCGTCAGGGGTGACGCCGACGACCAAGCGGACGACCTTCCACCCGTCGCCACGGTCTCGGAAGATTGTTCCATCTGCGCGCAGGGAATAGGTGGCGCGGAGCAGTTCTAGCCGCTCCGTTTCGCGCGCGAGAAAACCGTCGTCCAGGGGATGTGTTTTTGAGTTCATGTTTTTGATGATGATGTTTGATCCGACACCGCAACCGATCGACAAGCGCCGATCGGTTGACGTGTCAGGTCAAAGGATGAAGACGTGAGCGACGGTCCCGTCGCTAAGAGTACCGGTCGCAAACGGTCGGTTCCATGGATTCGATTCGATCGGTGTTCCCGATTTGAGATCCTGCGAAAGGAAACGCTCGATTAAGGCCGACGCTGCTGCGATGTGGATAGCATCGCCGCTAAGAGAGTAATCGAAACCGATTGTGTAGGACCCCCTGGCACACGTCGCTTTGACGCGAGCGCCGTTGTTGTTGGTTGCGGGAAGATATTTGGTAAGGATCGATTGCATATGTTTGATGTTTTTGATCGGGAATAATTACCCGCTAGGATCCCAAGCGTGAACCGGGAATCCGCGCGGATGATCAAACGGCGCTCGTGATCGCTTCGACTTTGCGCGCTCCCGTTCCGTGCGGGCGGAAACCGATGATGAAAGTGCGGTCTCCTTTTGCGCACAAGCGACACTTGTCGCACGACAATCCCGCGACGCGTTGCGCGGGGCAAATCACCACCCGATTGCCGGCCGGCGACGTGAACCGATCGGGCGAAGATTGCGGAACCACAGCAGCGACGGGAAGGCCGAGCTCGGCGAGCTTGTCCGCATGCTGAATTGAATTGGCGCTTAGGTTGACGACAAATCCGGATTTGTTTGCGGAACGGATCGCACGAAGGTTCCCTTTAGCGTGCTGGCCGGTCAGCACTGGCTTATGCGTATACGTGAACCCGCGCCGGCCATTGTTCGCGGTAGCAAGATCAGCGAGCATTGCAGGCTCTATCTTGTCGTTTTCGCCAGGCAAGTCACCTGCCTGGTCATGCCTCCAAAACGTGGCAGGCTTGAAATTCCGCACAGCGCCAAGGAATTCAGGCCAAGGTATTCCGCGCAGGCCAGCGTCAACTTTTTTCCAATGCATCCGAAGATGCATTCCCGAAATGGCGTAACAGGACCCATCTTTGAAAGGACATGCGTCCGGGCAAGTGGAAGATGGGGATGTGCTGACCGGAATCGGGCCGGTCTTGGTGTTTTTGGATACCATCGTCAAATGGACGATAAAGGAAGATGCGAAATCCGGGCGGGCCGGGCGTGCCGACGTCCACGGTGTGTTTTTGTTCACTGGCAATTTTTTGTTCACGGGCAAAGGAAAACACGGGCGGAAACGGCACGCAAGAAAATTCTGCAAAATTCTTTTGAGGGGGGGGAGCGATGACCAGAGCAAGGGAAACAGGCATTGCAGAGCCGCAGGGCGGGGCAAGGGGCTGTCGTCACAAATCGCCATTGAACCTAGCCATTGGCCAAGCTAAGAGTCAGGCATGGCAAAACCAAGCGAACACTGGGACGAAATCAAAGCACGCTACTTGTCAGGCGAAGAATTGTCAGCCATTGCCGAAGATTTGAAACTATCGGTTGAGACCGTGCAGACCAAAGCTAGCCGGACGGGACTGACGAAATTGCGGAGACAAATGCAAACCGTTTGCAAAGAAAAGAAGATTGAATCCCTAGAAAGCCTATCCGCATTAGTACGTTCTAAACTAGCCGCCGATGCTATATCAACAATAGAGCGAGTTGATACTTATGACTTAGAAGGTATAAAAGATGAATCTACCAGGGAACAGATATTGGGATCCGTAGCAAAGCGATCTGCGTTAGTGTTTGGATGGTCTGAGCAAGGAGATGTCGCCAGCGTCTCGATCAATCTACTAGGTTCTATGCCTGATAGATTAGATAGTATCACGCTGTCGAGTAAAACAATAGAAGCGGAACAATAAAAAGGATTGTTATTTCTAGGGAATAGAACGAACGGGATGGAACGACGACGACCCCCTTTCGGGGTGGGGGTCGTTTACTATACCCACCTCAAAAATTTTCCATCATTTTGAACGCATTAAATAAAGTAAAGATTGGTCAAACTGTATCTTTAAATCTTGCAGAACGTAAACTTGCTAATTTCTTGGCAGAGCACAGGGGTAAAAATAATCGTAATTTCAATGTTCCGAGAATGAAATTTGGAGTTGTTGACGACGCGATAATTGATTTGGAAGGGATGGCTGGAGAGATTGCGTTTTGTAAATTGTTCAATGTGTATCCGGACATGGATATTGATTGTGCGCCTCCGCATCCGTCGCATGACTGTGTTCTGCCTGATGGTATGCGTGTCGATGTGAAGACGACAAAGCATCGGGCTGGAAAGCTGCTGGTGGATGCTCGGAGGTGCGGTAGAAAGGCTGATGGAGTGGATTTGTATGCGTTGATGGTCGGCACGTTCCCTGGTCCTTACGATTTTCGTGGGTTCATTGAAAAGCGCGATATCGTTCGTCCGGACAGGATTGGTTTATTTTATGGCAACAGCAACTATATCGCAGAGCAGAGCGAGCTTCGCGATAGCTACATTCTTATTGACAAAATAATAGATTCCAATGATTCATCCATCCATCGACCTTAATGATTGCATACGATTGGTCATCGGATGCGAACGTCTAAGCGGACATGACAATCCGCGTTTGGTGGTGGTGGGTACGGCCTTTATCGAGTGATGGAGGAGGAGAAGATGGCCCACCAATGGATGGTCAATGTCGGTAGAATCATTTCATTATGGCTTGTCCCAATGTGTTTAATGCCTTTGCGGTGGCTACGGAGTCGCTTGCACAGGATGTCTATAAGCGCGCGTCGTATCGTTCGATGTGGCTCAACCTCATCGAGCGCGGCGAGTATCCGCAGGGTACTGGTTTGACCCAGACCTCGTTCACCACGACCAGCATCGAGCCGACTGCGGCTGAGACTTGGTCGGCCATCACGCTCGCGTCTGGCGTTCCTACTGGTGATAACGGTGGCGCTTGCGATGTGACGTACAACGACGTTCCTGTCGGTTACAACGCGGTCACTTGGGGTCCTGAGCGTTTCGCTCTGAAGGGTCCATTGCTGTGTAAAGATGACCTGACTTTCGACCATCGTGTCGAAGCGTTCCTGCGTGTGTATCTTGAGAAGCTGTCCATTCGCGCGCAGCGTTCTTGGGAGACCCGGTATCAGAACATCTTCGCGAAGTATGCCATCAAGGCGGTCGCAGATTCGAGCTTCACGCAGACCGAGACGATTCCTGCCGGCGTGAACGAGTTCCCTTGGATCGATGGTGTGAGCACTGGTCAGGCGTTGAATCAGTCCACGTCAGAGTTGACCCAGGAGATGCTGGATGTTGCTGCTGCTACGCTCATCCGCAATGGCGCGACGAATCCTGACAGTTCCGGGTTCATCTCGTACAGCAGCGATGGTCCGGTGTTCCCGTTGTACATCGGGTTGGAGGCGTCGCAGCGTATCGCGCAGAACAATCCTGCGTTCCGTGATGACCAGCGGTTTGCGGACATGGGTTCTGGCGAAGGCGCGCAGTTGCTCAAGCGCATCGGTGCGAACCGGGTCATCAAGAACTTCCGGCATGTGCCGAATCTGTTCCCGCCCCGGTTCAGCTATGCCGGTGGCAAGTACACGCTCATCCAGCCTTTCACCAGTGCGAATGGCACGAAGGGCACTGTGTTCAGCGTCAACCCGACCTGGACTACTGCTGCGTACGAAGGTGCGTTCATCGTCACTCCGTACGTGTTCAAGAGTCACATCGTGCGGCCTGTGAACCGGGTCGGTGACTTGGGCTGGATGCCGACCAACTACATGGGCGAGTGGCAGTGGGTGACGGGTGCGTACAAGCTCAGCGTTGATTGCGTGGATCCTCTCGATAAGAAGGGTCAGCATTACGCGGAGTTCATGCACGCTCCTGAGCCGATCTTCACGAACCAGGGTATGACGATCATCTTCCGTCGTTGCACCGGGGCTCTGACCCAGATCATCTGCTCCTGATCGATAGGTTGAATTGACACAGCCCATCATCGGCCAAAAGGCTGGTGGTGGGTTTTTGTCATTGACAGGATATTGCATCAAGCAATGCTCTGCTCATGGCGAATTTTATTCTTCCCAAGGGTGTTGAGGTTCCTGAAAATCTCAAGGAAGGGGAGAAGTTCCAGACCATGGCCACCATCATCTTGAAGAAGAATGGCAAAGCCGTGTTGTGCGAGGTGGATGGCCAACCTTTGGCTGGATACGAGGCCAATGAGAGCGAGGCTGAAGGTGAAGGAAAGATGAAGTCTCACGGGATGGAAGAGGGAGGGGAAGCCGCTCACGGGAAACAGGGATTCATCGCCGAGGTCATGCAGCGCGGTCGTGGTCCGATGGCTTGATAAACCAATATGTCAGACATCACTTGCACAGAAGCGGCTACGATGCTTGGTGAGGTGGCACCGGTCGGATGCCGGGCACCTTGGGAGCGTGATCTGGTGAAGTTGGCATTGCTCAATCGCATCGCCGATGGAGCGGGAACGGCCAACATCAATTCCGCTTCGTACGGCAATGTCCGAAATATCACCGCTTCGACGACGATTGTTTCGACTGATTTTGCGCTCATAGCCAATTCTACCTCTGGTGCGATTGTTGTTTCTCTTCCTCCTGCTGCGACTGCAAATGGTCGTATGTTTTTCGTGAAGCGGGTCAATGCCGGCGCGAACAATGTTACCATTGATCCGTATGCATCTGAAACAATTGATGGTGGGGCGACCCATGTTTTGACCGCTCAATGGTCGAGGGTTGAGTTCATCAGCAACGGTACAGCTTGGTTCTTGGTGGCACATCAATGATATGGCCGACTCGTCTTCCATCACTTGTACGGAGGCTGCACAGCTTATCGCCGAGGTGTCGGCCACTGGCTGTCGCGCTCCTTGGGAAATCGGGATGATCGAGATAGCATTGTTGAATCGTATCGCTGATTCCAGCGGTGGTTCTACCGGGTTTCCACTTACTGCCGACCTTACATCGATCACGGCTGACGTGACGACAATCACTGCGGATCAGACCAAGTTTTAACGGATTCAGACATATCTATCTTTATGGCAAAACAGACCATCAATATCGGTGCGGCTCCTAACGACGGAACGGGTACACCGTTGCGGACGTCGTTTGATTACACCAACCAGAACTTCACCGAGTTGTACACGTCGCTTGGAGGCGGCACTGGCCTACCTGGCGCTGTGACGCAGGTGTTGTTCAATAACGGAACCAATGTCGCTGGTGATGCCGGCATGACGTACAATTCGACCACTGATGTGTTGTCGATTGGTGGTGTGACCGCGACTGGCAATGTATCTGTTGCTGGTACTTTTTCCGCGCGAAACGGTGACAATGCATCCTCCATCCGCGCAGCGGCGAGCGATTACGAGGCGGTCAATTTCGATGGGGCGACTAGCGGCATGCGCGTCACTTCTGCTCTGACCGGGCAGAACATCGGAACGGGTGATTTCAGTGTGTGGTCGCGATTCCGTGTTCCAGCTTCCGCGGCCAATGGTCGCGGATTGATACAGCTCCACAGCGCATCAACAGCCGGTTTTATTGGTCAAGAATTCACTTTGTACATCCGGTCTGGCGGCACCATTGCCGCACGAATCAACGGCGCTACTTCGAGTGACTACATCCTCAGCGACGGCGGAAATGTCATCACCTCCTACGCGGGACAGGTCATCGACGTTGTATTTACTCGAACCGGAACCACGGTTGCGATGTACATCAACGGCACTTCGGTGGCGTTGACTAATACAACTTCTGGAACCATCCCAACTTGGGCTGATACGATTACTTCAACGTATTGCCACATCGGTAATGCCGACGGCGCGTTGGTGACGTTCAGCGGTCGCATCTATCGTTCCGTCGTCTTCAACCGCGCGTTGTCCGCGAGCGATGTCACGGAACTCATCGCCCTAGGCGTCAATCCTGCGGACCAGTGGGGCACGCAGACGCAGATTGTCGGTTACAATCCGGTGGTTCTGAACGGTGACTTTGAGACGTGGTCGGTGGCTGGAGTTGCTGGAGTCAGCAACGGGACGGCGACGAACTGGAGCATTTTCTCTTCTGGTGCCGGAAACAGCGTCACCCAAAACGGAACCTCCCCAATCGCCGGCACGTTCGATTGTCTATTTACGATGGGGGCAGTTGCAGGACTTGTCTACGTAAGTCCATCCGCAAGTACCGCCGTTGGTAAGCGGTATCGGGCGGAGATTTCTGCAAAACGGGTCAGCGGAACAAGCAACTTGAATTTGCAAGCGTCAGGCACAAACACCTCGCTGAAAACAATCACGCTGACAACCGGAAGTGTTGTGAATGACTCGACCGAGTACGTCGCTGACAGCGTACGCCCGCTCTGGACCACCCCAACGGCAAACTCTGTTATTCAGTTGGACAATGCGGCAATCACTCGCATCGGTGCCATCGTGGACCTCGATTTCACTGTCGGTACTGGTTATCAGACCTACGATCGTTCCACGAACAATCTGCACGGCACGCTGTTCAACGGCGTCGAGTTCATGATGCCTCGTCGAGCGGCTGTCCTGTACGCGACGACCAACACCAGCGGCAATCAACAGATGCTGGCCACGACCGCGATTCCGACCAATGCAGTCATCGAGGACATCATCGTGAACTCCACCGGATCGGCCACGGTAAGCGTTGGAAACGCATCGACTGGAACGCAGTTGGTTAATGCCGCATCAGTTGTTGCTGGCCGACAGAAGCTCACTCTCGCGACCCCGTTCTCCACGACCGGCAATCTCTGGGTCAATTCCAGCGCCGCAGTTACCCTTCAATTCACCATCTCCTATACTATTGCCCTATGAACGATAATCTTATCACGTTTGATCCTCCGATTGCTGTCAATCCCAACGTAATCCCTGGAGATATGGTTGTGATGACCGCAGAGATCATTCCTCAAGATGATTCTACTCAAGTCATTGCTTCAATCTTTGGCGATGGACGAGTCATTGGTGTCCCGTTTATCAATGACCCAAAGAACTCTTTGATTGTAGCATTGAGCTGACATATGTTTGTATGTCGGACTCACACTTCTTTAGATATATTTATGTAGGAGTGGGTGGGCCAATTCTTGGACTGCTTGGAAATTCTATATTTTCAGAACCAAATCTAAAGATTGCATCTATTGCACTTGGTGCGCTTGCCGCGCTTTTGACCTGTTTTGTAAAATCAATCGAACTGTACAGAAAAATTAAAAACAACAAATGAACGCTTATTTCGCCTCTCTACTTCGCCATGTGTTGACCGCTGCTGGCGGTTTCTTGGTCGCCAAGGGTCTTGTTTCATCTGATCAAGCCGGCGAGCTTGTCGGTGCCGCTGTCACCGCCTCTGGCGTCGCCTGGTCCATCTATAACAACAAGAAAAACGCTGATGCAGCAGGTCAGAAATGAGTTTTTTGGCTGACCTGATTGTAAAGCTGGTCGCTTGGCTATTTTCTTTATCAAAACAAGACATATCTAGTGAAGACGCCAAGAAACAACCGGAGCTTAAGCGTGATCTGCTTGCTCGCATCGATGAGCATGAGCGCGGGATGCGCGAGCCGAGTGATCTACGTCCCCCACGGTGAGCCTGTGCGCCTCGCTGAGAGCGTAAAAGCGAAGGTTTGGGTGGTTGACGCCAGCGGCAAAACGATTCGCAGCAACAACCGCATCATCATCAGTGAAGGATGGTATGCACTACCAAAGGATAAATGAGCAATAACGCACCGTACAAAGGTTCTGTTTCTGGAAGTGGCCCGTACAAGCAGACAACCACATCAGCCTCCGCAAAAACCCCAACCAAGCCAACTACTAAGCCTGTTCCGAGTGGAAGTGGTCCTTACGGAAGCGGTCCGTACAAAAAGTAATCGATTCCAAGCAAAACCCCCCGATTGTAATAAAAACAACCGGGGGGTAATCGTTTTAGAATTTGACAAACGCTTCAGCGTCCAAGCGACTTCATCACGCTCGAAACGAAGTCTTCGCTCTTGGACGAATCAGCATTGCTCACTTTTCCGCCTGATGTCGTTGCCTTGGAACTGACTCCAGGCTGACTACCGCGATACTTGGCCAGTTCGGCTTGTAGGCGCTTGTTGACCTCGACCTGAGAATACAGCAGTTCGCGGTACTTGGGAGCGGCTGCGGCCCATAGGGCGGCTTTGGCGAGGTCTTCTTCACTGTTCTCGCCGTTGAAGATCTGCCGGGCGAGATTGAGTCGGCCATTCAGTTCAGTGTTCCACTCCTCATCGTTGTCGCGAGGCTCGAAGATCTCAAGAGCGCGAGCATTTTCGCTCACCTTGGTCCAGGTCTTGGTGGCCGACTCCAAAGCGGACGCGGTATTTGCATCGCTATCCTGCCTGTACTTCGAGATTACCGCATCGTAATCGGCTTTTGCCTCGGACATCTCAGCAGACTTTTCGCCGTTGATCTCGTCGTACTTGACAATCAATGCTCCGAGCTTCGCCTTCTTAGAAGGAGAAAGACCCTCAACAATGTCGTCGATTTGAGAGTTCCGATAATCGTTTTCGGGAGATTTGAGCAATCCAATCAGGCGATCCCCTTCGGTCCCGACAAGCCCCTTCAACGAATCAAAAACGCCGGTGATTTTCGACTCGTACTTCTTGACGAAATCGGGATGACGCTCGATGTCGAGCAATCGGACACGTTCGGAAAGCGCATCACGCTCTGATTGAAGCGTCTTAAACTTGGATTCAACCTCTGTGTCGGAAACCTTTCCGGACTTGAGGTCATCAAGCTGTTTGGATAGCTGCGCCTTCTCCTCCTTGATCTTGCGGAATGCGTCTGCCGCTTTCGTGGACTTGATGGATTCCGGGATGTCGGAATCAATTTCGACGGCCTTTTCCTTGGGCTTGAACATCTGATCGATGTCCATTTCCGCGCGACTCAGTTTTTCCTGAGAGTTTGACTTTTTGCTATCGGCGGATGGGGGGGATTGCTTTTTTGCCTTGGGTTCTTCTTTGATTTCAGAAGCAACGCCATCAGCAACCGCGATGTCTTCAAGACCGCTGGCCTTGAATGCATCGATGAATGAGCTTCCAAAATCAGGAGGCTGTGCAGAATGGACAACGGGCGAGTTCAGTGGTTCTTCCATAAAGTTCTATTAGTTTTTATTGTCAAAGGTCGCTTCAAGTTCTTTCGTGGCCTCAACTACTGCTAATTTACGCAGATTTTCAAGACAATGTGCATAACCAGCAGTGACACCTGCTGCAAATACGATGTCCGACTCTTTACTTCCATGAGAAGGCATAGGAATCGGAATCGACTCTGCAACGATGCGTAGAGCCATCCTGAGCACAGGATTTCGCATGATGAGCGAGAGTTCTGCCTGTTGACCGTTTGTTATCCAGTCCGCGATATTTACGTCAGGCAGTTCCAGCAAGTTCTTCGGGTTCTCTTTCGTTAAGCCGCGCATCCAGTTTATCATATTTTGTGATCGTGTTACGTTTCAGTTTGTGTCTCTGAGGAATCGGGTCGAGAATATCATCTAGTTTGATTGGTTTCTCGGTGGTGACGATATCTCGTTTGGGCCGGATGATCTTGGTGATCTCCAGCATGTCGGCCAGTGGTAGCTTGATGTATCCGCAGTCAACATCGTTGATTCCGTACGAAACAACGAACTGATTCTTGGAACTATCGTAGAACGCGCCGCACGGAAATACAACCGCAGGAAGTCCAGGCCACCAGTCCTGTTGATTTGTTCCGGTAAGGATCGGAAGCGTGGTCATGCGGACGATGCGGAATGGAGCCTTGGCTTCAAAAGCGTATGCACCCATGTAGTACCTGCGCTTCTTGTTGATCCACGGGAGCGAGCTATGGAAGAAGGTCCAGTACAGACCATCTGCAAGGATTGGGTTGGAGCCGCCGCGTACCTCGCCGAACTTCCAGAGAGGATTGAACTCGTCGGTCGAGTATTCCGTTTCCTTCTCTAATCGCCCATTGAGGCGAACAACGACGTGAGGATTGGCAGAATACACCATGTGTGGCGCATTATCGTGGACGAATAAAAGCCAGTTCTTTTCGTGCCCATCGTTCACCATCGCCTGGGACAAGTTGTTGCCATAGACCGTATCGAACCGGCCCACGTTCAGGAACTGTTTATCGAGCAGGAACATCGCCTGATGCGCGTACGACTTGAACGGAATAAATGTGGCACAGTTTATCCCGTACTTGTCTCCAAATTTGACCACGCGAGGGTCTTCAAACTGTTCGTTTGGATGTTGAGATGTAAGTTGAATCAACGCTTTCTTTGTGGCGCGGAGGTCTTTGCTGAGTTCAAAGACAACGATGTCGTTCTTCTCGACGTACGCATCTTCATCCTTCTCGCGTTTGTTGCGGCATCGACGAGCAAAAAGAAGTACTTTTCCATCCGGTTCTTGAAGGATAGCGGGATTGAAGTAGTAGGTTCCGACCTCCTCCGGTAGAACAATCTTGCCGACCTCCCAATCCACTTGTTCAGCCAGCTTTGGAACGTCATTTTTTGCGTAGCTCATAAGGAATTCAGCAGCAAATTTAATCTCATCATAAAGAGACAGCCAATGGTCGCGCTCTTCGCGAACCTCTGTCAGATGCTCTTCATTTTCAACCGCTCTCAACTCAAGTGTCTTGCGTAGATCTTCAATCTCCATCAACAAGTCAGCTTGACCGTCTCCACCATTTGCAAATCGTTTTAGAGCCTTGATGGAAAGGCTTCGGATGATGTCTTTCATTATGGATACAAATTTGTGTTCTCCTGTGTAGCAAGCCTTGGAAGAATTCCATAGAAGTTCATCCTTGGCATAGAATCAATCGCTATCTGGATGTCGATTGGACACCAAACTTTTTGGTTTGTTTCAAGGAGTTTGCAGGCCCCTTCGTAATTTACAAGATAAGCATGAGTACACATCCCTCGAACCAGCTTGTATAGGTTTGACGATATATAGGCATGATCTTCAATTGGGTCAGCGCAGCAACTTCCAAGATATATAACATGCCAGTCATTCGGTAGAAACTCAAGGTTGTCGTTGGCCTTTGCCTTCCAGTTCTTGTCGATAAACTCAACGTCGTCCTCAACAATCAAGAAGGTACGATGATTGGTTACTTTCGCCTCAACCATCCATTTGATGGCCGACCAGACGGAGAAGTGACTGAGTCCGGCGACTATGGTTTTTACTTTTGCCTTCTCCTTCTCGAAATTGTGATAGTAATCGGTTGAAATTCCACAGTTGTGCGAACGAAATCCATACATCGGAACTGCATCAATTTCAAACGACTTCATGTATCTGATGCATCGCTTTTCCTTTTCGCTCTCAGGCTTTGAGACAATAAAAGTAGGCGTATTATCAAAATCAACTCTCATCGGTTTGGAATGATGTAGATTATGCCGCGACGAGCACCTGTGCATCTGCTAGGATGATTGTAGTAGAAACTATATCCATACTTTTGCGTCAGAGTTTTAGCTCGGTAAATAGCATCCAGTTTCTCCTTGATGTAACCAAAGCATATTTCATATCCGTTGTAAGCGTCGTACCCAAGCTGTCCGGTGGGTTCCTTGAAGTCGTGGATTGCGATTACTGGATGAATATCAAACCGATTGATTGCCTCAAGCTCTTCTAGAAGCGGTAGATAATCGTTCCAATGTGCATCCAAAAAGAAAATTGTGTCATGTCCGATGCCGTTGTTCGGGATGAACCAGTTCATGCAAGCATCGCTGGTTCCTTCAAACATCTCGACGTGTACATTCTCGCGCTTGAATCGCTCCTTTGCTTTCTCAGCCTTATTATTGTCGAGTTCACAAGAAACCGTCTTCAAGAAGTTCTTGGCCAACCAAATGGTCGTATCACCTTCGTGCGTTCCTGTTTCTACCGCAGTCGTAAGCTCAAATCGTTCCTTGAGACAAAGAAACTCCTGCTCGATGAACGTGTCTCCATTGAAAGGTAAACCCATAATTTTAGTCGGATAAATTCATACCATCTTGGTCGGCAACACGCGGGAAAATCGTGAAACAGTTGAGGTGCTGCTTGCTATTAAAATACATCTGCAAATCAATAGGAGCGTTAATCTTCTCGTTCGTCTCAATTAGGGTCTTCAGCGCCTTCTTTCGGATAACGTAGCAATGGGTGCAAAGAGGCATTCCTTCAAACAGGTTGGAATCTAACTCTCGTGATAACTTTCCGTGCGCGCAGCAAGACCCTGGATATAGTACGTCCCAATCCTCTGGAAGTTTTGTTAGCGCGCGTTCAACCGCCTCGCGCCAGTGCGGCCTGAACAAGATGTCATCCTCAAGCACCATGACCATATCAGGAGTGTTTGGATCAAACTCTAGGGCGTTCCACAACATCCAATGAGACATCGTGCATCCAACGTGTTTGTGGCAGATGAGATATCCAGAACCTGGGTTATCGCATTCATAAGGAATGCTGGCCTTTAGCCCAGACTTTTTTCCGTCAAGACCATAAAAAATCCGGTAGTTACTGATTCCAGCGGATTCAATATTTTCTTTTAAGCGCGGAATTCGAGGAGAACCACGCACCGTGATAGCGACTGTTTCCACTGAGTTATTTCAGTTTTCGATAGATTGCAAAAACGCTCTCGTTCAAATCAAATCGCGATACAAATTCGCAACGCTTTAGGACAAACTTGATAGCCGTCTGCGTAGAATCCCAATTCACATCGTCCATGATCAGATAACCGCCGACTTTCAGCTTTGGAAGCCAGTTGACGACGTCGCTGGTGGACGGCCATTCAGCATGGTTGGCGTCGATGTGGACCATATCCATGTCCGGCAGGAATCGAGAAGCGTCCCATGACGACATACGACAGAACTGGATATGACGCACAACCTGAGCACGGACACAGTGGCCCACAAAAGCCTCGTAGTGATTGTCCAGGTCCAGTTTTGCCCACCACTCTTGGTTTGGATTCGTCTCGTCATCGATGCAGTCCTCTTTCTTCCAAGAGTCGATGGCGTAAACGGTTCCGCTTCCGTTGAGCTTGCAGGCATAAGCAAGAGCGAGCGTGGACTTGCCCTCGAATACGCCGACCTCCGCGATGCGAAGCGGTTTTGAGTCGAGTACGAGCTTGGCAATTTCAAAGCCTTTGCGTTGATCGCACCAGCCTCCAATTTTTGGAAATTGCTCAGCAATGAATTGAGCGACGTTTTGTTCGTTTTCCATATTTTTCATTTTTACCGCGCCAAGTCAGATTCGGCAGTTGCGTTCGCTCGCTGGATGTCCGCAGTGGTCTTCGCATTCCTGCGGGACAAATCTGCGACGGCCTTTGCGTTCTGTCGTTGGATGTTGGCCATCACCTCCGCATTTTGGCGAGCAATTTTAGACTGGATATCCGCGTTCATCAAAGCGGTCTTCGGATCAGTACCTTGCTGGATGGCCTGGGCCTGCTGCATCTGTGCCTGACCCTGCTGCTGCTGCTGGATCATCTGACCAAGCTGTTCGATGGTCTTTCCAAGCTCCTGGAGGTGCTGCGCGTATCCATCAACCTGCTGTCGGCGAGCGGGATCGGTAGAAAGACGCTGCAAGTGATCTTGGACGTGCTGTCCGATACCCTGCATGAACAACATGATTTCCTGTGGATTGCCACCACTCTGGAGCGATGAAGCGGCTTGGTTTGCCGCAGCCATGTGCGTCTCGATGTGGATCACATGATCCTGCGTATCAGTGACAATCGGCATATTGCTCTGATGGATGGATGCGTGTTCAAGCACGGCAAGAGCGGCCTGATCTTGGATCCGCGAAGACTGGATCTGAGTGGGCAGATACCGATCAACCATCTGCTGACCAACTTGAGCCGCGATATAGTCCTTGAGCAGATTGATTTTTCCACCTTCAGGAAGCGCACCAGAAAGACTGAGCAACGAACCAAGCAACTGCTGTTTCGCAAACTGAGAACCTTGGCCCACCGTCCGGGTAGCCTCGACGAAATCAATGTCCATCATGGCTTGCGCAGGAACTCCACGCTCTTTGCATCGACGCTGGAACTCGATAGCGTCCTTGTCCGACTTGGTGATCGGATTGAGGTTAGGGTTTGAAGCGCGCTTGTATCGCTCTTCAAAGAACGAATCAAGTTGGTTGTAGTACCGACTCAACTGGGTCTTACCAATAGCAGACTGCTGCGACACCATCACGTTCACCTCGAACGCTGTCTTGGGGTTTCCTTGGGGCTTGGAGAGCGATTGACGATACTGCGACAGATTCCCTTGGAGCACGTTCTCAAGGTCCGCATTGACCGCCATAGGAGCGTCTAGGACGCCGGCGATGTTCTGTTGGATGACCTCGTAGTCAGGAGGAAGGATTGCGTATGGACCTTGCTGAACCACGCTCGTCTTACTGAGAGCGTTCGCATTGAGCGGTCGGAACAGGATTTGCGTACGAGCAAATGCAGCATCCACCATCGAGCATCGGAGCCGGTTCTTCAACTCCATTGCCTGGAGCATCTTGATACCAAGACCCTTTACGCCATGATGTTCGCCATCCCCACGGTCGTAGTACATCGGATGGATGACCTGTTCCCATCGGCTGAATCGGCGCAGCTTCCGGTACATGAATCCCTGGCTATCACGTTCATCGATGATGGCATGACTGATCTTGCCATCGAATTCTTTATAGAAGACATGGCACATCAACACCACCTCGGACCGTGCGGAGAACGTGATATCGTTTGAGCGAAGTTGTCGCTGGAAGAACTCCCAATCGTACTGCACACCAGAACGATACGGTTCAGGCATCGCAGCGCGGATACGCTGGCGAACGTAATCCACATTCCAACCGGTGGCTTTTGCAGCTTCCTCGTCTTGGATTTTCTCGAACAAGTCGTCCACGCCCATGCGGGTACGGACAAGAGCGACCTTCCAATCGCTGACGTTGGACTTGGTTCCATCAGGAACGAGCAAATCATTCGCCATGATTGCCTTGCATCGCCAATCGGTGGAATCCTCGAAAATCAGTGGACCATCTCCAACGAGAACCATCTCTCGCTGCGACAACTGCATGATGTAGTCGAAATCCTTATCCAGCTTTTGGAGTCGATCAAACTCTTCCGTGATGATCTTCGACCAATCCTCCCGTTTATCCATGTCGTTTCCGTAACCGGTGCGGATATTTGCATAGGTCGGAACCTCAGCGAACACGTCATAGAACGCAGCCATCGCGAGCGACAGGAACGCTTCCGACTCGCGAAAATTGACGTTGGTGCGGAACGCTTGGTTGTTGCGACGAAGTTCCGATGGATTGTATGGAGGGTTTCCATCGACAAGACCTCGCAATTTAGAGCGCGTTGCATTACGCAACTGATCTGCCATGATCAGCTTCTGGAAGATTTCGCGGGCGGAAGCCGCATCAGCAAGGCGCGTCTCAGGAGCCTTACCGTCTTCATCGATGGTTTCGAGCGGGAGTTGGACTAGATTGCCGTACATGGTCGTTTTTTCCAGCAGTGATCCGGAAGGTTTTCGTTCTGTGTAGTGTCTGTAAATTTATGGAGTGTTTCAATGGGAAACCAAACCATGCTTCTTATAAAGCAACCGCAAAACTCACAACTTTGAAGCTGTTCGTCAACAGGAGTGCTTCCATGTTGCGAGAATGTTTTGACAGCTTCTTTCAATACTCTCGCGTTACATCCTGTGCATCCAAGAGGCTTTCTATTGAATCGACAGCCAGCGCAGATTCTAGCGCGACGATTTGCCTCTTCTTGGCCCACCTTTCCTCCGCCGATGGTCAATCCATGAAGAAGGCTCAGGCTGAATTTTATAACGTCACCAAGCTCCAACGATTTGCGTCCAGCAGGTTTGGATAGTTCTACCTCGTCATACGTGCAATCAGCCCCATTTCGGCACGCATATTCAACAATCAAATCATCAAGATTGTTTGGAATCTGTATGGCGTTCGCATTGTAATGATTTTTTATGAACTCATGGAGTTGTGGCCATGAACCGCCAGCAATCTCGATACCTGTCTCAGGAACTCGATACTGCCATCCTCCAGGGATGACCATGTGTTCGTTCAAGATTTTGTATCCAGTTCTTTTGTTCATCCTTCGATTTGTTCGTCGTAATAGATTGAATCTGCTTCACGGACCAGCTTTTCCCAAACTTTGTCAACTTTGGTTGCTCTGGGTTCAAGGACAGCAGTTTTGCGAACCAAATCAAGCAAGACAACTGCTGCATCCGCCAAGTCAGGCGATTTGCCGGTGCGTTGCTTCATCACGGTCTTGGTTTCAACGGATATCTTGCGCTTGGAATCGTCAAACATACGAGCGCAGAACTCTTGAAGCGTCTCGATGTCCATTCCTCCGACACGTTCTTCTACAACCCATTTACGCATCGAGAACCATAACTCTGTCACTTTTCGGTCGTATGCTTCGTTGCATGGCCTTGAATCCTCATCGCTGACCGGGATGGTCGAAGCGGATCCGCCGAACTCGACTCGATGAACAACGCCCCATTCTCGGGTCAATATGTCGGCCAATCCACCTCCTTCGCCGCTTGAATCCAGAGCAAACTTGTCCGGTGGGACGCCCCGCTTCAAGCACTCCTCTTTTACCCGGTTGGCAATCTGGTAATGGACCGGCTCGGTTAGCTGTGCATTTGGAGAAATGTGGATCACGTCTCCAAAAAGTATGCTTACTTTATCGTTAGCGGTGCCAACTTTTGCAAAACGAAGCACGCATCGATCACCACCAAAGCCTGGGTCCAAGCCGGCAACAACTTGGACGTTGGTAGTAAACACCAATTTTCTTGTAGGTGTGTACGTCTCGATGATTGATTCCGACAGAACTGTCTTCACCATTCCGTCCGGCGACCAGAACCCGCGTGTGTACTTCCAGAACGTAGGAGACTGCTCGCCCTCATGGCGCATGGCCGACAGAACTTGGTCGTGCGTGATCAGATAGGGATACTTCGTGCGTCCCTCGCTGATGTTTGGAGACTTCATGCCGTCAAACCGTCGGCACATACCGCGTTCTGTCAGCCAATGCTGGTCCTCGATGGTGACGCTACGCCATCCCTTTGCCGGCGTGCAGAACCGTCCATGAGGGTCGTACTTTGACGCAGGGTTCCCGATGACGAGCATCTTGAACTCGCGACAGCCTTTGCTCAGGTTTGTGCAAGCCTCGAAAG